>ERZ791704.4-NODE-4-length-350931-cov-9.76622_pt1 | contig 350931 bp, 288 predicted proteins | sample MGYA00510045_ERZ791704 | MGnify/ENA primary metagenome ERZ791704 (study PRJEB30046, sample SAMN00715247) | human gut metagenome | study: EMG produced TPA metagenomics assembly of the A metagenome-wide association study of gut microbiota in type 2...
ATTCACAAATCTTATATCAGTTTTTAACGTTTACACAAAACTTGAAACGGTCTCTCAGCCATATAAATCATATCTGATAATAATTCAAATATTGCATTATTCAAGCTGTCAACATATTCCTCAATATTCGTAATAACACCTTCTCTATCGTATTTGTAATCTGACATATAATCAGGATTTTGAACTTGATTTTCCTCTATTTGCTCTAAATCTATGTAAGCCATATCTTGTTCAAAATCACTCTATAAAACATTATAATTTTCAAAAACTTCTGCTGCGTTATTGGTTTCATTATATATTTTTTACCCTACCTTTCCATTTTCAGCAATATATAACTAAGATCATTCTCATAATCTCTAGCAATAAATTTTCGTTTATTAATAATTTTATTAATCATAGGTGCAATACAATAATACATCGATAAAAATATTGATAAAATAGCCAATAGAATTATAATAATATATGTAGCTGTAACAATATCAGATTTATTCGTTATAAAAGATATATATCCAATAATTATTGGAAATATTAAAGACGAACTAATCTTTCCTACCTTAAACTTCTCATTTTCATTCTGAAAATATTTTTCACTTTGATTAATCAGCCACAATATATCTTTTTTAGTATACATATTTAATGCATCTAGTCTCTTGATGTATTCATTTATGTGATTGTTCTCATATTCTTTTAAATATTCTATATTATTTCTTTTCCATTTATTATTATCATAAACAACAATTTTCCCCATAACTATATATAACCCCACTACTGCGATTAACTCAAAGATCAAATAAATATTCTTCTTTATTATTTGATATAAAATAGTTGTTATAAGAACAAAAACACTACAAATAATTAGTATTACTAATTGTCCAATTTCTCCTTTAGTTAAATCTTTTAATTTTCTTTTGTCCTTTCCTTCAACTGTATATATATAATCTGATAAAAAATATGAATACATATTATTTTTTTGATTATTATAATAATCAAATTCTCCTTTCTTATGCTCCTATTTCTCTGACTAATCTATTATTCTTAATTTTCTCAACAACGCTACGTATCACACTGTCAAAATATTCAACCTCACTAGGATTAATCCAAGATACTCCAAGCATTGACCCCTCTTCAGCTCCATGATGATATTTTTTTGAAGCATCGTATAATTGTTTTAATGATTTACACATAGCCTTCTTTTCAGGTTCAGACGAATTTGAATTTGTTACGCTATTATACATTTTTCCAATGTGTTCTATATCAAACTTATCTTTTTTGCTAAATTGAAAAAAGCATGCTTCAATCAATGGTCGCATCATCAAAACTTTTCTTCTTAAATTATCCATTGAATCAATTGTAACTGATAAATATAAATTACATATTTTTTCAAAATCAAATCCACTAAAGACATAATTCTCAACTATTTTATTCTCATCAAACGAACTGTTAGTTTTTTCGTTTACAAGTTTTACATAATCTTTTAGATGAGAATTGTCATAATCAATAGATTTAAATTTTATTCTATTATTGTATGAATATAATGTATGTGCAAAATATGAAGACCTTGATTCTATCTCTTTATAATCTTCATTAGAAACATGATTAAGATATGCATATGGTCTCATTGACATAAAAGCTATGATTTTATCGATCTCATCACTATTTTCTTCAGCCAGTGTAATAAACTTCTTATATATCGTTTTATCGTCTGTTAAATAATCATCTATACACAATGGTATAAAATCTTTTTTCCCTGATCTTAACTCCAATAAAGATGTATCTTCTTTATTTTTATCATTTAAATAACTCATAACTCTTTCAACAAAAGTAATATCATGTGTCATAACAATTATTTGATAAAGATTGTTCGTCATCATCTCAGATATCTTATGTGAAATAATAGATTTTCTTGAAAGATCCATACTACTAATAGGATCATCTATAACAATTATTTTCTCTGATATATGTGTATTTTCTATTTCCGTTAAAAAATAAGCAAAAGCTACAGCATTTCTTTCACCTTCACTAAGCAATGTTTCCTTACTCTGTTCATATAATTTTTCCTTAAAATCTTTTAATTTAATAAAATAATTGTTATGTTTTACTTCAATCTTTATGTGTGTATTAAGCTGCATAAGAAAATCATTTACAGAATTTAATTTATTTTGATTATAGCAATCATTTATTTTCCCAGTTAGAGCAGTTATTTTTTCTTTATTTTTTAACAACATAGCTGTATCGAATTTAATTTTTTCTGCAACTGAACGATTAACTCCGTATGACAACTGAAATAATCTTCCTATATCATCCATACTAAATTTTCTATCATTCTTCTTTTCTACTCGTTCTCTTACATTTTTTAAAACTTCTCCAATATAATTTATATTCCTTATAACAGAATTTAAAAGCATTATGGTATTATTTTCTTTATCTGATATTTTGATCTCAACAAACGGATTCTCTGCTTTTTGCTTAATCTTCATGACAAGATCATTAATAATTTCAGTATTTTTTAAACTCCAACTTAAACCTTTCTCAAATCTTTCAGCTTCTCGCTTTAAAAGTAAATTATTACTTGAAAGTTTAGTTAGAATCTCTTTTAAAACATTAATTTTCTCACCTATCGCAATAGATTCTAACTTAAAAGCTAGCTGTTGAAGTTCTCCACTTAATTGTTTTATTTTCTCATCCTTATTTTGGCATACATACTTTCCCAACTTTGAAAAAAACTGTTTTGCCTGTTTATCTGCTATTTCCTGACCACACATAGGACAAATATTATCATTTTTTCTATTAAGATATCCTCTAACTGCCCACTTAATATCTGTTGATGTTAATGATTTATTTAAGTATTGTGCAATTTCCTTGGACGATATTCTTGGAATACGCGATATGTGTTTTTTTACAAGTGCTACAGAGATAGCATCAATATAACCTAATTTTTCATTAAGTTCATCGCAACAATCTAAAACAGATAATTCTTTTGTATATTTCTCATTACTTTTCAGACGATCTTCAATCTTATTTTTATCTGCGGCTGGGTACAAAGATAATTCTGTCATTTGTTTAAGTCTTTTTTCAGTAGTCCTAGTTGTTATTTTATTAGAAGAAAAACCTTTTATTTTTAAATCTACGTCCATAAGTATCTTAATATTTCTATTAATATCTTCAATTAAAGTAGCATTATTATTTGCTAATTGTTCTCTTTGACGCATATACTTTGCGCCCTCTTTTCCTATCATGATATTCACAACATTTCCTTCAACCTGTTGGCTTACAAAAACGTGCTCTTTTATATATTGCGAATTAAAAACAAACATATTATCAGGACGATTATTCCATTCTCTTCCTGAAAATAAATATGATTTATTATCATCTCCCATTATTTCTATATTAATTTTTTTATCCCCTTCTTCTTCATCTCTATTCAATGTTCTTCTTCTTATAATTAAATCCTCGTGTTTTTCATGAGACATTGAATAAAACATATCACTTAAAGTAGATTTTCCAGCTCCATTAAATCCGAAAATTATATTATTCATTGACAGCTCATTATTACCTAAAAAATTTTCAAACTGTCCTAAATTAGTTATATTCTTGATATTCTTAAGCATCTTGCCTCCACCTTTTGTATACCTATTACTAATCAAAATATTATTAAAAAAAATTAATTTAAAAACCGACACCCTCACACAACAAACATAATTACATCAATATTAAACCTCCCATCATCACACTTCGCAATCACTAATAAATAAGAATAGATTGTTAATTAAATTTTATCAATATCTACAAACTATTTGTAAATAATACTATACCCTTTTTTAATCCCCCTCTAAATTTTGCTGCCGAATCCTATATTTTCCATACTTAAATCCTTAATTTTACCCATTTTGCCTTTTTAGTCCTAAAATACCCTATTTTAACATTCCATTTAAAAAGGACAGGCACTTCTGCACCTGTCCTCCAATCCAGAAATCTTAAATTTTATACCCCCGAATATGCCGAAAATCCTGCATCTATCGGCAGTACAACGCCGGTAACGGCGCTTGCCGCACGGTCATCACACAAAAAGAATACGCCGCCCAACAGCTCATTACTTTCTACAAACCGCCCTGCCGGCGTTCCCGCTAAAATCTTTTGGGAACGGGCTGTCGGCTGTCCTTTTTCGTCAAATAAAAGTGCGCGGTTCTGGTTTGACACTAAAAATCCGGGTGCAATGGCATTACAGCGGATTTTGCTTCCCGCAAAATGTGTGGCAAGCCACTGGGTAAAATTGCTGACTGCCGCTTTTGCACCCGAATATGCCGGAATTTTGGTCAGCGGTATATACGCATTCATCGAAGAAATATTTAAAATATTTCCCGACTGCTTTTCTACCATATCCTGCGCAAAAATCTGTGTCGGAATCAACGTTCCCTGAAAATTCAGCCGGAATACAAAATCCACCCCTTCCGTATCCAAATCAAAAAACGTGGTCTGTCCTGCTTTGGCTTCATGCTGGTATTCATTATCGGTTGTTGCGCGCTTGTTATTGCCTCCTGCACCGTTAATGAGAATATCACATTTTCCCAAATCCTCTAAAATGCGGGCATGTACCGCTTTTACCTGCTCTGCTTCCAACACATTTGCCGCATACCCCTCGCATACAAATCCGTCATTTTTTAATTCCTCTGCCAGTTTTTTTACCTTATCTTCATTCAAATCCAGTGCTGCTACTTTTGCGCCTGCCTGTGCAAATGCTCTTGCCATATCGCCGCACAGCACACCGCCCGCTCCCGTGACCACAACCACCTTTCCCGTAAAATCTGTTTTTAACGGCAATTCTAACACATTTTTCTCCCTTCCGGCTGTTTTATGATTTTTACCTTCCTTTTTTGTTATCCTGCACATTTATTGCATTTTTTATTACGGTTCTGTTATGCTTTTTGCTCTCTTTCCGCTCTACTTCTCTATCGTCCCGCCGTTTGCTTCAATCAGTCCGTTGACATAGGCCGTTCCAAGCGCCCTGTCATACAGTCCGTACCCCGGCTTTCCTGTTTCGCCCCAGATCATTCTGCCGTGGTCCGGTCGGAAATATCCGGTATACCCTGTTTCTACAAGTGCCTTGACTATTTGATTCATATCCAGACTGCCCTCACGGCTTAAATGACCTGATTCTTCAAACGAAGTGTCCGGCAGAATTTTTACATTTCTTAAATGGATAAATGCGATACGGTTCATGGACGAATATTTACGCACCAGCGCCGGTACATCATTTTCCTTTGAACTGCCAAGAGAACCTGTACAGAAACACAAAGCATTGGACGGGCTGTCTACAATAGACAGATATCGGTCAATATTTTTTTCACCGGTAATCACACGCGGCAGTCCGAATATCGGATACGGCGGGTCGTCCGGGTGAAGTGCCATTACTACGCCACATTCCTCTGCCACGGGAATCACACGTTTCAGAAAATATTCAATATTCTGCCAAAGCCCTTCCTCACCCAGCTCGGAGTAGGCACGAATTAAATCACGGACTTCATTTTGCGTATAACTTGCATCCCAGCCCGGAAGATGAATGTCATCTTTTAACGGGTCCAGTCCTTTCATCTGCTCCCAGTACATAACAAGACTGGTTGAACCGTCCTCTGCCATTTTGTCAAGCTGTGTTCTTGTCCAGTCAAACACCGGCATAAAATTGTACGTAATACACTTAATTCCATACTTTGCACAACGGCGGACAGATTCGCAGTAATTTTGAATATGCTGCTCTCTTTCCGGTTTCCCAAGCTTTATTTCTTCGGTGACCGGAATGGATTCCACCACATCAAAAATCAAACCGTGCTCTCTGCACAATTCCGTTAAGTGCCGGATACTTTCTTCCGGCCACACCTCGCCCGGTTTCACATCATATACTGCCGATACAATGGAACGCATGCCCGGAATCTGCCGGATATACTCCAGTTTTACCGGGTCGCTTTCCCCATACCAGCGAAATGAACTTTTCATAAATACATTTCTCCCTTCTGTCTGATCAACTACATACAGTATTGCCCATTTAAGACGGATTATTACAAAAATAAAGGCAGTAAGCAGACCCGCCTAAACAACGGTTTTCTGCTTACTGCCTTTTTGTATTTATCATAGTAATAAATATTATACTCTTGAGAGATATTCTCCTGTACGGGTATCAATCTTAACGGTATCGCCCTGATTTACGAATAACGGAACTAAAATCTTAGCGCCTGTTTCAACGATAGCCGGCTTTGTAGCACCTGTTGCTGTATCACCCTTAACGCCCGGTTCAGACTCTGTGATAACAAGTTCTACAGTAATCGGCGGTTCGATAGCGAATACGTTGCCGTTATGTGAACATAACTTAACCATTTCGTTTTCCTTAACGAACTTTAATGAATCACCAACATTCTCCTTGCTTAAAGCAATCTGATCATATGTTTCTGTATCCATGAAGTTGTATAAATCGCCATCAGCATATAAATACTGATATTCTTTTCTTTCAATGTGTGCAAGTGTGAACTTTTCTGTCGGTCTGAAAGACTTTTCTACAACACCGCCACTCACGATATTCTTTAACTTTGTTCTAACAAATGCTGCACCTTTGCCCGGCTTTACGTGCTGGAACTCTATAATCTGCCAGATTGCATTATCCATTTCAAGTGTAATGCCATTTTTAAAATCTCCTGCTGTTACCATTCTTTGGTATACCTCCTATAATAATCAATAACTTATATAATTCTATAATAAATTGCCGGTTTTGGCAACCACTTTTTACTAAAAGTCATGCCATGCCGCAAAATGTCGCTTTTTACGCTTTCTTCTCTGCCATATCCTTAACCGCTTCAAGCGCATATAAATAGCCTTTCAGCCCCAGTCCTACAACCTGTCCGTTACATACCGGAACAGTCACGGAAGTATGACGGAATTCTTCTCTGGTATGCACATTGGAGATGTGGACTTCAATCTTTGGAATATCCGCAACCGAAGCCAGCGCATCGCGCACCGCATAGCTATAATGTGTAAATGCACCCGGATTAATGATAATGCCGTCTGCCTTTTCAAAATAAGCCTTCTGAATCCGGTCGATTAATCCGCCCTCATAATTGCTTTGGAACACTTCTACTTCAACGCCAAGCTCCTGTGCCTTTTCTTCAATCATTTTTACCAGCGTGTCGTAATCCTGATTGCCGTAAATGCCTTTTTCACGGATTCCCAAAAAATTAATATTGGGTCCGTTTAATACTAATATCTTCATGCTTCCCTTTTCTCCTTTAAAATATTCTCATACATTTCATCAAAACTTCTGCCGTCCGTGTCAATAATCACCTCGGCAGCATCTAAATAATCCGAAAGCCGCATATCCATAAGGTGTGTAATCTTTTCACGGATATTGCCGCCTGCCAGCAATGGTCTTGTCGTATCTCCCGCAAGGCGCTTTGTCAGTTCCTCCACCGATGTCCGCAAATACACGACCGTACCCAGTTTTTTTAACAACTCCCTGTTTTCCGGCTTTAGCGGAAGTCCGCCGCCGACCGACACTACAGTATTGTGTCTGGACTTAATTAAATCTTTGACAATTTCTGTTTCCAGTTCCCTGAAATACGGCTCGCCGTTTTCACTGAAAATGTCATTGATACTTTTCTTTTCTTTTTCTACGATGAGCGCATCGGTGTCGCAAAAATCCATTTTTTTATTTTTTGCAATCCACGTACCGAATGTGGTTTTACCGCAGCCCATAAATCCTATCAATATAATATTGTCCAACATTTTTCTTAACTTTCTTATTCTGAATTTTCTGTTTTAACCTTTTAGTATAACCTGCCGTTTCCGGCCGGCCGGCTTTCTATCCCAGCTTCTTCTGCATATTTTCATATACTTTCCGGATATTTTCTTTACTTACTTTTATATCATTCCAAAGTTCAAATGCACTGACCCCCTGATATAACAGCATTTTCAAGCCGTTGTAAGCAGGCTTGCCCTGCGCCTTCATCAGCTTCATAAATTTTGTTTCTGCCGGATTATAGATAATGTCCACGCCTACAGCCGCTCTCTTATAAAAATTCTCATCCTCTATAACCGCATCATCACAATTCGGATATAAACCGACACTGGTTGTCTGAATGACCACATAATTTTCCCCCGTTAGCTTTCCATAATCTGAAAGCTTCATGGCATGTGCCGCCTGTGACTGCAAATGACGGTTTACATCTTCTGCAATCACTGCCGCTTTTTCTTCCGTGCGGTTTAAAATGGCAACTTCTTTTGCACCTTTGCTGACACACAAAAAGGCAATGGCTCTTGCCGCGCCACCCGCGCCAAGTAAAATCACAGGACTGTCCTTTAACTCCACCTGTTCTTCTTCCAGTTCACGCTCCAGTCCCAAAATATCGGTATTGTAACCTTTATAGCCATGTTCCGTGCGCACCAGCGTATTCACTGCACCAATCGCCTCTGCCAGCGGGTCGACACTTTCCAGCGCTCTAATGACTTCCTGTTTATGCGGCACGGTTACATTTAATCCTAAAATGTCTAATGCGTGGGCGCCTTTCACAGCAGTATCAACCGCACCCTTTTCCACCTTAAATGTCGTGTAAACCATGTCTATTCCGCACAAATCTGCCAGCGTATTGTGAATGACCGGTGAAATAGAATGTCCTACCGGATTGCCAATCAGTCCGCATACTCTTGTTGTTCCTTTAATTTCTCCCATATCTTTTCCTTTCTTGCTTCTTATAAAAATGCAGGACAATTTTTTCCAGATACCGCTTTAATACAATCTGAATCTCCTCATGCTTATCAATCGGCTTGACGAGAATTGTCATCATGCCTGCGCGGTTTGCCCCCCAGACATCAGTAAACAACTGGTCTCCGACAAAAAATGTCGTATTGACATCTGTCTTCATATATTCCATTGCCTTAATATAATTTTTAGGGGACGGTTTCTTCGCATCACTGACATATTTTGAATGAACCGCCTCTGCCAGCGGTCTGACACGCGGCTCTTTATTATTGGAAATGATACAGGTATCGTATCCTGTCTTTCTTAACCGCTCAAACAGCGCTACCGCCCGCTCTGTCACCGGTGCGCCGTGTTCTACAAGGGTATTGTCCACATCAAAAACAATCCCCCTGTATCCTTTTTCGTAAAGTTCCTCATACGGAATCTCATATGCCGAATCCACATAGTCATCGGGATAAAATCTCTTTAACACAAAAATCTCCATTCATAAAATAATCTGTTTTATTTTAAAATCTTCTGAATCTCCGCCATAAAGGTATTGACATCTTTAAATTCACGATAAACGGAAGCAAAGCGTACATACGCCACCTCGTCCAAATCTTTTAATTTCTCCATAACGATTTCTCCAATCACCTTGGCAGGAATTTCTTTTTCTCCCATATTATAAATCTGCGTTTCAATTTCATCAACCATTGCATTAATCCGGGTCAGCGACACCGGGCGCTTATGACAGGAACGCACAATACCGGCTGCCAGTTTTTCCCTGTCGTAAGGTTCTCTGTTGTTGTCTTTTTTTATCACTATTAACGGCATGGATTCCACTTTTTCATAGGTCGTAAAACGCTTGCCACAGGCATCACACTGGCGGCGTCTGCGGATAGCGCTGTCATCTGTCGGCCTGGAATCTATAACCTTTGTATTATCTTTACCACAAAACGGACATTTCAAAACCGTTACCTCCAAACATAAAAATATACATTTATTTTAATGAAATATCTGTCTGCGGTCAATACAAAATTGGATATTCTTAGCAGTATAAATGAACGCCAGCAGGCAATCCTTAATGATGAAATACATTTTTTAAGGAGGACTAACGTGGCTGGTTATAAAGTTGAAATCTGCGGTGTAAATACCGCTGCTCTCCCACTCTTAAAAACGGAGGAAAAAGAATTGCTGTTAAAAAAAATCAAAAATGGGGATACACAGGCACGCGAGCGTTTTATTAACGGAAATCTGCGCCTTGTTTTAAGCATTGTCCAGCGTTTTTCACAAAGCAGTGAAAATATTGACGATTTATTCCAGATTGGCTGTGTCGGCATGATTAAAGCAATTGATAATTTTGATATTTCACAGGGCGTACAATTCTCAACCTACGCTGTCCCCATGATTATTGGGGAAATTAAACGGTACCTGCGGGACAGCAATCCAATCCGTGTCAGCCGTTCTCTGCGTGACACTGCATATAAAGCCATTTACACGAAAGAAGCCCTTACCAGACAACATCAGAAAGAACCGACCGTAACAGAAATTGCCGATGAAATCGGCGTATCCAAAGAAGATATTGTTCTTGCCATGGAAGCTATCCAGTCGCCGGTTTCCTTATATGAACCGGTCTACTCCGAGGGTGGCGACACGCTTTATATTATGGATCAGGTCAGTGACAAAAAAAACAAAGAAGAAAACTGGGTACAGCATATCGCCCTGCATGAAGCTATGGAACACCTCGATACGCGCGAACGCCGCATTATCAACATGCGTTTTTTTGAGTGTAAAACCCAGATGGAAACCGCAGAAGAAATCGGTATTTCACAGGCACAGGTCAGCCGCCTTGAAAAAAACGCACTCAAATCCATGAAAAAATACCTCTCATAGTTTTAAGGATTTTTCACTTATTTTTGCATATAATAACACAGAGCTTTTAGGCGGAGTTTTTATGCGAATCTGTGAACTGCATAACAAGCAGGTTATCAATACCTGTGACTGCAAAATTTTAGGCTGTGTGGCAGACGTTGAATTCAATGAATGTACAGGCTGCATTAAATCGCTGATTGTTCCCGGTCCCGGAAAACTGTTCTGCTTTTTCGGGCGGGAAATCGAATATGTCATTCCGTTTTCCTGTGTGCGCTGTATCGGTCCGGATGCCGTTCTGGTAGAAGTAAATGTCGAAAAAATCATAAATAAATGCACATAAACATTGAAAACATTTTCTCTATGCCTTAAAATATATGATATCAAGGCTGCAAAGTATTTCACCCACATGAGCTTGCTCATAGGTGGGTGAAATACCTTGCAACCCACCCCAATATTCGCATAAAAGTGGGATGACAGTCCCACGATATGCGAATATTGGGTAGGATTGTGAGAGTGCGCAGCACGGAACAATCCGTAGATATCAGGGTTGGAAACTTGGGATTCCAACATCAAATATAGGTATATTTTGTATTGCCAGCCGGCAGACATAAGCTGATGCTTACCGGCTGGAGAATTGGAGAAGGTTATGAGTGATAAATATGTTGCATATGCTGGAAGCTATACGCATGAATCCAGCAAAGGAATCCATATTTACGATATGGATGTAGAAAAGGGAAGAATTACGGAGCGAAAGGAAGTCCAGATCGACAATCCTTCTTATCTGGTATTATCCCACAGCGGAAAATTTTTATATTCTATCTGTGACCGCGGTGTTGCCGCTTACAAAATCGAAGCAGACGGTGATTTAACTTTAATCAATGTTCATACCATTAATGGTATGCGCGGGTGCCATCTGACTTTAAATAAACAGGATACATTTTTAATCGTTTCCGGCTACCACGATGGAAAAATTACCGTATTACATATCAATGAAGACGGCTCTGTCGGTAAAATTGCCGATGAAGTTTTTCATAAAGGTATCGGCAGTGTTGCCGAACGCAATTTCCGTCCGCATGTAAGCAGTTCTGTCTTTACCCCGGACGAAGAACTTTTATGTGTGTGTGATTTGGGCATTGATCAGATTAAAATTTATGAATTTAACCATACAACCGGTAAATTAAAGCTGTACGACATTATCCGTTCCCAGTTAGAATCTGCACCGCGTCAGATGACTTTCAGCCCGGACGGCAGATTTGCCTATGTCGTATGTGAATTAAAAAATTATATTAATGTATATTCTTACCACAATTCGGGCGAAAAAGGCCGTTTTGAATTTGTACAGAACATTTTCACCCTGCGCAAGAGCCACAAATCCAACAGCGCCGCCGCCAATCTGATTTTTTCAAATGACGGTAACAACTGTATCTGCTCAAATGCAGGCGATAATACTGTAACCATTTACAAGGTTAACAAGGAAACAGGGGAACTCTATACCCTCTCCTCTCTGCCTGTAAGCGGTGATTATCCAAAGTATATCAGCATGTTCCCGGATAATAAGCATATTTTGTCCATGAATAATGAAGGAAATTCTATTACAATTTTTACCATTCATTTTGACAAGGGACTGATTGTCATGAACGGACCGGAATTAAAGATTTCCAGACCAAATAATTTAGTAATAAAGAAACTTTCATAAATTTGTTTCTGATTCTGACAGACAGAGCAGGAAAGCGGCAGTCTGAAATATCCGAATGGCTCATTTCAGACTGCCGCTTTTATTCATTTAGTATTTTATATCTTTGTAATCTTTTATCTGCACTTTTAGTCTGCACGGCTGTACTTTTCGGACTGGACTTTAATCAGTTCTGCATCATCAAAGTAATTGATTTTCATGGCCGCTTTGACCTCATTTAAAGTCTGCTGTGCTTCAGCAAAAGCCACCTTTGTACCCTCCTGTAAGATATGATATACCTCCGGAATATCTTTTTCGTACTCATGTCTTCTCTGACGAATTGGTTCTAACTGCTTCTGAAGCACATTGTTTAAGAATTTCTTTACCTTAACATCGCCTAAGCCACCACGCTGGTAATGCTCTTTGAGTTCATCCAGATTCTTATAATCCGGTAAAAATTCTTTGAAATCTTCTTCCGTACTGAACGCATCCAGATAAGTAAATACGCAGTTGCCTTCAATCTTACCCGGATCTTCCACACGGATATGATCAGGGTCTGTATACATACTCATAACTTTTTTCTTTACATCTTCCGGTGTATCTGAAAGATAAATACAGTTGCCGAGGGACTTACTCATCTTGGCTTTGCCGTCTGTACCCGGAAGCCGGAAACATGCCTTGTTGTCCGGCAGAAGAATCTGCGGCTCGATTAAGGTTTCGCCGTATACTGCGTTGAACTTTCTGACGATTTCCCTTGCCTGTTCAAGCATTGGTTCCTGATCCTCGCCTACCGGCACGGTTGTTGCCTTAAATGCCGTAATATCTGCCGCCTGGCTGATTGGATAGGTAAAGAAGCCCACCGGAATGCTGGCTTCAAAATTTCTCATCTGGATTTCTGACTTTACAGTCGGATTTCTCTGTAATCTGGATACGGTTACCAGATTCATATAGTAAAATGTTAATTCTGTAAGCTGTGAAATCTGTGACTGGATAAAGATATTGGTCTTTGCCGGGTCGATGCCTACGGATAAATAGTCTAATGCAACTTCGATAATATTCTGACGAACCTTTTCCGGATTGTCCGCATTATCGGTTAATGCCTGTGCATCTGCTATCATGATAAAAATTTTATCAAACTCTCCTGAGTTTTGTAATTCTACTCGTCTTTTTAATGAACCTACATAATGTCCTAAATGAAGTCTTCCTGTCGGTCTGTCTCCTGTAAGGATTATTTTAGACATTTTTTATTTCCTCCCTGTTGAACGTGTGATGGTGTGAGCTGTGTGATTGATTAGGGCGCCTTGGTGTCTGTTCCCGCAAACGTTGTGAACTAAAGTTCACTTGTTTGCTTGTGGTGATGCCCCCACTATGCTTTGGCTTTTTTGTGGCACTCCCCGCAAACTTTGCGGACTATTCGTCCGCTTGTTTGCTTGAGGTTTGCGCTGTGCCATTCGTAATCTTTCAGATTACGAATGACGGGCGTTCGCCCTATAAAACGAATTATAAAAAAAGTCTTTTGTGAGCAAGTTCCCACAGACTTTTTTTATAATTCGTTTTGCACAGCTCACTGCTATTTCACATTTTACCATATTATTTTACAAATAACAATTGAGAATTGCAGGATTTCGTAGTAGAATAGGGAATAGTAGATTACAAGGAGGAATATCATGAAACATTTACTTAGTCCGCTTGATTTAAGCGTAGATGAAACTGAAGATTTACTAAACCTCGCAAGCCGCATTGCAAAGGATCCTGAAAAGTTCAGCCATTGCTGTGACGGTAAAAAACTTGCCACTTTATTTTATGAACCGAGTACTAGAACCCGCCTTAGTTTTGAGGCAGCCATGATTAATCTTGGTGGTTCTGTTCTCGGCTTTTCTTCTGCCGATTCCAGCTCTGCTTCTAAAGGTGAAAGCGTTTCTGATACGATTCGGGTTATTTCATGTTATGCAGATATCTGCGCCATGCGCCATCCAAAGGAAGGCGCTCCTATGGTTGCCGCTGAGAAATCCGGGATTCCGGTGATTAACGCAGGGGATGGCGGTCATCAACATCCAACCCAGACTTTGACGGATTTGATGACGATTCGCGAACTGCGTGGTTCTTTGGATAATTTTACGATTGGTCTGTGCGGCGATCTGAAGTTTGGGCGTACGGTTCATTCCCTGATCCGCTCCCTGATTCGCTATAAGAATGTGAAATTTATTCTTATTTCCCCGAAAGAACTGCGTGTGCCGGATTATATCCGCGAAGATGTCCTGATTCATAACAATGTGGAATTTGAAGAAGTTGAACGCTTAGAAGACGTTATACCACAGCTTGATATTCTCTACATGACACGTGTCCAGAAGGAACGTTTTTTCAGCGAAGACGAATATTTAAGAATGAAGGATTTTTATATTCTTAACAAAGAAAAAATGGCTGCTGCAAAGGACAATATGTATGTACTGCACCCGCTTCCGCGTGTCAATGAAATTTCCGTAGAAATTGATGACGACCCGCGCGCGGCTTACTTTAAGCAGGTACAGTTCGGTGTCTATGTACGAATGGCGCTGATTCTGACACTGCTCGGACTGGACAAAACAGTTTAAATTTCTGACACATCAAAAATCATGCCGCGGATACGGCAGAACGGAGGACTTTATGTTAAATATAGGCGGATTAAACGAAGGCTTTGTATTGGACCACATCGAAGCCGGCAAAGCCATGATGATTTATAACAATCTCGGACTGGACAAGCTCGACTGCTGTGTAGCTATCATTAAAAATGCCCGCAGTAATAAAATGGGTAAAAAAGATATTATCAAAATCGAAGGCGGACTCGATTTGGTAGACCTGGATGTACTTGGTTTTATTGATCACAACATCACAGTCAATATTATTAAAGACGGTAAAATTGTTGAAAAGAAACGTCTTTCACTTCCAAAAAAGATTACAAATGTGATTAAGTGTAAAAATCCTCGCTGTATTACTTCTATCGAACAGGAATTAAAGCACATTTTTATTCTGACAGACGAAGAAAATCAGGTATACCGCTGTAAATACTGTGAAGAAAAATATACCCGCTAAATGCTCCGATTATCGTTATATCGGACTGTAAATTTAAAATTTAAATAATGAGAAGCTGTTATCTGCATATATCAGATAACAGCTTCTTTGATTTATAATCTATTCACACTGTGCCTGTTCCATGTCAAAGTGTTCTTCCAACTTTGTTGAAACTCCGGCAATTTCATCAATTTCCGTTAAAATGTCTTTTACAGAGTTATTCTGTGCAGCAATCGTTTCCGAAATACTCTGAATGGTTGCTGAATTTTCTTCAGAAGTTGCTACCAGCGTCTCCATTTCTTCCTGACTATGTTCAAAAATCTCATTATCGACTGGCATTCCACATCTGCCGCAGAACTTAGCCCCATTCTCCAGTTTCATTCCACAATTTTTACAGTACATTACATTCTCCATTTCTTTTGTTTTTTTATTTTATATTAGTTGTCATTTTATGTATATATACATTTTTCACAATTATATTAAAAATATAAAATACCCACACCCTATTATCTCCATTCCTAATCACATACACATTTGCAATTATCTTGTCAACGACTGAATCTCTTTTTGTATAAGTCTTCCTGCCGCCTTTGCCAGCTCATCAATACGACGTATTCTTGTAAATTCTTTTCTATATATCTTTTCTGCGCTATTGGCCGCCGCATCATTTCCCATAAAAACAGCTGATACATGTATTCCTTTATCACGCAGTGCACGTACCTCATTGGCTGCATCATTAACAGAAATATCGTCGCTATAATCATGCCCAAACGGGCTGTCCTGTGATGGCAGAATACGCTGGCTGTCATTAGGCGCAGCATCTGTTAAAATAATCACAAGGTGCCTGTCAGCCACCCCCGGGTTCATATCAAGGATTTTACCAATTCCCCGAAAAGCAAGACCATCACGATTCCAACCGGCAGCATAATAATTGAAAATATTGTCGCATTTCTTATCCCTAAAAGACTTCAATATATGAAAAACTGTATATCCTCTGACACTGCAAAATCTTGTTACCCTGACCGGTATATTACATTCCACGAGGCTTTTGGCAATAATTACTCCCTGCGCAGCAAGCATTTCCTGATACTGAAGCCTTGAAGCAGATGCATCAAGAAGCAGATCCACTGTAAAGGACGGTTGATTATCATCCTCATATGTGTGAAAAATCCTGTTATCTTCTATATATTCTGCACGCCATACTTTAGTTGTATCAAGCCTTCCGCTCTGCCCTGATATTACATCTGTCTTCTGACTTATATATTCGCTATTACGGATTTGTTCAACCATATGTGCAATAAGACTATCATAAAGCCGTACATTTTTATTATAATATGAATGATTTCTTTCAACCTGCAGCTGTGACTGTTCTCTTAAATGAAGAAATTCCTTCGGTATATTTTTCTTTGTTATATATTTTCCATCAGTAAACCATAAATGGCATCCTGTATGACTGCCTGTACACAGTTCTTTTTCTATTTTAGTAAGAGTCTGCTCTGATATAACAGATCTTCCAAAACAATTCTCAATATAAGAGCAGTCATCATTTTCTTTCTTATATGTTATATTATCTTTCTTTTTACTGTAAGCTGCTCCACCAGTCATATTGTCCACCTCAGAAGAACGCATAACCATTACATGATTATTTCTTACAGAGCTGACTGGCATTATTCTTGTCATTATCCGGGCAAATGCCCCTGTAAAATGCAGTCGTAACGCTTTTTTTTCATGTTTTACGCCATCAAAAAGATTAAATTTGCGATAAATTGCCAGCACAGTATCTATCAACCGGTCTGTTTCAGGCATTATCTGTGGTGTCAGTTCTGCATACAGCTTTTGTTCATTTGGTGTCAGCAGAACCTTCTTTTTCCCTGACACACTGCTCCATCTGGCTGACTGCATATTATATACAAGCCGGTTTTTGCTCATCCACTCCTGCCTCGACAGCTTATATTCACCTGCAAAAAAAGCCTTTCCATAATAAACCCGTAGATCAGTCATAGACGGACGTTTTAATGCTTCCTCTGTATACAGTACATGTTCCAGATAAAGCCATGTCAGATCATCCAGCATAGCCTGACTGATATCTCCGTTCCAATAACCAAATAAAGTGCTGATTGCCTTTTCACCATAATACTTATATGCCAGTCCAATTATAAGATTCATATATAAATCTGAATCTAAATCCCCTGTTTCAACAGCCAGAAACAATGGATCAAAATTATAGCGTTCCGCCGCATTCCATACCTGATTAGCAGCCCGTCTTTCCTTAGCAGTATAAGAAATGGTACGCATTATTCAAACACCTCCGTATTATGCAGCTTTAAGGGAAACCTTGAAGCTATGACATCACGTATAAGCTCTTTTTCATAGCTGTCAAATATCTTATTGGTAATTCCAAGATCCAATGCATCCCTGATTGGAATACCCTTTTTTATAAGACTTATAGCATCAATTAATCCACGCAGATCCAAAGCTTTCTCTGTAAGTTCACCATTTTCACATTTTTTCTGAAGTTCATTAAATAAAAGTGCAAACTGTTTGTTATACTTAGTAACCAGTGAAGGGAACTGATCCTTTAACAGTCTCTCAAGATCTTCCTTTGCCAGTGGCGGCATCTGTATAACTACAAATCTTGAGGCAAGTGCCTCATTTAATTCCCTTGTACCTGCATAATTATAATTCATCGTAGCAATAAAACGTGTATCATCTGCAACCTCTATCCTGTCATATCCTGGAACATCAATTACACGTCTGAAGTACAGAATGTAAGACTGCAAGTGCTTCATTCCTTGCCATATTGATTTCATCGAGAATCCCAAAGCCGCCGCTTTGTGCACAACAATACACCGGTCCGGGTCTGAATGTAACCCTGCCATCGCGAAATGTATCAGAACCTATCAGCGCAGCCGCATCCATATTAACATGGAAGGAAATATCCCATGCCGGACGTTCAAAAACTGCTGCAAGATTCTGTGCAAGCACATTTTTTCCCGTTGCCTTCTCTCCTGCCAGCAAAAGATTTCTGCCACACAGAAGCACTGCAAGAGCCTCTTCCCATACCTTATTGCCATAATAATGAAAATGTGGTACAGGAATACGTTTTTTTAATGCTTCATCTACAGTATGTTCTTCTGAATAATGCCGGACTTCTTCTACAAGCTGTGCTGAAACACCTTCCTGCTTCAAAAACTCAATCAGATTATTCAATACCAACACCCCTTTAACTGTTTTTTATATTTTAATTATATTCTTTTTATTTATTTATTTCAAAACTTTCTTTGATATTTTCAATAATATCATATTCTTCACTTACAATACTACTCGCATCATTGGTTGCATGATTGATATTTTCAAAATATCCGAGCAGACCGTTAATCGTTGTAACGCTTTCTGCCGCTGCATTCGTACCGGTTGTAATTTCTTCATCTACCTGCTTTGTCATATCGGTAAGCCATTTTAATATATCCTGGATATTACCTGCTGATTTTGCACTTTCTTCTGATAAGGCACGGATTTCATCTACAACCACGGCAAATCCTTTTCCGTGTTCGCCTGCTCTTGCTGCTTCAATTGAAGCATTGAGTGATAACAGATTGGTCTGTGATGCAATGGAATTAATTTCCCCGAGAATATCTGTAATATGTTTCATTTCGGTCAGCAGTGCACCGGTCGTCTTGTGCGCAGCGCCAACTGTATTTTCAACAGACATTATAGTGCTTTTCGCCTCTTCAACTGCTGCATTTTCCTTATTAACAGCGTCTTTCACATTATCAAATCCCTGCTCCAGCTGTCCGGCAAGTTCATTGTTTCTATGAACTTCTTCTGTTGCCGCATTGACCTTATCCATCACCGTTACCGTTGACTTCACAGATTCTTCTACAATCACGAATTCCACCGTGTGAACAAATTTAACACATAAAACTCTTAATAAACGCAAAAAACAGACATATGCAATGCTGCAAATACGTTATTTCCTATAAATTCAAGTATTATTTACCATTTCCGACCATAAATTCTGCCTGAGCGGAATGGTTCCTGTCAATGTCAGGCTTCTTGTATCCGGCTGGCTTCCGCCAATATAAACGGTATAGCCCTCATCGGTAAAATAAATCCGCCCATTTTCATCGTAGAGTCCAAAAGCCTCTTCTGATAACCAGACCGTTACCTGCTTTTCTTCCCCCGCCTTTAAAAAGACTTTGCCAAAGCCCTTTAACTGCGGATTCGGACTGTCTTCACACAAAGCCTTTACATAGACCTGAACAGTTTCGGCACAGTCAAAGTTTCCGGTATTGCACACACGCACCGAAACCGGAAGCTGTATTTTTTCTCCGGCTTTCATTTTCTGAAATGTGTGCATATCGGCGGCACACTCCATTTTATCATACGCAAATGACGTATAGGTAAGCCCATATCCAAACGGATACAGTGCCTCCTGTTTCATATAACGATATGTTCTGTTTTTCATGGAATAATCCGTAAATTCCGGCAGTTCTTCCGTGCTTTTATAAAATGTAACCGGCAGATGTCCCTGTGGGCTGACTTCCCCAAATAAAATCCTTGCCGCCGCACGTCCGCCCTGAGCACCCGGATACCAACACTGCATGACCGCCGCGGCACGCTCCTGTGCCGTGTTGACCGCCAGCGCACTGCCCGATAACAGTAGGACAACGACAGGTTTTCCACTGTCTAATGCCGCTTCAAGAATCTGATTCTGCTCACCCGGAAGATTTAAGTCCGGCTTATCACCACTTGCAAAATCATTGCCCGCATCGCCTTGTTCACCTTCAATACCTGCGTCCAGTCCCAGACACAAAATGACGACATCACTCATTTCTGCCATTTCACGAACCTCGGCAATACGGTTCTTCTTCCAGTTATCTTTATACAAATCACAGCCCTCGGACACCAGCACTCTCACCGAATCCCCGACATAATCCTGTATGCCCTCGGAAATTGTAATGTAACGCGATGCCGTCCCTTCATAATTGCCGACAAGCGCTCTCCTGCTGTCTGCATTCGGTCCAATCACTGCGATTGTCCGGAGTTTTTCCCGATTCAGCGGCAGAATCCCGTTATTTTTTAATAGAACAAATGTTTTCTCTGACACACTTTCGTTGAATTCACGCATTTCTACGGAATCTACAACAGAATACGGAATTTTGTCGTAAGGATTGTCCGGCAGCTCCTTATCCTGTTCCATGCCCAGCTTCAGCCGGGTGGTATACAGATTCGTCACCGCCGCCCGCAGTCTGCTCTCCGAAACCATACCGCGCGAAACCGCTTCCGAAAGGTGCAGATACATATGTCCGCAGTTTAAATCACAGCCGTTATTCATCGCCAGAGCCGCCGATTCCACGGCATCTTTTGTTACCATGTGATGCTGGTAAAAATCGCGCAGTGCGAAGCAGTCCGACACAACATGTCCTTTAAAATGCCACTCATTCCGCAAAATGTCTGTAAGCAGGGTCTTACTGCCACAGCACGGCTCGCCGTTTACGCGGTTATACGCGCCCATGACTGCTTCGGGCTTTGCCTCTTTAATACAGGCATGAAATGCTGAAAGATACGTTTCATACAAATCTTTTTTTGTAACCTCAGCGTTAAAGCTGTGCCGCAGTCCCTCCGGGCCTGAATGTACCGCAAAATGCTTAACACAGGCCGCCGATTTTAAGTAATGTGCATCATGTCCCTGTAAGCCCTTTATGTAGCGGATTCCAAGCCGCGCTGTCAGATACGGGTCTTCGCCGTAAGTTTCATGACCGCGTCCCCACCTTGGGTCCCGGAAAATATTGATATTGGGCGCCCAAAAGGTCAATCCTTTGTAGCGCCCGACATCTCTGTATTTTTGCTGCATATTAAATTTGGCACGTCCTTCCGTAGACACGGCATCGGCAACCTGCTCCATTAAATCTTCATCAAATGCTGCCGCAAGCCCGATTGCCTGCGGAAAAACCGTCGCCGTGCCGGCTCTTGCCACGCCGTGCAGTCCTTCATTCCACCAGTCATATCCTTTAATATTCAGCCGTTCAATCGGTGGCGCACTGTTTAACGTCTGGTCTGCCAGTTCCTCAATTGTCATCTGCGAAACCAGTTCTTCCGCCTTCTTACGGTACAAATCGCACAGTTCTTCATTTTCTGTTAATTCCGTCTGATGATTTTTCATTATAATACCTTCTTTACTTTTCTTTCATCATAACGGAATTGCCATAGAATCTCAACGTAAATTTTGCGCTGCATTTTTACATAAGCAAATATCTTTTATAAAAGCTTATCTTTTTACTTTAAAAGCACCCATTCCCGGATAAACTGCCGCACTGCCAAGCTGTTCTTCAATGCGTAAAAGCTGGTTGTACTTTGCAACGCGCTCTGAACGTGACGGCGCACCGGTCTTAATCTGGCAGGTATTTAATGCCACTGCCAGATCGGCAATCGTGGTATCCTCTGTCTCACCGGAACGATGGGATGCAATCGCTGTGTAACCGGCTTCGTGTGCCATTTTAATGGCTTCCAGAGTTTCAGATACAGAGCCAATCTGATTTAATTTGATCAGGATTGAATTGCCGCAGCCCAGTGAAATACCCTTTGACAGACGTTTGGTATTCGTTACAAATAAGTCATCCCCTACAAGCTGTACCTTGTCACCAAGTTCTGCTGTCAGTTTCTTCCAGCCTTCCCAGTCTTCTTCGTCTAACGCATCTTCGATAGATATAATCGGGAATTTTTCAACCAGCTTCTTCCAGTGTTCAATTAATTCCTCTGAGGTATAAACCGTTCCTGCCTTCGGAAGCTTGTATTTTCCCTTTTCTTTGGTCTTCCATTCGGAAGAAGCCGCATCCATGGCAATCATGAAATCTTTTTCCGGTTCATAGCCTGCTTTTTTTACCGCTTCAAGAATCGTTTCGATAGCTTCTTCATCGGAAGCAAGTGCCGGTGCAAAGCCGCCTTCATCACCGACAGAAGTTGCCAGTCCTCTTTCCTTTAAAATAGAGGCCAGCGCATGAAATACTTCCGAGCACCAGCGCAGTCCTTCTTTAAAAGACGGCGCTCCGACCGGCATTACCATAAATTCCTGTACATCCAGTCCTGATGATAAAGCATGACAGCCGCCGTTTACAATATTCATCATCGGCACCGGAAGTCTGTTTCCGCTGACACCGCCTAAGAACCGATACAGTGGAATATCCAATGCTGTCGCAGCCGCTCTGCAGCATGCAATAGATACGGCAAGAATCGCATTTGCCCCCAGCTTGGACTTGTCCTTTGTTCCGTCTGCCTCAATCATTGCCTTATCAACGGCATAAATGTCAGAAGCGTCCAGTCCTCTTATCGCTTCGTTGATAATTGTATTGATATTTTCTACGGCTTTTTGTACACCTTTCCCCAAATATCTGCTCTTATCGCCGTCACGCAGCTCCAGTGCTTCAAATTCACCTGTCGAAGCACCGCTTGGCGCTGTTCCTCTTGCAACCGTTCCGTCTGCGAGATAAACTTCCGCTTCTACTGTCGGATTGCCTCTTGAATCCATAATTTCACGTCCAATAACCTTTTCAATCTCTAAATAATCCATACTGACCTCTTTCTGAGCGATTTTATCATGAAGCAGCGGCAAAGATTCCGCATAAACGGTTTCTCATCTGCTATTCAGAAAATCTGCTTTCGCCCGGAAGCAGATTTCCGTGTAAAAAAATAACACCTGTTTTTCTTTGTTCTGCCTCCGTCTGCCACAGTCCGTCCTGCGGACTGCAACAGTTACGCTGTAAGTTTAGCAGTCTTACAGTTTCCTTTTATCCTGTATTATGGACAATCCTGTATATTTTATCCAAAATATTTAAAAGCTTTGCTCTTATAATAAAAGCACCGCAGAAAACATATTCCTACATTTTCTGCGGCACTTGTGCCTGCCGATATTTCTATCTGCATTTTTTACCTGTTCTTTTTACAAATATTTTTACAAACAACTGAGCAGCACTATAAGCCGGGTTATGTATCAGATGATTATCTATCTAGTCCTGCTGTTACCAGCAGGCTCAAGCAACCTACCTAAAGCACGACGGGCCGCCGTATCGCTTTTATTCGGTCTTGCTTCGGATGGGGTTTACATCTGCCGCTTCTGTTACCAGCCGCGCGGTAGTCCCTTACACTGCCTTTCCACCCTTACCAGCATATGCTGGCGGTTTATTTCTGTTGCACTAGCCTTGGAGTCACCTCCACCGGACGTTATCCGGCATCCTGCCCTGTGAAGCCCGGACTTTCCTCACCTGCTGCCTTTCGGCAATTGCAGCCGCAATCATCTGTGCTACTCAGTCTTTTTTAGTTTGTATTTTCTTTTACCATACGGAATACATCAATACGGAACTGGGCTTCTTTGCCAAGTCCTACAAAACGGCAGCCGTACTCCGTGCCGTCTTCGTCCTGTGATGCAATCCGCACAACTTCAATAACGGTTTCAATTTTATCACATCCGCTCATTTCAAGCAACATGTCATAAAAAGAATGTAATGGCAGAACGTCTTTTGTTTTAAATGCAATTCCACCACTTGATACATTCGTTGCATGAACAGCAATAAATTCTTCCTTAGTATCCTTATCTGTAATCGGACGAATTGATAAATTCGCTTCTACATCAATTCTTTTTGTTCTTCTTCTTTCATCACCCATAAGTACTCCCCCTGTTATGATCCTTAAAAAGTAAACTTTTAAGTTACTTTATTAACATAGCATCTCCAAAACTGAAAAACCTGTACTTTTCCTTTACGGCTTCTTCATACGCCGCAAGCACGTGTTCCCTGCCTGCCAGTGCTGAAACCAGCATCACCAGCGTGGATTCCGGCAGATGGAAATTGGTAATCAGGCTGTCAATAACCTTAAACTGATATCCCGGATAAATAAATATCTGGGTCCAGCCGCTGCCGGCTTTTACTGTACCATCTTCTGTCCCGACAGATTCCAGTGTACGTGTACTTGTCGTACCGACTGCAATAATCTTTCCGCCGTTTTTGCGCGCCGTATTAATCTTGTCTGCTGCTTCCTGTGTCACCGTATAAAATTCTGAATGCATATGATGCTCCAGAATGTTTTCTGTCTTTACCGGACGGAACGTTCCAAGTCCGACATGCAGCGTGACACGGGCAATTTCAATACCCTTCTCCTGTATCCTTTCCAGCAGTTCTTTTGTAAAATGAAGACCCGCTGTCGGTGCCGCTGCAGAACCTTCATGCTTTGCATAAACGGTCTGGTAACGGTTCTTATCCTCCAGACGGTGTGTGATATACGGTGGAAGCGGCATCTGACCCAGTTCATCGAGTATTTCTTCAAAAATACCGTCATAAGTGAATTGTATCATACGATTGCCTTCTTCTACAATATCCACAATCTCTCCGATTAATTTTCCACCGCCAAAGCTGATCTGTGTACCGATTTTTGCCTTTTTACCCGGCTTTACAAGCACTTCCCATGTGTCTTTTAAATCCTGCTTGCGGGTAAGCAAAAGCACTTCGATTGCCGCGCCCGTTCCGACTTTTTCGCCTATCAGTCTAGCCGGAATCACCTTGGTATCGTTAATGACCAGACAATCTCCCGGATTTAAGTAATCAATCACATCTTTAAAAATTTTGTGCTGTATTTCCCCTGTCTTTTTATCCAGTACCATCAGTCTTGAACTGGAACGGTCTGACAGCGGGTCCTGTGCAATCAGCTCCTGTGGCAGATCATAATAAAAATCATGTAAATTCATTGATTCCATATGCTGCTCCATTCCTATCTTTTTCCGCTTCGCGGCAGTTAGCTTTTCTGCCGCAGAACGGGCTGTTTTTTATTCATAATTAAGAACGAAGTTCGATGCCCATGCCGGAAAGGTCTCCCAGAATCTTTTCCATAATCGGCTGGATATCTTTATCTTCTAATGTTCTGTCCTTTGCACGGAAAGAAATGGTATAAGCTACGGACTTGAAACCTTCCTTAATCTGTGCACCTTCATAAATATCAAACAGGTTATATTTTTCAAGAAGCTTTCCGCCTCTCTTTTCAATAATCTTTTCTACTTCACCGACAAGTACCGTCTTTGGCATTACCATACTGATATCTCTTGTAACAGCAGGGAATTTTGCAATGCCTTCGTACTTTCTGTCAAATGAAGCAAACGGTAAAATTTCCGGTAAATCAAGTACGGCAATATATGTTCTCTCGCCCAGTCCATAGGTGTCTGCAACATCCGGGTGTACTTCACCGAGATAACCGATTACAGTATCTTTGTAAAGAATCTCTGCCTGACGTCCCGGATGTAAAAATGTCTTTCCGGCTTCCGGATTATATTCCGGTCTTGCACTCATACCGATTTTTTCTAAGAATTCTTCAACAACACCCTTCATTGTAAAGAAATCGCCGTCGCCGTAGAAGCCCAGTGTGAACTGTACTCTCTCATCCGGAAGGTCTTCTCCTTCTACCGGAACATAAACCTTTGCCAGTTCATAAAGCTTTACATCTTTATTTCTACGGTTGTAGTTGGTTGCAAGCGAATTCAGCATTCCGTTTAACGGCAGTGTTCTCATAATGGAGAAATCTTCTCCTAACGGATTGGAAATGACAACTGTCTTTCTTTCCTCTGCATCTGCTGCCAGCTTTAACTTATCAAATACCTTCGGACTTTCAAATGAATAAGTCATTGCCTGTGAGAATCCGCAGAACTGTGCGATTTCTCCGGCTACATCTTCCACTCTCTGCTTGAATGAAATCTTACCCATTGTAGAAGCTCCGTGTGGCAGTGTTGTAGGAATATTGGCATATCCGAAAAATCTTGCAACTTCTTCCGCAATATCCGCTGTTCTTAATAAATCCTGACGGAACGTCGGAATAATCAGTTCCTGCTTTGCTTCATCATAGTCTAATTCAAGCATCTTAAAGTATCCAAGCATTTCTTCCACGGAAACATTTGTGCCCAGTAGTGCATTGATTCTTTCCGGTTCAAACGGCACTCTGACTCTTTCCTTCTTATTCGGATATACATCAACCACGCCGCCGACAATTTCACCGGCTCCAAGTTCTTCGATTAACTGGCATGCTCTGTTCATTGCCGCCAGTGCATTTTCAGGATCTAAGCCCTTTTCAAACTTACCGGAAGCATCTGTACGAAGACCCAGGCGCTTTGTTGCCTTTCTGATATTTGTGCCGTCAAAGGTTGCAGCTTCAAATAACATGGTCTTTACGTCATCCGTAATCTTGGAATTTTCACCGCCCATGATACCTGCAAGACCGACAGCCTTTTCACCGTCACAGATCATCAGCATATCAGAATCAAGTGTTCTTTCCTGTCCATCCAATGTTATGAACTTCTCACCATCTTTGGCACGTCTTACAACAATCTTACCGCCTGCAAGGGTGTCATAATCATAAGCGTGCATTGGCTGACCGTATTCTTCCATAACGTAGTTTGTAATATCCACGATGTTGTTAATCGGACGGATACCTGCTGATGCCAGTCTGCGCTGCATCCACTTCGGTGACGGAGCAAGCTTGATATTCTTTACAAGTCTTGCGGTGTAACGGCTGCAGAGGTCTGTGGCTTCCACATCAACCTTTACATAATCGTTAATGTCTTCTGCGTTGCCTGTTTCTGTTACAACCGGCGGTGTAAACGGCTTTCTGAAGGTTGCCGCTGCTTCCCTTGCAATACCGATAATACTGTAGCAGTCTACACGGTTGTTTGTAATTTCATATTCAAATACGGTATCATCCAAACCGAGATAGTGAACGGCATCTTCTCCAACCTGTGCATCATCACCTAAAATGTAAATGCCGTTTTCCGGTGCATCCGGATAAAATTCACGGGAAGAACCGAGTTCTTCAATGGCACACATCATACCGAAGCTTTCTACACCTCTTAACTTACCCTTTTTAATCTTAATGCCGTCTTCCGGAAGTGCGCCGCCGTCATGACCACCTGCCACACGTCCGCCATCTAATACAACCGGTACTTTCTGTCCTGATGAACCCACCGGAATATTCGGTGCGCCTGTTACAATCTGAACAGTTTCACTGCCGACATTCACCTGGCAGATTACCAGCTTATCTGCATCCGGGTGCTTTTCGACCGATTCAATCTGTCCGACAACGATTTTATCAAGATTTTTGTCAAAAGCGGTAAAATTTTCCACCTTTGTTCCCGAAAGTGTCATTGCGTCCCTGAATTCCTGGTCTGTTACTTCCAGTCCCGGAACCATTGCCTTAATCCAATTTAATGATGTATTCATGATTCAATATCCTTTCCTCGTATCCAATTTCTTTGCTGTCTTACAGCCGTCGTTCTTTTTAGAACTGTTTTAAGAATCTTACGTCATTTTCATAGAGAAGTCTCATGTCATCAATTTCATACTTCAGCAACGCAATTCTTTCCAAACCGATTCCGAATGCAAATCCTGTATATTTGTTCTGGTCAATACCGCTCATTTCAAATACATGCGGGTGAATCATACCACAGCCAAGAATTTCAATCCAGCCTTCGCCCTTACACATACGGCAGCCCTTACCGCCGCACTTAAAACATGTCACGTCCATTTCTGCACTTGGCTCTGTAAATGGAAAATGATGAGGACGGAATTTTACTTTTGTTTCCGGTCCGAATAACTCTCTTGCAAATTCAGCCAGTGTTCCTTTTAAATCTGCAAATGTAATACCCTCATCAATAACCATGCCTTCAATCTGATGGAAGCATGGAGAATGGGTTGCATCGACTTCATCTGCACGGAATACCCTGCCCGGCGCAATCATACGGATCGGCAGTTTGCCTTTTTCCATTTCACGGACCTGAACCGGTGAAGTCTGGGTTCTCAGTACAACTTTATCATTAATATAAAATGTATCCTGTTCATCTTTTGCCGGATGATTTGCAGGGATATTTAACGCTTCAAAATTGTAATAATCATATTCTACTTCCGGTCCTTCTACGACTTCATAACCCATGCCGACAAATATTCTCTTTACTTCATCGAGTGCAACAGTGTTTGGATGTCTGTGTCCGACATTGTTTTTCTTTGCCGGAAGTGTTACGTCAATCACTTCGCTCTTTAACTGGACTTCACGCATTTTTGCGGAAAGTTCCTTTTTCGCGTTTTCCAGTACTTCCTCAATTGCCTGTCTGGTTTCATTTACGATTTGTCCAACTGCCGGTCTGTCCTGAGGTGCAACGTCTTTCATGCCCTTTAAGACTTCTGTAAGTTCTCCCTTTTTACCCAGGAAAGAAACTCTTACCTCATTTAATTTTTCAAGTGAATCAGTGGAATTAATCTGGGCTAATGCCTTTTCTCTGATTTCATGCAGTCTTTCTTTCATCATTTTCTTTTCCTCCAATTGCAAAACCTAACTTTTATTTTATCATATGACTACAAATTGGCAAGCAGTTTTTACTGATTTCTTACGTTTTTACTCTCAAACTGCTCAATAATATGGATTGCTTCGTCCATACAGTCGGGATTACGGACCGCTGCCTCTTTAATATTCTTCTTTGCTTCCTCAATCCTGTTTTCGTTATATTCTATCTGTTTGCGCAGTTTCTGGCGCTGTGTATTCAAATCGTGCCGCACTTCCACCATATCCTTGCTGTATACAAGGGCACGTACCTGTGACAGCCACAATTTGGCATCATAGAGTCCGAGTTTTTTAAGTAAATCCAGTAAATCTTCTTCTGCTTCACTTAATTTGGTCGTCATCTGTACAATCTTGCGCTGCTCATTTTTCATGTCCATATAAACTTCATATTTCTTTGACAGTTCATACGAACTTCTGACATGATATTTATGATATTCATAATCAAGCGTATTGGCTGCGTTGATATACTTAATCTTTGTTTTATTCAGTAATGTCGTAGCTTTATTGAGTTTGATTTCCGTCACCAGAACCTGCCGTTCCGTATATTTTAGCAGGGCAAACATGCCAAGGGCAAGCACCGCTCCCAGAAAGGCAACGACAATATAAAGCATGGTATTTTGTGTATCTTCCGTTACGGAAAGCGCAATGAAAAATACCATAAATACGAATGCCAGCCCGACAATCGCGGCAAGGGCAAGGCTTCTGATACGCAGCTGGCGCGTTGTGAGTGCCGCAGCCTCCATGCGCAGACTCATGCGTTCCCCTTCAAGAATCCTCATATCCCGTTTGACGGTTTCATAATACGATTCCTGTTTTTCCAGATACTTCATACCACGCGGCAGTTCATCTTCAAACTGTTCCATGCGGTGATACGTATGGGTGGAAAGCTTATGCTCTCCGGATTTAAAAATCCGCCGGTCTACCGTCAGATTATCTACACGGTCTGCCGTTTCCGTAATCCTTCTGCGGATATTGTCCGGTGCCGTATCAATCAGCTGGATATCCGAAAAATGTTCCGTAACGACATTGTATTCTTCCATCGCCAGTTCAATGTGTCCGGTGGCTTCTTCCATGATTTCACACTGGCTGCGGATATAGGCTTTTGTTTCTTCCTTATCGTAGTAATCCGTATTAATATTGTCCAGACGGCGCGGTGTTCTGGATACATCCGGGATATGTACGGCACTGGCATCGAATTCTTTATCTTCTTCCGAATAATTTAAAACTTCCTGAATCCGCTTTTTTTCTTCTTCTTTTTCAAGCTGTTTTAAATATTCCGTTTCTTCTTTTTCTTCTTTTGCAAGCTTCCCCGAATAATTTTCCTGTGTCCCTGCCTGATTCATCTTATCTACTACATGAATCAGGGACTTTGCCTGCACACTGTTTAACAGCTCATCATACTTTTTTTCTTCTTCTTTTGCTTTTCTGCGCTGTTCCTGGATTTTTTCTTCGGAACTGACCTTTTTATTCTTTTTCTGCGGTGCTTTTGCTTTTTTTTCATGCTTCTGATAATTTTTTTCAAATTCGCTGACAAGTCCCGTTAAATCTTCTGTCCGCGAATTATCCGCATTTTGTTCTTCCCCTGTATTCTGCTCATCGTCATAGACAAAATCATCAATGTCTTCAATGTCCTCGATATCTTCCAAATCGTAATTTTCTTTAATTGTTCCCTTGATATAATTTAATAATCCCATATTTCCTCATTTCATCCGTCTATGACGTATACCTTTTATACTGCGCTTTCCATCTGTCCATGCAGTCATCAATCGCCTTATAATACTGTGCTACTTCACCGTCGGATTTTAAGTGTTCCATTTTCTGCATCGCACGGTATTCATCGCTGTAACGTGCATTGTCTGTAAGCAGTTCCAGTTCTCTTTGCAGCACCTGTTCTTCTTCCGGTGCCTGCATATCCTGTATCTGTTCCTCACCCTCTGCCATACGGCATGCCGCAAGATAACATTTCCGGGACTTTTCATGCTGACCGATTTTATACGCTTCTTCAAAATACTTTGCCGCTTTTTCAAAGAAGAACATTCTGGCATAGGCAGTTCCCAGATTGTGATAGACCTTTGCGTAAAACAGCCCTGAAAGATTGATGTCGCGCTCTCCATTTACAATTTTATCATAATTGCTGATTGCACTATAATAGCAGCCTTTTTCAAGGAACCGGTCTGCACGCATTTTCATCCGTTCATAGACATTCTGTGTATCCAGCATCGCAAGCATGTCCTTTACCTGTTCAATTTCTGCCGTATCATAATAATCCACATACTTTAAAATGGTCACAACCGCTTCCGCCAGCCCTGCATTTTCACACTTCAACTGCTCAAGCTTGTCTGCCAGCAACGGTTCCTTAATCTCTGTCCGGATAAACGCAATAAGTTTTTCATCTAAAAATGCATTGGTCAGAATATAGATATTGTTGTATATATAATAGCACAATTCTTCCAGTGAATAGATTTGTACCCCCGGTTCTTCCAAAACCAGCGGCTTTAATGCCCGCCCGGTCCGGCATAAAATGATTCCGCTCATATTCATTCCTCTTTCTGTGCAATTTTGTCTGTTTCCAAATTTATTTCTTCTTCCACTACAACCCCGGAACTTTTGACAAATCCGCCAAAGCCCATATCTTCTATCCGTACCACGCAATGGCTGTCACTGTCAAAACGGACTTCAAAAGCCACCCTTGTCATCCTGCCCTGGCGGAACGGTATCGCACTGATGTCAATTTCCTGTGTCCATTCATGTCCGGTGTCACACCTGTGCAAAATAATAGGAATCGTTCTCATATCTTCCAGTATCAGTTCTACACTGCGTCCGGCTTCGTACCAGTTCGTTCCCGGTCTGACCATGCGGAACCGCTTTTCCTCGCCGCGTTCTTTGATATTTAATTCAAGCCCCGTGGTAATGCGGTTTCTGCACGCCAGCAGTCTGCCGCTACTATGACCGGCAGAAGTGTCTTCTTTTAATGCAGCATATGCAGCACCTTTTACAAACAGATTCTGTCCCGCAAATGCTTTTCTGCGCGCGCACAGCACATGGGTCAGTTCCTTGGGCAGATTTTCTGCTTCAAAACCGGCGCCCGTCAGATATACCGCAGATACGATTTTATCCTTTAATGCATCCTGCACACAGTGTATCAGTTCTTTTTCAGCCTGCGCCAGTGTTTTCCGTCTTTGCGGCACGGAACAAATCATTTCGGAGCTGTAAACGTGGCTTTCCTCCGGTATCATTTCCTGACCGCTTTTTTTTACAATCGTCATATAATGCGTATGCAGTCCGTCTTCCCTGTAATCGAGTAAAACCGCGCCGTTGACATACAGCTCTTTTTTTTGTGAAAAGGCGTAATACGCATAAGCTTCCTCATGGCTGATAAAACTCCAGTTTTCCTTTGCATACCCTGTAAGCTGTACTGCCGCCGAGAGTTTTTCTAACACCGGCTTTGAAAAATCACTGACGGTGACACAGATAGAATCCCGTTCTCCTGCCTTTCGCCCGTTTTTTGGAAGCAGCGCAAGCAGCGTACAAAGAAGTTCTTTTAAATTATCCTGATTGGCACCAGATAGCATAAATCCAAACTGATACTTCTGCCGGTTGTCCACGGAATTTACAACGCTTACCGATACCGGCTGTCTTTGCTGTTCATCATAATAGCAGATTTGGGAACTTTCCTGCCCGATATCTATTCCAACTATCAATTCAATCTCCTTCTGCCGCCTGCGCAGCTCCTTCATTCTTAAAAAGGCTGAAACATCTGTTCCACAACGTAATCCTGCACGCAGTACCCCTGCATGAGTTTTTTCATGGTTGCCATATCATGCATTTCCATGCTGACCAGCATATCATTTAAATAATCAAAACGTCCCTGCGGCTCTTTTGGTGTCACATTGTTACAAAGCAGGCTGGCATCCTGTGTTTTTTTCTTTTTCTTTCCGTCATCTTCCAGAAAATAGTACTGTATGCTTTCCCCGTAAAACAGTGAAAAGCTCTTTGCATAAACACCGCCTGCCACACAGGATAGCACTTCACTTTGATATTCTTCCTTATCATCATGACGGTAGAATATCTGTACTTTGCTGTTTTCCGGTGCATAATACTCTACAGTTGTTTTGTCTGCCGCATTATACGGAAGGGAAAGTATCCCCTTATACTGCTCATAAAATGAAAAGAAAATATTTTCCGCACACAGCATATCCATCAGCTTTTGCAGTAACAGCATATGTGTAGCGCCAAGCTGTTCCTGTCCAAACTGCGTATGGTATTTTAAATATGCCATACCACATACCGGCGGCATTTTTTTATTTTCCAGCAGATATCCGCCGATACAGGTAAAGACCTGTTCGTCTGCCGTTTCGTGTTTCACAAAATAACGGTACGCATTTTCTGCCAGATAAGCCATTTCAACTGCCGCATCCGGCAGCTGCTGACGGTAATACGTAAAAACTTCCGGAATTCTGCCAGATAAATTTCCTGTAAATAGCCGTTCCACCAGTATCCGCTCTGCCAGTGTCCGGCACGGCACCCTAAATCCTGCACAGGCACGCCATACTTTCATCATTTTATCGGACTTTGCCTGATAAAACTGTTCTAAATATGCCAGTACATTTTCGTCATACTTGCCCTCATCAAACACATGAATACAGCACGCCAGCAATTTTTCATTGTATTCCTGCGGTCTTAACAGAATCATATTTCTTGCCATACGTAAAAGCTTTGCCGGTGCGGCTTCTTCAAAACCGTATTCACATACCAAATCAAAAGCATCCTCATACATGCCTTCTGCAATACACGTTTCAATCAACAGCGCTGCATCGTGTATCTGCAATTCTTCTTTTAAAATCTTTTCATAGCGTTCTCCAAAATCTTCGCCATGATAATATTCATGATAATACTGTATCTGCCAGCTGTTTAACCGGTTTCTTGTAAGCTGGTTGACATTGCCGTCTGCCATCAATGCAAGACAGACTGCGCAGGCTTCTTCATCGTTTTTACGCTGTTCTAAGCTTTGTTCAAACCAGTTCAGCAGCAGATAAATATCTTTGCTGCAATAATCATCCAGCGCTTTTAAATATGCCGGATTATCATAAACCCTCTCGATTTCATACTGGATACTGCCTTTATGTACCTGTTTGCCTGCATCTTCAAACATCAGAATGCAGTCCCTTGTATACATCTGCACATAGGCAGTCCGTCCCACCAGCGTACAGCGCTGTCCCTTGCGCAGTTCCTTGTGCTTTACCAGCACCGACTCAATCTTGTCATTGAATACGGTAATACGGTATGTAAATAAGTATCTTGACAAGAATGGTGCCGTTTCTTCATTGACACCGACATTCTGAAACAGCCATCCATAAATCACTTCCAGATAAGGATCAATATATCCCTTTTTCATCTGCCCATAGGCAAACCGCTCTATCTGCGGTGCATACGTGTTCATGATTTCTCTGGAGCTGCTGTGATTTTTTAAAATGTCCGCATACAGATATGCCTTGCTTTTTGTACTTAAACTGCTCTCATATGTAAAGTAACGCAGTACAATCTGCGGCAGGCGTTTTAATTCTTTTTTATCTAAACTTTCTATATAAAATTCATACAGACGCGTAATGCGGAGTCCACGCAGAATTCCCTTCTCGTACAGTCCTGCGTATTCCGGTCCAACCAGCTCATTGCGGATCATATGTGTAACAAGTACGGTTAAGATTTCATCCTTGTCAAAAAAGTCGTTTAATGCTTTAAGCAGTCTTAAATACTGCATATCTGCCACTTTACCGTTTGCAATCATTTCACACACATACAAAGTCAGTTTCGTGGAAATTATGCCGTACTTACAGCCGAACTGTAAAATGTGCAGTTCAAAATCGTTTAACACACGCAAAAGCTCCGGCTGTGCATTTAAAATCTGTAACGCTTCATAATACATCACAGGACTTACACAGCCATTGTGGTATGCATCCTTAATCCGTAAAAGCTTAATGCTCTTATTTGCATCTTCCGCAGCATCCAGATAAAATAAAACCCACAGAACGCGCCACGTATCATAGCCGTTTTCATAATAATCCCGGATTACCTTAACTGCCGCAAAGGTATAGGACTTATCTTTATAATACATTGCACTGACATACAGGTAATAACAGTACAATTCCACATGGCTGTCCTTATTTTCTTCAAGAAAATCCCTGACATTGTCAATCAGCCAGCCGGCTTCATCACTGCGGTTCTGCACCAGCAGAATCTGTGCCTGTGCCAGCTTGAAAAAAATATCGTCATCGCAGATACCGCGCATGCGTTCTATAATCTGTAAAGATTTGTCCTGCCATGCCCGCTTGTCTTCCCGCTTCATTCTGAAACTTAAATATTCCTGAACCAGTGCAAGCACCGCCTGCTTTTTCTCACGGTGCGTATTTTCCTGTCCGGCGCAGTCTACTTCAATTTCAACCGTATATTTCTGCGTAAAAGAACAGATTGTCATTCTGCCCCAGTTCCTGCCCGCGTGCAGCTTGTCCGCATCAATGACATATTCCAGTTCATACTTATTGCCCGTAAAATTCTCAGACGTAATGCGTGTTATCTTCGGACAGATAAACGGTACATCCGTTTCAACCGTAAGCTCCGTATACCCCCAGCCGCTCCTGGTAATCGTTATACGCTCTTTCACGCTTTCCGTAAAATCCGCAAATGTCTTTGTCTGAGGAAAAACATCTATGCCAACCGGTGATTTTTTCCGCACGGCAATTAAAAATTCTTCCATTGCTGCATAAACGTTGGCTTCACTGCCGTTTTTAGCGCCTTTTACCACATCATAAATATTGGTCTGTACCGGATCGTTTTTTAAAAATATCCGTTTAAAATCCGGCGATAAAAAAAAACCTGCTGCCTCCTCCGGTGAAGTCTGTACAAGATTGGCAAAATGAAACATACTGCCTGCTGCTCCCATGCTGGTCATGACCTTCTGCGCTTCAACCGTGTATTCATAAGATACGCTTTTTTCACCCGCACTGCTGACAATATAAAACTGTCCCTGAATCACCGTACCTTCTTTTAAATCCGCGGCATCTACCGTATAAACTATCTCTGCCGGTGTCGTGCCAAACTGGGGTTTTTCAATGCGGACACGTGCATGACTGGATAATACAATGCCGTAAGCCGGCTGTGATGCCGTAAACCGGAACGTAAACATCCCCTGTCCGCCTGCCGTGACACTGCCGGTCAGCGTATAATCCTGCACTTCTAATTCCGGTCTTTGATATGTAAATTTTCCTCTTGCTAATCGATTGATATACTCCTTCATTCGGAATCAGCCTCCGCTTTGATTTTATCTAAATGCTCTTTCATCTTTTTCTCGTAACCGATTTCTGTCATTTCATAAAAACGACTGTCTTTTAATGCATCCGGCAGATACTGCTGTCTGACATAGTGGTTCTTATAATCATGTGCATACAGATACCCTGCACCGTGACCTAGCTTTGCCGCACTCTTATAGTGGGCATCCTGCAAATGTGCCGGAATTGGAGCGGTCTTTTGTGTTTTTACCACTTCCATTGCCTTATCGACTGCCATATAAGCCGCATTGCTTTTCGGTGCGCATGCCACATACAACGCCGCCTGTGAAAGCGTAATCCGTGCTTCCGGCATACCGAGCCGCTCAACCGCCTGTGCCGCCGCCGAAGCAACTACCAATGCCTGCGGATCTGCATTGCCCACATCTTCACTCGCACAGATTAAAATCCGCCTTGCAATAAACCGCACATCCTCCCCGGCATATAACATTCTTGCCAGATAATAGGCGGTGGCATCCGGGTCTGAGCCACGCATGCTCTTAATAAATGCTGAAATCGTATCATAGTGGTTATCACCTGTTTTATCATAGCGGATCACACGCTTCTGGATACATTCCTGTGCCGTATCCAGTGTGATATGCACTTTTCCGTCTTCTGATTTTGCCGTTGTAAGAATTCCCAGTTCTACAGCATTTAACGCGCTTCTTGCATCGCCGTTTGCTACGTCTGCAAGAAATTCCAGCGCATCTTCGTCAATCTGTGCATGAAAGCTTCCCATGCCTTTTTTTTCGTCCTGTACGGCACGCATAATCAGCTTTTTAATATCTTCCTTTTCAAGCGGCTTTAATTCAAAAATAACCGAGCGGGATAAAAGAGCGCCGTTGACTTCAAAATAGGGATTTTCCGTTGTCGCTCCGATTAAAATCAGCGTCCCATCCTCCACATACGGTAACAGATAATCCTGCTGTCCTTTATTAAAACGATGAATTTCATCGACAAACAATATCGTCTTTTTACCGTACATGCCGAGATTATCTTTTGCCTTGGCAACAATGTCTTCCATATCTTTTTTCCCGGCAACGGTCGCATTAATCTGTTCAAATGCCGCACTGGTCGTATGGGCAATGACCTTTGCCAGTGTCGTCTTTCCCGTTCCCGGCGGTCCGTAAAAAATAATGGAGCTTAATTTATCTGCCTGAATGGCGCGGTAGAGCAGCTTGTCCTTTCCGATAATATGCTGCTGCCCCACCACTTCATCCAGTGTCTGCGGTCTTAAACGAGATGCTAACGGCGATTCCTGCTTTATTGTATTTTCACGCATATAATCAAATAAATCCATAGTTATCCTCATTCCTTGGCAACTTGTTGCGAAGGGGCGATGAGAAATCCGCGCAGGCGGTTCCTCATCTGCCATCAAGGGGATTTGTTTTTGCTCAAAAACAAATCCCTGTGTGAAAAAGCTTTGATTTAAGGCTTTTTCACACTATCCCCTTTTAGTCTTTAAACTGTTCTGCCATTGCCTCTAATTCATTCTTTTTCTTTATAAAGCATTGTAATAATCTTGGGTTAAATATACCGCACTCTCCGTCCAGAATCATCTGATAAGCTGTATCATATGAAAATGACGGTTTGTAACAGCGTTTACTAATCAGCGCATCATAGACATCTGCCAGTGACACCAGCTGTGCACCAATTGGAATTTCATCTCCTGTAAGTCCTTCCGGATATCCGCCCCCATCGTATTTTTCATGATGATACCTTGCAATCTGCGAGCAGTACTGCATATATTCTTCTTCCCCTTCATCGTTAAAAATACGAAGGATAATATCATATCCTTTCGTTGTGTGGGTCTTCATAATCTCAAATTCTTCCGGTGTGAGTTTTCCCGGCTTTAGCAGAATCGTATCGGAAATTGAAATTTTTCCCACATCATGTAATGGCGATGCCTGTACAATCATATCAATATCGTTCTGGGTCAGTCCATATTCCGGGCATTCCTCTTTTGCACATTCCGCCAGGATTTTTGTAAAAAATTTCACACGCTTAATATGCGCACCGGATTCCACATCACGGAATTCTACAACATTGCCCAGAGATTCAATAATTTTTTCATTCAACCGCTGTATCTTCCGGGTCTGACGCATGGTCTTTTCTTCTAACGCATTTTTGTGTTTATATAAATCAATGATGTTATTTAAGCGGCTGCTGAAGCTGTATGTATCAATCGGACTTGTCACAATATCAATAACACCATGTGCAAATGCATTTTTATAGACATCTTCTATATATTCACCGGATAAAAAAACAACCGGAACATTATCGATATAATCCATTTTCCGCATATAATCAAGTAAATCAAAACCGTTTATCCCATTGGCATACATTTCCGTCAGCACCAGACACAGAGAATCCTTTTTTTCATCAACAATCTCGATTGCCTCCTGACTGGTATCTGCTTTAATAATTTTATATTTTCCCGTAAAGATATCTCCCACCATATGCTGGATACCATCATTTGCCATTACTACGAGAATGGATTCTGTATATGCCTCTTTATATACCGGATTGTCAGCCTGTACGGAAACACCTGTCATTCCCTTTTCTTTTGCCTGTTTTAACGCCGTTTCCGCGCTGCTGTAAAGCTGCCAGAAATCTGTGCCGAAACGTGAACTCACCGCTGTTCCCACTGTTACTTTTATCCGCACATCCGGATATCCGGTAATTGTTGTCTGCTCTGCTACCTGCATAATTTTATCCATATACTGCTGCTGCATCTTTTCTTCGTACAGTGGAATATACAGACAGAACTCATCGCCGCCAATACGGGACATCACCACATCGGAACGGAATATAGATACCATATTGGCAGCCATATTGTTGATTACCATGTCCCCCGCGGAACGTCCGTATGTATCGTTAATCCATTTTAATTCACGGATATCCATTACAATAATCGCACAGTTGCCATCATTAAGCAGTGCTAAATCGTGATTTACCCGTTTTTCAAAACTGCCTCGGTTATAAAGACCTGTAAGCATATCATGTTCTGATATTTCCATATAACTGCTGCTTTCTATTTTAACCTGGGAAAGCGGCGCTGTATCGGTAACATCTGAAACAATAATCTGCGCCTGCACTTCCCCGGTCTTTTCATCTTTGTAGATTTTTCCATAACAGAAAACTACAATGATATCGCCATTCTTTCTCACCAGACGGTGTTCCTGCATATTTTCGTTCTGATTCCTGCGTATCTGCATCATCTTTTCTATATATTCAACGATATCTTCTGCCGGAATCAAATCGGTATGTTTTAATTGATTTTCTCTGTAATCTTTTTCAGTATATCCTGTCAGTTTCTCAAAATTTTCATCTGCCGAGATGATACGGTAATCACTCATCCGTATTCTGTAAACAGAATAAATAACATCTTTTACATTACTACTCATTTATTCCTCCACAGGCTCTAGTAAACCCAATAATAAGAAATATAACATATTTTTTTTCAAATTTCACTACCCGAAAGCAGATTTGCCTATTTTTCACAAAAAAATACAGCAAAAGCATACAAATTAAGTCTATTTCATATACTGCATTAAGAAAATGAATTGCTTTTTAGCGGAAATGAGCTTCTTATGCGTAAAACTGTGCTTCTTTATCCGGCAGTCCGTCTGACTGCCCTACTTCTTTCCGTATGTTTTTTGTTAACCTCCGTTTTCCCCTGCATTACATATGCCGGAAATTCCGACAATGGTCCTGCCATTACCTCGCCCGCTGCCATCTTAATGGAAGCTTCCACCGGACAGGTGATTTATGAAAAAGATGCCGATACAGTCTTACACCCCGCAAGCATTACAAAAATCATGACATTAATTCTGATTTTTGATGCATTAGACTCCGGTAAAATCAACCTGACCGACGATGTGACCGTATCCGAATATGCTGCTTCCATGGGCGGCAGCCAGGTCTTTTTAGAACCTGGCGAAACACAGACGGTCGAAACCATGATTAAATGTATCAGTGTTGCCAGTGCCAACGATGCCTGTGTTGCCATGGCAGAATGGATTGCCGGCAGCGAGGAGGGCTTCGTTGCCAAAATGAATGAGCGTGCCAAAGGACTTGGCATGAATAACACTACTTTTATCAACTGCTGCGGACTGGATACAGACGGGCATATGTCAACTGCAAGGGATGTTGCCCTGATGAGCCGTGAACTGATTGTGCAGTATCCTCAGATTCACAATTACTCAACCATCTGGATGGATACGATTACGCACGTTACCCGCAAAGGTGAAAGTGAGTTCGGGCTGACAAACACGAATAAGCTTATTAAGCAATATCAGTGGGCAACGGGCTTAAAGACCGGTTCTACCGGACTTGCCAAATGCTGTCTTTCTGCAACCGCTGATAAAGACGGTGTTGAATTAATTGCCGTTATCATGGCTGCTCCCGACAGTAAGACCCGTTTTTCAGATGCCGTAACGCTGCTGAATTACGGATATAGTGTATGCGACATTTATCACGATACTGAAATGCCGCAGCTCCCAAACCTATCCGTATCCGGTGGGCGGTGCGATACGCTTTCACTTTCCTATGCAAAAGAATTTTCGACCTTATTCTTAGAACCTGTCGATACCGCCAGCATCGAAAAACAACTGACTCTCCCTGAAACAGTCACAGCACCTGTAAACGAGGGGGACGTCATCGGCACCCTGACATACACATTGGACGGAAAGACCATCGGCACGGTCGATATCACTGCCGCGCAGTCTGTTTCTTCTGCCACATACGGCGATGCACTGTTTAAAATGTTCCGGAAACTTACCGGTGCCGCGTGATTTAGAAATACAGCATAACCGTATAGGATAAAAAAACGATAAAACAGCATACAATAAGCCGCAAAAAACGGAATCCCCGGTATCTGAAACTTAAATCTGTTTCAGATACTGTTGATTCCGTCCTTTTTTACTTTGCACCCGCACCGGCAGATTATCGTCTTTCTGCCCGGTACTGTTGCATTAAATACTTTACCGTTTTACTGATATTTTGTTCCAAGCCAGAAACGGCTGACATCGCCAACCTTCTCAAGCCCATTCCCTTTTTTTGCACAGGAATAAAGCTGTCCGTCGGCATCGTAAAAATACAGCCTGTTTTTATACAGCAGTGTATATGCCGTGTCTGTCTGTTCCGTCTGCTCACACATTTTTACAGGACTGCCCTTTACCGATGCACAATAATACTGCACACCGTCTTTGATATAAGTAATACCGTTCTGTGTATTGTCCACACTACTGAGTGTTCCTGCCGTGACGCCGGATGTAATCCCGCTTTTCTTTCCTTTTTCACTGTAACAGAGTGTACCGTCTGCATTAATGTACACCAGTATATTATCCGCCGGAAGATACTCATAATCTGCCTGCAGCAGTGTATCAACCTGCACACGTTCTTTAATACCGTCTTGTGACAATTCCGCATAAGTAATTTTATTCGGCGCTAAAAGATACAGATACCCTGCCTTTTCCTCATAAATGATTTCTACGGAAGATGACAGTTCCTGCATCATATACTTTGTCTTTTGTTCTGAAATGTTGTAGTAGTACCACTCACCGTCGTCACTGAAAATCAGCGCATGGGCATTCTTTGAAGTATTTACCGTATCTGCCTTTGCCGTAAAAAAGTTATCTGCCTTCGCACTTTCTGCATACACGCTTCTGACACTGTCAGATAATTCATTTTCTTTTTTATTCTCATCATAATCATACAGATACAATACATTATTCTTGTTGTAGCAGGCAATTTTTTCTTCTGCCGCATACACAAAATATTCTTTTAACTGCCCTTCTATGAGTGTAAGCTTTCCGGACGCATCGTATACATATAACTGCATAGCTCCGAGTCCGCCTTCCTCATTGACAACCTCGACATCGGAATAAATAACTTTTCCTTTATTCGTAATATAACCGATATCTTTATCATAGGCATTTTTAGACACCTGTACCGCATCCTGTCCATCTTTCCATGTATACAGCGCATACTGCGCACTGCCCTCATCATAGACGGTTGCCGCAAAATATTCCCCGTTGTCGCTTGCAAGCGTATTTGTCACCGCATCGGCATCAATCTGCTGTGGAAACTGCGGCGTGTAAAATGTACGGTTATCGACTGCAAAAACCGCCTGCTTATTTTCACACACATAATTATTTTCCAGCCCTGCAACATTGTAAATCTTTGCACCGGAACTCATATAAAGCACATAATTTTTACGGGAAGCAAGCTTGTAAATGCCAAATCCGCCGCCTGCCAGTACACATACAACCAGCACTGCCGCGATAATCCGTTTCCGGTATCTGCTAAAAAAGCCTTTTCGTTTCTTTAGCTCCTCTGCGGCACTGCCTGCTGCTTCTTTTCCGGTATCATACACCTTTTTCATCATACCCAGATAATCGATTTCCTCATACTCCGGCTGTTCCTGTGGCTTCTTTTTTACTGCTCTACGGTCATCGGCGTTTTCCTCTTCCGGTTCTTTCTGTGGCTTGTCTGTGTGAGAAGAAGCAGACTCTTTTTCAGCCTGCTTCTTTTCATACGCCTCTTTTCTCCTCAGATAATCTGCATTATTGACGATAATCTCTGGTCCCGGTTCACAATTCGGGCAGGCACTGCCCTCATACTCCTGACCACATTTCGGACATTTCATGGCGATTCCTCTCACATATTAAAATGTAAATTTGTCTGCGAAATATGCCTTTAAATCAGCAATCTTTACACGTTCCTGTTCCATTGTATCTCTGTCACGTACCGTTACGGCATTATCTTCTTCTGAATCAAAGTCGTATGTAATGCAGAACGGTGTACCGATTTCATCCTGTCTTCTATATCTCTTACCGATATTTCCTCTGTCATCGAATTCACAGTTATAAGTCTTTGAAAGTTCAGCAAACACCTTTTCTGCGCCTTCATTTAACTTCTTAGACAGCGGAAGCACACCGATTTTAACCGGTGCCAGTGCCGGATGGAAATGAAGCACGGTTCTTACGTCACCGCCTTCTAATTCTTCCTCATCATATGCAGAACACAGGAATGCAAGTGTTACACGGTCTGCCCCCAGTGAAGGCTCGATAACGTATGGAATGTACTTTTCCTTTGCTTCATCATCAAAATAAGACATATCTTCACCGGATACGGTCTGATGCTGTGTCAAATCGTAATCTGTTCTGTCGGCAATACCCCAAAGCTCGCCCCAGCCGAATGGGAATAAGAATTCAATATCCGTTGTTCCCTTGCTGTAGAAGCATAATTCTTCCGGAGAATGATCTCTTGCACGCATTTCATCTTCCTTGATTCCCAGCTTCTGTAACCAGTCGATGCAGTACTGTCTCCAATATGTAAACCACTCCAAGTCTGTTCCCGGCTTGCAGAAGAATTCAAGTTCCATCTGTTCAAATTCTCTGGTACGGAATGTGAAGTTACCCGGTGTAATTTCATTTCTGAAAGACTTACCAATCTGACCGATACCAAACGGTACTTTCTTTCTGGATGTTCTCTGTACATTTTTAAAGTTGACGAAAATACCCTGTGCTGTTTCCGGTCTTAAATAAACGGTATTCTTTGCATCTTCCGTAACACCCTGGAATGTCTTAAACATCAGGTTAAACTGTCTGATTTCTGTAAAGTTGTGCTTTCCGCAGGTCGGACAGTTGATTTCGTGTTCGTCAATGAAATTCTTCATCTGTTCCTGTGTCCAGCCGTCTACAGAACCGCCTAAATCAAACTTATTCTCATCTGCCCAGTCTTCAATCAGCTTATCGGCACGGAATCTTTCATGACATTCCTTACAATCCATTAACGGATCAGAGAATCCGCCAAGGTGCCCTGAAGCAACCCATGTCTGAGGGTTCATTAAAATTGCACAGTCCACGCCGACATTGTACGGACTTTCCTGAACGAACTTCTGCCACCATGCTTTTTTCACATTATTCTTTAATTCTACACCCAGATTGCCGTAGTCCCATGTATTAGCAAGTCCACCGTAAATTTCTGAACCCGGATACACAAATCCTCTTGCCTTTGCTAAGGCTACAATCTTTTCCATTGTCTTTTCCATTTCTAATCTCCATTCCTCCGCACCTGCGGCTCATTCTTCTCTATCCTTTTTCTTTTATGCACTTACACTCCGCATAAACATGCAACAATTTTATACTATTTTTATCATTCTGACAAGACCATATTCTTCTTCTGAGCGGCTTTCTTACAAAGCCGCGATTACTATATATGGATATTTGTGCTGTTCACAGCTCAAATATCCGTGTGAACAATCTTTGATTTAAGGATTGTTCACACTAGTCTTCCCACGGGCGGATTCTGTATGCCGCGCCGATTTCATCGCAAATCTTTTGACACTGTGCTTCCTGTTCGTGACTGATGGTCGTATCTACGGTTGTCATGACAACATGCGGTACGTATTTTGTACACTCTTTTGCAAATGAAAGCATCGCATCAAAGGATTCTTCCCCGAATTTACTTCTGACGAGCTTTAAATACTCCTCTTTTTCCGGATGGTTTAAGCTGACGGATACCGTGTCTACAAGCCCTTTTAATTCCGGTGCGATGTCACGTCCGTTAATCAGACTGCCTGCACCATTGGTATTGATACGGATAGGCTTGTTATATTTTTCTTTGACAAATGCCGCAACCTCTTTTAACGCATCAAAACGCTCTGTCGGCTCACCAAAGCCGCAGAACACCACTTCGTTGTACTGTGTCATATCAAACTTTTCAAATTCTTTTTTCACCTCTTCCACAGACGGCTCTCTTTCCAGCCACAGTCTGTCGGATTCTCCGATTCTGTCCATCGTCTGTCTCAGACAAAACGTACAGGCATACGGACATTTATTTGTCAGATTGACGTACAGATTATTATGTACCTTATAAAGAATTTCCATCGTATAATCTCCTTTTCCATATCTTTATTTTAAGGTAGTGAGCAGTTCCTCAAAGCAGACACCGTCTGTCAGCGGAATGTCCATTTCCATAGATTTTAAAATACATTTTTTAATAAATGCGGAGGCTTTTTTCACCGAATCGTGGAAATCCACGCCGTTGACCGCATCTGCCGCAATAATAGCGCTGAAAATATCACCCGTGCCGGAACGGGACGTCCCTGCTTTTTCTGTCTTGATAAAATAGCCCTCCAGCCCCTTTTCATAACAGAAATTTGCCACATATTTTCCCTGCTGGATACCTGTGATAACAATTTTTTCCGGTCCTTTTTCCGCTAAAAGCTCTGCCATATGGGTCAGTTCTTTTTGGGACCAGTTTTCATGATATTCCATTCCCGAAAGGATACAGCCCTCTGTCAGATTCGGTGTTAAAATATCCGCATGTGTCACCAGCTTTTTCATGTCCTCACAGGTTTCCTGTGTATAGGTCGGATACATTTTTCCATAATCCCCCATCACTGGGTCAATAATGGTAATGTTATCTTTTGTCTGAAACAGTGACAGAAAATGCTCCACAATCCGTATCTGGCGTGCCGAGCCTAAAAAGCCCGTGCAGATGCCGTTAAACTGCAATCCCAGTTTCACCCACTCCTGCATATAGTCTTCCATTTTATCTGTATAATCATCAAAAAAGAAGCTTTCAAAACCCGTGTGATTGGAAAAAATCGACGTTGGCAGTGGACAGCACTGAACCTTCATTGCCGAAATGACCGGCAGCTCCACAGCAATTGAACAACGTCCAAACCCGGACATATCGTTGATAACCGCTATTTTCTTCTGATGATTGTGTGACATATCTGACATATCCTTTATCCTCTTTTTATTCTTATTTCTGTACGGCTCTGCCGCAGTCCGTCATTTTACAGGCACATATCCGAAACGCGGAGCACGAACATATGTCCGTGTCCTGTATCCCGGCTTACTTTACCCCGGCAGCATGGCTTCGGATTTCATCTGCTTATCCAAGTGCTTTGCACAGATACGCTTTAAAACCATTTTCAATTCCGTGAGTACATTTTCACTGACTGTAAACGTATACAGCTTTTCAAGCGGTGCCGTGACAATATACTGGAGCGTGTATACGGTAGATTCTTCTAACTGTATGCCGTCCGGCGCCTGTCCGTGACACGCATGGCAGTAAATGCCGTCCGCCGTCATCGAATACGTATCTAAGTCCTGTGTACCGCCGCAATTCTTACATGCAAACACTTCCGGACACTCGCCGTTTAAGGCAATCATTCTTAATTCAAAAATACATTTTACCAGTGTATCCGGAATCTTTTTGTTTGCCAGCGCCTTTAACGAAACATATAGGAGATTGAGCATATCTGCCGCATCAAGATTTTCCCTGCCGTAATAATCCGCAATCTCTGCAAAATAACAGGCATAGCAGACCGCATCCAGATCCGAAATAACCGCCTCAAAGTAATGTGTTATGGTCGCCTGCCGTATCGTATAGGAAGTTCTCCCTTCATAGACCTGAAACGTTCCGAATACAAAGGCACGGGTAATTCCCACCAGCGGACTGTTTGGTTTTCTTGCACCCTTGGCAAAAGCGGAAATCTTTCCTCGCTCTTTGGTCAGCAGCACCACCCGCCTGTCAAATTCACCGACCGGCATAGACGATAAAATCATGCCGGTTACTTCTGTAATATCTCCCATACCGCTTCACATCTGCTATTCGTCTTTTTTCTTGTCATATCCGAAGTTTTTAATCAGAATATCACTGTCGCGCCATTCTTTTTTTACCTTTACCCAAAGCTGGAGGTTTACCTTTGTTTCTAACTGGCGTTCAATTTCATAACGGGCATTGGCACCGATTTTCTTTAACATCTGACCACCCTTGCCGATAATGATACCCTTGTGCGAATCACGCTCACAGATAATCGTTGCCTGAATATCCGTAATTACACCCTTTGGGGATTTTCTTTCTTTCATGCTGTCAATGACAACCGCGATTCCATGTGGAATTTCCTCGTTTAAGGCATGCAGTGCCTTTTCACGAATCAGCTCGGATACAATCTGGCGCATCGGCTGGTCTGTAATCGTATCTTCGTCATAATACATCGGACCATACGGCAGATACTGGAAAATCGCATTAATTAAATCATCGGTATTGTCACCGTTTCTTGCGGAAACCGGAATAATTTCCACAAAATCCACTTCATTTTTATAGCGGTCAATAACCGGCAGAATTTCTTCTTTCTTAATCGTATCCACCTTGTTAATGACTAAAATAACCGGTGCTTTCACCTTTTTTAACTTTTCAATAATGTGCTGTTCTCCTGCACCGATAAACGTTGTCGGTTCTACCAGCCAGCAGATCACATCGACTTCACCAATCGTTTTTTCTGCCGCACCGACCATATATTCACCCAGCTTATTTTTTGCCTTGTGAATACCCGGTGTATCAACAAATACAATCTGCCCGCGTTCATCGGTAAAAACTGTCTGTATTTTGTTACGGGTTGTCTGCGGCTTATTGGATGTAATCGCAATTTTCTGTCCGATTAACCGGTTCATCAGTGTCGATTTCCCGACATTCGGACGTCCCACAAATGTTACAAAGCCCGATTTTGTATTTCCATTGACCGCAGCCGCACCACCGCTGATACCGCTTGCCGCCAGCATTTCATCTAAATTCATTAGTCCTCCTTTACATCATAAGAAAAGTGGTTCTATTTTTTCAAACATCTGCTCATTTTCACGGATTTTAGCGTTGTTGCCGACTACACACAGATAGTCCTGTGAAACCGCGGTTTCAATGAGCGGCGCCAATGCTCGAATAGACTCTTTTGTCGCATTCAACACTTCCTCACGTTCCTTTTTTAACTGTGCGTATTCTGTATGACAGATATATGCACCGAAGGAACGCACGCCCTTTGATGCCGGATTCATCGGTGTATCCATGCCGCCGATTGTTCCGATGATGAACTTCACCATATCCCTCTCACTGACATCAAACCGGCGGACATATTCTGCTGCCTGCTCAAAGATGGTGTTGGTTTCGGCGAGATTCGGGTCACGGTACGATACCATGTACGTATCGCCATTGCGGTAAAATCCGCTCATGCAGCCGTATGCACCGCCCTTTACACGGACATTTAACCACAGGTAATCATACGAGAATATAATTTTAAGCACCTTTAATGCACCTGTATACTCATACCCTGCCTTACGGTAGTTACCGCACCTTGCCACGTACTGTACCTGTGATGAAGAAGTATACGCTGTTTTTTCCTTTACCGGTCTAAAGGTTCTTACCGCATCTTTTTCCTGTGACTGTGCCAGTTTTGCAACAAATTCCGTCATCGGCTTTTGTAACAGCTCCAGTCCGTCATCTTCTGCCGTAAAGCTGACCGTCAGATTTTCCTTTGTAAAAATCAGCGCCGCTGTACGCTTAAGATTCTCAGCAAGCATTTCTTTCATACTGTCAAAATCCCGGTCTGCCTTTTCGATAAACTCATAATACTGATATCCGCGCAGGATGTCAGAATAGTAGCTGGACGGTGAGAACTGTGCCATTGCCGAAAGCATTGCCACGGTATGCCCGCTTCCTGTCATATTGCTTTCCATTCTCGACTTAATCCGTGCAATAATCTCACGCAGACGCTTTTCATCTTCAAACTTTGTTTCATAAATGATTTCATACATCATTTCCAGTACAAACGGCAGTTTTTCATATAAAACCTTGCCCTTGACTTCATACATGACCGTGTATTTTGAAAAATCTTTACTGTCTGTGTAAATAGCCGCATCTGTAGAGATTCCGCCGGAATTGATGTTTATTTCATTCGTTAATTCCGGATAGGTATGCCTATGCGTATCCATAAGACCCAGAACAGAACTTAACAGTCCCACATACGGAAGCAGTTCATCCGGCACTTTCTTACAGTCAAATGCCAGCATCAGATACGCAATCTGATTCGTAAACAGGTTGTGATGAATCACATCCACATCTGCAATACTTTTTTTATCAATATAAAGCTTTGCCGGCTCTCTTTCAATGTCTGACAGCTTTAACATCGGAATCCGTTCGAGTTCTTCCTGTGGGGACGGCTCGTCCTGATAAGCCTTTAATGCCGCCGTATCTGCCACAATGGCTTCCAGCTCTTCCTTTGAAAGACTGTTTTTATACGTTTCAAGCCGCTTTGCTTCCTCTGCCGCTTTTTCTTCTTCCAGTCCGCGCTTTGGCACTAATGCAATCAGACTGCCATGGCTGTTGTCAAGTAAATATTTCTGAATCAGCTCTTCAAAAAGCCCCTCGTCCAGTTCTTTGCGAAGCTGTGCAAATGTATCCAGTGCCTGAACATGGATAAACGGTTCATTTTCATCGTAAAGCCAGCTGTCCATCATCGTCAGATAATACATCAGTCCCTTCGGGTATGCCCCGTAGTCCGCTTCACGGAACTTAAATTCATAATAATTCATGCCCGCAAGTGCCATACGTTTGTCAATGCCGTTTTTTGCAATATCACGCAGCACTTCTTCAATCGTATCAACAAATGCCTTCTTTTGGGATTCTTCCGCATTTTTGGCAACAATTGAATAAACCGGCTGTAATACGGAGGATTCCAGACTGCTGTAAATGTCCGTTCCGATTCCTTTATCAATCAATGCCTGCTTTAACTTAGCCCCCGGCGCCATAACCAGCACGTAATCTAATATCTGCATTGCAAGATACAGCTTTTTATCCAGTGCCGTTCCGACCACCTTGTTGTAAGATAAATAAGTATTATTCTCAAGCGGTTCATCTTCTGTCACCGCATAGTAATGTGTTTCTTCCTTTAATATATCAAACGGCCTCTGCATCGCAATATCCGCATCAATCTGCACATCGTTTGCATCAAAATTCTTTAAATATTCGTTATCCAGATAATCAAGGCGCTCCTGCACATCAAAATCACCGTACAGATAGATATAACTGTTCGCCGGGTGATACCATTTTTTGTGGTATGCCAGAAAATCTTCATAAGAAAGTTCCGGGATATGCGACGGTTCTCCACCGGATTCAAAACGGTATGCCGTATCCGGAAATAAAGATACAAACGTATCTCTGGAAAGCACATCGTCTGGTGAGGAATATACGCCCTTCATTTCATTAAACACAACACCGTTGTACTTTAACGGACTGTCGATACTGTCTAATTCGTAATGCCAGCCCTCCTGCTTAAAAATCTGCTCTCTCTGATAGATATTCGGATAAAATACCGCATCCATATAGACATCCGTAATATTCTTAAAATCTGCCAGATTACAGCTTGCCACCGGATACACCGTCTTGTCCGGGTAGGTCATTGCATTTAAAAATGTATTTAATGAGCCCTTGCACAGTTCCACAAACGGGTCTTTGACCGGATATTTTCTGGAGCCGCACAGTGTGGAATGTTCCATAATGTGCTGAAGTCCCGTATCGTTAAACGGCGGTGTCTTAAAGCCGATGGAAAACACCTTATTTTCATCGTCATTAGACAGCACAACAACTCTTGCACCGCTTTTCTTATGCTTTAACAGCAGTCCTGCCGAATGAATATCTGCAATTTCTTCTTTTTTTATCAGTTCGTATTTACTTAAATCCAGCTGATCCAATGCTGTAGTTATTTCTTTTAAATCCATTGATAGCCCTCATTTCCATTTAATCATACCTGCCGCCCATATTTCAGGCACATCATAATAAATTAATATACCACAAATACGGGCATCTATGCAAGACTGCTGCACAGTTCGCAGACATAAAAAGGACAGTATGCGCAGATTTTAAGCAAAAAGCACTACGCTGTACTGTCCCTTTATATATTAAGTTTATTTTACTTAAAAAAACCTTTTTTCTTAATATGCTTTTCTTCACCTGTCAGCAGCTTATCATATGCTGCAAGGGCTTCTTTCTGTTCGTTGGTAAGCTTTGTCGGAATATCAACAACCAGTGTAATGTAGTGGTCGCCGCGCACATTTTTGTTGCGCAGTGTCGGCATACCTTTTCCTCTTAAACGGACTCTCGTGCCGGATGCCGTTCCCGGCTTTACTTCATAAAGCACTTCACCGTCAACCGTCTTTACCTTAACTTCACCGCCAAGAACAGCCGTCGGATAGCTGATTGTCACATTTGAGAAAATGTTATAACCGTCACGTTCAAAGCCCGGTTCTGCGGCAATCATCACTGCTACCAGTAAATCACCTCTTGCACCACCGTTCGTACCCGGTTCGCCCTTGCCCTGGATTCTGACACACTGACCGTTGTCAATGCCGGCAGGAATTGTGACTTCAATCGTCTTCTTTGTGCTGATGTAACCTGTGCCATAGCAGTCCGGACACTTCTCTTTAATAATCTTGCCAGTTCCGTGGCAGTCCGGACATGGCTGTACATTTCTTACCATGCCTAAAATAGACTGCTGTGTATAAGCAATCTTACCCTTACCGCCGCACTTACCACAGGTTTCAGGCTGTGTTCCCGGCTTTGCACCGCTTCCATTACACTTTGTACAGGTTTCTTTTAAATTCACATCAATCTTTTTGCTTGTACCGTTTACGGATTCTGCAAATGTAATTCTAACAGTTGTTCTTACATCAGCGCCGCGCATCGGTCCGTTACTGTTTCGTCTTCTTCCGCCGCCGAATAAATCGCCAAAGATGTCACCGCCGCCGAAAATATCGCCGAAAATGTCGCCCATATCGCCGAAATCAAAGCCGCCTGCGCCACCACCGCCATTTTCAAAGGCTGCGTGCCCAAACTGGTCATACTGCTTTCTTTTCTGGGCGTCACTTAATACTGCGTATGCTTCTGATGCTTCCTTAAACTTTGCTTCTGCCTCTTTATCGCCGGGATTCGTATCTGGGTGGTATTTTTTAGCCAGTTTACGGTATGCTTTTTTGATGGTTGCATCATCTGCATCGCGTGAAACACCCAGAACTTCATAATAATCTCTTTTATCTGCCATAACTTTTACCTTTCTTTCAATACGCTTAAAACTGCATGAGGGAATATCCCCCATGCAGTTTTACCTGAAGCAAATGTTTCAAACCTTATACTTCTTTGTAATCACCATCAACAACATCATCACCGTAAGGATTTGCACCGGCTGCTCCGGCATCTGCACCAGCGCCTGCTCCCATGTCAGGACCTGCACCAGCTGCTCCAGCACCTGCTGCCTGCTGCGCTTCATAAAGCTTAGCGAAAAGCTTCTGGGCGCTTTCCATTAACTTTTCTTTTGCCGCCTTAATTTCATCTACCTGTGAATCTGTCATGTTTTCAGCATCGCTGCCTTCAACGAGTGCCTTTAATGCATTTAAGTCTGCTTCTACAGCTGCCTTATCATTTGCATCTAACTTATCTCCGGCTTCATCTAAGGCTTTCTGTGTCTGGAATACCATTGAATCTGCATCGTTGCGGACTTCAATCGCTTCCTTACGTTTCTTATCCTGTGCTTCGTACTCAGCAGCTTCCTTAACTGCCTTGTCGATATCTTCATCAGACATATTAGAACCTGCTGTGATTGTAATATGCTGTTCCTTACCTGTTCCTAAATCCTTAGCAGATACATTTACAATACCGTTGGCATCGATATCGAATGTAACTTCAATCTGAGGTACGCCACGTCTTGCCGGCGGAATACCATCCAGTCTGAACTGTCCAAGGGACTTGTTATCCTTCGCGAACTGTCTTTCACCCTGTACAACGTTGATATCAACGGCTGTCTGGTTATCTGCTGCTGTTGAGAAAATCTGACTCTTCTTTGTAGGAATTGTTGTATTTCTCTCAATCAGTCTTGTAGCAATACCGCCCATTGTTTCGATAGAAAGTGACAAAGGTGTAACATCCAGAAGAAGGATTTCACCGGCACCGGCATCTCCTGCTAACTTACCACCCTGGATAGATGCACCGATTGCAACACATTCATCAGGATTTAAAGTCTTGCTTGGTTCATGACCTGTGAGCTGTTTTACCTTATCCTGTACAGCAGGAATTCTTGTAGAACCACCGACTAAGAGTACCTTTGAAAGGTCTGAAGCGGTAAGACCTGCATCATTTAATGCGTTACGTACAGGTTCTGCTGTCTTTTCAACCAGTTCATGTGTTAATTCATCAAATTTAGCTCTTGTAAGAGTCATATCAAAATGCTTTGGACCTTCTGCTGTTGCAGTAATATATGGCAGGTTGATATTGGTTGTTGTAGCGCTTGATAATTCCTTCTTAGCCTGTTCTGCTGCAACCTTTAATCTCTGGAGTGCCATTGTATCCTTAGAAAGGTCTACGCCTTCCTTTGCCTTGAAGTCCTCTAACATATACTGTGTGATTACATTATCAAAGTCATCACCACCGAGTCTGTTGTTACCTGCTGTTGCAAGAACTTCGATAACGCCGTCACCGATTTCGATAATAGACACATCGAATGTACCACCACCGAGGTCATATACCATAATCTTCTGTTCGTTTTCGTTATCAAGACCGTAAGCTAAAGCTGCAGCTGTCGGCTCGTTGATAATTCTCTTTACATCAAGACCTGCAATCTTACCGGCATCCTTTGTTGCCTGACGCTGTGCATCGTTGAAATAAGCAGGAACTGTGATAACGGCTTCCGTTACCTTTTCACCTAAATAGTTTTCAGCATCAGCTTTTAACTTCTGTAAAATCATGGCTGAAATTTCCTGTGGTGAGTACTTCTTACCTTCGATTTCCACCTTGTAATCAGTACCCATATGTCTTTTAATAGAAGAAATTGTCTTGTCTGCATTTGTTACAGCCTGACGCTTTGCAGGATCACCGACAAGTCTTTCTCCGTTCTTTGTAAATGCAACAATTGAAGGTGTTGTTCTAAGACCTTCTGTGTTTGCGATAACAACCGGCTTACCGCCTTCCATAACTGCTACGCATGAGTTTGTAGTACCTAAGTCAATACCAATAATCTTTCCCATAGTTATCTTCCTTTCTTAAGGGCTTCTGCCCATCATTTACTGATTAATTTGCAACCTTTACCATTGAATGGCGGATTACGGTTTCTCTGTATGTGTAACCCTTTTCGAATTCTTCAACGATAATTCCTTCACCGACTGAATCATCTTCCACATGCATCACTGCATTGTGCAGTTCAGGATTAAATTCCATGCCGAGTGCTTCAATCGGCTTGACATCAGAATCTTCTAACATCTTCATGGTCTGCTTATAGACCATATCCATGCCCTTTGCAAATGGTGTTTCTCTTTCTTCTTCTGAAATCGAATTGAAACCTCTTTCAAAGTTATCAACGATTGGAAGAAGCTTTTTAATCATATCGGAAGCACCCATTTCAAACATGGAAGACTTTTCCTTCTCAGTTCTCTTTCTGAAATTATCAAATTCCGCCATCTGGCGTTTTACTTTATCCTGAAGTTCTTCAATCAATGCGTCCTTCGCATCCTTTTTCTTTGTATCTATTCCATCGGCAGACTGCGATTCGGATGATTGACTCGCTTCCTTCGGATTTTCGGCATCAGTGTTTTCTTTCTGTGCCTGCGTGCCATCGTCTTCTGCTCCAGCAGTTTTAGCGGCATCAGCGTCTTTTTCTGTCATCTTTACATCATCGACAGACTCTTTGCTATTTTTCTTTTCTTCTTTTTTAGACACTTTCTTACCAACCTTTCCTATGTTTTCTTAAAAACCTCGTCCATCTGCGTCTGGATTGTCTTTAACGATTCTACAACCTTTTCATAATCCATCCGCTTTGGTCCGATAATTCCGATTGTCCCTTTCAAACCGTCCTGCAATTCATAGGTTGCCGTAACAACACTGCAGTCCTTCATGGAAGCAACCGGTGTTTCATTTCCTATATATACCTGAATACCATGGTCGTCCGCTTCTTTGTCTTTCCCCGACTGCTGGTCTGCAATCAATCCTGAAAGGCTCTGCTTTTCTTCCAAAGTATATATAAGCTCACTCGCTTTGACAGAATCACTTAATTCCGGATACTTAAAAATATTCGTTGCACCGCTTGTATAAATCTCTAACTGGTCTTCATTGCTGATTGCTTCAACAATGGCATCCAGCACTTCTTTAACAAGCTGCATATGCTCTCCTGCCTGATTCTCCATCTTGGATACAATGCTTAAATTCATCTGTTCCAATGTCAGCCCCGTCAGTGTAGTATTTAACAGAATGTTCAGCTTTAAAATATTTTCCTGTGAAAGTGCCTCACTGACATCAATCACTTTATTACGGATAATATTGCCTTCCATTACAATAACTGCTAAAATCTTATCACTCTCCAATTGGGAAAGCTGCACGAATTTCAGCTTATTGCCTTTTACCTGCGGTGCTGTAATCATTGTTGCATAGTTCGTATCCTTTGCTAGAACTTTTGCTACATTCTGAAGCAGTTCCTCTACACGGTCTACCTTTTCATTTAAAATATCCCGCATGGAATCAACCTCTTTTTCTCTGTCGGACACTTTACTTTCCCGGTCTTCTAACTCCTGCTTTTTCTGTGCCATTAAATCGTCCACATATAAGCGGTAGCCTTTATCGGTAGGAATTCTCCCTGCCGAGGTATGCGGCTGTACAATGTATCCTAATTCCTCGAGGTCTGCCATCTCATTTCGTATTGTTGCCGAACTTAATTTTAAATCGGTATATTTTGAAATGGTTCTTGAGCCAACCGGTTCACCCGTTTCAAGATAGTTCTGTATGACAGCTTTTAAAATCTTTAATTTTCTATCATCCAGCTCCATGGCATCTGCTCCCTTCTTATCTTGTTAGCACTCATTTAGGTGGAGTGCTAATATTGATATACTTAAAATATCACTACACCCCCGTATTGTCAACAACAATCTCAAATTTTTTCTATAAATTATTTATAAAATACATAAATTGCAGATGAACAGCAGAAATCCCCGGAAAAGCAGTATGCTCTCCGGGGATTATCTGATTTTCTTTCTTATTTAACGTTCAGTGTAAATGCCACGTGGTTTGATTCATTCAGATCTGAATCCGTACAATATACATCCAATGTATATGTACCTGATTTTGAAGTACTGTATGTACCGTTAACTATAATTCTTCTGGATAATGTATCCTCTGTATCTTTATCATCCGTAATAGATGAAATATACTTCATCACATTAAAGCTGTTTCCCGCTTCAACCGTCGCTTCTGTTGCCGATAAAACAAGCTTTGGTCCGCCTGCAGTTGTTTCTGCTTCGCTCTCTGCAGTTGTCTTTTCCGCTTCTGTCGTCTTTGAAGCATTCTTTGTACTGTCTGTCTCTGTCTTTTCCGTCTCGGCTGCCGTGGTTGTTTCTGCCTGGGTCAGCTGTTCTTTTGCTTCAATTTCTTCTTCGCTCGCCTCATATGCAATCATATAACTGTATTTTGCTACATTGTTATCATGATCTCTTGCCGCAAAAATCACTTTTGCCCTTGTCATATCCGGCATCACATAGATATTCTCAATGACAATACTGCTGCTTACATCACCGTCTTTTGCATCGACTGCCTTTGCATAACTTTTCAATACATCTTCGCCCTGCTCTGCCGAATACGGTTTTACTTTTGATTCATCTACCGTAATCACCGGAGCTGTTCTGTCTGAGGTCAGATACATCGCCGCGATGATAACCGAAAAGAACACGCACACAGCCAGTAATGCTATAATAACACCCTGCTTTTTTTCCATTTGTTTCCTCCTCCGTGAAATGGTTAAACTTCCATGTTATATCAGCTATGCATTATTCCTTATCACCATGACTGTAATTGCCGTAATACTTGCCATAATAATTGCCATAATATTTTCCATAGTAACTATCACCCGCTAAATCCACCTTATTAAGGACACTTCCGAGAATCTTGCACTTTGTCATTTTAAGCTGTTCTAACTGTTTCTGGACGAACTTGTAATTGACCATATGCGCTGCAACAACCAGCACTGCACCGTCACATTTCTGTGCGACAATCGCTGCATCTGTAACACTGCCAAGCGGCGGTGTATCAATAATCACATAATCATAAGTGTCCCTGAGTGCCTTTACAAGTGCATCAAATGAATTGTTTGCCAAAAGTTCCGACGGATTTGGCGGAACAATTCCGGAGAATACCACATACAGATTATCTACATTCGTTGTACAGATTACTTCTTCAAATTTATTCATGCCGGACAGGAAATGAGTGAGGCCCTTAATAGCCTTATTAATCTTATATCTGCCGACAAGAACGGATTTTCTTAAATCCGCATCAATGAAAATTACCTTTTTGCCGGATTCTGCAAGCGATACCGCCAGATTAAAAGAAACACTGGATTTTCCTTCATTCGGTGTAGAACTTGTAAACATAATTACTTTCATATCAGAACCACACAGCTGGATATTGGTTCTCAATGTCTTATAAGCTTCGTTACAGCGGTAATCTAACTTTCTGAGTCTTTCAATGTTAACTGTAGGCATTACTTATCTCCCTTCTTTGAAGAACTGTGCTTACGCTTCTTTCTCTTTGCCGCAGCTTCCGCACTGTCATCTAAATCTTCTGATAAAGGAATCAATGCAAGGGTACTGATTCCAAGATATTTCTCAATATCTTCAGATGTATTAATGGTATCATTCATTACAAACCGTACAACAACAATGGCAATTGCAAGCACCATGCCTAATGCAAATGCGATGATTGCATTTTTTAAACAGTTCGGGCTTGACGGCTTTTCAGGAATATTCGCTTCCTCGAATACATTGACCTTTTCAATCTGCATAATATCACAAATAGAATCTGCTGAAATTTCCGCTACTTTATCCGCGATTCTTTTTGCTTCATACTGGTCGTTGTTAGAAACCGTAATTTCAAGCACACGGCTGTCAGATGGTGTAGATACGCTGATCTGCTTTGCAAGCTTTTCATTTGTCGTATTTAACCCAAGGTCACTGATAACCTTTTCTGTTACGGTACGGCTTTTTACAAGAATCATATAATCCTGTGTCAGCTGTGTTGATGACTGCAAATCACTTAATGTTGTTGTTCCCTGGCTCTGCTTATTTAACACATACAGGCTCGTCTGTGACCGATACACCGGCTTTAAAAGCAGTTTACTTCCAATAAATGCCGCCAGACCGAAAATCACTCCCACTAAGAGAATAATTGCAATCTTACTCAAAATAACGATAAAAATCTGTCGTAAATCGATTTCAATTTCGTCATTATTCTTCATCGAATTTTCCATATTCTTCTAGTCCTCCAAATATTCACCTTTAAGAATCCGTTCTGCATTATCACGCAGCAATGCCTTCGCATAATCCTCATCAAATTTGCGGCAGATATACTTTGCGCATTCCTGAATTCTAGGCGATCTTCTTCCATTACTGTGTGCATCTGTTCCGATAACATCCACGATTTCTTCTTTTAACAGTCTTTTGATAAACTTTTTCACCTTACTTCCGGAATCCCCGATAACAGAACCCGCATTCACCTGAATGACAGCCCCCATGTTCTTTAATTCCAAAGCCAGCTTCCAGTCTTCCAATACGCACATATAGCGTTCAATATGCGCAATAACAGGCGTATAACCCATCTGCATCACATTGCTGATACTGGTACGCAGATAAGAATATTCCACAGTCGGATGATATTCTATTAAAATATACTTGGAATCTTCCATTGTCAGATGCGCCTGTGCTTCGAGATCATCTAAAATATCCGAAGTATAATAAATTTCCCTGCCAAGTGCCAGTTCAATCTCAGGGCATACATCTTTCATCTGTTCTTTAAACAGTTCAAAATTTCTGCGCAGCTGTTCGTATCCCATTGTACATTTACCAGGATGATAATGTGGTGTTGCCACAATCTTGCGAATACCCTCATCATATGCAATTTTCATCATCTCAATACTGGTTTCAATATTATCCGGACCGTCATCGACACCATATAAAATATGGCTGTGAATGTCAACATAATGAAACGTCGTTAATTTTCTCATAATTCTGTTTCCTTTTATAAAATCTGCAACTTTGACATTATATATCATAAATCACTTTTTTGCAACAAAAGATTGGGGTCATCTGACATTTTTCCCTGTCAGATGACTCCAATTCAAATGAATGTATCTAATTAAATATGTAAAATTCTTTTTACATTATCGCACATCTTATCAACATCACATATAGTATCGTGCAGTACCGGCGCTGTTCTGATGTCTTCAATCGCCTGCGGAACTTTTACCTTAGAAAGCTTTGAAAGCTCATCTACCAGCTCAAAATCAGACATTACATCATACTTATTGTCAATCGCATCCATCACGCTTCTTGTAAACTTATATGGACTGGCTGTTGAAGCAATCACTGTCTTTGTGGTATCACCGGTTTCCTTCTGATACTTTTCATAGACAGATGCTGCAACTGCTGTATGGGTATCAATTACATATCCCGTATCTTCATACAGCTTCTTAATCATTGCCGCATCTTCTGCTTCTGTTGCGTAATTACCGTAGAAGTCCGAAAGCTGTGCTTTCATATCATCTGTAATTTCATACTTTCCTGATTCCTTTAAGGACTGCATCAGTGACGCATTCTTTTCAGCACTGTTACCTGCAATACGGTAAATCAGACGCTCTAAGTTGCTTGAAATCAAAATATCCATTGACGGAGAAGTTGTCAGGACAAATTCTCTGTTTCTGTCATATGTACCGGTTGTAAAGAAATCATACAGTACTTTATTTTCATTGGAAGCGCAAATCAGTTTGTGAATTGGAAGTCCCATATTCTTTGCATAAAATGCTGCTAAAATATTACCGAAGTTACCGGTCGGCACAACCACATTGATTGCTTCCCCTGCCTTTACTTCACCGTCTGCGAGCAGGCGTGCATAAGCATATACATAGTAAACAATCTGCGGAACCAGACGTCCGATATTGATAGAATTGGCAGAGGAGAACTGGTATCCGGCTTCGTTCATGACCTTTTCAAGTTCTTTATCACCGAAAATCTTCTTAACACCGGTCTGTGCATCATCAAAATTGCCATTGATACCGATTACATAGGTATTGTCACCCTTCTGGGTTACCATCTGCTTTTCCTGAATCGGGCTGACACCATGCTTTGGATAGAACACGATGATCTTCGTTCCTTTAACGTCAGCAAATCCTGCAAGAGCAGCCTTTCCTGTATCTCCTGAAGTTGCAGTCAGAATTACAATTTCATTCTTTACGTTGTTTTTCTTTGCAGAAGTAATCAGTAAATGTGGCAGAATGGATAATGCCATATCTTTAAACGCAATTGTTGAACCGTGGAACAATTCTAAATAGTATGCGCCATCAGCCTTTACAAGCGGTGCAATGATCTTTGTGTCAAACTTTGAATCATATGCCTTGTTAATGCAGCTCTTTAATTCTTCCTCTGTAAAGTCATCAAGCATCAGCTTCATCACTTCATATGCCACTTCCTGATAAGACATCTTTGATAATTCTTCAAAGCTCTTATCCAATGCCGGAATCTGCTCCGGTACGTATAAACCACCGTCTGCCGCAAGACCCTTTAAAATTGCCTGTGATGCAGTAACCTTTACGCTGTCGTCTCTGGTACTTCTGTAAAACAAACTCATTCTCTTCTTCCACCTTTATATTTTCATTCAAATTCTGCTTAAAACAGTATTCAGTTGACATTATACAACAGGATTTTTGGAAACACAATAGCTTTTAAGGTATTTTGTATTTATGTATTTTATGTTACAATCTTTTACAGATACGTAAGGGGGAGCTTTTACGCAGGCAGCGCGAATCCACTCTTATCGCAGAACCGGATACATTAAAATATCTACAAAAGGAGAGGACGTTATGGCAACAGGGGTTTATACAGCATATAAAAAAGACGGCACCGAATACTACCGGGTATCGCTGACCTGTCAGAATAAACATATCAGTCTTGGAAGCTTTGACGATTACAAGACTGCTGCCGCCGTCTATTCCGAAGCCAATGCCATTGTGCGGGATGAAAAAAGTTCCCATTTTGTCAATGCTGCAGAAAAAATAACAAGCTACTCCTCCTGCACTTCTGCACTGGCTTTTGAAAAATTTATGATTCTTTTGAATCTCCGGGATAATAACATTTATATTAAAACACCGGTTTATCTGTGTGATAAATATTTTTTATACTTTTTTTCACCGGAAATTGTGCTGACGTTTGATATTGAAGATTTATTTTACTATTCAGGACACAAAATCATGAGCCGCGGCGGTTATTTTTTTGTCAATGACTTCGGTATGCAGACCAGTATTTTAGCACGCTTCGGTATCCGCAGCCACTCCGTAAAAGGAAAGGATTATTTATTTCGCAACGGTGACGAACACGATTTCCGCTATTCCAATGTTGCCGTTGTCAACCGGTACAACGGCGTAGAACAGATTGAAAAAAACGGACGGATTTTATACAGAACCCGTATCCACATTAACGGCAACTATACCATCGGCACTTATACGTCGGAAAATGAAGCCGCGATTGCCTATAACCGCGCCATTGATTTACTTGCAGAACAGCTGCCGGATTTTAAGAACTACACCCGGAATTATATCGAAGGACTGTCCCACATCGAATACGCTTCTATTTATAATACGGTAAAAATTTCACGCAGGTTCCGCCACTATATCGAACAGTTAGGACTCACTTACTAAAAAGCGGCAGAAATTCAAATCATAGATTCAAGAATTTCTGCCGCTTTTACTATTTTGTGCAGACACAGATTATACTGCGATACCTGCCTGCACAGACACTTTTATCATTTTACTTCTGGTTAATGTAATTAATCAGACCTTCTGCTTTGATAATCTTCTGCATAAATTCAGGAAATGCCTGACCGGTGTAAGACTTTCCTGTTGTTTTATCGGTAATCACGCCGCTGTCAAAATCCACTTCCACCTCATCACCGGCTTCAATCGCCTTTGCAGCTTCCGGACATTCGATAATCGGAAGACCGATATTGATGGAATTGCGGTAGAAAATTCTTGCAAAGGTTTCTGCAATAACACAGCTTACACCTGCTGCCTTAATTGCAATTGGCGCATGTTCTCTGGATGAACCACAGCCAAAGTTCTTATTGGCAACGATAATGTCGCCTTTCTGAACCTTTTTTACAAAATCCTTATCAATATCTTCCATACAATGCGTTGCGAGTTCTGCCGGGTCTGATGAATTCAGATATCTTGCCGGAATGATAACATCTGTATCTACATTATCGCCATACTTAAATACTCTGCCTTCTGCTTTCATGTTGTTCCTCCATTCTGATACGATTCTTATAATCCAAGGTCTGACGGCTGGCTGATTTTACCTGTAACCGCACTTGCTGCTGCAACTGCCGGGCTCGCAAGATAAATTTCAGAGTCTACATGTCCCATACGTCCTACAAAGTTACGGTTAGTTGTAGATACACAGCGTTCTCCTTCTGCAAGGATACCCATATAACCGCCAAGACATGGTCCACAGGTCGGTGTGCTGACTACTGCGCCCGCACGGATAAATGTCTGAACCAGTCCTTCTTCGATTGCCTGCATATAAATCTTCTGTGTTGCCGGAATAACAATAACGCGCAGCCCCTTTGCCACTTTTCTGCCTTCTAAAATCTTTGCCGCACAGCGTAAATCGTCAATACGTCCGTTTGTGCAGGAACCGATAACGACTTGGTCAATCTTAATGTCGTCAAAGCTTCCTACTACATGTGTATTTTCAGGAAGATGCGGAAAAGAAACTGTCGGTTCAATTTCTGATAAATCAATATTGATAACCTGTTCGTACTCTGCATCGTCATCTGCTGTATATTCTACAAACGGTCTCTTTGAATGTTCCTTCATATATGCTCTTGTCAAATCGTCAACCGGAAAGATACCGTTCTTTCCGCCGGCTTCGATTGCCATGTTTGCAATCGTAAAACGGTCGTCCATTGTCAGATTGGCAATGCCGTCTCCTGTAAATTCCATAGACTTATACAGCGCGCCGTCTACGCCAATCATGCCGATAATATGTAAAATAACATCTTTTCCGCTGACCCACTTCTTTGGCTTGCCTGTCAGTACAAATTTAATTGCAGACGGTACTTTAAACCATGCCTTGCCTGTTGCCATGCCGGCAGCCATATCCGTTGAACCTACACCTGTAGAAAATGCGCCGAGCGCACCGTATGTACAGGTATGTGAATCCGCACCGATAATAACGTCGCCTGCAACCGTAAGTCCCTGTTCCGGAAGCAGTGCATGTTCAATACCCATCTGTCCCACTTCAAAGTAATTTGTAATATCATGCTTCATCGCAAATTGTCTGACACATTTGCAATGCTCGGCAGACTTAATATCCTTATTCGGTACAAAATGGTCCGGTACAAGTGCAATCTTATCCTTATCAAATACAGTTTTTACTGTCATCTTATCCATCTCATGAATTGCAACCGGAGATGTAATATCATTTCCAAGTACAAGGTCTAAATCCGCTTCAATCAGCTGTCCTGCCTTTACTTCTGAAAGACCTGCGTGTGCCGCAAGAATCTTTTGTGTCATAGTCATTCCCATGAACCTGTTCCTCCATTTCTTTTTCTATTGACTTCTATTGACTAATTATAGCCGTATCCTGTAAAATTTGTAAAGAGAATTATTTAAATAACTATAATTCCTTTTTAGAATATGTTTCTGTTCAGAGCCAAGCAGATTTTTAAGCATATTTGTGAACCATGCTCGCATGAGTGAACAAATATGGCTGAAAATCTATTTGGCGGATACGCCACACCGACAAAATGTGAAGCATTTTGGAGGCTGGCTCTGAACAGTCATTACTAAATCCTGAGCCAGGCAGATTTTCAAGCATATTTGTAAACCACGCTCGCATGAGTGAACAAATATGGCTGAAAATCTATTTGGCGGATACGCCACACCGACAAAATGTGAAGCATTTTGGAGGCTGGCTCTGAACAATAACTGGAATATTGATACATTCCCTAATGCCTGTTCAAAATATAAGGAGAGCGCCATGAATTCACAATCCATAAAAACCTTTATTACCCTTGCCAAATTAAACAGTTTTTCGCAGACCGCCACTTCCCTCTACATTTCCCAATCCACCGTAACAAAGCGTATCTGCGAGCTGGAAAAGGAAGTCGGAAAGCCGCTGTTTTACCGCGATAAAAAACATGTTTCACTTACGGAAGACGGTCGTATTTTCTTAAAATATGCCACACGTATTGTTGAATTGGAGGAAGCCTCTTTAAAGGAAATGCACTCCTCCGTCACTTACGAAAACAGTCTGCGCATCGGCTCGACCAATTCCATTTATGAATGTCACCTGTTTCCGCTGATTTCCGGCTTTGAAAGCGCTTCTAAAAAACACTCTGTCAAAGTCACGATTGGTCATTCTCCCGATATGATCCAGCTGTTAATGGACGGCATTTTAGACTGTGTCTTTACATCAGTCCCGCTGGTACGCGCAGGCTTTGAATGTCACCATTTTCACACGGACAATCTTGTGCTTGCGACCGGTTATGATAATATGCTGCATGCAGACGGTATCCGAAAAGAAGAACTGACTTCTATTAAATATATGATGTGTAACTTTGCACTCAATGACGTTGGGGAATTTATCCGGAATCTCTTTCCGACACACTATCAGTTTAAGTTTGAAATTGACAACAGCACCAAACTGATTCCCTATCTGATTAACACAACCGGTTACAGCTTTCTGCCCGACAAAATGATCGAACAGGAGCTTGCAGATAAAAAACTGCGTACGATTCCTCTTCTGGATTTTGAAACACCGAAAATTAACAGCTATTATATAGGAAGTTTAAGAAGTAAAGAACTGTGGACAAAACTGCTGCACAAGTAAAGTTTAGAACCACAGCCGCTCTTTACACAGCAGTTTCCCGTATCGCATATCGCGCTCCCGGGTGCAAAAAGAGAGCCGGTTTAGATGAACTCTAAACCGGCTCTCCCGCCCCTGCCAAGGATTTGCTCACATATCCGTACTGAAATCCTTGAAGAATCGGAATGACGTGATTCGAACACGCGACCTCTTCGTCCCGAACGAAGCGCTCTACCAAGCTGAGCCACATTCCGATATGCTGCTAATTGATGAATCAATTGATTATGTATCGCTGCAACGATATTTAGTTTAATACATGTTGTTATAAATGTCAAGCATTTTTTATTTTGTTTTTTATTTTTGTTTTACATTTTTTCTGATAATAAACAGATAACACAGAATACATAAAAGACATATTTATTTCATAATATGGACTTCTTTTGGTCACATTTATGCCGTATTATAAATATCGTTGAAAGGCGATAAGCTTTTTTCATACACTTTTTCATATTTTCATACAAGCGGAGGGAACGTCCTTTATATAGCTTCCCACTATGACCGATCCTTTGCTTGTAAACACTTTCCCCTATTAATAGCGGCGGGTCTGCATTATGCAGCCCGCCGCACCTATTTACACATTATTCATCCGTAATTCACTTTAATACTTACCAAAATCCCCATCTAAAGAAATAATCTGCTCATTGTTTCCTGCCTGTGGCATATAACTGTTTCTTCTATTGTAAGAATCTGCATACATCGGATTTCTGTATGTATTTTCCTTTAATTTGTATCTGGAAATGGTATCTCTTAGTGCCTGTGACTGGTTTGCAAGTTCTTCACTGGCGCTTGCGCATTGTTCACTGGTTGCAGAATTGGTCTGGATAACCTGTGAAACCTGCATAATTGCCTGATTAATCTGTGCTACGGCTGTTGCCTGTTCATTGGAAGTCGTTGCAATACTGCTGATGATTTCCACGACATTTTCAAGGCTTTCTACAATCTTTGTAAGAGAAGCGGCTGTTTCATCGGCAATCTTTACCCCTTCTTCTACCTTATCAATAGAAGACTGAATCATTTCTGCGGTTTCATTGGCTGCCGCCGCACTCTTTTCTGCCAGATTTTTCACTTCTTCCGCTACAACCGCAAAACCTTTGCCGTGCGCTCCGGCTCTTGCCGCTTCAACCGTTGCATTCAATGCTAAAATGTTGGTCTGGAATGCAATGTCATCAATCACTTTAATAACCTTTGAAATGTTGTGGGAAGATGTATTGATGTCGTTCATGGCTTCAATCATATTGTGCATCTGCTCATTGCCGTTCTTTGCTTCCTCGCCAACTTCATGAATCAGCTTATTGCCTGTTGTTGCCTGTGTCGCATTTTCATTGGTTTCCTTTGCAATTTCATTCATGGAAGCTGTAATCTGCTCAATCGCACTTGCCTGCTGTGTTGAGCCCTGTGCAAGTGCCTGGCTTGCGCCTGCCACCTGTTCGGCACCTGCGGAAAGCTGAAAGCTGGATTCTTTAATGCCTGTTAATACATTATTATTATTTTCAACCAGTTCCTTTAAGGCCCGCCCCAGTTCATCTTCTACCGAATGCGGAAGCACTTCTACCGTTAAATCCCCGTTGGCAATTTTTTTTGCAAGCATTGCATTTTCTTTGGTATTTTTAATAATCTTTGCATACACATCTAGCACTTCGCCGATTTCATCATTGTAATATTTTTTCAGTTCAACATCGACTTTACCGGCTGCAAGCTCTACTGATGACTTTTTTAACTCTTCAAGCGGCTTCCTGATACAGCCGATTACCGTTGAAACGGAATAAATACAGCCGATAACAATCATCACATCCAGCAGAATCAGGCAGATCATTCCCACTCCGTGATACTGCTGTCCCCGTGCAATCTGAAGCTTTCCCGTTGTCAATCCAAAACAGATACCTGTTAATACCATCAATTCAATCATGGCCACTACATAACTTGTTTTAATTTTTGATAAAATTGTTCTGTCTTTTCTGTTCATATCCATACCTCCTGCCTTTGGCTATTGTTCTTCATTCTGTTCCGTCATTTCTTCAAATGCCGCAATATCTTCATCTTTAATCAGTTTCTCAGGGTCTAAAAGCAGCTTTACAGAATTCCCCGTTTTTCCCAGTCCATATACATATTTATTTTTCGTGCTGCCTGTTGATATGGTTGGCGGCGGTTCAATATCCGATTCGTCGATTTGTTCCACCCCTGCAATTGTTTCTACAATCAGCCCCACAACTGTTGATTTTACATTAATAATGATAATGCAGGTTCTGTCTGTGTACTGAAACGGTTCCTGATTAAAACGAATCCGTACATCAATCACCGGAATAATTTTTCCGCGAAGATTAATCAGTCCTTTAATATACGGCTCTACCTCCGGAATTGCCGTAATACTCTGCATACCGATAATTTCATTAATATACCGGATTTCAATACCAAAATATTCATGTCCCGATTTGAATGTCATATATTTGCCTTTTTGAGTATCTTCTTCCTCCGGATTGTCTTCTTTGATGATTTCTTCTGCCATTGTTATGTCCTCCTTTCTGCGCATCTTATATAAGCAATCCACCCACATCAATAATCAATGCAATACTGCCGTCACCAAGCTGTGTACAACCTGATAACCCCGGTACTTTTCTGATATACGATGGGATTGGTTTTACTACAATTTCCTGTCCACCAATCAGATGATCTACGAAAATGCACATTTTTTTATCTTCGTGTTCGACCAGAATCATAATACCGTCACTAACCTCTTCTTTGGCGTGTTCCAGATGATATTTGCGGCTTAACCGCACAACCGGGAAACACTCCCCGCGAATCATCACATATTCTTCTCCACCCGGCTCATAGACCATATCACTTTCTTTAACATTTAAAAATTCTTTAATTGAACCGGATTCAATAACAAAAATAGATTCCCCGACCCGCATGACAATCCCTTCGATAATTGCCAGTGTCAGCGGGATTTTTAAGGTCATGGTTGTACCCTTACCCAGTTCACTGTCAATATCCAGCTGTCCACCGACTGACTGGATATTTTTCACAACAACGTCCATGCCGACACCTCTGCCAGATAACTCTGTAACCTTTTCTTTCGTTGAAAATCCCGGATATGTAACAAACTGATAAATCTCCTTTCGCGTATAATCGCTCTGCGTTTTTTCCGGCGGGATCAGCCCGCTCTTTTTTGCTTTTGCAAACAGCTTGTCCGGGTCCATGCCCTTGCCGTCATCGGATACCGAAAGAAAAACTTTTCCGCCTTCATTTTTGGCTTCCAGCGTAATGACACCTTTTTCCGGCTTTCCTGCTGCCGCCCGTTCTTCCTTTTCCTCAATACCGTGGTCTACAGAATTCCGGATCATATGCATCAGCGGATCCGAAATATGTTCAATAATATTTTTATCTACTTCCGTTGTTTCACCAATCATCTTTAATTCAATGTTTTTGCCGACCTTACGGGACGCATCAAATACAATCCTGTTCATTTTCTGGAATGTATTGGTAAGCGGCATCATCCGCATGGACATAATGACGTCCTGTAATTCCGAGGTGAACTTTGTCAGCTGTGCCGCTGCCTTGTTAAAGTTATTCAGGCTTAATCCCGGCACTTTTAAATCAGGATTTTGTAAAACAACCGACTCTGCAATGACAATCTCACCGATTAAATCCATGAGCATATCCATTTTTGCCACATTTACACTGATAAATGTCTGCGCCGCCGGTTTTTCCTTCCGGGTTTTTGCCAGCTGTTTTGGCTTTCCCGGTTCTTTGGTCTTAATAACATAATCGCCGGGCTTTGGTTCTTCGCTTTTTTTTGCTTCCTGTTCCTTCTGCACCCGTGCTTCAATGGTTTCCACATCGGAATCCAGGTCGATAACCTTTCCGTTATTGACAATCACCGGCGCTTCAAAGCCTTTAATGTATTCATCCGGCGTACACTCTGTAATGTCAATTTTTTCAACACCCGACCCGTCAATCAGCTTTTCAATTTCCTCCTTACTGCTCTGGGTCTGCAGCATCATCTGGAAACCGTCTGCTAAAATCACATCTGCCGAAGCTTCATTCGTAACAATGTCCTCCGGCTTATATAAAATATCCTCCGCAATTTCTTTTAACGAATACACTGCCGTGTATGCCCTCAGATTGCTCATCTGCGTATCCGCACGGTAGAAAATGTGAATCCTGTAAAACTTACTGTTTTCTGTTGCTACCGGTGCAATATAAAACTGCTTTGGCGGCTCCTGCACATTTGCCGGCGGCAGTTCTTTACCATCCTCCGTTGCTTCATTTTTAATTTTTTTCAAAAAGACATCCAGTTCATCAATCAGTTCTTTGGCATCACCGTCCGGGTCACCCCCGTCCCTGATTTTATCAAATTCTGCCGATATAAAATCCGACACCTGAAAAATGTGTTCTACCAGCTCCATGTGCGGAACGTTGTCCGGCTTGGATTCCCTGATAAAATAAAACACATCTTCCAGCTTATGCGCAAGCTTCATAATGTCATCAAACATCATAATCCCTGACGAACCTTTAATGGTGTGCATGACTCTGAAAAACTCATTGATATCTGCTTCATCAAAGCTGTCCGCGTCCTTTTTTTCAAGGGTTGTCGCTTCCAGCTGTTCAAGCAGCTGTCCGTTTTCATACAGATACATATCCAGCATGCCGTCTGCACTAAAATCTTCTGCCATTTCTTCTCCTCCTGTGATATTATATCAGTTTCAATTTCTTTAACACATTTTTTAATTTATCCAGATCAACCGGCTTCGCACAATAAACCGTGCAGCCCATTTCAAAGGCTTTCCTTACATTTTTTTGTTCATTTAATGCCGTCATCATAATAATCTTTACACGGCCATCGCCTTCGATACCACGCTGTTTTTCCATATTCCGGATGGTATTTAAGACCTGATATCCATCCATGACCGGCATCATGACATCTAAGCAGATTAAGTCATACGGCTGTTTATCTTCCAGCGCCATCATATACGCTTCAACCGCTTCCATGCCATCTACCGTGCCGTCACAGTCCCCATATGCCGACATAAAATTCATCATAAACTTTCTGCTTGCAAAATCATCCTCAACAATTAAAATTCTCATTTTTGCACCCTCTTTTCCATCTATATTTTATCTGACTGTTTCCAGACAATCATACGTTTTTTGTGCAATCTGCGTTAATTCTGCCTGCTGCTGTACTGCTCCGATATCATATGCCGCTTTTGGCATGCCATATACAATACAGCTGGCTTCGTTCTGCCCGATTGTTTTTGCTCCTGCCCTTCTCATCTCAAGCAATCCCTTTGCGCCGTCATTTCCCATTCCTGTAAGGATAATGCCAACCGCCCCCGCTCCTGCTGCTTTTGCTACCGACTCAAAGAGGACATCTACTGACGGACAGTGTCCGTTGACTTTCGGTCCGCTTCTGCATTCCACCTGATATTCACCGTTGACTTTTAACAGCCGCATATGGGCATCTCCGGGGGCAATTAACACCTGTCCCGGCACAACCCTGTCCCCGGTTTTTGCTTCCCGTACCACCACGCGGCACTGGTTATTTAACCGCTCCGCATACATTTTGGTAAATCCCGGCGGCATATGCTGCACAATAACCGTTCCCGGTATATCCTGATGAAACCGCCTGACCACCTCATAAATGGCTTCCGTCCCGCCCGTTGATGCACCGATTGCAACAACCGTTCCGGCTCCTGTGCCATACCCATTCTGCCTGAAACTGTGGCTTCCTACCCGTTTTAGTTTTCCAACCTGTACCGTAGATGCAATTTTTATCTTTGTAATCAGTTCTCCCCTGATAAATTCTGCAATCTGCTCCGCTGTCATTCCTGACGGCTTATTGACAAATTCCACAGCACCTGCCGACATCGCATCAAATACCCTGTCGCTTAATGCGCTGATTACCACGGTCGGCAGCGGATACTGCGGCATCAGTTTCCTTAAAAATTCAATGCCGTCCATTCGCGGCAGTTCAATGTCCAGCGTCATCACATCCGGTTCGTATTTTAAAATGGCATCTCTTGCTTCATAAGGGTCTGAGGCCTGTGCCACAACCTCTAACATTGGGTCTGTTATAAGATTCCGGACTAAAATCTGCCGGAACATCAGGGAGTCCTCTACAATCAGAACTTTTATTTTTTTCATCGTTTTGTATTTCCTCCCTATATTTATTCTTTCCTGAATATAGACGGTCGGACATAAACAAGCGGCACTGCGCTTCTGTCGATATTCTCTGTACTGCCAATAATCAGATAACCGCCCGGCTCTAAAAATTCATAAAGCCGCTGAACCAGTTTTCTCTTGGTCGTTTCGTCAAAATAAATCATGACATTTCTCAAAAAAATCACATGCATTTTTTTCTTAAACGGCAGTGGATTCATCAGATTAAACTGTCTGAAAACCACCTGCTGGCGCAGTTCTTTTTTCACCTGATACATTCCATCGGGCAGCGGCACAAAATAACTGTTCCTCCACCAGACAGGCAGTGTACTAATCTGCTCTGCACCATAAATACCGTTCACCGCGCTGTCCAGTACTTTTCTTGAAATATCCGTTGCCAGCACGGAAGTTTCCCATGCATTATACTCCGGTCCCAAAAAATCTTTGAGTATCATGGCAATCGTATATGGTTCCTGTCCTGACGATGCCGCCGCAGACCATATCCGTAAATCCATTCCAGTCTTTTCCCGTTCTTTTAATTCCGGCAGAATCACATTTTTAAAAAACTCAAAATGTTCAGGCTCCCGCATAAAATATGTGTGATTGGTCGTAAGGATATTTATCAGATTCTGGGCTTCCTGCCCGGTATAATCTGCTTCCACCCGATCCATATATTCCGTATAACTTTTAAATCCGTTTGCCGCCAGATAATTGGAAAGCCGTCCCTCTACCATGACTTTTTTGTGGTATAAATTAATCCCGTAACGCACCGCCGTATATTTTACAATGCGTGAAAATTCTTCATCTGTCATCGCTTTTCCCCGCTACTTTCTCAGCTGCTTCTCAATCTTTAAAAATACCTCCAGAATATATGGGTCGAACCGGCTTTTACTTCCCTGTTTCATATAAGCTAACGACTCCTCTTTGGTGTACGCACTCCTGTAACACCGGTCTGACAAAATACTGTCATAAACATCCACGATTTTTACAATCCGCGCACTCAGCGGAATATCACTGCCCTTTAAACCGTCAGGATATCCGCTTCCGTCCCAGTCCTCATGATGGGACCGCACCACATCACATGCCACCTTGACAAATGTATTATCCTCTACATCCGGATATGCCGCCCGTATTAATTCATCCCCGTTATCCGTATGGTGCTTCATAATCTCCCACTCTGTTTCCGTAAGCTTTGTGGGCTTATCAAGAATTTCTTTCGGAACGGTCAGTTTTCCGATATCATGTACCGCACCGGCAAGCTCCACTGCTTCAATATAAGTTTTAGAAATCTGGTTTTCATACTTTTCCGTAAAATTTAATGCCTGTGCCAGCAGTCTTGCATTATATGCCACATTTTCCAGATGTTTTGTCATACCGGTTGCATTACTGCCTTCCGTAATCTTTGCCAGTGCCTTTAACAGTCTTTTTTGTTCTTCATCATATTTTTTTGCCTGTTCACTAACAATAATGCTCAGTCTGCGGTTACTGTCTTCAAGTTCCTGCTTCATCTGATACATTTTTAAATGTGTATTAACCCGCATTGCCACTTCGCCATAGTCAAACGGTTTACTGATAAAATCAACCGCCCCCACCTGAAAGCCCTTCATTTTATCATCAAGCTCGCTGGCTGCCGATACAAAGATGACAGGAATATCCTTTGTATCCGGATTTTCTTTTAATAATTCGCAAAACTGGTAACCGCTCATATCCGGCATCATAATATCCAGCAAGATCAGCTGTGGAAGTTCTTTCTGCATCTGACTGACCGCCTCTTTTACGCCTGTTGCAGTCAGCCCCTGATATCCCATTTTTTCAACCATCTTTTTTAATAATCTTGCATTGACTTCCACATCATCAACAATCAAAATTACCGGTATTTGTTTATCATTCTGCTTCATACACCTTCTGCCCCCGGTTCTTTTAATTTTAAAATTGTACGGATTTCTTCCGAATATCCGATTGCCTGCTTATAATCTTCTTTCCGGACTGCCATCAGCAGACGAAATGTCCTGCTCTTTAATGTCTGCTCCCCGGATTCTGCACAAAGCGTTTTAATATTTTCCGCAAACCCTTCTGCCTTTTCCCAGTTTTCCATCTCGATGCACAAAACCAGTTTTTCCATATTGATGGCAAGTTCCCGCCTGTTAGCTGCGCTTCCATACATATAAACCTGTTCCATCCGGCTCTTTGCCTGCGTTCCCAGCAGATGATTCTTCAAGTTAGAAATATCAAACTCAATATTCTGTTCCTTTTCCTGCTCCACCGCCTGTACAGGTACTTTGACCTTAATTGCACAGCTGAATGTACTGCCCCTGCCCGGTTCACTTTCTACTTCAATATGTCCGTGCATCTGCTCTGCCAGCTGTTTAGTGACATACAGTCCCAGACCCGTTCCGCCGTATCTTCTCGTAATCGAATCATCCGCCTGCGAAAAACTCTGAAACAGCTTCTGCCTGCCCTGCGCATCAATACCGATTCCGGTATCGGTTACAAAAAATGTCAGTTCAACAACATCTTCACGCTGATGTGTTTTATAAACCTCCAGTGTCACCGCCCCCATTGAAGTAAACTTCAATGCGTTGGACAGCAGATTGTTCATAATCTGTGTAATCCTTAATTCGTCCCCGATAACCGTCTGCGGCACGTCTTCTGCTACAAACGCATGAAAATGCAGCCCTTTCTGATTTGCCACTGGCCGGTTGGTATCCATCGCCTGATTGACACAGCTTTTGAATTCAAACGGTTTTTCACAGATTTCAAATTTGCCTGCCTCCATTTTTGAAAAATCCAGCAGATTATTAATAATTTTCTCCATATTGTTACAGCATTGGATAATGATACCCAGTGTGGATTTCTTAGATGGCTCTGTTTCCAGATCCAGCAGATTTTTTACATGACCTTTAATTCCATTGACCGGCGTACGCAGTTCATGGGTAATATTTGCCACAAAACTGTCACGTGCCTTTAAATTCTGCTCCATCTCCTGCTCAACTTTTTTTAATTCACGGATTGCATCTTCTTCATCCTGAATATTCAGCCCTGCTACGGCATTAATCTGTCCGACATCTTCAAAAAACAATTTTGAAAAACGTATCATCACCGGAAAACACGTATTATTCTTACGATATGCCACAGTCTTGATTAACTGTCCCTGTACTGAATTTACATATTCATCATAATTGCAGTTTTCCCTGATTAACGTTGGAAAAATATCTTCAACAGAAATCTTTTTCTTTCCCTGCCGGTAATCCAGTTCCTCTCTTGCAATACCATTCAAAAATGTCACGGTCCCCTGCCCGTCAAATGCAATAATCATCCCCAGATTGTTTTCAAGCAGGGAACGCATTGCCATTGCATCTCCCATAGCGCTGTCCTTCCCTAAAGCCTCATACTTTTCCCCAAAAGTAAAATAAATTTCTAAACATAAGCACAAAAAAACTAAATTTAGTATACAATATTTATTTTTATTTATCAATATCTAATTACTTATGTTTTAATACTATTTTATTTATAAATTTGATTCTACGGTACTTTTGTGCTAAACTAATGCTATTATATTGAGGAGGTTCATTTGAACAATTATGAAAATCGCAGTTGTCGGTGCCGGATATGTGGGGTTGTCAAACGCCATTTTACTTGCCCAGCACCATGAAGTCTATTTAATAGATATTATCCAGGATAAAATTGACAAAATTAATCAGCGGATTTCTCCTTTTGCAGATAAAGAAATCGAAGAATATCTTTCCGGTCACCCGTTGCAGTTGACTGCAATAACGGACGGATGTTCTGTCTATAAAGCTGTGGATTATGTCATTATCTCCACACCCACAAACTATGACTCAAAAAAAGATTATTTTGACACCAGTTCCGTAGAACGGGTTGTATCGGATGTGCTATCCTGCGGCTCTAACGCCGCAATTGTCATCAAATCAACGGTTCCTGTCGGATACACCCGCGAGTTAATTGCCAAAATCGGATATGAAAAAATCTTATTTTCACCGGAATTTTTACGGGAAGGCAGAGCATTATACGACAATCTCTATCCAAGCCGGATTATCGTAGGCTGCGACAGTGAACAGCCGGATTTATTAAACTGTGCCAAGAAATTTGCCGGACTGTTAAGCGAAGGTGCAATTAAGACCGACATTCCGGTGCTTTTTACAAAAACAACTGAGGCAGAATCAATTAAATTATTCGCCAATACCTATCTCGCACTCCGCATTTCTTTCTTTAACGAATTGGATACCTTTGCAGATGTGCGCGGATTAAATTCCAAACAGATTATTGAGGGTATCGGACTGGACCCGCGAATCGGCACACATTACAACAATCCATCCTTTGGATACGGCGGCTACTGTCTGCCAAAGGACACCAAACAGCTGCTTGCCAACTACAAAAACGTGCCAAACAACATTATGTCGGCGATAGTTGCCGCCAACAGTACGCGGAAGGATTTTATTGCAGAGCGCATTTTAGATATGAATCCAAATGTTGTCGGACTGTTCCGCCTTGCAATGAAAACCCATTCAGACAACTACCGTCAAAGCTCCATCCTCGGTATTATGGAACGTATCAAGGCGCAGGGAGTGGAAGTTGTTATCTACGAACCATCCATTGATACAGATAAGTTCTGTAATTCTAAAGTGATAAAAAATCTGGATGAATTTAAGAAAGCTTCTGACGTCATCGTCACGAACCGCTACGATTCTGTTTTAGACGATGTAAAAGATAAAGTCTATACAAGAGATATTTATCTGCGCGATTAAGAGCGAAAAAAATGAAGTATTTTTTGTCCCGTGTTACTTGACGACAAAAAATACTTCATTTTTTCATTACCGCAGTCGCATCTCCAGTGTCAGCTTATTTTCATGCACTACTGCCTCTGCCAGACTGCCACAGATAACCGGCATGGAAGGCGGGAGGTGTCCGATACTTACGTCCATAATGACCGGCACGTGATATTCCCTTACAATGCCCATCACCGCTTCGTACTGGTCTAAGCCCATCATTTCCTGTCCAAACTGCAACGGACGTCCTATCAGAAATCCCTTGGTATTCTCAAACCAGCCTGCCTGCTTCATATGCCACATGGCACGGCGGATACTCATCACATTCAAATCACAGCTTTCCAGAAACCATAAAATGCCGTCATCACGATATTTTTTCTGAAACTCTGCCACCTTATCAAACGATGTCCCTGTAAGATTTACAAGACAGTCCATACAGCCGCCAAGCAGCCTGCCCGATACCCGTGTCTGTGTTGTTACCGTACCGTCCTCACTGTATACCCTCAGTACGGACTTTTCCGTGGCATGATACGGTGCTGTTGGATTTTCTTCGGATTTTAAAGATTCTTTTTCCCATAAATCATAATCCGTTATTGTAATCTTTCTTTCAAGCATTTTTTTCTGTGCATCAGCTGCACTTTCACGTTCTGTTCCGCTGTTACCTGCCGTTTCTTCCAATGTACCCGTCAGTACCCCGAAAGCATCCTGCACTGCCCTGTGCCACGGCTTCATGCCGAATGCACCCGCACATGGCGCATAAAGGGATGCTGTATCTGCCATTATCGTCTGCAAAAAAGTGAAATTCGTATTGTCCGAATAGCCCGCAAACCACTTCGGCGGTGCTTTTTTTATCGCTTCCCAGTCGATATACGGCAGGATCTCGCACATCAGTTCACCGCCGCCACAAGATAACAGAATATTATTTTCGGGGGTTTCATACATCTGCTGTAATTCTGCCGCACATTTTTGTGGTGTATTACTGATACCGATCCCCTCTGCCGCGTAGCAGTTGGGTCCAAGCATCGTCTGATAGCCCATTTCATGAAATGCAGCCAGTGCGCTTTCAAATGCACTTTTATACGGTTCAGTGGCACACCCGAAGGACGGCGCCACAAATCCGATTGTTCCGTTTTTCTTTAAATATGCTGGATATCTCATTCTATCTGATCCACTCTTTCTCAATCCGTCCACTCACCAATTTTCGCCGTGTATGTCCAGGAAAGCCTTGCTTTCCTGGACTGTCGGGCGTTCGCCCTATCAGCAGAAACCATCAAAAAGAGCTTTGTGCTAGCACAGCTCTTTTTTCTGCTTTCAGCTGGCACGGCTCATTGCTTGCGCACATTATTTCATAAATCCGTTAATAATCTGTTCCTCTGCCTGCGCTTCCGTTAATCCGAGTGTCATCAGCTTGATTAACTGATCACCGGCAATTTTTCCGATTGCTGCTTCGTGTACCAGACTTGCATCCAGATTATTGGCTTCCAATGACGGAACTGCCTTGACATGACCGTTATCCATCAGAATCGCATCACATTCTGTATGACCATAACATTGATTATTTCCGCAGATATTTGAATTGAACACCTGCTTGGATTCACCCTTGGCAACAGAACGTGAAATCACATTGGCACTGGAGTCTACACCGTTTAACTCTACCGTAAAATTCGTTTCTGCCGTCTGGTGTCCGTGTGTCATAATCTTTTCCTTGATAACAAGCGTTGCACCGTCTGCCAGGTCTGCCTTTGTATCGCGCACCGTGGAATCCACACCCTTAATCTGGGTCGTTTCCATTTCCATATAGCCGCCGTCTTCAATATGCACAATCGTCGTCGGATTTAGAATACGCTCACCTGCACCATCCCCTTCGCCGTAGTGCTTTTCAATATATTTTACCTTTGCATTTTTACCGATATAAAATGTATGGATTCCGTCATGTTCCGATGTATCTACACCGCAGTTATGAATGCCACAGCCTGCAACAATGGTTACATCTGCACCCTCTCCAATATAAAAATCATTGTACACCATATCCTTTAAGCCGCTTTCACTTAAAATAACCGGAATATGCACACTTTCATTTTTTGTACCCGGTTTGATAATAATATCAATGCCCGGTTCGTCCTTTTTGGTTACAATATCAATATTGGCTGTTGTATTTCTGCCTTCTAACTGTCCGTTTGAGCGGATATTATATGCGCCTTCCGGCACTTCATGAATGTCCGCAATCTTTTCGAGCAGACTTTTTTGTATCTCGTCCATTCCTACCTCCTATACCAGCTTATTCATCAGTGTTTCACAGGCTTCGGATGAAGCTAAAAGCTTCGGCAGCACTTCCTGTTTCGTTCCCTGTGCCGCCACCTGTCCATCAGATATCACAATAATTTTATCTGCAATATTTAAAATGCGTTCCTGATGGGAAATAATCAGGATTGAACCGTTAATTTTCTCGTGCATACCTTCAAATACTTTAATCAGGTTGTTAAAACTCCAAAGGTCAATCCCCGCTTCCGGTTCATCAAATAATGACAGCTTCGTTCCCCGGGCAATAATCATCGCAATTTCAATTCTTTTTAATTCGCCTCCGGATAATGATGCGTTCACTTCGCGGTTGATATAATCCTTCGCACACAATCCGACTTCCGATAAATATGAACAGGCCTCTGCTACAGAAATCTTTTCACCTTTTGCAAGCGTAATTAAATCCCGTACGGTCAGTCCCTTAAAACGGACCGGCTGCTGAAATGCAAAACTAATTCCTTTATTAGCACGCTCCGTAACGGATAAATCTGTAATATCTTCACCATCCAGTAAAATCTTACCGCTTGTCGGCTTATTAATGCCTGCAATAATTTTGGCAAGTGTAGACTTTCCTCCGCCGTTTGGACCTGTAATTGCTACAAAACGGTCATCTATCTTTAAGCTGATATTCTTTAAAATCTCTTTTCTTGTATTTCCTTCTTCAACAGCATATCCGATATTTTGTAATTCTAACATGTTTCTCCTCATTTCCTGCTTTACATACAATATTTTTTCATAATATTGACAGCATTATTTTCTATCAGTATTTCACAATGTTCCATGATATATGCCGCTGTTTCCTTTTTCGATGAAACATATCCGCCATATTCCGTTAATAAATCGCAGATATACTGATATTTTTCCTGTGCACATCTTGTACGTTCTACAATATAATAAAAACATGCCTGTTCTTTATGCTTATAAAGACTGTTCTTTAATCCCCATGTCTTTGGACAATTCTGTGCAAATTCCTCTACCGCCTGCATTGATGCAAAACGGTAAATGGCAATCATCTGGCCTTCCTGCTGTTTTGCTGTTTTTTTTAGCTTATTTTTAATCTGCTCCTCTAATTTTTCTACCGGAACAAACGGTGCTGACTTGATTGCATCACCGGCATCTTCTTTTTTAATAACATTGCTGCCCGCATCGTGGATATCCGATAAAATCCTGTCTGTCATCATCTTCCCTGCATTTCTGATCATATCGCTGAATTCATCGTGTCCGGACGAAATAGTGAGCAGGATGGTATGATTTGGCTGTGGTGCCAGCTGTAAAGACATCACACCGCCATCCATCATAATGCCAATTGATTTCTGTGCTTCTTCTAATATTACATCGAGCAGTCCGTGAATCTTTTTTGTATCATTTCTAAAAAAATCATCCAGTGAAATATTGTTATCTTCTAAATCATCTTCATCTAATAAACACTGGAATTTCGTATCATCTATTCTTTTAAATTCCATAAAAACTCCATTCCTAAGCAGCATTGCTTCCGCTGCCTGCTGTATACAAAATTATTTTAACACAGAATACAAAACAAAAAAATCCTAAAAATATAAAATTTTTATATTTTTCTGTCAAAACATGTCCCTCGCTCCGTTTTCCGGTTTTTAAAATATTGGCACCCTTGAAAATCTGCATAACTTAAAAAGACGGCTGTGCAAAACACAGCCGTCCTGACCTCGTTATGTATTACGATTAGTTATTGATTAACTTATCTGATTCATCATTCCAGCTATAAAGCTTTCTGATTTCTTCACCAACAGCTTCTGATGGATGTTCTGAAGCTAACTTTCTCATAGCCTTGAAGTGAACCTGTCCACCTGCTTCTGACATATCTAATAAGAAGTCCTTCGCAAATGTACCATCCTGGATATCAGAAAGAATTTTCTTCATAGCCTTCTTTGTATCCTCTGTGATAATCTTAGGACCTGTAATGTAATCACCATATTCTGCTGTGTTAGAGATAGAATATCTCATTCCTGCAAAACCTGACTGATAGATTAAGTCAACGATTAACTTCATTTCATGGATACATTCAAAGTATGCATTTCTTGGATCATATCCGGCTTCGCAGAGTGTTTCAAAACCAGCCTGCATTAATGCGCAAACACCACCGCAAAGAACTGCCTGCTCACCAAAAAGGTCTGTTTCTGTTTCTGTTCTGAATGTAGTTTCAAGAACACCGGCTCTTGCTCCTCCGATACCCTGTGCATAAGCCAGTGCCATATCAAGTGCCTTACCTGTTGCATCCTGTTCAACAGCTACAAGACAAGGTGTACCCTTACCTGCCTGATATTCAGAACGTACTGTATGTCCAGGAGCCTTTGGTGCGATCATTGTAACATCTACACCCTTAGGAGCCTTAATCAGACCAAAATGAACGTTGAAACCATGAGCGAACATTAACATATTGCCCGGTTCAAGATTTGGTTCGATTGATTCCTTATATAACTTAGCCTGTTTTTCATCATTAATCAGAATCATAATAATATCGGCTCTCTTAGCTGCATCTGCTGCTGTGAATACTTCAAAGCCCTGCTCCTCAGCTCTCTTCCATGACTTAGACCCCTCGTAAAGACCGATAATGACCTTGCATCCTGAATCCTTTAAGTTTAAAGCATGTGCATGACCCTGGCTGCCATAACCGATAATGGCGATTGTCTTACCGTCAAGTAATGATAAATTACAATCCTGCTGATAAAAAATTCTTGCTTCTGCCATTTTACAATTACCTCCGTATGATAACTAAAATATTTATTTTAAATTTGCAGCGCCTCTTGCAAGTCCGGTAATACCTGTTCTTGCGAGTTCTGTAATTTTAAAACCATTAAGTAACTCAATAAACGCATTCAGCTTATTCTGTGCGCCAGTCAGTTCAATAATTACCGACTCCGGCGATACATCTACAATTTTTGCACGGAAGACATCACTGATTGCAATAATCTCCTGACGGTGCGCTGCATCACATTCTACTTTAACCAGAACAAGTTCCCTGCACACAGATGCATCCTGTGGAAGTTCCATAATTTCTTTTACATCCACCAGCTTTGTAAGCTGCTTCTGAATCTGCTCTAAAACATCGTCATCCCCGGTAACGGTAACCGTCATGCGGGAATACTTCGGATCCTGTGTTTCACCTACTGTAAGGCTGTCTATATTGTAACCTCTTCTGCTGAATAACCCTGCCACACGGCTTAATACACCGGATGAATTTTCAACAAGAATAGAAAAAACTGCATGTCTCATCTTTTCCCTCCATTTTCAGAACCCTGTCAGAACTTTACTGGCAGTTTGATTTTCCAAATATTGTGGAATTTTGTCACTCACAATATTGTAGCAACTGCTTTGCCACTTGTCAATAAGCAAATGCCCGCCCCGAGCATTTTGCACATTTCCATATCATGTGTAACGGAAATAACCGTTCTGCCTCTCTGCTCCGACAGGATATATTCTGCGGCTTTTTTGCTGTTTTGGCTGTCAAGCCCTGTAAACGGCTCATCTAACAGTACAATCTCACTGTCTGCCGCCATCGCCCGCACCAGTGCCACACGCCGTTTCATGCCGCCGCTGTATTCTCTGACAGGCTTTAAAAGTGCTTCTTTGGGAAGAAGCTGCAAAAGCTGTTCATATGCACATTTTCCTGCATTCCTGTCTTTTATCACCAGCGCCGTATTTTCAACAGCATTTAAATGTTCTATCAGACGGTTCTCCTGAAAAACCGCCGATACTTTATCAAACCCGGTAATAATACCGGAATCTGCCTTTTCAAGCCCCATAAGCAGTCTTAAAAGCGTTGTTTTCCCTGCTCCGGATTCTCCCATAATACAGGTTATGCCACCCTGTGTAAAAGCATACGAAAAATCCTGCAGAACCACTGCCTGTCCATAACTTTTATATATATGTTCCATCCTCAGCTTCTGCATCTGTCCTGTTCCTTCCCGCTGCCATGTATATCACCTGATATTACCCTGCCGCACTGCCTGATCAGCGCAACAGCCAGCTTCTCAAACAGAAAACTGATGCACATAATCGTAATACTCCACGCAAATAATTCCGGCATCATCAGATACAGTTTTGCATAATACAGCTCTTCCCCGATGGAATTTTTCACCAGTCCGATTACCTCCGCAGACACTCCCGCTTTCCAGCACATGCCTGCTGCCGTTTTGACTGCCGCATTTAGGAACGGCATAATCTGCGGCACATAAATATAACGCACCTTTTTTACCGGTGAAAGTTCAAAAACCGCCGCCATTTCAAGCAGTTTTGTATCCGCTGCGCAAACGCCTTCAAGCACTGCCTGATAAACCATTGGAAATACAACCATAAATCCAATCGTAACCGCCGCATTCTGCGAACCGAACCAGATCAGCATCACAATAATAAATGCTGCCACCGGCAGAGCCCTCATCAATAACACCAACGGTTCCAAAAAGGACTGCACACCTTTTTTTACCGCTGCAATACTGCCCAGTACCAGTCCCGCCAGCAGCGCAGCCAAAAAACCGGCACTGATTTTAATAAAGCTGTGAAAAACGACCCGGTAAAATACACGCGTACAAAGGGCTTTTCCAAGCGCTAAAAAAACAGTAACAGGACCCGGCAGAAGAAACGCCAGTCCTGTTACACTGCTTGCAATCTGCCAGATTACCAGCCAGATTCCAATAATTCCTGCTTTTTTTATAATAGAAAGCATTCTATTTCTGCTCATAGAATTTTTTATATACATCTGCAATCGCCTTTACTACACTGTAAATCGCTGAAATATCATCCTGACACCACTTTCTGCGGTTTACACCGAATATATCAAATTCAAAAACTGCCCACAGCTGTCCATTTAACATGCATGAAAACTGCAGCGCCGAACCAATATTATTCTGCTTAAAATGTTCGTAAACCTGTGGATACTCAACTGCTATGGATGCGGTATTATTAATCACGTGAATATGATGCTCATCAAAACGTGCAAGATACTTCTCTTCCGACAGACAAAGCTGTGTTCCCGGCTCTTTTTCATAATGCCCCAGCGTTTTCCAGCATTCCATTGACGGTGCCTTATAAATCGTCATGCCATGAATATTCATCTTATCCATAAGCTCCATCAGCACTTCCTCTGCCACATCCATACCGCCGTTGAAAACTTTCAGCATCAGATTCGTTGACAGCTCCACCTTATCAATCGGACGCATAAAATCAACACCCGCTGTCTTTTTATGACAGTATCCGTCTTCTGTCAGCAGATGTCCGTGTTTTTCCTTATCATATACGATAAACCGGTCTTTTCCCTTTTCTTTGGCAATATACAATGCACCGTCTGCGATTTTAAACAGTGTTTCATAATCCGTTCCATCTTTTCCGTACTGGGAAATACCGATGGATGCTGAAAATTCATAATCCGGCTTTTCCTGTGTCAGCTCCACTTTCAGCTTTTTGCGGACCGCCTTTAACAGACTTCTTAAGGTATCTTCTCCACTTGCTTCCTTTAACAGTACCAAAAATTCATCGCCACCGATTCTGCCTACTAATCCACGGTTCGCCACTGCACGGTTCAGCTCTGTTGCCAGATGCTTAATAACCTCATCCCCGAAATAGTGTCCATAAGTGTCATTGACCTGTTTAAAGTCATCAATATCCCACACCATCAGATACATACTGTGGTCGCAGCCCACCACATTGGCAAGATTAATCGCTGCCGTCGCTTCATCTGTCACCGTTTTTTTATTCAGGACGCCAGTTGCAGAATCCTGATTGACGACTGCCGAATCCAGTAAAATATCCGTACCTGTCATGCGGTTTCCCTGCTCTGTAATCAATCCTATGGTAAGCACACGTTCTTCTCCATTATAAATGGTCTGTCCCCTGAAACGCAGAACATCCATGCGTTCCCCTTTAGACATCAGCGTTGTACGCAGGGTCGTTGCAAAGCTTTCAGAACCTGCCTGTATATTATCACAGAGCCGTCTGAATGCCGCCTGCTGTTTTTCATCAATAAAACCCAGACGCATCATGCGTTCTTCCCATGCCTTTAAATCGTCTTTTTCAATAATCTCAGAACGGTTGTTGACATAACAGTATATTGTAAAAATTCCGGTGTGATGATTATATTCAAACATTTTATCCTGAATCATATTCATCACTGCACGATATTTCCTGATACGATCCATATACATGCCAAACCTGGCACTGACCAGACAGATATCCTGCAAGTGAATATTAGTCATCTGCTCCGATTTTGCCTGTTCATTATTTTTTTCCAGCATAAACCAGCGATATGAATCATTTGCGGTCATACACCGTACAACCGCATAAGCTGCAACATCTTCCGACTCCATAAACGATTCAAAATCCTGACGATCCTTTGGATGTATAAGCATATTAAATGCATAAAGTGTTTTTTCCCCAAACAGCCTGTAAAAACGTTCATCGCCCATTACAACTGCAAAATTATTGCTTAATGTAAAATTGGCCTCCGGTGTTCCACTTTTTGTTTGTGCATCTATTTCCCCAGACATTTTGATACCCCCTTTGCCACTCATACAGCTGTAAGATTACCTTTTCCCTATAGCCACAGCTTTACGATGCAAATGTCACCTCTAATGCCTGCTGAATATCATCAATAATATCTGCCACATTTTCAATACCCACTGAAAGACGGATTAAATCCGGCTGAACGCCTGCCTCTGCAAGCTGTTCGTCACTTAACTGTCTGTGTGTATGGCTTGCAGGATGAAGAACAGATGTCCTTGCATCCGCAACGTGGGTTACAATGGCAATCATTTTTAAATGATCCATGAATTTCACTGCCGTTGCCCTGTCACCCTTTAAACCAAAGGAAACAACCCCACATGTACCATTAGGCATATATTTCTGCTGTAATGCGTGATATTTACTGCTTTCCAGATCTGCGTAATTAACCCATGCTACATGCTCATTGTTCTCTAAAAATTTTGCTACCGCAAGCGCATTACTGCAGTGTCTTTCCATGCGCAGCGCCAGTGTTTCCAGCCCGAGATTAATTAAGAACGCATTTTCCGGGGACTGCACAGACCCCAGATCACGCATCAGCTGGCTGGTTGCTTTTGTAATATAGGCACCTTTACCAAAACGTTTTGTATAAATCACGCCGTGATAAGATTCATCCGGTGTTGTCAGTCCCGGAAACTTATCTGCGTATTTTTCCCAGTCAAAATTACCGCTGTCTACGATACAGCCGCCGATTGTTGCTGCATGTCCGTCCATATACTTTGTCGTCGCATGTGTCACAATATCCACGCCAAAGTCAAACGCATGACAGTTAACCGGTGTTGCAAAGGTATTATCTACAATAAACGGTACACCGTTTTTATGGGCAAGCTTTGCAAACTTTTCCAAATCAAGAACAACGAGTGCCGGATTGGCAATCGTTTCGCCAAAAATACACTTTGTATTCGGACGGAACGCCGCCTGAATCTCTTCCTCTGTTGCTTCAGGATCTACAAATGTCACATCAATTCCCAGTTTTTTCATTGTTACACCAAACAGGTTAAACGTACCGCCATAAATGGCTGACGTACTGATAAAGTGATCACCCGCTTCACAGATATTAAACACTGCGTAGAAATTGGCAGCCTGACCGGAGGCTGTCAGCATCGCCGCATAACCTCCCTCTAAATCACAAATCTTTTTCGCAACATAATCATTCGTCGGATTCTGTAATCTTGAATAAAAATATCCTTCCTTTTCCAGATCAAACAATGCCCCCATCTCATCACTGGACTCATACTTAAACGTTGTACTCTGGATAATCGGAAGAATTCTCGGTTCTCCATTCTTTGGCTCCCATCCGCTCTGAATACACTTTGTTTCAATTCTGTAATTACTCATTTTCTGTTGTCTGCTCCTTCTCCTGTATTTTTGTCACTCTGACTTTGCGAATCATCTTGTCTGCGACCTCTGCCACATCAAACAGATATCCGCCGCATTCCATTTGAAACTGCTCCTGTTCTTCCGGAATCTTTCCAAGCTTATATATCATATAGCCATTAATTGTATCAATATCTTCACATTCAAAATGAATATTAAACAATTCTTCCAGTTCTTCCAAAGTTGTCTGACCGTCAATCATATACGAACCGTCATCCATACGGCTGATCAGCTCTTCCTCTTCATCATATTCATCCTGAATATTTCCTACAATTTCCTCAAGAATATCTTCCATCGTTACAATGCCTGCGGTCTGTCCGTATTCATCAACAACAACCGCTATATGTACCTTTTTAGATTGCATTTCTTTAAACAACAGACTGATATTTCTTGTTTCAGGTATGTAATACGCATCAAAAAGCACCTGGTCTTTGATTTCTGACAGCTGTTTACTGCGTTTTTGTTCGTCTACATATACTTTTAATAAATCCCGTATATGCAAAATTCCCATAATATTATCAATATCCCCATCTATCACCGGATAACGGGAATAACTTTCATTCATAATGAAATCAAAAGCTTCCTGTACGGTCGCCGTACTGTCAATTGCTGCAATGCTTTTACGGTGTGTCATGACATCCTGTGCCTGTTTTTCACCGAATTCAAAAATATTGTTAATCATCTCGGCTTCATTTTCATTCAGTACACCATGTTCATGTCCTTCATTGACCATGTCTTTGATTTCTTCACCGGTTACATCATCATCTCTTTTCCCTCTTGTTCCAAGCTTACGGAATAAAGCTGAAAGCAGTCCTTCGTTCCCATCCGCGGGGTGCGCATCATTCATTTTAAATTTTCCTTCCTTTATAAATCTCTTTTTGTAAAATTTCTGACATTATACCAGAATCATTATAAATTCGTTAACAATTATATCATATACATCCTTATATAGTCAATAAATACAGCCTGCCAGTCGCGCCATAAGGCGCATTTATTTACGTCCTGCCAGGCTGTTCCCCATTTCAAGACTAATATAAAGTGCCTTATTCACCTGACTGATAATTTCATTGTCTAAATGACACACTTTATCCTTTAATCTTTTTTTATCAATTGTCCGCAGCTGTTCTAAAAGAATCACTGAATCTTTGACAATATCATACCGCATAGAATCAATCTCTACATGGGTAGGCAGCTTTGCCTTGTTCATTTTTGATGTAATTGCAGCACAGATAACTGTCGGGCTGTGTTTGTTTCCTGTATCGTTCTGTATGATAAGCACCGGTCTGACACCGCCCTGTTCCGAACCGACAACCGGTCTTAAATCCGCATAAAAAATATCTCCTCGTCTGATTACCAAAATTATTCACACTCCCCAAAGCACTTTTTGTTTATATGCTTAGTATTTCCAGCTTGCGGGCGTGTATTCATTTTTTATAAATTTTTCAAATTCCAGTTTTCGCGGAAACAGTCATGTGTTCCGATATATTCTCCGTTCAGATAATAGCTGCGTGGAATCCGCTTGCCCAGATCACAGACAAATTCATAATTAAATGTACCTGCCAGTGCTGCGATTTCTTCCACTGTAATCTCTGCATCACCATCTTTTCCAATCAACGTGACAATATCCGCTCTTGTGACATTTTCAATATCCGTTACATCTACCATCATCTGATCCATGCAGACCCTGCCGACAATCGGGGCTTTCTGCCCCCGGACCAAAACATATCCCTTAGACGATAAAGCCCTTGGATAACCGTCACCATAACCGACTGAAACGGTCGCAAGCTTTGTGGTTCTTGTCGTTGTAAATGTACCGCCGTAGCTGACCTTTTCGCCTGCCGGAATTTCTTTTACCATCGTAACGTGGCTTTTTAAATCCAGCGCCGGGAATAATTCCACCTTTTCTTTTTTGACCTCATCTGACGGATACATGCCATACATGGCAATTCCCAGTCTTACCATATCCAGGTCCACCTGCGGCATATCAATTACTGCCGCACTGTTTGCACAGTGTCTGTATGTAAAATGGATTCCTTCTTTTTCAAGACGTCCTGTAAAATCCGTAAATAATTTAAACTGATGTTCTGCCGATGTCTTGTCAGTTTCATCCGATGCCGCAAAATGTGTAAAAATGCCGTCTGCGGACAATTCCTTTAATGCCGTAATCTGCTTTACAATGGCAATACCATTCTCATCCGGTTCCAGTCCGATTCTTCGCATACCGGTATCAACTTTGATATGGCAGTGTGCCTGTTTTTTCTGCACCCTTGCAGCATCTGCAAGTAATTGTGCCGTTTCCACATCAAATACGGTTGCCGTAATTTCATGGGATACCAGAATATCAAACTCGTACGGATCTACATACCCCAGCACCAGAATCGGCTTTTTCACACCGTTTTCACGCAGATTGACTGCTTCATCAAGTGTTGCCACGGCATAGCCCGTTACTTTTTGCGCAACTGCTTTTGCCACTGCGACATCGCCGTGTCCGTAGCCGTCTGCCTTTACAACTGCAAGTGCGCCCGTATTTTCCTTTGTCAGTGCCATCAGATTATCAACATTTTTCACAATAGCATCTAAATTAATTTCTGCATATACTCTATAATACTTATTATTCTTCATTTTTCTTTTCCTCAGACTTATGTATTTGCTTCTTAGTATTATACAACAACTTCAAAAAATGTCTAGTTCTCTTTAAGCACATTTGCCACTGCATCTGCAATGTCCATGGCTTTCATGCCTGCATTGCCAAATCTGTCTGCTGCCGCATCGCCTGCCCTGCCATGCAGATAGACCCCCATGCAGATTTTTTCAAAAAATTCGTATGAAGCATTTTCTTTTCCGTTCTTCTGTGTCCGCCCGGCAAGCACGCTCCCTGCAAGAATCCCCGTAAGCGTATCCCCTGCGCCTGCCGTCGACATGCCGGAGTTGCCGGAAGTATTAATATAAATGTGTCTGCCGTCCGATACGACCGTTGCCGCATCTTTTAAAACGCAGATTCCGCACAGTTTTTGTGCCAGCTCCTTTGCGGATTCACAGGACGTTTCTTTTAACTGAGCGATACTTTTGCCGGACAGTCTTGCTGCTTCCCCCATATGCGGCGTATACACGTACTGCTTGGAGCTGCCTTCATTCTCTGCAATCCCGCTTAACAGTTTTCTGTTTTCAGCAATGATGTTTAATGCGTCTGCATCCAGAAGCACCGGAAGCCTTTTTTCTCTTTTAGGCTGATAGGCTATCATCTCGGCTACAATTTCTTTTGCCGTATCTGATTTGGAAAGCCCCGGTCCTGCCACCACGCAGTCTGCCCAGTCCAGCTCCCCTGCAAGCTTTTCTTTTATATCTGCGGTATCTTTATATGTTACCATAACCGCTTCCGGCACATGCGTTAATACAACGGTACGGTTGTTTTCGTGTGTGAAAACTTTCACAAGTCCGCAGCCGGTACGGTATGCCGCCCTTGCAGAAAGTGCTGCCGCTCCCGCCATATTTTCAGAGCCTGCCACAATCAGCAGCTTTCCGTAGCTGCCCTTATTCGTATCCGCCGGACGGTCAAAAAAAGCCGCAATGTCTGTATCTTCCATTGTAAATGCCGCCTGCTCCCAGATTTCTGGAATTGTGCGGACGTCGGCAAAACCGGCATTGGCAACACACAGTTCTCCTGCGTATATTCTTCCCGGATACAGGCACAGCCCGCATTTTGCAAAGCCGAAAGTCACCGTCATGTCTGCCCTTACGGCACAGCCCATGACCTGTCCGTCCCCAGCATTAATTCCCGATGGCGTATCTACTGCCACAATCAGGCTTCCCGTATCCTTTGCCGCATTGATTTTTTCAATAATCTGTTCATATCTGCCTGTAATTGTTCTTGATAAACCGATGCCAAAAACAGCATCTATAATACAATTATATTCACCGGCAGGAATGTCGTTCACAAACACAATTCCCAGTTTCTGCAAAATCGCACGCTGCCGATTTAACTCTTCTGTTCCTTTTTTTTCTTCTGCTGTCGTATACACCTCTGCCGAAATTCCACGTTCTGTCAGCTGACGTGCTACCGCCATGCCATCCGCACCGTTATTGCCGCTTCCGCACACGCACAGCACCTTATCCGTCTTTTTAATCTTTTCAAGCACCGCCTCCGTCACACAAAGTGCCGCCCGCTCCATCAAAACCAGTGAAGGAATCCCCACCTCCTGAATCGAATACGTGTCAATCCTTTTCATCTGCGCACCATTCATTAATTTCTTCATAAACACCCTCCTGCCCTGTAAAACAAAAAGCCGCCATACGGACTTCTTCCCGCACAGCAGCTTTCTTCTATTCGTCATTCTCATTTAACCGGTCTAATTCACTCATAATTTCAGGACCTAAGATAGCATGCATATAAGAATACATCTGCTCGTTCATATCCTCTTTGTCCTGCTTGACCAGTAAATTTTTCTTAAGTTTAATCCGCGTGTCTTCAATCCATGCTTCCAGCCGCTCCAGGTCTTTATTGTTGCGGTTGATTTTTTCATAACACATTTTGACTGTTTCATAAAAAAGATGCATGTTTGCTATGCGAAGTTTTTTAGGCACTTCGTCCGATTCATCTTCTAGCTGGGAGATTTTATCTCTTGCTTCATAAATCAGCCGCTGGCTTTCATCCATAATTTTCTGCTTTTTCGGATCTTCGTCATTCTGGTTCATATGATTAACAATGCCCCGGAACAATCCTTTTCTAATCTTTTTTACCTGAATCAGGTCTTCGTTGACCTGCCCCTGTTTTTTGAGCAGTTCATTGACACGTTTTTCCCAGTAACGGATTTCATCTGTTTTTACAGATTCCGGCACAAGTCTGTACCACCGTTGGTCAAGCGTTAAAATCGGCAGATTTTTCAAAGCCGCATTATCCTTCATTGCCTTATATGTAAGCTGTGCCATCCGCTATTCCCCCTTTGTAAATCTTTTTCTACCGTCCTTCATTTGCAATGGTATACGAAAGGCGCATCAGGCTTTCTGATAAATGTACATTTTCAACAATGACTTCATCCGGAAGATTCAAATCTGTATGGGCAAAATTCCAGATTGCCTTAATTCCGGCATCTGCTACCAGCTTACCGACTTCTTTTGCTGCTTTTTTGGGAATCGTCAGTGCTACAATCTCGATTTCATTTCTCTTAATAAAATCAGAAACGGCATCCATCATCATCACCGGGATTCCACGGATTGTCTTTCCTTCCATCTCCGGATTGTTATCAAAGACTCCTTTAATCACAAATCCACGTTTTTCAAAGTCCTCATAATTGACAATTGCCTGACCTAAGTTACCCGCACCGATAATAATCATATTATGCGGGCGGTCAATTCCTAAAATTTTGGCAATTTCATCATAAAGATACTTCACATTATAACCGTAACCCTGCTGTCCAAAGCCGCCAAAATTGTTTAAATCCTGACGAATCTGTGAAGCGGTTACTTTCATCTTTGCACTTAATTCCTTTGAAGATATTCTCTGTACTCCGCTCTCAATCAGCTCGCCCAGATATCTGTAATATCGTGGCAGACGTCTGATTACCGCAGCTGATATCTTTTTTGTTTCTTCCATACTCATGTCACCATGCTTTCTTTTCAATGTATCTTCGGATACCAGGTTCAAAAGGTCTGAACCCACATGAGCTTGCTCATATGTGGGTGAACGACCTTGGGACCCGCCCGCTATGAGCATAAAAGTGGGATAAAATCCCACGATATGCGAATAGCGGGCCGGATTGTGAGAGTGCGCAGCACGAAACAATCCGTGGTTATTATAATACTTTTTATTATATCACCCCAGCACTCTTTTTGCAATATCTACGGATTCCTTGGCATCCTTTGCATAAAAGTCGGCATGAATTTCTTTGGCATATTCCGGTGTCAGAACCGCACCGCCTACCATAATTTTACAATCCAGCTCATTTTCATGAAGCAGTTCAATCGTCTTTTTCATGGAAACGAGGGTCGTTGTCATCAGGGCGGAAAGTCCGACCAGCTTGACATCATTTTCACGGACTGCATCAACGACCGCCTGATATTCCACGTCTTTTCCGAGGTCAATCACGTCATAACCGTAATTTTCAAGCAGAACCTTTACAATATTTTTACCGATGTCGTGAATATCACCTTTGACGGTTGCAATGACGATTTTGCCTTTGCTGACCGGTGCGGCGTTACTCTGCACCATATGTTCACGAATGACTTCAAATGCCGCCTGTGCAACGGAAGCTGCCATAATCAGCTGCGGCAGGAACAGCGTTCCCTTTTCAAAGTCCTCGCCGATTTTATCCAATGCCGGAATCAGCACTTCATTGACAATTACCATGGAGTCATTGTCTTTTAACAGTTCTCTTGTGAGGTTCGCGCCCTCATTTTTTAAGCCTGCATAAACCGCATGGAATAACTGCTCTTTACAGTCACCCGCCGATACATCTAAAGACTGTGCTCCCGCCGGTGCCGCACCTGTTCCTGCATTTCCTGCTCCTGCCGGTTTCGCCGCCGGATTGATTTTTTCAACCTTTGGCATATTAGCATAGGCTTTAATATAATCCACTGAATTTTTATCAATATTGGCAAGCAGTTTGTAAGCTCTGACCGCCCCCGTCATTTCTGGAATATTCGGATTGATAATCGGAAGGTCTAAGCCGTTTTGCAGCGCCATGGTTAAGAAAATGTGGTTGACTAACACTCTGTTTGGCAGACCGAAGGAAATGTTTGACACGCCCAGTACGGTTTTTAAGCCTAACTCATGTTTTACACGGTAAACTGCATTTAATGTTTCCGTAACGCCTTCCTGCTCTGCGGAAGCCGTCAGTGTCAGACAGTCAATATAGACATTTTCCTTTGGAATACCGATTGCCTGCGCACGCTCTAAAATACGCTGTGCAATCTTAAAACGGTCTTCTGCCTTTGGCGGGATTCCATTCTCATCCAGTGTAAGACCCACAACTGCCGCACCATATTTTTTCACGAGCGGAAGCACTGCCTTTAAGGACTTTTCCTCGCCGTTGACCGAATTGACAATCGGCTTTCCGTTGTATACACGGAGTGCCGCATCTAATACTTCCGGAATCGTGGAATCCACCTGTAACGGTACATCAACAATTGCCTGAATGGACTTTACGGCAGAAATCATCATTTCTTTTTCATCAATTCCCGGCAGTCCGACATTGACATCGAGAATATCTGCACCCGCACCAATCTGCTCCAACGCCTGATTTAAAATGTAGTCCATATCGCCGCGCAGCAGGGCTTCCTTAAACAGCTTCTTACCGGTCGGATTGATACGTTCCCCGATGATTCGCGGTTCCGTAATTGTCACTGCCTTTGTAGGTGAGCAGACTGTTGCCGGAATTTCCTTTTCATGCCAGAAACCTGCATTGCCGTCCGTATGCAGCATTTCGGATACACAGCGGATAAAATCCGGTGTTGTACCACAGCAGCCGCCGAATACTTTAATGCCGTATTTGCGCAGGTTCTTCATCATCTGTGCAAATTCTTCCGGTGATACATTGTATTCATTGGTAACAGGGTCGGGAAGTCCCGCATTCGGTTTCACAATAATCGGCAGGTTTGTCCACTCGGAAAGCTTTGCAACGACCGGCTCTAATTCTGCCGGTCCTAACGAACAGTTGACACCCAGCGCATCTACACCCAGTCCGCTAAGGGTCAGTGCCATGGATTCAATACAACAGCCTGTGAAAGTTCTCTGATTGATTTCAAAAGTCATTGTAACCGCTACCGGTAAATCCGAATGTTCTTTTGCCGCAAGTACCGCCGCTTTACATTCAAGCAAATCGGTCATGGTTTCAAAAACGACAAGGTCTGCGCCTGCCGCGCTGCCCGCTTCGACGATTTCACGGTACATATCATAAGCTTCTTCAAAAGAAAGTGTACCGGTCGGCTCTAAAAGCTGTCCAATCGGACCAACATCTAAAGCGACAAGTGCCTGCGGATTGACATTTTCACATGCCTGCTTTGCATTTTTAATGGATGCCTTTACAATCTCATCGACACTTTTCCCGCATTCTTCCAGCTTATAGCGGTTTGCACCGAACGTATTGGCATAGATGACATCTGCACCCGCACGCAGATACTTTTCATGAATTCCGACTAAAAGCTGTGGCTGGGTAATACTTAATACTTCCGGTGTTTCGCCCATTTTCATGCCTGCTGCCTGAAGCATTGTTCCCATTGCGCCGTCAAATACAACGTATTCTTTTTTCAAGAGTTCCCTAAAATTTTTATCCATTACAATGACCACCCTTTATTCTGTACTGACATTTTTCTCTCATATTACAGGTCTGACAGCCTCTTGCCACACCCTTTACCGGTTCTTTGGACAACCCGATAACCGCTGTTACGGACTTTGTCGGAATCAGCATGGACGAACTGCTGACACTTAATCCAATCTGCTTCGGAGCATTAAGCAGTGCCACAAAATCTTTTTGCTGTTCTATCGGCAAATCGCCATAGCCCAGTCCAAAACGGAAGGTCTGATAATACCCCTGTGTCTGCTCCTTTAAAATCTGCTCAAATTTATCACATACCTGCTCGACTGCCACGCTTGCAAGGCTGTCCATTACAAATGCCTTCGTAATGTCGTACACCTGTGCAATCCGTAACTGTCTGTCGATTCCGTCCGATATGGTTGCTGCAAAAAAAGCCGCCTTTTCACAGCCCTTTAAATGTTTTTTGATGGAATTGCCGCGCAGTATAAAATCCGTGCCTTCTGCACGCACACCCTCATCGCATTCGCTGATATCAAAAATGCGGTAGACGTAGCGCGGTCTTGCCTGTGCAAGCACCGTTTTCTCACAGTCCTTCATCAATGCCATAAACGCATCATCCGGGGTCTGTCCACCGCTTCCAAGATACCGCAGGGCTTCCTGCATATTCAGATTGTCTAATTGTATCAGTCTTTCCATATAAAATATTTCCCTATAAATGCTAATATAATGTTATAGCCTTCTTCAAAGGAGCCGGCATCGACCCACTCCTGTCTTGTATGCGCACCGCCGCCTCTGTAGCCGCCGAAACTGACCGCCGGGATTCCCATGGACAGCGGGATATTGCAGTCCGTTGAACCACTGCGCCGTACCGGCTCTCGACCCGTATACCGGCAGATGACTTCTGCTGCCGTATCCGCAAGTGCCTTTTGTACCGCTTCGGGTACACCGTTTCCTGTCGGACGGAAACCGGTCAGTTCATACGATATCTGCACTTTGGCAAACCCCTCTGCATTATTAAAAGAATCAAAAATATTGCAGAGCTGTCCGTCAATCTTTTGCAGTGCCTGCGCATCATCGGAGCGCACTTCTGCAAGAAATGTACACTTTTGTGCAATCGTATTGACCGAGGTACCGCCTTCTATCATTCCGACATTATACGTTGTCTGCGTGCCTTCGCAGGGCTTTATGCGGTAAATTTCATGAATCATTTCTGCCGCCGTTTCAATCGCACCTTTTTGTCCGAATGCGTGAAATGAATGTCCGCCCGGCGCCGTCACTGTCACACGGTAGCGTTTTGAGCCGACCGCTTTGACACAAACCGCATCACTGCCTAAATCAAATGAAATAACCTCATCTACCTTATCCTTATAATCCTGCATGAGCTGTCGTGTTCCGCGGCAGTTGCCAAGTCCTTCTTCACCGGTGTCGAAAACGAACAGCAGATTCTTTAAAGGTCTACATTTTTGCCCGATAAGTGTCTTCATTACCGCCATTAAAAAGGCGGCATTGCACGTATCATCGCCAATTCCGGGCGCACTCAGGATGTTTGCATTTTTTACTACAGAAATGTCTACATCTTCAAACACGGTATCCATGTGTGCCATAAGTACGGTATAACCGCCCTCCTGCACCTTCATTTCCACAATGACATTGCCTGCCGCATCTGTAAACGGGTGGTATCCCAATTCCTTTAACCAGTCTGTAATGTATTCTGCCCTTTTCTGTTCCCTGCCTGTCGGCGCCGGAATCTGCACCAGCTTTGTAAGCAGTTCTTCAATCTCTGCCGCATTCATGATTTACTTGCGTCTTCCCTTCTTCTTTCTGCCGCCCTGTGCCTTTTCGATATTAATGCTTCTGCCCTTAATCTTTGCATTGGACATTGCCTTTAATACTTTATCGGCATGTTTTGCAGGGACTTCTACAAATGTATAATTGTCAAGCATGTCAATCGCACCGACTAATTTACCCGGCATACCGCTCTCTCCCGCAATCGCACCTAAAATATTGGCAGGCTTGATTTTATCTTTCTTACCCACATTGATAAACAGACGTACCATGCGGTTATCGTCCTCATACATATCAAAATGGACTTCTTCCACGTCATCATCTCTGTCAAGCGAATCGCCAATAACCATTTTTAAAAGTGCCGCCGCCATATCCATTGAAGTATAATCTTCATCATTGACATGATTTTCAACCATTTCTATCATATCAGAAATCCCGCCTTCTGCAATGGTTTCCTTGATTTTTTCAAAGAGAACTTCCAGCTTTGTATTCTTTACATCATCTAATGAAGGAATCGGCTTTGCCTTAATCTTTGTTTTACAGTAATGCTCGATATCCTTTAACTTATAAACTTCTTTTCCTGATATAAATGTCAGTGCCAGACCTTCTCTGCCCGCACGGCCTGTTCTTCCGATTCTGTGTACATAGTATTCTTCGTCCTGCGGTAAATCGTAGTTGAATACAATATCCACGTCATCCACATCAATGCCTCTTGCCGCAACATCTGTTGCAATTAAAATCTCAGTCTTTCCGTTTCTGAAATCTGCCATCACACGGTCACGCTGTGCCTGCTTCATATCGCCGTGGATTCCGTCGGCAAAGTATCCTCTGCCCTTTAAATCGGAAATGAGTTCGTCTACCTGACGCTTTGTATTACAGAATACGACAGATAATCTCGGATTATAAATGTCAATCAGTCTGCAAAGCACTTCACATTTGTTCTTCGGACGAACTTCGTAATAATACTGTTCAATATTTTCTACCGTCAGTTCTTTTCTGACAACTTTAATGACCTGTGCATCATTCTGGAAACGTTTTGCAATATCCATAATGGCTTTCGGCATCGTTGCGGAGAAAAGCACGGTCTGACGGTCTTTTGGTGTATCGGTAAGAATCGTTTCCATATCTTCACGGAAGCCCATGTCTAACATTTCATCGGCTTCATCTAAGATAACCATGGAAACGTGGTCAAACTTTACGGTCTTTCTTCTCATATGGTCCATTACACGTCCCGGTGTACCGACTACAATCTGCACGCCTGCTTTTAATGACTTAATCTGCTTGACAATTTCCTGTCCGCCGTAAACCGGAAGTACCTTAATGTCGCTCATGTACTTGGCAAGCTTTCTGATTTCTTCAGATACCTGCACAGCAAGTTCTCTGGTCGGGCAGAGTACGATTGCCTGCACCTTTTTTAAATCCGGGTCGATTTTCTGTAACATCGGAATGCTGTATGCGGCAGTTTTACCGGTACCGGTCTGTGCCTGTCCGACAACGTCCCTACCTTCAAGCACCGCAGGAATCGCATTTGCCTGAATCGGTGATGCTTCCTCAAATCCCATGTCTTCCACTGCTCTTAATATTCTCTCATCGATATTTAATTCTTCAAATTTCATCTATAATCCTCTATCTGTTTCTACTTAATGAATGTGCAACTTTATAAGTATATACTAAGAACGCGTGCAAAGTCAAAATATTTTTACATGACAACCCCTGTCTTTTCATGTATAATAAATGATAAAAGACTTTACGATACGAAAGGAATCTTTGCATTATGATTTTATCATGCAACAACATCACAAAGACTTTCGGAACGGATACGATTCTTTCCGACTGCTCTTTTCATATAGAAGAACGGGAAAAAGCGGCGATTGTCGGACCAAACGGCGCCGGTAAATCCACTCTTTTAAAAATCATTATGGGCAGGCTTCCCGCAGATGACGGAACGGTCACGATTTCTAAAGATAAGACTTTAGGGTATCTTGCACAGCATCAGAATCTTTCTTCTGACGGTACAATTTATGACGAACTGCTTTCCGCAAAAAAAGACATTATCGCACTGGAAGAAAAAATCCGCGAAACCGAACAGCAGATGAAAAATGCCACAGGTGAACAGTTAGATACACTGTTAGACCAGTACACCAAAATGAACCACCAGTTTGAACTGGAAAACGGCTATGCGTACCAAAGTGAGATTGTCGGTGTGTTAAAGGGTCTCGGATTTACAGAAGATGATTTCTCCCTGCCTGTCAATACCCTCTCCGGCGGTCAGAAGACGCGCGTTGCGCTCGGTAAGCTTCTGCTTTCCAAGCCGGATATTATTTTACTGGACGAGCCGACTAACCACTTAGATATGGAGTCTATCCGCTGGCTTGAAAATTATCTGCTTGGATATAACGGCAGTGTCATCATCGTTGCGCATGACCGTTACTTCCTTGACAGAATTGTCACAAAAATTATTGAAATTGAAAATACACATGTGACGGTATTTTCCGGCAATTATACCGCTTATGCCGACAAGAAAAAGATTCTGCGCAATATGCAATTAAAGGAATATTTAAACCAGCAGCGGGAAATCAAGCATCAGCAGGAAGTTATCACAAAATTAAAGCAGTTTAACCGTGAAAAGTCCATTAAACGTGCCGAAAGCCGTGAAAAAATGCTGGACAAGCTGGAAGTTGTCGACAAACCGGCAGAAATAAACGACAAAATGAATATCGAGCTGAATCCGTCCGTTATCAGCGGCAATGATGTTTTAAGCGTTTCGCATTTAAGCAAAGCATTTGACGACAATACACTTTTTACTGACATCAGCTTTGACATTAAGCGCGGGGAACGGGTTGCCCTGATTGGCAATAACGGTACGGGAAAAACAACGATTTTAAAAATTATCAACGATATTCTGCCTGCCGACTCCGGTGAAATCAAGCTCGGCTCTAAAGTAACGATTGGCTACTACGACCAGGAGCACCACGTATTAGACCCGGACAAAACCTTGTTTGACGAATTGCAGGATGCCTACCCGGATTTAAACAATACACAAATCCGCAACACCCTTGCGGCATTTTTGTTTACGAATGACGATGTGTTTAAGTATATCCGTGATTTAAGCGGTGGAGAACGCGGACGTGTTTCACTGGCAAAACTGATGTTATCCAACGCAAACTTTTTAATCTTAGATGAACCAACCAACCATTTAGACATGGTTTCAAAGGAAATTCTTGAAAATGCGTTAAATTCGTATACCGGTACGGTTTTATATGTATCGCACGACCGTTATTTTATCAATACCACGGCAACACGTATTATTGAGCTGGTCGGACAGACAACCGTCAATTACATCGGCAACTACGATTATTATATTGAAAAGAAAGATGCCCTGACAGCCGCCGCGCTTGCCGGCAAACCGGCGGATTCTTCTTCCGCCGTTTCTGCCGCACAGAAAAACGCCCAAAAGGAATCTGCAAAAGCGGACTGGAAACAGTCTAAGGAAGAACAGGCACTGTTAAAGAAGAAAAAAAATGAGCTGAAAAAAACCGAAGAACGGATTACCGTCATTGAAGACCGCTTAAAAGCAATTGAGGAAGAATCCGCACTTCCGGAGGTCTGTACCGATACGGCACGTCTTTTGGAACTGCACAAGGAAAGCACGAAGCTTTCCGAAGAACTTGACACGCTGTATGAAAAGTGGGAAGAACTTTCAGAATAGAATGGAGTAATGTGAAAAATCACACTGATGTGCTGATTTTTCACACGGATATTTGTTTCTGAGCAAAAACAAATATCCCTAATGGCAGATGAGAAATCGCCTTTGCGAATTTCTCATCGCCTCTTCGCAACAAGTTGCTTAGAAACGAGGAGTATTATGGAAATTGAACGCAAATATCTGGTATCGGAAGTACCGGCAAATTTAAAGGACTATCACTGCCGTGTCATTGAACAGGGCTACCTTTCAACCCATCCTGTTATACGGGTCAGAAAAGATAACGATTCCTATTATCTGACCTACAAAGGCAGTGGGATGATGGCACGCGAAGAATACAACCTGCCGCTGACAGCGGAGTCCTATGAACATCTGCTTGCCAAGGCAGACGGCAATATTATCACCAAAAGACGCTATGAAATCCCGGACGGAACAGGGAAAACGATTGAATTGGATTTATTTGAAGGTGTGTTTTCGGGACTGACACTCGCCGAAGTTGAATTTGAATCCATTGAGGAAGCCAATGCTTATATCCCGCCGTCATGGTTTACGAAGGATGTCACCATGGACGCGTCTTATCACAACAGCAATATGAGTAAAAAGGTCGTGACAAAACCATGAAAACAAACTTTAACACAGATGAAATAAAGGTTGTCCTGCACCGCCTGATGTTTGCGGTGACGACTTTTATCAAATGGCTTGCCTGTTCGGTTGTCTGCGGTGTTGTCCTCGGACTTATCGGTACATTTTTTTATAAACTATTGGGACTGGTCACGGTATTCCGCGAAACAAACCCATGGATTTTATTCGGACTGCCGGTTGCCGGACTGCTGATTGTCTTATGCTACCGGCTCGCCGGGGAAACCCGCAATACCGGAACAAACCTTGTCATTACGGCTATCCAGTCCAATGACGAAGTTCCGGTACACGTTGCGCCGTTAATTATTCTTTCCACCCTGCTGACACACCTCTGCGGCGGTTCTGCGGGACGTGAAGGTGCGGCACTGCAGGTCGGCGGTTCGATTGGCAACTTTTTTGCCAAGCTCCTGCACTTTGATGACAAAGACACGCGTATTATGATTATGTGCGGCATGAGCGCCTGTTTTTCCGCTCTGTTTGGCACACCGATTGCCGCTGCCGTCTTTTCGATGGAAGTCATCAGTGTCGGCGTGATGTATTACGCAGCACTTGTACCATGTGTGGTATCTGCACTCACGGCGCAGAGCATTGCAAAATATTTCGGCATTGCCGGAACACATTTTGCACTCGGTGAACTGCCTGATTTTACAATCGCTTCCGGCGGCAAAATGCTTTTAATGTCCGTATTATTTGCCTGCGTAAGTATTCTGTTCTGCGTGGCACTGCATACAGCTTCCAGACTTTATACAACTTATTTTGAAAATCCATTTATCCGCATTTTTATTGCCGGACTTTTGGTGATTGCACTGCGCTTCATCTTTCAGACAACGGACTTTTTAGGCGCAGGTGCGCCTGTGATTGCCTCAAGCTTCACAGCCCGCTGTGCATGGTATGTATTCTTACTGAAAATCCTTTTCACCTCCGTCACGCTCGGCGGTGGCTTTAAGGGCGGTGAAATCGTACCGACACTTTTTATCGGTACGACACTCGGCAGCTTTTTATCGGGATTTTTCGGTCTGCCTGCGGGGCTTTGTGCCGCCTGCGGCATGGTCAGTGTGTTCTGCGGTGTCACAAACTGTCCGATTACATCACTGATTCTTGCGATTGAAATGTTTGATATGGCGGGCATGAAATACTGTGCGCTCTGTATTGCCGTAAGCTATCTTTTATCCGGCTATTACAGTCTGTACAACAGCCAGAAAATTATGTATTCCAAATACCGTACGGAATTTATCAACCGCAATACACATTAAAATGCATGTTTCATATATGCAAAAACAGCCGTTTACAGTGCTTTATCCGGCAGGATTTCTGACCGGGTATGCCACCGAAAAAACGGCTGTTTTTATTTATCGTGTTTTTTATCTGAAAATATACCTGCAAATACCTCTATAAATACTGTTTTTACAGATCTATCTATTTTACATAAAACCCGTCATCCGGCATCTGACCGCCTACGGCATTCGGGTTGGCATCGCAAAGTACCTTTAAATACTTTTCAACTTTATCCTGCATTTCCTGTCCTGTAATTAATGTAATATTACACTTCGGAATTGCCTTTTTTGCCACTGCCGCTTTGAAAATATCAAAATCTTCAACGAGCTGTGCCGCACTGTCCACATTGCTGTTTACATACTGAACTGATGATTTATATTCTTTTAGGAAATCATCCACTGCCTGACGGTTGTTTTTATAAAATTCGGTATTCACCACAAGAACGCCTGTAACAACGGTGCTGTCTGAACCGTTTAACTTCTCCCATTCTTCGGTGACATCGAGTGCAATTCTTGTATCCGGCTGCTGCATTAAAACCGTTGCTGCATACGGCTGTGGGAGCATTGCAATCACTTCTTCTGTGCCTGCATTTGCCATGACTGCCGCTACTTCTGCCGCTTCGGATTTGAATTCGATTGTCACATCACTGTCAGGATTTAATCCGGCACTGCTTAACAGATAACGCAGGGTATACTCCGGTGTCGTTCCCTTTCCCGTTGTATAAATGGTCTTTCCCTTCAAATCTGCAACTGTCTGCACCGAATCGCCTGTATCTAAAATTGATAAAACACCCAGCGTATTAATTCCTAATATCCTGATTTTACCGTTGCTCTTATTATACAGGGTTGCTGCTGCATTACACGGAAGCGCCGCCAGCGCTACATTGCCTTTAATCAGGTCTGCGCTGAATTCATCTGCCGTCGCCGCAATCTGGAATTGATAATCATTTTTTGCGGTCTGCTCTTTGGCATTTTCCATCAGCTGTACCATACCGATTGCTGTCGGACCTTTCAACGCCGCTACTTTAATCTGCTGTTTCAAAACTGCTGTGGTTTCCGCAGTATTTTCACTGCCTGCCGCTGTTGTCTGCGGATTCTGCACATTTTTTTTACTGCATGCTGCCAGTCCCAAAAGCAGGACTGCACTAAAAAGTAATACGGTTACTTTTATGCCTTTTCTCATTTTCTTCTCTCCTTTGCTTGTTTTGTCCCTACCTTAGCATACTTTTTATGTAATATCAAGTTGTATAGCACCATTCCTGAACGATAAACTGTAACGTCTGATTTCCCCTGAATTCATTAATATCCGGGTAATACACAATGGAGATTTCTTTTCCACGAAGCGGCATATCTTCTTCTTCCACCTTAAACTGAATTGCATCAACAACGTGTCCCTGCGTATCTTCCAATTGCATTTTTAATACATTTTTGTTTTTTCCAATCATATTGGCAGAACGTACCGTAAGCTTTCTGTCGGCAAAAACAGGCTTTTCGTTGCCCTTTCCAAACGGTTCTAGCACGCGGAGCTGTTCCACCAGCTTTTTGCTGGCATACGAAACCGGCATCGGAACATCAATCCATGTTACCGGTGTCAGTTCTTTTTCTGTCAACGTCTGCTGGCGGTTGAGTTTCGCACGGAACAAATCAATATTTTCCGTCGGCAGGGATAAGCCCGCCGCCATCGGATGTCCGCCAAATTTTGTAAGCAGTTCCTTGCATTTTGTGATTTCTTCAAACATATTATAGCCTTCAATCGAGCGCCCCGAACCCTTTGCGCCGTCCGCCGCATCGGTAATGACAATCGACGGCTTGTAGAAATGCTCTCGTAAACGGCCTGCGATAATCCCCGCCACGCTCTCATGGCACTCCGGCAGATACACCACCAACACGTTATCTTCATACAAATCCGTTCCTTCGACCATTTCAATTGCTTTTTTCGCTTCCGTATCCGTCATATTTTTGCGTTCTTCATTTAATTCCCGCAATTCCTGTGCCATTTCATGCGCCTTACCGGGTTCGGTGCATAACAATAGTTCAATTGCGCGCTGTGCCGTGTCAAGCCGTCCGCTGGCATTTAAACACGGTCCAATAATAAATCCGATATGATATGCCGATAAATGAGCCGCATCCAGCTCGCAGGCTTCAATCAGCGCCCGCAGTCCGGTATTTTTTGTCGTTGCAATCCATGCCAGCCCCTGTCTTACGATGACACGGTTTTCATCTTTTAAATCCACGACATCGCCGACCGTTGCGATTGCCGCAAGTTCCGTATATTCTTTAAAATCCGTCTTGTCCAATCCCAGTTTTTCATATAAAATCTGCATGACCTTGTATGCCACAACCGCGCCGCAGATTTTATCAAACGGATATTCACAGTCCGGCTGTTTCGGGTCTACTATTGCATCGGCGCAGGACGTCAGCAGTTTCTTTTCGCCGTTTTCCTCGGTAAACGGGATATCGTGGTGGTCGGTTACAATCACCGTAAGCCCGTGTTCCTTTGCATACTGAATCTGTGGAATTGCCGCAATACCGTTATCACAGGTCAGAATCGTATCTTTCCCCTCTGCAGCCGCATTGTCAATTAAATGTTCATTAATCCCGTATCCGTCCGTAATCCGGTGCGGCACAACGTAATCCACGTCTGCGCCAGCCTTTTTTAATGCTTTATAAAGAATTGTAATCGAACAAATTCCGTCAATATCGTAATCCCCGATAATCCGGATTTTTTTATGCTGTGCGATTTTTTCCGTTAAAATATCTACCGCTTTTTGTGCATCCTTTAACAATTCCGGTGCACGCAGTCCTTCAATACTGCCGTTTAAATACATCTGCATTTCCTCATCGGTGCAGACATCACGGTTGCGCATAATCCGCGCAACTACCTGGTCAATTCCGTATTTTTGTTCTATCGCCTTAAAATCCGCTTTTTTGGCATATACCAGCCACTTACTTTTCATTTGCTCTCCATTCTAAAAAAAACAGGGGACTCTTTATTTAGAATCCCCTGTCAGATTTCTCAAATTCACTTTTACAGCTCAGTGTGTCTTAAACCTGCGCGCCGTCTTCGTAAGTCTTTGCTTTTACAGGCTGTTCATTCACAATACCGCGCTTCTTTCCGCCCATGATATACCACAATGCACTTGTGATACAGATTGACGAATAAGCACCTGCCAGAATACCCACAATCAATGGTGCCGCAAACTCTTTTACAGATGCAACGCCGAAGATTAACAGGCATACCAGCATAATGAGTGTTGTCAGTGTCGTATTGACATTTCTTGTAAATGTATATGTAATTGAAGAATTTACAAGTTCTGTAATATCGGTCTTTGCATTGGCACTCTTTAACTTCTCACGGATTCTGTCAAAGATAATGATTGTACCGTTGATAGAATATCCGACGATTGTTAGCATACATGCAATAAACGTTGTTCCGACAGATACTCTTGCCAGTGCATAGAAAGTCAACACAATCAATACATCGTGAATCAGCGCAATAACAGCGGCTGCCGCAAAGCGGATATCACGGAAACGGAACCAGATGTAAATCAGCATACAAACGGTTGCAATAATAACGGATACAAACGCATCACGCTTTGTCGTTGCACTGACAGATGAACTGATTGTATCAGATTCTACAATTGTACCATCCTGAACCGGATACTTTGCAGTCACTGCATTTTCCATTGCTTCACGCTGGTCTAATGTTAAATCCTTTGTCTTAAAGGATACCTTTGTACTGTTCTGTACCTTCTGCTGCTGTACTTCCGTTACATTTGCAGCTGTTTTGATAATCGGAATCATGTCATTTTCGATTTCTGCCTGTGTGTATTCCTTATCAAATGTAAAGGTTGTTGTTGTACCGCCGACAAATTCCAGGCTGTAATTTAAAGTCTTCTTACCGGCTGCGGAAAATGCACCCATACCGATAAATCCTGCCACGATGACAACGATTGAACCGATAAAGCACCATTTTCTGATACCGAGTACGTTAAAGGTCTTTTTATGTACGGTCTTGCCATACCACTTTGGATCGGTAAATCCGAAGTTATAAAGCAGCTTCATAATCACTCTTGTAATTACAAGTGCCGTAAACATTGAAGCTACAATGCCGACTGCCAGTGTCGTTGCAAAGCCCTTAATCGGACCTGAACCGAAAATATAAAGAACAGCTGCGGAAATCAGTGTTGTCACATTACCGTCGACAATCGCTGACAGCGCTTTGCTGTAACCGGTTGTAATGGCACTTTCAACGGCTCTGCCCGCTGCAATTTCTTCACGGATTCGTGTATAAATAATGACATTTGCATCAACCGCCATACCGATACCGAGGATAATACCTGCGATACCCGGCAGTGTCAGTGTCAGATCGTATACGCTTACTAAAATTAATACACCTGCTGTGTAAATCCATAATGCAATTGTTGCAACAACACCCGGAATACGGTAAACTGCAATCATAAATACACATAATAAAACCAGACCGAGAATTGCTGCATAAAGGCTGGTCGTAATCGCATCATGTCCTAACTGTGCACCTACGATGTTAGAACTTACTTCCTGTAAGGTCAGCGGAATTGAACCGATTCTTACGAAAGTTGCCAGTGTGTCGGCTGATTCATAAGATTCCATATTGGTAATGGATGCTGTTCCGCCTGTGATTTCTGACTGTACAGTCGGCGCACTCTTTACTTCACCATCATATACAATATAAATAATTTTATTTAAGTTTGCCTTAGTGGCTTCGGCAAATTTTGTAGAACCCTCATCTGTAAATGTAAGCTGTACACCAAATGAACTTGATGAGTTTGATGAGGTATCTGTGTATGCCTGGGCGCCCTTCACATCAGAACCGGTAAGCAGCGGTGTGTATTCTTCGCCGTTTGCCCATGCTGTATAGCCGTCTGAATCAAGGAATTCCAATGAACCCGGTGTACCGAGTTCCTGTAAAATTTCGTTGGCATCCGTAACACCCGGAATTTCAACTGTAATACGGTTATCACCGGCTTTATATACCTGTGATTCTGTACTCTTACCCTCTACACGCTTTTGCAGCTTGTAAATCGTATCATCGACATCCTGTGATGTAGGATTGTCTTCCTGAATTTCGTAAGTAATACTTACGCCGCCTGCTAAGTCCAGACCCAGATTGATGTCTTTTGCACTACCTGAACCATTTTCATCAATACCAAAAATAGCAATGAGTGTAAATCCAATTGCCATGGCTGCAATGATGATAGAGTAGCAGACTTTTTTTGTCATGTTATACTTCATTTTTGCGGTTACTCCTTCTCCACATTGTTCATTTTGGTCCGTTTAATCCTCTGCCAGTGCTGCTTTTATCATAATCGCACATTCAATTCTTTTTCTCTGCAATTCACAACCTATATCATAAGCATCGTTGATATTGCCGTGGAAATTGTATGAATTGGCCGCACAGCCGCCGCTGCAGTAAAACTTTGCAAAGCATTTTTTACATTTTTCCTTAGAATAAACATTGCTGTTTTTGAATTCTTCACGGATATCTGTTCTTGTGATTCCTTCATCAACATTTCCCATCAGGAACTTTTCATTTCCAACGAACTGATGACATGGATAAAAATCTCCCCACGGGGTCACTGCAAGATACTCACAGCCCGAACCACAGCCGGATAATCTCTTTGCCACACATGGACCGCCGTTTAAATCAATCATAAAATGGAAGAAATTAAAACCGTTGCCGGCTTTCTTTCTCTTAACCAGTTCTTTTGCAAGCATGTCATACTGCTCACAAAGATAAGGAATATCTTCCTCCCTGATTGCATATGAATCTGTCGGCTGTGCAACAACAGGTTCTACGGAAATCTGTTCAAATCCTTCATCTGCCAGATGCAGAACATCTTTTGAGAAATCCAGATTGTTATGCGTAAAGGTGCCTCTTACATAATAATTCATCTGGTTTCTGCTCTCTGCAACTTTCTTAAACTTCGGCATGATAATATCATAAGAACTTCCGTGTCCGTTTCTTGTCGGACGCATCAGGTCATTGATTTCTTTTCGTCCATCGATACTTAATACGATGTTGGACATTTCTTTATTTGCAAATTCAAGAATCTCGTCATTTAACAGGATTCCATTGGTTGTAAGCGTAAAACGGAACTTTTTGTTGTTCGCTTCTTCAATACTTCTTCCGTATTCAACAAGCTGTTTTACAACTTCCCAGTTCATTGTCGGTTCTCCACCGAAGAAATCGACTTCCAGATTCTTTCTGGAACCGGAATTGGCAACTAAAAAGTCAAGCGCTTTTTTACCGACTTCAAAGCTCATTAACGCTCTGCGGCCGTGATATTCGCCTTCTTCTGCAAAGCAGTAGCGGCAGGCAAGATTACAGTCATGCGCAATATGCAGACAGAGTGCCTTTACAACCGTCGGTCTGTCTTTAAATGCATCGATATAATTTTCATAAATATCTTCTGTAAATAACTGTCCTGCTTCTTTTAACTGTTCTATTTCAGAATAAGCCTCTCTGATATCATTTTCCGGGTACTTGTTTTCAAGTTCCTCAACAATTGTATCAAGCGGCATCTTCTCATAAAGTGCGATGATATCATAAACCATATCATCTACAACATGTACTGAACCACTGTTGACATCCAGCACGATGTTATAACCATTATTTTTATACTGATGTACCATTTCTAATTTTCCATTTCTTTTCTTAATTGCTGTCTGCACAATAATCCTATTGCGAAAGAAAGAGAGTGTTGATAAAACCTTAACACTCTCTTATCAATTACATTAGTTATTCTTGTTCTCGCAGCTCTGATTACCTACTGTGCAAGAAGTCTTGCAGGCTGACTGACATGACGTCTGGCATTCGCCGCATCCGCCGTGCTTCATTGTATCTTTCAATACGCGGTTGCTGATTGTCTTAATATGCTTCACGACAATACCTCCTTTTGTTTATAAACTAACGTTTATTATATCATAGCCTTGTTTTCATTTCAACTGTTTTATATCAGATAAGCCCCATACTGCGTAACAGGTAAATCCAGCCGGTCAGCGTAATAGAGGATAATAACGTCGTAAGTACAATGATACTGGATGCTAACACACCGTCATTGTCCATATTTTCCGACATAATATAGCAGCTCACGGTTGTCGGTGATGCCACCATAATAAGAATTGCCACCAGCTCCTGATTGCGGTATCCCATGGCAACAGCTATCGGCAGGCAGACTGCCGCAATACCGATTAGCTTAATAAAGGTTGCAATTACGGTCGGCTTAATCTTTTTAATTGCCTTTCTGCCCTCAAAACCCGCACCGATTACAATCAGCGCTATCGGTGTCGCCGTCTGCGCGATACTTGTCAGCGTCTTATTAATAATCACCGGGAACTGCACATGCAGTAATGAAAACGGCAGTCCCAGTACGATTCCTATAATAATCGGATTTTTTAAGACATTGATAAAGGCTCTCTTAATTACCACACTGTGTGGCTCTTTCTTGACCGCACTGCCTGTTTTTACCTCCGGGTGTGCTTTTAATGTCAGAATAATGACCGAATAAATATTAAATAACGGAACGGCTGATACAATCATCAACGGTGCCATGCCGGTTGATGAGTACATATTCTGAATAAATGCCATGCCAAGAATTGCCGCACTGCTCCGGCAGGCACACTGCACAAAGCTTCCCTTCTGCGTATCGTCCTTCATCAACAGTTCCGTCACCACCCATATAATCCCGAAAAATGCCGTTGTTGCAAGCATACAGTACAGCACAAACCGGATATCAAACTGCGATGTCATGTCCGCACTTGAAATCTGTTGGAATAACAGCACCGGCAGCGCTACATGAAACACATATTTATTCGCCTTACTGACAAAATGTTCATCAATCACACCAAGCTGTTTTATCACCCAGCCGACAATCATTACCAAAAAAATCGGCACTGTTGCATTAATACTGTAAATAAAACTATCCATTCTTATCTTTTCTCCCTTTTCACCTTATAATCTGTATTAATTTCTAACGCATTTTACCATATATTGTGATATTTTTTGAGGGAATTGTCAAGAATGATGCTGTTTTTACAACAACTGTGCCTTTGTTCTGCTCTGTTAAAGTTTTGCGGAGTCTTTACTGTTTCTTTAACTGTTCAATCTGTGCCATGACTGACTGTAATTGCTGCTTCATTGTTTCAATTTCATCTTTTTGTGTGTCAATGGTATTCTGTTTAGCCTCTAGTTCTTCCTTTTGAGTATTAATAGTTGTTTTCTGTTCTTCCAGTTTCTCCTTTTGTGTGTCAATGGTTTCTTTCTGAACATCAATGGTATCCTGCATTTCATCTATCATGTACTGCACCGTGTTTCTATCCAGTTGAATCAATTCCTTTGAAAACATTTCCATCACCTTTTCCACATTCTGACACATGACATAGATTTCTTCGTACATCTCCTTAAACTCCGGGTACTGTCTGATTAATTCAATGATAATCTCCGGTTGGTCTGTACTTAAAAATGTCAGCCATGCCTCTGTCCTATTCCAGCAGTTTCCACCACCGTTCTTCCCGTTACTCTTACCATCATTGTGATAGATTCCATGGAAAATGTCAAGCGGTATGAATACATATTTTTGCAATAATTCCAGTTCTAATCCTGTGTCTGACTGCTGTTTGAATTTGTGGATGTAGTTTTGTGGATATTCGTGAAATTCTTTGATACTTGTTTCAAAGAATACGATCGTATAGACGGATTTTATATCCTTATAACTGAAGGCTTTTTTCTTTTCGCCTTTGACCCTTTTATACTGTCTGAGCAGTAAATCCGAGGAATAACAGGCACTCCGCTGTCCCGGAAAGCTGTATCCGATTTTCTGGACTTCGACATTGGCAAGACTGGTATCGGCAAGTTCTACTAAGATGTCCATAATCAAAAGCGACTGTTCATCGGCAAGCCTTGTAGAATCTCCCGGAAGCACTCTTTTTATCGTAACGCTCTGCCCTAATAAAAGGGATAGTAATTCGTTGAGCCGCTCCGGTGTGTTTTCGGGGTTCATGATTTCTTTAAAGAAGGCATCGTATAACACCTTTACTCCTTTGACCCCGGTACAGTAATCTAAAAATTCTTCCTGCTGTTCTTCGTCCCATTCCCGATATTTTTCTAATAGCTTCGGATTCTCACGGATTTCCTGCTTGATGTCCTCCCGCTCGCGAATCATCGGAAAGTATTGTTTTAATTTTGTTGTGTTTTTTGGCAATCGCATCGCCCCTCTCTTTCGCATTTTGTTCATCGTTCAACAACATTTATTAATGTACATCAATGCTCATAAATATTATTGATGTATATACTATACTTGATATAATAATCTTTGTCAATATATTTTTTCAATTATTTATATAATACCCCTGATTTCATATATCTTCTCTACTACATTGTTTCCATATGGATGCCCATTATCATTCGGATAATTCGTTACATCATCTGCCGGTACTCCTGACAGCTCTCCGGTCGTATATTTATTCGTATGCCAGATACTTGATTCACAGGCTGGGGCATATAATGCCAGTCCATATGTGGTTATTCTTCCGTCACTTTTTTCTGTCGTATTTAATTCTCCTTCAAATGCAGGATGTAAATGACCTTTATCTTCCATTCTTTCCCCATTTGAAAAACAGATATTGGAATACTCTCTGTTAAACTCATTTTGTTTTCCTATCCCGTCACAATATACTGCATTGGCTGACCACTGTGGTACATTATAATATGTAGGTACTCCCAGTTCTGAAAGCACCATTTTCCAATCCGCTCTGTCTACAAACAAAAAACCACAGAAACGGCTGTGTTTAGCACGCACCGTTCCTGTGGTTTTGTCTTTTATATTTTATCTGTTATCCGCTAGTTACTCTTATTTTTCGCCCTGAATTTCCAGCCAGTATGTATGCTCCAGCGGTCCACTGCCCTTTCCGAGGTTTAAGCCCGCCTGCAATGCACCTGTAATGTAACGTTTTGCATTTTCCACGCTCTCCTGCATGGTGTGTCCCATTGCCAGATTACATGCGATTGCCGAAGACAGCGTACAGCCTGTGCCATGGGTATTGTCATTTTCCACACGCTTTCCTTCAAACCAGAACGTCCCTTCCTTTGTATAAAGGCAGTCGTTGGCAGTATTGCGCTCATGTCCGCCTTTTACAAGCACCGCCGTATCCGTTCCGATTTTATCATAAATCGCCTTTGCCGCCGCTTCCATATCCTGTGCATTTTCAATTTTTCTGCCGCAAAGCACTTCCGCCTCCGGAATATTCGGTGTAATTACGCTCGCAAGCGGCATAAGCTGTGTCACAAGTGTTTCCTGCGCTTCCGGTGCAATCAGCCGGCTTCCGCTGGTAGACACCATAACCGGGTCTAATACGACTCTGCCCGGCCGGTATTGCTTTAAGGTGTCTGCTATTACCTGAATCAGCCCGCTGTTGGATACCATGCCGATTTTTACCGCATCGGGGAATATATCCGTAAAAATGCAGTCTAACTGGTTCTTTAAAAATTCCGGTGATACATCGTAAATGCCGTATACACCGGTCGTATTCTGCGCCGTCAGGGACGTAATGGCACTCATGCCGTAAAGCTTATGCGCCGCAATCGTCTTTAAATCTGCCTGAATCCCCGCGCCGCCGCTGCAGTCGCTCCCCGCTATCGTCAATACTGTCTTCATAACTCTCCTCTTTTCCGTAAATGCTCCCGAATCTATTTGCGGCGTCTACGGCACAAATAGCTGTATAAACAAAAAAGGCTTGTACCGTCAATCCGATACAAGCCACCCAAAGTGCAGTCGGCGGGACTTGAACCCGCACGAGCGCAATGCTCACTAGATCCTTAGTCTAGCGCGTATGCCAATTCCGCCACGACTGCGTATTATGTAGCGCCGTAATCAACAGCGCCTATACATAATACCATTGACACTGATTCATGTCAACTGCTTTTTTCAATTTTTTCTAAGATTTTTTAATATCGGTTTTACTGCCTGTATCGTTTTACGCCCTTACCCTGACAATATTATAGTACGATTTTGCGGTAAATGCATATACCAGTCCGTATATCACGCAGAATATGCCAAGCGTAATCAAAGTACACATGCCAAACAGCTTTGTTTCACCCATCGCCAGCATCCGCACCATCATCTGGATAATCCTGAAGGATACGGCAATATGAATCCCTGCTGCCACAAGCGGCAGAAAAAATACCATCAATACCTGACTGCGGATAGTCTTTTTAACCTCTGTCAGGCTCATGCCGACATTCTGCATAATTTCAAACCGTTTTTTATCCTGATATCCCTCTGAAATCTGCTTATAATAGATAATCAGCGCCGTTGCCATTAAGAACAAAATTCCGATAAACAGTCCCACAAACAGCAGCCCGCCGTATATCTGATACAGCTGTTCTGCCATCTCATAGCTGTTTTCTGCTTCTACATAGGCACTCTCTATATCGATCCGGTATAAATCTTCTGTCAGTTTCAGACTTTCCTGCTTTGAAAGATTGGTATTATACTGTACACAGTACTGCAGGTTCTGCATATTTCCTGCTTCCAGTGCCTGCTGCCGCCACTATTGCACGTCTTCTTTTCCCGGAACAACCACCAGCAGGCATTTCACTGCGCCACTGTAAGCCTGGAGTCCAAAATCCATCTCCGGTTCCGGTAGATAAGATGCAATCTGATAGTCATTCACCGCTGTGCCTATCTGCATCTGCATGGATGTCTGTCCTTTTAACTCCTTATTTTGCGTATACAGTAAAACTTCTCCGTCTTTTAAGGTTTCTCCTGTATGGCAGACCGTGTTATATTCATCTAACGAAATGACTTCCATATATACGCCCTGTTTTTCATCTGCAATTACCAGTCCTTTGCCGTCTGCAAGCGTATATTTTCCATCTCCGCCGTAAGCCGTTATCATTCCCATTGAGTGAACCGCCGTATAATCCTTCACCGTAACCTGATGCGCTTCGTTGATCTTCGCAATTTCTTCATCAACCGCCGCTGTATCCTCATAGTCTGATAGATTTGCGGTCACATCAATTTCTTTCGGACTTCTGGCCGCAATTGTTGTCTGAATTCCCGCATACAATGATACGGTTGTTGAAATGCTGATTAACACCATTGTTGATAATATACAGATGTTGGCAAGCCCTGCCGCATTCTGCTTCATTCTGTAAATCATGCCGGATATACTGAAAAAATGTCCCGTCCGGTAATAAAAATGCTTATTTTTGCGCATAAGCTTTAACAGTGCAATACTGCCTGCCGTAAACAGCGCATACGTACCAATCACAACCAGTATGACCGCAATAAAAAATGTATTCATCGCCGCCATCGGTGACTTTGTGGTTAATGCAAAATAATACCCGAAACCGATACAGCAAAGTCCGATAAGTGTCATCAGAATTTTCGTCTTCGGTTCTTTTTCCCCGGCTTCCGTGCCATGAAGCAGCTCAACCGGATTCGACAGATGAATTTTACACAGGTTGTATAAAAATGTTACAAAATAGATTGCCAGAAAATAACTGCCCGTCATAAATACCGAGGTCATTTCCATTTGGAATTTCGGCACACTGCTTACCGCAATCATTTTCATCAATATCAGGAACATCAATTTGGAAAATACCATTCCCAGAATCATGCCCGATACAAAGACCGTGATAAAAACAAAAACATTTTCAAAAAACATCATGACTGCAATATGGCGTTTTTCCATGCCAAGAATATTGTAAAGTCCGATTTCTTTTAACCGCTGTTTCATCAGAAAGCTGTTAATATAAAACAGAAATACAACGATAAATATCCTTGCAACCCACAATCCGATTGGAAGCAGTGCCAGAATATTGTCCGAATACGGCATTTTCCTGATACCATCGTTATTCATCAGCGAAACCATCATGTAATACATCATCACTGAGAAAATTCCCATTATTATATAAGGAAAGAATATTTTTTTGTTCTTTCTGATGTTGGACACTGCCATTTTGGCGTAAAACAGACTATTCACCCTGCTCACCTCCCGTTGCAAGGACCGTGAGTGCCGCAGAAATCTTTGCATACATTTCCTCATCACTCATATTCGCCTTGTAAATCTGATGGAACACTTCTCCGTCTTTAATAAACAGCACACGCTTTGCACGGCTTGCCGCTTTGGTTGAATGCGTTACCATTACAATGGTCTGACCGTCTTCGTTGATACTCTGAAATAAATCCAGCAGCTGGTCTGTCGAGCGGGAGTCCAGCGCTCCTGTCGGTTCATCGGCTAAGATCAGCTGCGGCTGTGTAATCAGCGCTCTTGCGACTGCGGCACGCTGTTTTTGTCCGCCGGATACTTCATACGGATACTTTTCCAGCAAATGCGTGATTTCAAGCTTCTTTGCAATCGGTTCTAATTTCTGCATCATTTGCGGGTACTGTTCTCCTGAAAGCACCAGTGGCAGAAAGATATTGTCTTTTAATGAAAATGTATCTAACAGGTTAAAATCCTGAAAAACAAATCCCAGATTATTTCTGCGAAACGCCGATAACTCCTTATTTTTAATTTCTACGGTATTTTTTCCATTTAAAAGAATCTCTCCTGCCGTCGGACGGTCCAGTGCCGCAAGAATATTAAGCAACGTTGTCTTTCCCGAACCGGACTCACCCATAATCGCTACGTATTCTCCGTCCTCTACACTGAAATTGACATTGCTTAATGCCTGCACCTGATTTGCACCCAGCCTTGTTGTATATACTTTTTTTACATTTCTTACTTCCAGTAATGACATATTTCCTCCATTCCAGCACCGCTGTGCTTTTGTTATCTTACAATCACAGTATATAAAAAGATGAAATGCAGTTCCATAACTTAAACTTACATTTCATCTTCCTAACCTTACACTTTTGTAAGAATTCTTTCTATTCGTGCCGGGTATGGTGCTGGCGTATCGTCAGCAGTACCTTTGTTCCGTGATACGGTTCTGATTCCACCGCAATATCAATTCCAAGCTGGTCTGCCGCCTTTTTACACAGATACAGTCCGATTCCCGATGATTTGCTTGCGCCGCGCCCATTGTAACCGGTATATCCGCGTTCCATAATACGCGGCAGGTCCTCACTTTGAATCCCAATGCCGTTATCTTCAATAACAAGCACCGTATCGGATTTTAACAGTGTTTCTTTTTCGTAGATTTTTACCGTTCCGCCCTTTTGCGTATATTTTACTGCGTTAGACAGCAGCTGTTCCAGAATAAACAAGAACCACTTTTTATCTGTTTGTATTTCACTGTGCAGATTTTCCATTGCCAGGGTAATCTGACGGTGAATAAACTGTCCCGCAAAACGCTTCACTGCCTTTTTTACAACGGTTTCCACCGCAGTTGTTTCAAACCGGAAATCCGAAGACAAATCTTCCAGCCGCAGATAATTCATCACTGCTTCAACATAAAAATCAATCTTAAACAGTTCGGATTTTAACTCTTTAATATCCTGTTCCGCCACTTCCTGCGGATTTTCTTCCATCACCTGTAACAACAGATCCACAGCCGCAATCGGTGTCTTAATCTGATGCGCCCAGATGGCATAATAATCCATCATATCGGTCTGTTTCTTCTGCATGTGTTCTGCCAGCTGCGCTTTTTCCTGTATCAGTTTTAAAACCAGCTGCTGATAATCCCGCTCAATGGCTGTATGTGCCGCATCTTCTTCCAGCGCATGCACTTCCTTTAAGTGACAGTGTCTTTGAAGATTTTCATGTTTTTTATAAAAATGCACATAATCGGCGGCACATACAATCACAAGCACTGTCAGACTGATTTTAAATGCATATATGCCCGCCTGCAGCGGTGCAGAATATAGGTAATTGATGACCGCCGTAACACCGCAGATAAATGCCGTCAATAGAAAATACATTTTCCGGTCTTTGATATATATTCCCAAATATTTCATTCAATCAGATACCCCGCACCTTTTTTCGTTTTAATATAATCCTGTATGCCTGTTTCCTCTAATTTCTTCCGAAGCCGCGTGACATTAACCGTCAGCGTGTTATCATCAATAAAACTTTCATCTTCCCAGAGCTTTTCCATAATCTTATCGCGGGATACGACCTTCCCCGTATTTTCCATTAAAATCTGTAAAATACGGAATTCATTTTTCGTCAGTTCCGCTTTCTTTCCTTCATAAGTAAAGGTCTGGTCATTCACATTTAAAATGCCGCCCCGGTACTCACACAAATTTCCAGGATGCTCTGAATACGAATAGGTGCGCCGCAGAACCGCCTGAATCTTTGCCGTGACGACGTTTAAATCATACGGCTTTGTAATAAAATCATCACCACCCATATTCATCGCCATGACAATATTCATATTGTCAGACATAGACGACAGAAAAATCACCGGCACCTGCGAGATATTCCGGATCTGTGTACACCAGTGGTATCCGTTAAAAAACGGCAGTCCGATGTCCATTAACACAATGGAGGGCTGTTCCTTTACAAAACACTCCATGACATGATTAAAATCCTGCACACAGACTGCTTCATAGCCCCATTTTTCCAAATGTACTTTTAATGTCTTTGCAATAACCTCATCATCTTCCACAATTAATATCTTATACATCTTTTAACCGTCTTCCCGCTTTCCATATTTTCCATGCTTTTCATACTTTTGATTTCCGCTGCCGGTATCACCGCTTTTCTTCTTTCATCATAATCAGTTTTGATTCTGACGTCAAGCCTTCCATCGATGCGGATTGATCGTTTTTTAAATTTTTTTACATTTTTTTGAATTTAAGTGTTGACAGATTTACAATTATAGTATAGAATAAATATTGCTGTTGGCGAGTTATTAAAACAGCACAACAATTAAATGTATGCGGAAGTGTCGGAATTGGCAGACGAGCTAGATTCAGGTTCTAGTGGCGGTTTTCGCCGTGAGGGTTCAAGTCCCTTCTTCCGCATTGTCTATAAGTTTCTTATAGATTGTCTTGCAGTCGTGGCGGAATTGGCATACGCGCTAGACTAAGGATCTAGTGAGCATTGCGCTCGTGCGGGTTCAAGTCCCGCCGACTGCACTACTGTTTGGGTAAGCCTGTTACTTTTATGGTAACAGGCTTTTTTATTTTTTATCTGCTCCTGTCTTTGTACTCTTTTTATCCCATCATACAAGGCTGCCGCCGGAAACATCTCCTGTGCCATGAACTTTTATGAATCAAACAAAAAAGGTTCATGCAGGCATCTTCTGCCCTGCATGAACCTCATATGAAATCCTATAAAATACTCTGTACTTATAGATTAATACTCCATGAACTCCTGAATATCTCTTAAAATATCTTCTATTAAAGTACCGTCGTCATTAATCGTTAAACGAAGCGGCTTACTGATATCCAGGCTGAATAACCCCACCAAAGACTTTGCATCAATACAGCTGTGTCCCGATTCAATATCAAAATCACAGGAATATTTGCTGATAATGCTTACAAATCTCTGAATTTTTTCTACTGAATCCAATAAAATAGATACTGTAATCATTGTTCTCCTCCTAAACCCACCTAATATTTTTAACTTTCTACCACATCATACTACATGGATTTGATAAAAACAACCTAAAGTACGGTTTTTCGACATTTTTCGGCAAGTCATGGTTTTTTATCTGCTTTTCACAATTTCTTTTGTGAATTTTTTACATGAATTTTACATTCTTTTTACATTTTTGTTTTTCTCAAATTACATCAGCGGCGCAATCAGACGAAGCATTTTTCCAACCAGCATTTTCCCTTTCGGATATTTATCGCAACTCTCCTTTGTAATCTCCTGGCACTGCTTTAATGTTTCTTTAAAATCCTGCTCCACATCATGTAATACATCGTTGCTGTACATATATGCCCCACATTCAAAATGCAGATACAGACTTCTGAAATCCAGATTAATTGTTCCGACACAGCCCCGGATATCATCACTGACAAATACCTTGGCGTGTACAAATCCCGGCGTATATTCATAAATCTTTACACCGTATTTTAACAGCTGCTTATAGTACGTCCTTGCCAGCAGATAAGCATAGATTTTATCCGGAATATGCGGCATGATAATCACCGTTTCCACACCACGCTTCGCACAGTAGCGCAGCGCCGTTATCATTTCATCATCCAGAATCAGATACGGTGTCATAATATGCACATATTTCCGCGCACGGTTTAAAATGTCGATATAGACCTGCTTTCCGATACGCTCATCGCCATATGGGTCATCCCCGTATGGAATGACATAGCCGCCCGCGTGCAGCTTTTTATCCTGTGTATTTTGCATAGCGGTGTTCCGCATACTTTCCATATCCGTACACATATCACCAGTCTGCGCATTTTCCCACACTGAAACCGTGTATTTTCGGATTTCTTCTTGCGGGATACTGTCCTTTCCCTTTGCCACATGCCACATTTTCAAAAAGAGCAGCGTAAAGCTTTTCACTGCCTCCCCCTGAATCATAACTGCCGTATCCTTCCAGTGTCCGAAACGGTCAATGCGGTTAATGTACTCATCCGCAAGGTTTATGCCGCCCGTAAATACTGTTTTTCCGTCAATAATGAGAATTTTACGGTGGTCGCGGTTATTCTGGTAGGTAGACAGCACCGGTCGAATCTGTGAGAACGGAATACTCTGAATTCCCATTTTTTCCAAATCTTTATAATACCCATACGGAAGCAGCGCCAGACTGCACATGCCGTCATACATCATGCGGACTTCCACACCCTGCGCCGCCTTTTCCTTTAAAATTTCCAGAATCGTATTCCACATATAGCTTTTTGTCACAATAAAATACTCCATGAAAATGAAATGCTCGGCACGTTTTAACTGTTCAATCATGTCTGCAAATTTTGCTTCACCGATTGGATAATATTTCATTTTACAGCCTGCATAGACCGGGTAATTATCCGCATGATACAGATAATCCGCAATGCCTTTTTCTCCCGCGGACTGCTCCTGTAACTCCTGCACCGTTTCTTCATTCTGCGCAAGATACGGACGGATTTCATCTTCAATCTTTGTGAGCTTCTTATGGATTCTTTTTGTTCCCGGCTGGAGGTTGATATAGATATATAATACCGTGCCAAATACCGGGATAACCAGCACCGGAATAATCCACGCTATTTTAAAGGAAGCATTATTTTCTTCATTTAAAATATGAACGACCGTCACCGCCCCCAGCAGTACAAATGCCGCATAAACGACCGTACTGTAATCTTTTAACCAGTAAAAGCTGGCAAAGAAAACAAAGAGCTGTAACAGCAGTGCCACTACAATAATTGCCGTCCGGCTGAACGCAATCCGCAGCATCAGCCGAAGTCTTCTTATTACTCTTTCTAAAAAATCTTTATTCATATCATTCTCCGTTCTGCTACATAATACCGCTAACATCAAGGCGGTTTCTCATCTGCCGTTATTTAAAACAGTATACCACAAATTGTAAAAAAGCACTACAAAACATTACATTTAATGTTCTGTAGTGCCTGTTTCCGCCATACATCAGCAGTTCTAATTCTTCCTCCAGCGGAAGTACTTTCCACCCGTCTGTATTTTGAAGCCGCTCCGCCAGCTGCGCACCATGTACCGTATCAAACCGGATCGTTGCCGCATATTCTCCTTCACCGTGAAAGCCGCCGTGCGTGTCGGAAACTTCTGTTTTTTCTGCGGCAGGCAGGCTACAGTTTAACTGTTCACTGACATACTGTTCTGCCGGCTTTTTGCCGGTACAGCCGCTGACCGCCATCACAATCATTAACACTCCCAAAAATGATACTGCAAACCTTTTCATGAATCTTTCCCCTCTTTTCTTCTGCAAAAATTAATATTTTTTCAACCGTACATTCAGATATACTACGCTTCTTTATTCTTTCCCATTGCTTTTTGTAGGTGATTTTTCGTTGGTTTCTGTTGGTCTTCGTTGGTTTTGATTGGTTTCCGTTGCTTTTGTCGCTTTTTCATATAAAACATAAGCAGGCCCAACAACCTCCCGGTCGTCAAGCCTGCTTTCACAACACATTTATATGCCTATAATGTCTACAGATTGTTCCGTGCTGTACACTCCCACAATCGCCCTGATATCATAAGATTTTTAAATTACAGATTCGTATATCCCATTAAGTACGCATCTACTTCTCTTGCACAATCGCGGCCCTGACGGATTGCCTTTACAACAAGGGACTGTCCTGTGTGCATATCGCCTGCTGTAAATACACCTGCCACATTTGTTGCAAATTTATCTGCCGCAGTCTTTACATTGGTTCTTTCGTTTAATTCCACACCAAATGCGTCTGCGATATACTTCTGTGTGCCTAAGAAACCTGCCGCAATCAGTACGAGTTCGCAAGGCAGTTCCTGTTCTGTTCCCTCTACCGGAACCATCATTCTTCTGCCGGTCTTTTCGTCCTTCTTAGACTCCAGCTTCACGGTTACAACCTTCTCAAGGTTGCCCTTCTTATCCTTTTTAAACTCCTTAACGGTTGTTGTATAGATTCGAGGGTCATGTCCGAATACGGCAATCGCTTCTTCCTGACCGTAATCTGTTTTGCAGACTAACGGCCACTGTGGCCAAGGATTGCTCTCCGCTCTTGTATCCGGTGCCTTTGGCATCATTTCAAGCTGTGTAATAGATTTACAGCCGTGACGGATACACGTTCCCACACAGTCATTACCGGTATCACCGCCGCCGATAACAATGACATTTTTATTCTTTGCAGAAATGTATTTGCCGTCCTGTAAACCGGAATCTAACAGGCTCTTTGTGGTTGATGTCAGGAAATCTACCGCAAAATAGATTCCGTTTGCATCTCTGCCCGGTGCATTGATATCTCTCGGATTAGAAGCACCACAGCAAAGTACGACTGCATCGTATTCTTCCTGTAACTTCTGTGCCTTAATATTGACACCGATATTGGCATCGGTTACAAATTCAATACCTTCCGCTTTCATCACATTGATTTTTCTGTCAATGATATGCTTTTCCAGCTTCATGTTCGGAATACCGTAACGCAGTAATCCGCCGACTCTGTCTGCACGTTCATAAACCGTTACGGAATGCCCTCTTGAATTTAACTGGTCTGCAACGGCAAGTCCTGAAGGGCCAGAACCGACAACTGCAATTTTCTTGCCGGTTCTTACCTTTGGCGGCTTTGGACCTGCAAGACCGTTTGCATAAGCATGTTCGATAATCGCCATTTCATTTTCCTTTGTGCAGACTGCATCTCCGTTTAAACCACAGGTACAGGCTTTCTCACAAAGCGCCGGGCAGACACGGCTTGTAAATTCAGGGAAATTGCTGGTCTTGTGCAGGCGGTTGTACGCCTGCTCCCAGTTTCCTGTGTATACAAGATCATTCCATTCAGGAATCAGGTTGTTTAACGGACAGCCTGATGTCATGCCTTTAATTGTCATGCCTGACTGGCAGAACGGAACGCCGCAGTCCATGCAGCGTGCGCTCTGTTTTCTCTGTTCTGCCTCTGATAAAGGGGTATGAAATTCATTAAAATTTTTGATTCGTTCTTTCGGTGAAACTGCTTTCGCTTCCACGCGTTCATATTCTAAAAATCCGGTTGGCTTTCCCATAGGTATCTCCTTTCGGTCATTCACTTCGTATCATTTACTTAATTGCTGCATAGAATGCTTCAATCTGTGCCTGTTCGCTGCTTAATCCCTTTTCTTCCATCTGTACAATCTTGTTCATCATCTTCTTATAATCATGCGGAACAATTCTCTTAAACATCGGAAGGTATTCGCCGAAGTTGTCTAAGACTTCCTTGCCCTTCTTTGAATTGGTATAAGCTACGTGTTCTGTAATAATTTCTTTTAACTCAAGCACATCGTATTTATCCGTTACCGGTTCCATGGAAACAAGCTGCTTATTTACTCTCTTGTAAAGGCTTGTATCCTCATCGAGTACATAGGCGATACCACCGCTCATACCGGCTGCAAAGTTCTTACCGGTTCCGCCAAGTACTACAACACGTCCGCCTGTCATGTATTCACAACCATGGTCACCGCAGCCTTCTACAACTGCTGTTGCACCGGAATTACGAACACAGAAACGTTCTCCCGCAACACCGTTAATAAATGCTTTACCGCTTGTTGCACCATACAAAGCTACATTACCAACAATAATATTTTCATCTTCTTTGTAAGTAGCACCTACCTGTGGGTAAACAATCAGCTTACCGCCTGAAAGACCTTTGCCGAAGTAGTCATTGCTGTCGCCGACCAGTTCGAGTGTCAGTCCCTTTGGAATAAATGCACCGAAGCTCTGTCCGCCTGCGCCGTGGCATTTAACGGTATATGTATCCTCTTCAAGTGTTTCACCGAATCTTCTTGTAATCTCTGCACCAAGCAGTGTACCGAGTGCGCGGTCTGTATTGGTTACATCGACCTCAACACTTCTCTTTTGTCCGCTCTCTAATGCAGATGCGAATTTTTTAATCAGGACCTTTTCATCAACCGTCTTTTCCAGTTCAAAGTTATATACGTTCTTCTTGTTGTACTGAATCTTTCCGGCTTCCTTAATATAAGGATTGTTAAGGATTGCTGAAAGATTGACTTCTGCGGAACGACCGCTTCCTTCAACCTGCTTCTGCTCTAAGAAATCCGTTCTTCCTACCAGTTCGTCAACTGTCTTTACGCCCAGCTTTGCCATATATTCACGCAGTTCCTGTGCAATAAATCTCATAAAGTTGACAACGTATTCCGGCTTACCTGTAAATCTCTTACGAAGTTCCGGATTCTGTGTTGCAATACCAACCGGACAGGTATCTAAGTTACAGACTCTCATCATCACACAGCCCATTGTTACAAGCGGTGCTGTTGCAAATCCAAATTCTTCCGCACCGAGCATTGCCGCAATCGCTACGTCACGACCGCTCATCAGCTTACCGTCCGTTTCAATCACAACCTTATTACGCAGTCCGTTCATAATCAGTGTCTGGTGTGCTTCGGCAAGTCCGAGTTCCCAAGGAAGTCCAGCATTGTGGATAGAACTTCTAGGAGCTGCACCTGTACCGCCGTCATAACCGGAAATTAAGATAACCTGTGCACCGGCTTTGGCAACACCTGAAGCAATTGTACCAACACCCGCTTCTGATACGAGTTTTACGGAAATTCTTGCGTTCTTATTTGCATTTTTCAAATCGTAAATCAACTGTGCCAAATCTTCGATAGAGTAAATATCGTGATGTGGCGGCGGTGAAATTAATGATACACCCGGTGTTGAAAGTCTGGTCTTTGCAATCCAAGGATAAACCTTCTTGCCCGGCAGATGTCCGCCTTCACCCGGTTTTGCGCCCTGTGCCATCTTAATCTGGATTTCCTGTGCGCTGACTAAGTATCTTGATGTAACACCGAAACGTCCGGAAGCAACCTGCTTGATTGCTGAACATCTGTTCTTTCCGTCTGCACCGACTGTTAAACGGTCTTCGTCTTCACCGCCCTCACCGCTGTTAGACTTACCGTGTAACATATTCATTGCGATTGCCATGGTTTCATGGGCTTCCTTTGAAATAGAACCGTAGGACATCGCACCGGTCTTAAAGCGCTTCACAATAGAATCTACGCTTTCTACTTCATCGATGTTAATGCCCTTCTTCGGGAACTTAATATTCATCAGTCCACGTAAGTTCTTTACACCGGTATCTTTATTGACCAGTTCTGTATATTCCTTAAATGTATTGTAATCCCCCGTTCTTGTGGCAAGCTGTAATAAATGAATGGTCTGCGGATTGTATAAATGTTCTTCCTTTCCGCTTCTCATCTTATGTGCGCCTGCGCTATCAAGTGTTGTATCCGTAGACAGTCCCAGCGGGTCAAATGCCTTTGAGTGAAGGGTTTCCACATCATTTTCAATATCCTTTAAGCTAACACCTTCAATTCTGCTGACCGTTCCCTTAAAGTACTTGTTAATCACATCTGAATCAATACCGATTGCTTCAAAAATCTTCGCACCCTGATAAGACTGGATTGTTGAAATACCCATTTTCGCCGCAATCTTTACAATACCGTTGATGATTGCGTTATTGTAATCATCTACTGCCGCATAATAATCCTTGTCCAGCATATTTAAGTCAATCAGTTCCTGAATACTTTCCTGTGCAAGGTATGGGTTAATTGCTGATGCACCAAAGCCTAACAGTGTTGCAAAATGATGTACATCTCTTGGCTCACCGCTCTCTAAGATTACCGCCATGCTGGTTCTTTTCTTTGTCTGTACCAGATACTGCTGTAATGCAGATACGGCAAGCAATGACGGAATCGCTACGTGGTTTTCATCAACGCCTCTGTCGGAAAGGATAATGATATTTGCACCTTCTCTGTGCGCTCTGTCAGCTTCTACATACAGGTGGTCAATCGCCTTTTCCAGCGAGGTATTCTTATAATAAATAATCGGAATGGTTTCAACCTTAAAACCGTCTACCTTCATATTTTTAATCTTTAAAATATCTGTATTGGTAAGAATCGGGTTGTTAATTCTTAACTGCTTACAGTTTTCCGGCTTTTCTTCCAGCACATTACCGTCTGAACCTAAGTAAACCGTTGTCGATGTAACGACCTTTTCACGGATAGAGTCGATTGGCGGATTGGTTACCTGTGCAAACAGCTGTTTGAAATAGTTAAACAGCGGCTGATGATTATTGGAAAGAACAGCCAGCGGTGTATCAATACCCATTGCACCGATCTGCTCTGAACCGTTTAATGCCATTGGAAGGATGGATGTCTTAAAGTCTTCGTAAGTATAGCCGAAAGCTTTCTGAAGTCTTGCACGTTCTTCCTTTGTATGTACCGGTACCTTCTTGTTCGGAATCTTTAAATCATGAAGCTGTACCAGATTGTTGTCCAGCCATTCACCGTAAGGCTGCTTGGTTGCATATTTTTCCTTTAATTCATCATCATCGATTAATTCGCCCTTTACGGTATCAACCAGAAGCATTTTACCCGGTCTTAAACGGTCTTTTAACTTAATTCTGCTTTCATCAACCGGAAGCACACCGACTTCGGAAGAAAGAATCAGATAACCATCATTTGTTACATAGTAACGAGAAGGACGAAGACCGTTTCTGTCGAGTACCGCACCCATGATATCACCGTCTGAGAACAGAATGGAAGCCGGACCATCCCAAGGTTCCATCATCGTTGCATAATACTGATAGAAATCTTTCTTTTCCTGTGCCATCGCCTTGTTGTTGCTCCACGGTTCAGGAATGGTAATCATCACCGCAAGCGGAAGCGGCATACCGTTCATAACAAAAAATTCAAGTGTATTATCTAACATTGCGGAGTCAGAACCGTTTGTATTGACAACCGGTGTAATCTTTGACATTTCTTCTTCAAGGTAATCAGAGTACATGGTTTCTTCTCTAGCTAACATTCTGTCGGCATTTCCCTTGATTGTATTGATTTCACCGTTATGTACGATAAATCTGTTTGGATGCGCTCTCTCCCAGCTTGGTGTTGTATTCGTTGAGAATCTTGAGTGTACCAGTGCGATAGCAGATTCATAATCCTCATCTCTTAAATCACCAAAGAACTGTCTTAACTGTCCAACTAAGAACATCCCTTTATAAACGATTGTTCTGCTGGATAAAGATACAACATATGTATTTTCGCAGGTCTGCTCAAATACACGTCTTGCTACATATAACTTTCTATCAAAATCAATTCCCTTATTTACATCTTCCGGCTTCTTTACAAATGCCTGCATGATATACGGCATACAGTCAATTGCTTTCTTACCGAGAACATTCGGATAAGTCGGGACTTCTCTCCAGCCAAGGAACTCCAGCCCTTCCTTTTCTACGATAATTTCAAACATCTTCTTGGACTGATTTCTTTTTAATTCATCCTGTGGAAAGAAAAACATACCGATACCGTATTCTCTTTCCTCTCCCAGTTCAATTCCAAGAGGCTTTACAGCCTTTTTAAAGAACTTATGTGATATCTGTAACAGAATACCAACACCATCACCGGTCTTTCCTTCTGCATCTTTACCTGCTCTGTGCTCTAAGTTTTCAACAATACTTAATGCATCAGAAACCGTCTGATGTGTCTTAATGCCCTTAATACTTACAATTGCGCCGATACCGCAGTTATCATGTTCAAACTGCTCGCTGTAAAGTCCAGGCTGTTTTGTTTGATTCTCCATAGTCTTAATCTTCCTTTCGTAAACTTATTGGGGATTTTCATCTTACGGTTACTATACGCCTATTTTTAAAATCTGTAAATATTTTTTTATTTAAAATTGTCTGATTATTTATCTTTTAAGCATTTATTTTATAATTATCTGACTATTATTGTGTTTTTCAATGATATCACCGTTGTTTTGCTACATTTTTGTTGATTTTTATGCTTTCTAGCCCTCTGCGCCCCTGTCGTTTTCACAATATATTCCAGATTTTTTCAAAATTGTTTCTAAATTGTGTTTCATTTTATATATTCTTTTGCTTTTATTTTAATATTTATTATTTTGAAACATAAAAAAATTAAGTCGAGGGTTTTATTTGCGCTTTTTCAAAACCCTCGACTTAATTTTATAAATCATTTTTCAATTATTTTATTGTTTTTTAAGCTAAATTCGTTTTGTGTTCATTTAATTAAGTTTTTTTGTCTTTTCCTTTCTTTTCTTAATTATGAACTCTATTGCCCGCGGTTCTACTTCCAGCCTCATTTCTTTCCACTCTCCGCCATACTCACCATCCAGTGTCCACTTGATTGCTTCTTCTGATTCAAAAGTGATTTTACTGGTCTTAAAAGAGTACAAAACATCACATTTTTCAAAGTTTTTTGAAAGAAATGCCGTCACCAGCTGCTGTACTTCCATTGGATTTTTAATTTCCTTAATCAGCGTCACTTCAAACAATCCATCCTGTAAGTCCACACCGGTTCCTGCCAGCCCGCGCATACCGCCCACGGACTCTGTATTGCTTACCATACCGTATACAAACGAATCTTCCACCTGAAGTTCATTACTGGTAACTTTTACTTTGTACGGTTTTAATGCCGCAAGGCTTTTAACACCCTCCAGTACATATGCCTGATGTCCCAGCAGATTTTTTAAATGCTGCGGTGTCGCATATGAAACCTCTGTAAATGCACCAAACGCTGCCACATAATTAAACGAGCGTTCACCGTTTGCCCTTCCGATATCACATTGAACAGGCTCTCCTGCCGCAATATGCTGCGCCGCACGCACCATGTCCTTTGGAATATTCAGGCTGGTTGCAAAATCATTGGTACTGCCGCTTGGAATATAACCAATCGGCGGTTTATCGCCCTGATATTCCAATACGGCACGTACCACTTCATTTAACGTTCCGTCACCGCCGCTGCATACCAGCACATCATATTGACCTTCACGCTTTTTCAGGTACTCATATCCGTCAAGCGGTGCCTTCGTAGGATACACAGTCACATCGTACCCCGCTTCCGAAAACACCTGTATTATCTTTAGTAATGCATTTTTAATCAGTGCCTTTCCCGAGTGAGGATTCAGCACGAATACTATTTTTTTCATACAATCCTCGTTTCTGAGCAACTTGCTGCAAAGCGGCGATGGAAAATCCGTGCAGGCGGTTTCTCATCTGCCAGCATAGATGTTTGCTTTACAATTTATTATCTATCCCACTTGTCGCACAACGCATTAATCTGGTCAGCAAATTTTGCCAGATCCTTATTTGCACCGCCTTCGTTGTGCTGAATAACTGTCATCAAACGCTTTCCTGCGGCAATCAGGCGGTCAAAGACACCCTGATTCCTCTTATTAACACTTCTTCTTTCCTTCTTCTTGCGGTTGCCCTCAGTCAGCCACTCGCCTGCAATCAGATCATAACTGGCTCCTGTATATGGCGCTTCCGCGTTAAATCCATGCTCTGTACGCAGACACTCCGTAAATTCATCGCACACGCTGTCTTCACCGTGTACAACAAATACTTTTTTCGGCTTCTTTTCAAACTGGGATACCCAGCGTATTAAGCCTTCTTTATCGGCATGACCGCTTGCACCCTGAAGCTGTACGATTTCCGCACTGATTTTAATCGGCTCACCAAACAGCTTAATCTCATCTGCACCGTCTACAATAATTCTGCCTGTTGTACCGACTGCCTGATAACCGACAAACAGTATCGTACATTCCGGCCGCCACAGGTTATGCTTTAAGTGGTGGCGGATTCGTCCCGCTTCACACATACCGGAAGCCGATAAGATTACCTTCGGCTTCGGGTCAAAATTAATCAGTTTTGATTCTTCGCCCGTTACCGCAAACTTTAACCCCGGAAATGTCAGTGGGTTGATTCCACCTTTTACCAGTGCCATCGCTTCCTCATCAAAACACATATCCACATTTTTCTGAAAAATATTGGTTGCTTCAATTGCCAGCGGACTATCCATATATACATCAAACTCACGGTCAATTAAATGATCCTGTTTAATCTTCCGGATAAAATATAATATTTCCTGTGTTCTGCCAACTGCAAAGGAAGGAATCACAACATTACCACCACGGTTAAACGTCCTTTCAAATATACTGACAAGCTCTGTTACATAATCCGGCGTACCACCGTGGCTTCTGTTACCATAGGTAGATTCCATAACAACGTAATCCGCATCGGACGTATACTGCGGATTTTTCACAATCGGCTTGTTCATATTTCCGATATCGCCGGAAAATACCATCTTGCGGGCTTCTCCGTCTTCCTCTGCCCACACTTCAATACTGGCAGAACCTAACAGATGTCCGACATCACGGAACCGGATTTTAATACCTTCATCTAACTGGATAATATCCTCATAGGCACAGCCTACGAATTGCTTCATAACGTTAATTGCCGCTTCAATATCATACAGTGGAACAAATTCCTTTAACGTACCGTTGGAACGTTTTGCCTTACGGTTGCGCCATTCTGCCTCAAACATCTGAATGTGTGCGCTGTCTTTTAACATAATCTCGCACAGCTGCACCGTCGGCTCTGTCGTATAGACCTTTCCACGGAATCCGTTCACATACAGAAGCGGTATCAGTCCCGAATGGTCAATATGTGCATGTGTAAGCAATACATAATCTACGTCAGATGCAGGAACCGGCAGTTCCTGATTCTCATAAACATCATTGCCCTGTTCCATGCCACAATCGATAAGGATATTTTTCCCACATGCCTGTAAGAAATGACAACTGCCTGTTACTTCATGATCTGCCCCTAAAAATGTCAACCTCATAACCTTACCTCTTTTCTGCTGCTTTTGCAGCTTTTCTCGTACATAGCTTACTGATATACTATCATAATTTGGTTATTTTGACAATATTTTATCGAATCCAAGGCGTGTTTTTTCACTTTTCCCACAAAATTTAAAAATTGCAAGAAAACAGAAGACCGTATTCCTATTTTCCATAGAACTGTCATTGCCGTTACTTCTTATATTAAAATGTCATCCAGCTTCTTTTTCGGCACATGCTGTACCTGATTGTCATCACGGTAATAATGAATGTCGCCATCTCCCGCAATATCTTCCAATACCACTTCTTCTTTTGGATATCCCAGTGCAATGCACAAATCCACCTTATAACCCTCCGGCAGATTTAAAACAGCAGCAAGCTTTTCTTTCCGGATATTTCCGATAAAACAGCCGCCAAGTCCCTGCTCTGCCGCCGCAAGCAGAATGGTCTGACCCGCAATGCCTTCATCCCACTGCGGATTTACATCCTGCGGTGTCACCATAATAATATATGCTGATGGACGTTCCTCTGCTACCGGACCGTCCCAGTCCTTATAATAGCCTGCCCAGCCAAGACAGTCGTATACACGGCTGTTTGTTTCATCATCACACACAAGACGGTATTGAAGCGGCTGTCTGTTTGCCGCAGACGGTGTATTCCTTGCAATATCCACCAATTCCCGCAGTGTCTTTTCATCAATCTTTTTCTCACCGTAAAATCTTCTGTAAGACCGGTTCTTTAATGCTAATTCTCTAATCATATTAATCCTCATTTCCGCAGGCATTTTTCTATTAATTCATCGCTTTTTTCAGCCACCGGCCGCTTAAAAATCTGCCCGAAAAGATTACGGAGCGGATAGACCAGTCTGCGAACATACCAATCCAGACTGCCATTGGTCCCATGCCAAATGCTTTTACAAGAAAGATACAAAGGGCAACCCTGCAGCACCACATCGTAGTTACGGAAACTATCATTGAAAAGCGGACATCTCCTGCGGCACGCAGTCCGTATGCAGGTACAAATGAAAGCACCCAGGCAACCGGTTTTACAATCGTAATTGCCGCAATCATCTGCATACACAGTGCTGCGCTTTCCGCTTCCATGCCTGCTATAAGCGTAACCGGGTGTGCCGCCGCATAAACCAGCAGACACGATATCGTCAGTCCCACTTCCGCAATGACGGTTAATTTTACCATATAGTATTTTGCTTCTTTATAATGTTTCGCTCCGATACACTGTCCGACCACGGTCATCAATCCGATTCCCGTACCAATACCGAATACGCCGTTGACATTTTCAAGGATATTTGTCATCGCCTGTGCCGCAATCGCTGTCGTACCCATAGTTGATACAGTAGACTGGATTGCCAGCTTACCAAACTGGAACATACCGTTTTCCACACCTGACGGAATACTGATTGACAGAATCTGACGAATCAGGTTCTTTTCAGGACGGATTTTAAAATAGTGGTCTAAAACAATCATCTGATTTTTACGTCTTAACAGTACAAAAATGATAACCATGCACAGCACTCTCGACAGCAGTGTCGATAATGCCGCACCGGCAACACCCATATTCATGCCAAAAATGAAAACGGCATTTCCGGCAATGTTTAAAATATTCGTGCCTGCCGCCACAAACATTGGCAGTTTGGCATTGCTCTCCGCCCTGAAAAACGCCGCCCCCGCATTAAACAGTGCCAGAAACGGATATGAAACCACCGTAATCATGAAATAAATCATTGCATTTTCCATAACCTCCGGTTCAATCGCGCCGAAAACCACCCGCAGTAGCGGTACACGGAATATCAGCCCGAACACCATAATCGCCATGGAAATGATAAAAACCGTCAACACAACCTGTCGTGCCGCACGGTTACAGCCGTTCCTGTCTTTCGCCCCGATAAATCTTGAGCAGACAATGGCAGCCCCCGCCGCCATTGCCGAGAACACCTGAATGACAAGATTATTGATAGAATCCACCAGCGATACCGCCGAAATCGCCGCACTGCCTACATTGCTGACCATAACGGTATCCACCATTCCCATAAAGGAATTTAAAATCTGTTCTATAATAATCGGTAACAGCAAGGCAAATAATGCCCTGTTGTCAAACATAAGCCTGTTTTCCTCCCCATTCTCCCTCTCTGCTTCTGCTCTTAACTTCCGAAACATATTTTCTCCTCGTTTTAATCCTGTACGTAATGTGCAAAAAAGTCCTTCATTCGTGTGCAGGCTTCCGTCAGCGTATCCACATCCGGCAGATAGACAATTCTGAAATGATCCGGTGTATTCCAGTGGAAACCGCCGCCGTGCGTTACCAGAATTTTTTTCTCCTTTAAGAAATCCAGCGCAAATTTCTCATCATCTTTAATATGAAACTTTTTCATATCCATTTTCGGGAAAATGTAAAATGCCGCTTCCGGTTTTACCGCACTCACACCCGGAATATCATTTAACGCATTGTAAATGTATTCACGCTGTTCATACACCCTGCCTCCCGGCTCTAACATTTCTTTGGTCGAATCCAGCATCTCCAGTGCCTTTGGAATAACGGACTGTGTCGGTACATTTGCACAAAGGCGCATGGATGATAACAGGTTAATGCCCTCAATATAGCCCTTTGCACGGCTCTTGTCGCCGCTGATACACATCCAGCCGCAGCGGTAGCCCGCAATCAGATGGGACTTTGAAAGTCCGTTAAAGCTGACAACACATAAATCCGGTGCCAGTGAAGCAATGGAAATGTGCTGTTTGCCATCCATCACAAGTCGGTCATAGATTTCATCGGCAAAAATCAGCAGTTCATGCTCTCTTGCCAGTTCTACAATCTGCTCTAAGATTTCCTTTGGATATAATGCACCGGTCGGATTGTTCGGATTGATAATAACAATGCCTTTTGTCTTATCCGTAATTTTTTTACGCATATCCGCGATATCCGGATACCAGTTAGACTGTTCATCGCACAGGTAATGCACCGCTTTTCCGCCCGCAAGCGTAACCGATGCCGTCCACAGCGGGTAATCCGGTGACGGAACAAGTACTTCATCGCCGTTGTCAAGCAATCCGTTCATAGACAGTGTAATCAGCTCACTGACACCGTTTCCCGTATAAATGTCATTGACACCGACATTCGGGATATTTTTCTTTTTGCAGTATTCCACAATCGCCTGTCTGGATTTTAACAAGCCCCTGGAATCCGAATAGCCTTCCGCATTTTCCAGATTACCACGCATCATGTCTACCAGCTCCTGTGGTGCTTTAAAACCAAACGGCGCCGGATTTCCGATATTTAATTTTAAAATTTCAACGCCCTGCTCAATCATGCGGTTGGCTTCGTCCATGACCGGACCTCTGATGTCATAACAAACGTTGTCTAATTTTGATGATTTTGCAAATGTTCTCATTTTCTTTACGCCTTTCTTTTCATCATTCATTTTCCGGTGTCTTAAAAATTAATTCGATATCTGTAAATGTCACATCGGCATTTCTTGAAACAAACATTCCCGCATAAACGTTTTCTGCATCAATGCTGGTCAGCCGGAAGTCAAATCCGCCTGTTATGGTCTGTTCTTTGCCGAAGGTGCAGGCATATCCGTCCTGTGTGCTTTCTATCTGAAGTTCAACGACATCGCCCGGTTTGTATGCTCTGGTGCAGATTCCACCCTTCACCAGTTCACCGCTTTTTCTTGCAAAGCAGTTCCAGCACTGCGCCCCGTGTGTCAGCAAAAGCGGTGCCGCCGCTACATAATCTCCTAAAATATCTGCCGTCGTTTTATCCACATAACAGTCATCACGCACCATTAATCCAAAGGATACCTGATCATTTAAAAAATAATCGTGAATTACGGCTTTTGCCCGCAGAATAAACGGTCTGTCCGCCGGAATTTTTTTATAATACATCGCAATGCCGTCCGATACTGCCGCGATCTTTCCGCAGTTATTTTTGACTGCAATATGTACTGTATTTTCACCTGCCGGTTCTAACACAAAATGCTCTTTGGATACTTCTTCAAGCACATCGCCGAATACCGTACCCGAAAAGCCTGCCGCATCTTCCCAGAAACGGCTCTTTGGTAAATCCGAGGTAAATATAACCGGGTGATATTCAGGATTGGATACTAAATATTTACTACGGTCTAAGACTTCTTTTTCATCCGTATCCAAAATGTGTTCGGAAAGCCCTGCCACCTGCTGATTCTTTACTTCATTCAGACAAAGACACGCATTGACCCTTGCACCCCATACATTGGTGTGCGTATTATCCACGCTTGCCGCTTTATCAGACGTCCACGCATGTAAATACACCGTTTCGTCTTTTCCGAGTGTTTCATAAAGTGCCTTTGTCATCTTTGTCATATCCACAACCGGAAGTCCCAGTATTTTTCCAAGTTCCCGGACTGCCTGCGGATAATCTCCGCCCGGATACGTGCCAAAATCCTGTGTCACATGCAGATCCTGCGCATTCCATTCACCGGTTTTTGTTCTTCTGACAATCGGTGTGCATAAAATCACCTGACAGCCGGCTTTCTGTGCCGGTACAATATAATTATCATATAAAGATGCCGCAAATGAACCTGCCGTTTTATAGTCCCCCTGTGCTGAGGTGAAACGGGCTTCTTCCGTCTTTTCATCATTGTGTCCGAAGCCAATCAGCAAAAAGTCGCCTTTCTGCATACCGCCCGTCAATTCTTTATACTGTGGCTCTGTCGTATAGCTTTTACTGCTCCGCCCCGACAGTGCAATATTTTTCACTTCAACCGCATCATCTAAATACGCCGCCAGCTTTGTTCCGTATCCGTACCTCGGATAGTAATATTTATCGTTAAAACTGCTTAATGTTGAATCTCCGATAACCCATAAAACTTTTTTTCTTTCTTTCATGCTGTTCTCCAATTCCGCAGGCATTTCTGCTAATATGATTCATATATTCTACCACCGACATATCACACATTTCAATAGTCAATTGACCCGACTTTTGTGTATAATTCATTTTGTTTTTACATAGATTTATAAAAATATAACTGACCTGCCTGCCAAAGGAGATTTATGTGCGGAATAGCCGGATTTTTCGATGCTGACGCATCTTTTTTATCAAATGAAGAACAATATCAGATACTGCTTGCAAAAATGGGAAGGACTTTAAAACACCGCGGACCGGATGCCTCCGGCACACTGCTCTGCAACCGGTGCGGACTGGCACACCGCCGCCTTTCAATTATTGATATTACGGGCGGCGCACAGCCGATGTCAAAAATTTATTCGGACTACCACTATCACATTGTATACAATGGTGAAATTTATAATACAGATGATTTACGTCACAAACTCACCACCCTCGGGGTTCATTTTAAAACCACTTCAGACACGGAGGTTTTACTGCTGGGTTTCATTCACTTTGGACCGTCTTTTATTCAGGACGTGGATGGCATTTTTGCACTTGCCGTTTATGATGAACGCCACGAAACGCTGACACTATTTCGCGACTGCTTCGGTGTAAAGCCGCTTTTTTACACACAGACCGGAAACACTTTCGTTTTTGCTTCCGAATTAAAGGGACTTTTTTGCTATCCCGGCATTGCACCCGCTGTTGACAGTAACGGACTGAATGAAATTTTTTCCTTAGGTCCTGCCCACACGCCCGGCTGTGGTGTCTATAAAAATGTGCATGAGGTTCTGCCGGGTTCTTATTTAAGTGTTTCGCGTGCCGGTGTCCGAGAAACGACCTATTTCCGGCTGGAATCCCACCCACATGAAGATTCCTACGAAACAACCATTGCAACTGTCCGTGAACTGCTCACCGGTGCAATCCGCCGCCAGATGATTTCCGATGTTCCTATCTGTACTTTCCTTTCCGGAGGAATTGATTCCAGTCTGGTATCTTCCGTATGCGCAGGGGAGTTAAAAAAAGAAGGAAGACAGTTAAAGACCTTTTCCTTTGACTTTACGGACAATGAGAACTATTTTCAATCAAACAGTTTCCAGCCTTCCATGGATAAACCGTATGCCGCAAAAATGGCTTCTTATTTAAACAGTCATCATACTTATCTGGAATGTACCAACCAGACACAGGCGGATTATCTTCTGCGTTCCGTAAAAGCGCACGACCTGCCGTGCATGGCAGACATTGATTCCTCGCTCCTTTATTTCTGCGAGCAGGTAAGCCACACGCACAAGGTTGTACTGACCGGTGAATGTGCCGATGAGGTATTCGGCGGCTATCCGTGGTTTCACCGGGAATCCATGTTAGACTGTGGCACTTTCCCATGGACACCGACCCTCGCCCCGCGGAAATCACTTTTAAATGCGGATTTTGCAAATACCCTGCGTATGGAAGATTATGTAAAAAATGCCTATGACCGCGCTGTCAGTGAAGTCGATATTCTCCCTATGGAAAATGAAACAGAAACGAGCCGCCGCCGTATCGGCTACTTAAGTATCAGATTTTTTATGCAGACACTGTTAAACCGCATGGACAGAACCAGCATGAACACGGGATTGGAAGCGCGTGTGCCGTTTGCCGACAAACAGCTTGTTTCCTACGTTTTTAACATCCCGTGGGAAATGAAAGCAAAAGGCGGACTGGTTAAAAATATTCTGCGCCAGTCTGCCGTGGGACTGCTGCCGGATGAAATTTTGTTCCGCAAAAAAAGTCCGTATCCCAAAACCTACAATCCGTACTATGAGAATCTGCTGTCTGCCCGCTTAAAAGAAGTACTATCCGACGGAAGCAGTCCGCTCCTGCCGCTCCTTGACCACACCGCCGTACAGAAGTTTTTAGACAATCCGAAAGACTACGGTCAGCCGTGGTACGGACAACTGATGGCGGGTCCGCAGATGACTGCCTATCTGTTGCAGATTCACTACTGGCTGACAGAGTACCATGTGACGATTTTATAGAATGATTTTATAGAATGATTTAATAAAGAAAATTAATTTTGACACAGTGAAATGTACCTGTTAAATATCTGTTAAACAGTTTAAAAATGTTTAAATGTCCCGGTCAAAGTGTTAAACGCACGTTTTTTAGAGAGCGCACGCTGACACTTTGACCGGGACATTTTTTATTCTTTGTAGCCCTTTTGGGGTTAATTTTCCTGTTTATTTCCCTGTCAAAACGGCGAAGCGATGACCGGCTGTATCTGCTTTCCCTGCAAAGCCGCTTCAATTGTATCCGGTATCTTTTCCACATGTGCTATCATGGAATGGTGCTTCTTTTCATAGTTATCCTGTCCAAACGGCACAAAATAAATATTTTTAATATTCATCAGCGTGCCGATATTTTTAAAATTCATGCCGAGCGCATCGTTGGTGGAAATTGAAATCACCAGTGGCTTTTCATTGCGCAGATGTGCTTTTGCCGCCATTAACACGGGCGTATCGGTAATGCCCGCTGCGAGCTTGGCAATCGTATTTCCGGTGCAAGGTGCAATCACCAGCGCATCCAGACTGCTTTTCGGCCCAATCGGTTCTGCTTTTGCAATGGTATCAATGACCTGCTCTCCTGTAATCTCACAGATTTTTTTGCGGAAATCTTCTGCTTTGCCAAACCGTGTATCCATATGTTGTACATTTTCGGAAAAAATAGGAATTACTCTCATTCCCGATGCGGTCAGTGTTTTGATAACACCTGTCATTTTATCAAAGGTGCAAAACGAGCCTGTTATGGCTATACCGATGGTCTTCTTTTCCATGCCGATTCTGCCTTTCTTTAATTGATATGTTGTTCAATGACTTTCATTAAAACTTCCGCCGAGCGCTTCGGCGCATATTTGCCCGGCAGACCGAGTGCCTGTACCGCATTCATTTTATTTGCCCGGCAATACTCAAAATCCGTTCCTCCGGGTCTGGAAGCAATGTCTATAATCGTCACTTCACCGCTTACATTTTCAAGTTCCTTAGACGTCAGCACTTTTTTAGGAACAGTATTAAAAATATACGCATACTCTTTTCCGTATTTCTGCAAATGCGGCAGTAACGGGAATGGCACGCTGTCAAATCCAAAAGCTTCCGCCTGTGCGCGTGCGCTTTCCTTTCGCTCTGCCACGGTCACACGGCTGTACATGCGCATGAGCCGGTCTGCCAGTACTTTTCCGCATCGTCCGTATCCTATTAAAAGACTTTTTGCACCGCACAGATTGATTGTACTGTGAAGAATCGCTTCCGCAACCGCACCTTCTGCCGTTGCCACCGCATTATGATACGCCGTGTCATCTTCCTGCATATACTCAACAAACTCCGGCACATTTTCCACCAAATTTTGTCCGGTTTCTTTTTTGGGCAGGTTACAGCCGAAAATGAGCTGTCCTCCATGCACGGAATCCGCCACCTGGTCATAATACGCCCTGCTGTCCGAAACCGGCAGAAGTACCGCATCATACTCTGCCGCATCAACCGGTGTCAGTGTCTGAATCCATTCTGTATGATGTCCCTGCTGTTCTAACATTTCTTTTAAATATTGCTGTCTGACATCGGTGCCCATCAGCAAAAATTTCTTTTTCATATGCGCCTCCCATTTCCCTATAATTTATCCTATGCCATAAGACCTGTCCTTGATTATACGCGCTTGAATTCCTTTCGGAAATAGGTTATACTATAATATAATTATTTTTACATTTTATATAGTTTTATAAAATGTTGTGGAGGGATTTTACATATGTCAATTACGGCTAAAGAATTAGCAAAACAACTGGGGCTTTCGCCGTCCGCTGTATCCATTGCTTTAAACAACAAGCCCGGAATCAGCACCGAAACACGAAAGAAAATTTTAGATGCGGCGCGCGTAAGCAACTACGACTTTTCAAAAATCGGAGAGAAAAAAACAACAGCCGGTACAATTTATTTTTTAATTTATATTAAAGACGGCGCGGTTGTTTATGAAAATCCGTTTATCACACAGGTTCAGGAAGGTATTGCCACCGCCTGCGCACAGCATGAATACAAACTGCTGGTACGGAATCTCTATGAAGAAGGGGACGTTTTAGAACAGTTAAACAACATCATTTATTCAAACTGTGCCGGACTGATTATTTTAGGAACGGAAATGCAGAAGCCTGATTTTATGTATCTGAAAAACCTGACTGTGCCGATTGTGCTTTTGGATACTTACTGCGACTTTCCGAATGTGGACTGCGTGATGATTAACAATATGCAGGGTGCTTTTAATGCAACGGTTCGTCTGATTCACAAGCACATCGGACAACCGGGATATTTACACTCCTCTTATCCGATTCATTCTTATGAGGAACGATGTGAGGGCTTTTACCGCGCACTGCGCAAAAACGGACTTCCGTCTTCCAAATCGGTTGTCCACCTGCTCTCACCTTCCGTAGAGGGCGCTTATGCAGATATGCTGGAACTGCTGGAACAAAACACACCGCTTGCTTCCTGTTATTTTGCAGACAATGACAACATCGCTATCGGCGCAATGAAAGCTTTTCAGCATAAAGGTTATAAAATACCGGCAGATATTTCGATTATCGGCTTTGACAATATGCCGTTAAGCACCAGTGTGATTCCGGCATTAAGCACAATTCACGTTCCGAAGCAGAATCTTGGCAAAACCGCTGCAGAACGACTGATTAATGTGATTGAATCGGATGAATACTATTCTGTGAAGATTGAAATTTCCGCGACGTATATTGCGCGGAAGTCGGTGATTTAAGAGGGCAGAAAACACCCCGCTATCTCAACGTTGGCACTTGACTTCGATAGCAGGGTGTTTTCTGTTGGTGGTGTGGTGGCTAAACGGGAATATAATGACCTTTTGCGTTTAATTAACCACATATGATTCATGCTAATGTTTCTTCTTGAACTTCGTAAATGCTTCTACTGCATTTTGTACTTTTCCGGCTTCTATATCATCATATCCCTTTTGTAATTTTGCATGAAGTTCTTCATCTGTCATTAAATCCATGTGAATTGTATCCGTGTTTTGGGGTAATGCTGCTGAAATATCTGTTTTACAGTTCAACCGGTTTTCCATTCTGAAAATAATATATATTTTCTTTTTTATAACCGTATTTTGAACCCGGAATACTTATATGCGGTTCAAACGTAAAATATTTTACCTCACTTATTCTTTGAGTATTACCCTTTTCTGTATACACACGGTCATTTTTATTTTTTACAATGGAATGTCCCAGATTCCCCATAAAATCGAGATTAACAAAACCAGCTTTTAAAATAATCTCATTAATATGATAATAAAGTTCCTCAAATGTAGTTTCTATATTTACAAACTCTGTTAATTCATGATGAAGCCGGTCTTCCATTTGTAAACCTTTTCTCCATTCTTCATTTAATATTTCACGTTTATCGACTACCACACTATTTTCCAATATGATTGTTCTCGCATAATCCCCCCAAATATTTTCACACTGCGGACTTAAATCAATCGTTACAATATCATTTTCCGCAATCGTTCTGTCACTTGTAACATATTTCTTTCCCGACACCGATACTGTTGTTTCATCTCCTGCAAAAACAAACGCACCAATATCCCAATACCAAAAAGAATCTGCGCCTAACTCTAGCATTTTCCGTTCACATAAATCTCTTAAATCCAACAGATTCATACCCGGTTTTATTATCGTCTTTGCATATTCAATCGTTTTCTTTGCTATCTGCTGTACCTCGCTATACTCCATAAATAACCTCCTCTGTTTTTTTCGTGTTTACTTAATATTTTACTTTATTATATCATAATCAATTTGCAAATAAAATCACCTATATTGGCAGTTACAAATTATGACCGCAAGTATTTAACTTTTTTATCAAATAATTAAATAATTTTAACAGCCTTATAAAAACAATTAAAAAAGCCGCGCCCCAGTGGTATTCCACCACCAAACCGCAGCCTTTTATTCATTTATTCAGTTGGTTTACTTACTTATTTAATGACTTTAAAACAGCATTGCTTAATGAACCGACTGTCTTGTTGTAGTAATCCATACCTTCATCTACTGTCATGTAACCCAAAGCTACCTGTGCAATAACATATGTTCTTGCTGTGTTAATATCACCGATATTATTAGATAACTCTGATGTCATCGGAAGCGGTACGGCTACCTGAGAGTTTTCAGCGAAGAATTCACCGTTTTCTCTTGCAACTTCAGGAATTAAGGATTCACCTACATAACCATTTGTGAAGTTTGCAATAGAAAGGATTGGGTCAATGTGGTTCTTTGTCTGCCACTGATCCGGTTTTTCAATACCCGGAAGGTAATGGAACTGTCCTTCTGTGTATGTCTTTGGCTGGTCTTCCTTCTTCTCTACCGTAACAGTTTCTGCCTTGTCATCCCAGTGTGTACCCTTTGCACCGTGTGTCCAAAGCATCTGTACATCGCCGCCGTCTAACATCTTATCAATGAAATACTTAAAGATTCCTTCCGGATTCTTTGCGGCTGATGTGATACACCAGCATGGTGCGATTCTTTCTGTATACGCACCCAGTTCTTTGATTGGCTTAATGGCAATAAGTTCATCGTCCAAGCCCTTGTTTGCAAGGTTTGTCTTTAACGTATTTGCCCATGTACCTGCCCAGTATGTAAATACACCGGTTTCTGTTGACGGGTCTGTTGAATAGAACTTATCTCTTGCATTGGCTGTTGAGTTATTTACGGATTCCTTATCAATAACACCGTCATTTACGGCTGTCTGGATTCTTTGAAGAGCTTCTTTCATTTCCTGCTGGGCAAATCCATCTACATATTTTCCTGAAGTATCCTTGTAGAAAGTATACTGTGCTTTCTGATAAAATTCAGGCAGATAGTTTGTATTCGGTGCTTCCGGATGGATAAAACCAGGAGAAGAAATAACATAATGTCCCATTGTCTGTGCCATCTGCTTTAAATAGCCGTAATATGTATTAAAATCCATCTGTACATCTTTTACCTTGGAAGCATCAATGCCTGCCTTGTCAAGCCATGCTTTCTTTACATATGTACAACATCCGTTACCACGGTAAAGAGATAATCCGTACATTGCCTTTGTTCCATCTTCACCGTTTACCATCAGTGCGGAAAGAACATTGTCGGCTGTGCTGATTAATCTTCCGGAATTCTTTGTTTCTGAATGTTCCCATGCATCTGTCATATTCCAAAGGAAACCGTTTGATGCATACAGTGCATAATAATCAGATGAAAGCAGTACAACGTCCGGCATGGTATCGTCTGAGTTAAATGCATTGGCTACGGCATCATAGTAGCTTGCATGGTCAGGACGTGTCCATTTAATATCAAGTCCTGTTGCTTCATTTAACTGTTTGTAAAATGCCTCTGCTCCATTTGTTTCTGTAACAACTGTACCATCACACATTACGGTAAATGTATCCGGCTTTGTTACTTCTTTGTTTTCTGATGTTCCCTGGCTTGTTGTTCCTTTACTGCTTCCGCAGGCTACCAGTCCGAGCACAGACGTTACGGTAAGACCTACCGCAGTAAGCTTTTTCACTGTTTTTCTCATAAAACACCCTCCAATTAGTTTTATTTTGTAAAAAGTTTTATAGGTTTATGATGATGTATTGGTTAGGTACATCATATTGTGTATTATATGTGCAGATTGTACTAAATGAAATACATTTTTTAGTAGATTTACTAAATTTTTACCTAAATTGCAAACCATTTTTACAAATCTCATTTATGAAAGTGCTTTAAAAAACGAAATTACGGTGTCAGATAGTTTTCACGGATATGCTGTTCCCTTGCTTTAACCTCCGCTTCAAACTCCCTTGCCGACATCAAAAGGCACCCCTGCCCACGGATAATCACCTGTTCAAGCCCGTCCGAGGTTGCAACCGTGACTTTATATTTTCTGCCATTTTCATGTGCAAATTTTTCAATATAAGCATCTGCCGTTTCAGCTTCTTTTGTGTAGACCACATGAATATTGTAATAATCCGTAAACTCTGTCACATGTCCTTTCACACGATACGCATCAAATACAACAATCAGCTCACACTGGCGGCTTCCCTGATAATTGCACAAAATGTCCAAAAGCCGGCCTCTCGCACTGTCAATATTGACAGCCGCCAGCTCCTTTAATTCCTGCCATGCAAAAATAATGTTATAGCCGTCTACTAAAAGATATTCCTTCTGCGCCGGCTGGTCGTAGCTGCGCACTGTCATTCCCGAAGTCTTTGGCAGTGTATCCACGCGGGTAATCGTTCTTTTTTTCGTACCGGTACGCGGCATGGACTTATCCCTTTTATTGGCATAATAGGTCTGGCGTAAAATCTCATCAATTTCTTCCGTGCCAATCCACTCATCCGACACGCTTCTTGCAGCGGCTTTCTGCGGCTGCATCTCGTCTTTACGCTTTTCCTTTAAAATGCTTTCAAGATGCATATACTCCGGCACTTCCTGCCAGCCGACTACAAACCCCGAACCATGCGCACAAAAGACAGAATCCGCCGGATTGTCCAAATCCCGTTGTGCAATGTAGCCGCATGTTTTTAAAACTTCATTCTGATTGTGACAGACTTCATAACCTTTCAGGTTACAGAACAACCTGCCTGTACCCTTGCTGTAGGCAACCACTTCTTTATAATAGTCTTTCATCGTAGAAACCGGGGCTTCTCCCGTAATCACTGCCATGCCTGCTTCGTGTGTCTGCTGTAACGCAAATGTGCCGCACATCCTTTCAATATCCGTCATTGCCCTGCCGACTGCCGTTTCCGGAATTTCCAGCCTGAATTCATAATACGGCTCTAACAGCACACTTTCTGCCTGCATTAAGCCCTGCCGCACCGCACGGTATGTCGCCTGTCTGAAATCGCCGCCTTCAGTGTGCTTCTGGTGTGCCCTTCCCGCCTTTAACGTAATCTTCATATCGGTAATAACACTGCCGGTCAGCACACCTAAATGTTCTTTTTCATACAAATGCGTCAACACCAGTCTCTGCCAGTTTTTATCGAGCTGTTCCTCACTGCAGTCTGCGGCAAAGACAAGCCCGCTTCCCCGCGGCAGCGGTTCTAAAAGTAAATGAACCTCCGCATAGTGGCGCAGTGGTTCAAAATGTCCTACACCCTCTACCGTATTTTGAATGGTTTCTTTATAGACAATGCTTCCCGTTCCGAATTCCACGCTGACACCAAACCGCTCCTGTATCAGGCTTTTTAAAATTTCAATCTGGACTTCTCCCATCACCTGTACATATATCTGTTGTAATTTTTCATTCCATACAATATGTAACTGTGGTTCTTCTTCCTCTAACTCCCGCAGCTTCGGTAAAAATACCGCCGCATCACAGCCTGCCGGAAGTTCAATACAATACGTAAGCACCGGCTCTAAAAACGGAACAACCGTCCCTGCCTGTGTGCCAAGCCCCTGTCCCGGATACGTCTTTGTCAGTCCCGTTACCGCACAGACCACACCGGCTTGCACCTGCGCCGGTGCGGTATATTTTTCACCGGAATAAATGCGGATTTGATTAACCTTTTCCGACCATTTTTCCGAATCTTTTCCGCCGCTTAACAATTCTTTATTCTTTAAAATGCCGCCGGTCAGCTTCATATACGTCAGACGCGCGCCCTGCTCATCTCTTGCGATTTTAAATACACGCGCCCCAAACTCCCTGGTATATACCGGCTGTTTTGCATACAGTGTCACCGCTTCAAGCAGTTCCTTTACACCGGTCATTTTTAATGCCGAACCGAAAAAGCACGGAAAAAGCTCTCTTGATGCAATCAGTTCTTTGATAACGTCCGTTTCAATACTGCCTGTATTCAGATAATCATTTAATACTGATTCATCACAAAGCGCCACATTTTCAAAGAATTCTTCCGGATTGTCGTCTTTTTTTGAAAAATCCACACACGAAACACTAAACTCCCGCTGTAACTGTGATAAAACCACCTGTTTGTCCGTTCCCGGCTGGTCCATTTTGTTGACAAATAAAAATACCGGGATTTTATACCGGTTTAACAGACGCCACAATGTCCGTGTATGCCCCTGTATGCCATCTGCGCCGCTGACAACCAGAATGGCGTAATCCAGTACCTGTAATGTCCGCTCCATTTCTGCCGAAAAATCCACATGTCCCGGCGTATCTAACAGCGTTATCTCACAGTCATTCCAATAAATCTGCGCCTGCTTTGAAAAAATCGTAATACCGCGCGTCCGCTCCAGTTCAAAATTATCAAAATATGCATCTTTATTATCTACTCTGCCGACTTTACGGATACTTCCCCCTGTATACAAAAGCCCCTCTGACAAGGTCGTCTTTCCCGCATCTACATGGGCAAGGACTGCCATACAGAATCTTTTTATTTTATGTTCCTGCTGATTCATTCTTCTGCACCCTGCTCTTTCCTGTGAATATAATGTACATTACATTCTATCATGCACGCAAAATGTCTGCAATCCCTCATTCATTTGCGGAATTGCAGACATTTACCCTCATATTTTATTTTCTTTTATCTGGTTTTTACACTGCGGCTGCCTTGTCTAAAATTTCATTTAATGCAGCCTGGCTGCTTGTGTGGCATCTGATAATATTCGCATTGGCGCGTTCAGCTTCAACAACTGCGCAGCGCGCCATTTTATGTGACACCGTATTGGTAAATAAAATCACCAGATCCGGGCTTCCAATCTGGCTTGACAGATTCGCACTCATCTGTGTAAATACCTTTGCCTTACATTTATGTTCTTTACAGATTTTCTTGTACTGACTGACCATACGGTCATGTCCCCCAACAATTACAACACTCATGCTTTCTCCTTATCTGACTAGATAAGCTGGCTTCCCAGCTTTTCACAAGCCGCTATTGCTTCATCATCCGGTGCTTCCATGCAGATAACGCCTTCTCCTCCGACAATTTCTGCACCTGCTGCTTTCATTCTTTCTTCCCAGTCTCTCATCCACTGACCGTCACCCCAGCCGTAAGAACCGAATAAACCGATTTTCTTGCCGGATACGCTCTTTTCAAGTTCTTCCACAAAAGGTTCCATTTCCGATTCTTCAAGAACCTCTGCCCCCATTGCCGGGCATCCTAATGCAAATACAGCTTCACCCGCTAAATCCTGTGGTGTAATATCCGATACTGCAACACATTCCGCGCTGCCGCCTGCTGCTGTGATTCCTTTTGCAACTGCCTCTGCCATTGTCTGTGTGTTGCCTGTCTGTGACCAATAAACTACTTTTGCCATGTTTATCCTCATTTCCTGCACTGGTTTGTGCATATTTTTTTTCTGCTTCCTTTAGATAACTGCTTCCCGCAGTTCCTCATAATGAAACATCATTATTATTTCCTGAATATCCATTCCGTATGACAGCAGCCGTATCATCTGTTCTTTTGCCTGTTCAAAACATCCAAACAAATCCACCTTCTGCTGTAAATCAGAATAAACCTTCCAATAGCCTGTATAGAGAAAATTCCTGCCCCGGTTGTTAATAAAGCCTTTTACATCTTCCAACGGATATCCTAAAAGCACACCCATTTCATGTGGAAAATCCTTTGTTGTACACAGATTGTCACAGTAACGCTTTTTGAATAAATCCAAAACATCTTCTACCGCAAACTGTGTGTATCCGTAGGATTTTAAAAATGCTCTCGTATCCGCTTCTAAAAGCTGCTGCTGTAATTCCTGCTCCTTGTACAGCAGAAGAATGACTTTTTCATCTGTCTGCCGCAGCAGATAACAGGAAATATCCGTTTCCTTTAATACCTCAAGTATACGCGGATAAAACGCCCAGCTTACACTTAACATATTGGAAACCTTTAATCCGGCAAGCACCGGTGCACATTGCAGAACCATCTGCAAATCCACTGTACTGCTGTCGATTTTCTGCACAAGCTTTAAAATCTCCCGGCTCATACTTTCTCCTCCATATAAAACCATAGTTAGTTTTATCTAACCTCTTTACAATGGTTAGTATACACTAACTCATTGTATCCGTCAAGTATCTTTTTATTATTTTTTATGTGCAGTCCGGTATCTGCACAATAAAAAATCCGGACGATTTTTCACCGTCCGGATTTTTCCCGTATACCGCATTTTTACACACTCAGCTTTTTATCCATTAACCATGCTGATGCCACATACAGCACTGTGTTAATAACAAGGAAGAAAAGAATTTCCACACTGCTTTGCATTACCTGTGAAGATTTGCTTATCGCATTTAAAATTGCATTATCGGCACTTACAACTCCCCAGAAGCATAAAATATATGCCACAAAAACGATAAATGAGGTCAGCTTAGTTTTATGCACCAGTGTATATATCAGCGTTTCCACAAAATATCCAAGCACTACAATAAATACCCATGTAACAAAAACCGTCAAAATCTTCTGGACTGCAAAACCCCAGTCCACTCTGACAGAATAATTAATTTCTAAAATGTTCTGGACCAGTGTCATCAGTTCTCTGACACTGCTGTACTTTATCAGGAAAACCGAACCGCACAACACCGCCACGATACCGTAAATCAGCATGGTAAAAAAGATTTGCAGTACCGCCGAAATCATTTTTGCACCGAGAATCTCATAGGAAGACTTCGGAACAAGAAACAGCATATAACTCTGTTTGGTCTTTAAATCCTTATCATATACGCTCAAGCTTTCTACCGCCACATACAATCCCGCAAAAACCATAACGGTAAATATCAGCATGGTTGCGATTGCCGCATGGGTTTCCTTATCTATCACGCACGCAATTCCGAAATACAGTGTCAGTACCCCTAATATTGCCGCAATGATTATTTTTGAAAACATCTGCTTTTTAAATTCATACTTCATCAGCTTTAACATACTCTTAACCTCTCTTTCCGTCCTTACGCATATATTTCCTTATAAAGTTCTACAATCGATTTACTGTGCTGTTCCCGAAGCTGTTCTGCTTCTCCCTGCAAAATGTTTCTGCCCTCTTTGATAAAAATGACTGAATCCACAACCGCTTCAAGCTCATCGACCAGATGACTTGAAATCACCACGGTACTTTCATCATCAACGGCATTTATAATGGTTGTAATAATCTTTTCCCTTGCAATAATGTCAATGCCGTTTAACGGTTCGTCTAACAGATAGAGCTTTGCTGCTCTTGCAAGTGTTGCCGCAATCTTTAACTTGGCAGCCATGCCGGAAGACAGCTTGCTGGCTTTATCCTCCATCCGTAAATCCATATCGGCTATCAGCTTTGCGTATTTTTCCATATCAAAATCTTCAAAAAAGTCCCGGTAATAAATTCCCACATCCTTTACTGTCATAAAGGAGTAGAAAAAGCTTTCGGTCGGCAGATAAGCGATTTCTCTTTTGGACTGCACGCCTATCGGCTCATTTTCATAAAGAATCGTTCCGCTTGTCGGCTTTACAAGTCCTGCAATCATCTTCATAAACGTCGTCTTTCCGCTCCCGTTCGGGCCTAAAAGTGCGTAAATCTTTCCATTTTCAAGTGACAGGCTGATATTCTCCACAGCCGTCTTATTAAAATACGTTTTCTTAACATCTGAACAATTTAACATAAATTCCTCTCCAATCTGCATTTCTGCTTTTAAAATCCCGCCGACACCTCTGCCAGCAGTTCCTCTTTGTTGTATCCTAAATCCTGCATTTCTTTGATAAAATTACTGATAAATTCCTGTGCCATGGACTCCCGCAGGGCATTAAACACCGCGGCATCCTCGGTTACAAATGTTCCGAGCCCTCTTTTGGTATAGCACATATTCTGAAGTTCCATTTCTTTATAAACCCTCCCCGCCGTATTCGGATTGATGTGATATAAAACCGCCAGTTCTCTTGTGGATGGCAGTTTCGCACCCATTGGAAGCTTTCCTGTGATAATATCCTTTTTTATCTGATTGATAACCTGAATGTAAATCGGGATATTATTTTCAAATTCCATTCGTCGTCCTCCTTTCTTTTGTGTATCAGTGAACTAGTTATATAGTACACTATGATAATAGTGTTGTCAATGTTCTTTTTTCAAGAAATTTTTCTGTCCTTTTATGCAAAAAAGATTCATACAAAAAAGCACCGAAACAGCCGCTGTTACTGTTTCGGTGCTTTTTAAAGTTATTTATAGAGAACCACGATGTCCTCCGGCTCGATAAACGTCTTTCCGTCCGGGATAATGTTGCGTTCATTTCTCTTAATCAGCGCAATCAGGACATTTTCCGGAAGATTTAGGTCCTCGATTCTTTGGTTGCCCCACGGATGATTTTTGTCAATAAAAATTTCTTCCAATCCCTCGTCATCGTCCGGGTTATAGGTCGGCACGCTCAAAATCAGGCTGTCCCCTGCCAGAATCTGCGTATTGCCGCGTGTGATAATCGTTTCGTCATCACGCTTAATCATGAGCGCCAATGCGCCTGTCGGCATATGTACCTCGCTGATATGCTTATTTTCCCAGTTATGCCCCTTTGGAATATACATACGCATCAGCGTAATTGCCGATTCTTCCTGATAGTCATTAAATGTCTTTTGGACATCTGCCTTATCATCAATCATATCCAGTTTCCGTGAAACATACGGAAGCAGTGTGCCCTGTACCGCAACAGATAACAGCGAAATCATAAAGACAATGTGAAATAAATCCCTTGAAATGTCATTGCCCGCAGCCATAGCAAATATCGAGAATACAATTGATGAAGCACCTCTAAGCCCTGCCCACGAAACGAGCAGACACTGATTCAGCGAGCAGTGAAATGGTTTTAATATCAGCAGCACCGTCACCGGTCTTGCAATCAGCAGGATAAACAGTGCAATCACAATCGCTGTCCCCATGATGTACGGAAATTTATGCGGAAAGGACAACAATCCCAGTAAAAAGAAAATCACAATCTGGGATAATCCCGTCACTCCGTCAAAAAACGGAATAATTTCTTTTTTATTGCGGATACTGCTATTTCCCATAAGAATTCCCAAAAGGTAGATACTTAAAAATGCATTTCCCCCCACCAGTGACGAAAAGCCCATGCCAAACAGCACCAGCGCCAGTATAAATACCGTATACATACCGTTTGTTACCACTCTTGTCTTGGTCAGCACCCATATACCAAATGCGGCAAGCAGGACACCAATTGCCACACCGTATACAATCTGCGCAAAAATAGCATACGGCACAGCTGAGAGATTTTCACCGTTTACCAGTGAAATACCGACCACCGTCAGCATATACGCCGTCGGGTCATTACTGCCGCTTTCGATTTCAAGCAGGGAAGCCACGCCGTCTTTTAAATTCAGCTTTTTCTTTCGTAAAATGGAAAATACACTCGCAGCATCCGTACAGGAAATGACTGCTCCCAAAAGGAAGCCCTCTGCGAAACGAAATTTTAATACCACACAGCAAAATACCATAGTGAGAAACCCGGTCAGAAATACGCCGGTCGTTGACAATAACAATGATTTGACTGCAACCGGCTTTGCCGCCTTCCACTTGGTGTTGAAGCCGCCGTAAAACATAATAAATCCCAGTGCAATCGTACAAATCTGTTCGGTTACTGCAAAGTTATCAAATGGAATCTTTACAATTCCGTCACTGCCAAACAGCATACCGATTCCGATAAACAAAATTAACGCAGGCATTCCGAATTTGCCCGAAAACTTATCCGCAATAATACATAACACCAGTATTAATGCTATCAACATCAATTCTACTACCATTCTTCCTCCTGTTTTCCCATTTTTATGCTGTCAAAGCATCCTGTTATGCCTGACATCTTTTATTAGAATATCATATAAATTGTCAGAAAAAAAGCACAAATCCGAATTTTTATTCAGACTTGTGCTTTTTATTCTAAACCATTTTGCTATAAAACAGACTTCTATACAGATTCCATGCACTGCGCTGCCTGCTGTTCTATCTGTTTCTCAATCTGATTTCTGTCTTTACCGGTTACAAACACCAGTTCGCTGTACAATTTATCCTCTGCCAGCTTAAAATAGCGGTCGTCTAAAACCGTTGCTTTTTTGCCGCTTGAAATGCGCTCCTGTCTGCGCAGATACATATTTTTAATAATTTTTACCAGTTCCCGCAAATCACAGCTTTTGATTGCTTCTTTATATACATTTTCCCGCAGCTTTTCATTTTCAACCCATGCCGCCTGAATTGCAGGAATTTCACGAATCAGCGTGTCTGCCTCCTGCTTTGTAATGACTTTTCGTGTCTGGACTTTGCTGCTTTCCACCGGACTGTAAATCCGTCCGTTCTTTTCCTTTTGCGGAACCAGCAGATAATACTGCCTTTTAGAACTGCCGCCCGGCAGTTCCAGTTGTGTAATGTCTTTTACTTCACAGATTCCGTCGTTTCCATGTACCACATACTCACCGATCTGAAACATTGTTTCCTCCATTCTTCTGCAAACCAACATTTTACCTACATATTTAATGTTTGGGGGCAAAAGCCACCAGCCATGATACCTACGGATTGTTCCGTGCTGCGCACTCCCACAATCCACCCTGGTATCATATTTATTTTAAAGGTTTTTTCCCCTTTTCGTAAGTTCTTTTTTTATTTTTTCCAGTTTTTTGCAGATTAAACAATATTTCTGTATAACTTCACATTGAATCTGTACTTGGTTTTTATCCGAGTGCCACGTCCAATATCATCATCACGACAAATCCCACACCAAAGCCCAGTGTTCCGATATTGGAATGACTGCCCTCCGAAGCTTCGGGTATCAGTTCTTCTACAACCACATAGAGCATCGCACCGGCTGCAAACGACAAAATATAGGGCAGAATCGGTGTTAAAATGCCCGCAAATGCAATCGTAATCACTGCTCCTATCGGTTCTACAATGCCGGAAAGCGTGCCGTATACAAATGCTTTCAGCCTGCTCTGTCCCTCACTGCGAAGGGGCAGTGAAATCACCGCCCCCTCTGGGAAATTCTGAATGGCGATACCCATCGCAAGTGCCGCCGCCCCGGCAAGCGTAATTGTTCCTTCCCCGGACAGATATCCGGCAAATGCCACACCGACTGCCATACCCTCCGGGATATTATGCAGCGTTACCGCAAGGACAAGCATCGTTGTTTTTTTTAAATGGGCAGGCAGCCCTTCCGACTTTTCCGCTCCTAAATGCAGGTGCGGCACCAGTCTGTCCATGAGCAGTAAAAATGCCATGCCGACGGCAATTCCCACTGCCCCCGGAACAAATGCCATTCTCCCCATATCCTCACTCATTTCAATCGCAGGAATTAAAAGTGACCACACGGATGCTGCCACCATAACGCCAGAAGCAAATCCCAGCAGTCCCTTCTGCACCAGCGCCGGTATCTGATTTTTTAAGAAAAATACACACGCTGCTCCCAGTGCTGTCCCCACAAACGGAATCAAAATTCCTATTAAAACATCAATACTCATACCCTTCTCCATTCTGCCGGCAAATCATACCAACGTTTCTGCAAGTTCAATTTACTTTGAACCGCACAACCGCCTTAAATAAATCTCCGTCAATCTCGATTGAAAATGTTCCGTTCTGTACCTCTGTGAAGCTTTTCACAATCGCCAGTCCGATGCCGCTTCCACTTTCGTGACGGGATTTGTCCCCGCGCACAAAACGCTCCACGATTTCTTCCGGTGTAAAATTCATCTGTGCTTCTGAAATATTTTTAAATACAATTTCCGTGTATTCAGGCTGTGCCGTGGCGCTCACATAAACCCGCGTGCCGGGCAGTGCGTACTTTGCAATATTCGTAAACAAATTTTCAAAAATACGGTACGTCTTATCACCGTCTAATGCCTGCACAATGCCGTTTTCAGGTGCATCAAGAATCACCGTCAGATTTTTTTGTTTTAACAAATCTTCCGTTTCCGCCTGTGCCTGCTGTATCAGTGCAACGACATTCAGCTCCACAGGATTTAACTCAATATTGCCGCTGTTGACCTTGCTGACTTCAAACAAATCTTCTATCAGATTATTTAACCGGTCAATATAATGCTGTAAATTTTCCAGATACACCTGCTTATCCTGCTCGCTTACATTGTTCTGTCCCAGCAGTTCCGCATAATTTTTTATGCCGGTCAGCGGCGTTTTTAAATCGTGCGAAACGTTGCTTATCAGTTCTGTCTTCATGTTCTGCGATTTCATTTCCTCACAGACCGCCTTTTCAAAGCCGGTACGGACATTTTTAAATTCTTCACCCAGCGCATTAAAAATGCCGACATCCTGTGTAATTTCTTCATCAAATCTGCCGTCTGCAAGCTGGTGTGCTTCTTTTAACAAAACCTGATAATCCTTCTGTACTTTTTTAAGCTTCTTCCTGATATAGAAAAACAACAGCACGCTGTAAAGGACTGAAAGCACAATGCCAAAACTCCAAAAGCACGCAATCACACCGACGATTACCATCTGTATCAGTACATACTTTAAAAGCACCGTATCCGTTTTGTCGCTCAAATCCACCTCTGAAAGCTTTTCAAAGCGTCTTTTCACATTTCCGCAGATGCTTCCGATAAGGGAATCTTCTTTCCAATACCGGCAAAAACCTGATGTCAGCATATATTTGATTTCAAAAATACCCATGGCTGTAAACAATCCTGTAAGCATCATTCCGATAAACTGTAACACAACAGGCACAAGCTCTGCATACGGTATTCCAAGCATTTGCAGTGCTGTCTGCAATTCCCCGGTCATGGTATACACGTCCAAAAATGCCATGCCGATGTACGCAAGACAAAGCACCGTCCCTAAAAATGCCCATTTGATTTCCGCCTTTATTTTTCGCATAAATGCGAATGGGTTGACTTCCTGTTCCACACTCACCGGATAAAACAGAATATATAAACCGATAAAAAATACCATCATACAGCACGTAACAGCTAAAAATCTGCCGCTCATTTCTCCATGAACAAGATTCCCGGTATTGTACCAGATGATATCATTATTTTCAGTCAGATTCTGCGGAATGGCAAATTCAGCTTTGAGATTCTGCGGCACACGAAGCTGAATCTGGGATTTTGGAATACTCTTTCCATAAATCTCATACGTTTCTCTCGCATTGCTGGTGGAAATTGAGATACTGTTTTTAAGCAGCTGGTATGCACTCATATAAGTAAAATCCGTAGAAACATAATCTCCCGTACTTGTTACATTTCCATCGGCATCATAAGTAAATGTACTGTACATCTGATGGTCTTTTACAAAAAGTGACGTATCGCCGCCCTCTGTTTTTTCGCCGGTAGCCGTATTGGTAATACGATATGCAAAATTGGGCGAGTTGATAAAATCTGCCCTTGCTGTAAGCAGTTCTTCTTCCATAACATATTCCAGTTCTGAACGGATACTGTATGGAACATCTTCTCCCAGCGACAGCACGGAATAGTCTTTATTGACAACACGTGTCTGATCAAGCATAAACAGCAGCATTTCCCTGCTGACTGCACTGACATCTACTGTCTGCGTACCCTGATTTTCTGATTGAATATTCCGGCACAGCAAAATCATGCCGATTGATATCACGCTAAAAAGTGCCACAAGTCCAAGCACAAATACTCTTTTTTTCTTCTTTTCCATAAACGTTCTCCTTCCTGCAAACGTTTTTTATTTTTCAATTTTGTAACCGATACCCCACACCACTTTCAGATACCGCGGATTTCTGGGGTTGACTTCAATTTTTTCACGCAGCTTTCTGACATGTACCATGATGGTTTCAGTGTTTATAGCTTCCTCTTTCCAGACATTTTCATAAATCTGTTCTGCCGAATAAACCCTGCCCGGTGAACGCATTAAAAGCTCCAAAATCGCGTATTCTTTTGGTGTCAGCTTTACATTTTTTCCGTCCACCGTCAGCTGTTTTGTATACAAATCCAGTTCCAGTCCGCCTGCTGTCAGCGTATGCGCTTCTTCTGTTTCTTTTTGGGACGCGGATGCTGCTTTTTTTAACTGCAAAATCTGTTCATACCGACGCAGATTGGAATGGACTCTTGCGAGCAGTTCCATTGAGCCAAAGGGCTTTGTGATATAATCGTCCGCACCGATATTTAACCCTGTGATTTTGTCGATGTCCTCTGATTTTGCACTTAAAAATATCAGCGGGAAATCATATTTTTCACGCAGCTTCATCGTCATGGTAATTCCATCCATCACCGGCATCATAATATCTACGATTGCCAGATGAATGGTATGATTTTCTACCATTTCAAGCCCCTGTGCGCCGTTTTCGGCTTCATAAACATGATACCCCTGATTTTTTAAGTAAATCGTTATGGCATCCCGTATTCCTTTTTCATCTTCAACAACTAATATATTAGCTTCCATTGCTTCCTCCTTTTCTAAGCATGCATGTAGTATAGGAAGGAAATCTTAGAAAGGAGTTTTGATTCTTCTTAAATTTTTCTTAACAATTTAAGCACTGCAATGTCGTTTTATAAATCTGTCCTCTTGAGTGCTGCTTCTAAGCCTACTTTTCCTATTTTGCGATACTGTAACGCCGCTGAAACACCGTATGATGCCAGTCCCAGTACAACTGCCCACACATAATTTGCCGGGTCCACGTAGTAGGTAAGCCAGCCTGCCAGTTCCTGCATAAAATAGTCGTAAAGCACCCGCATCACAACAGCCGCAATGCCAAGGCTTAACAATACAGAAATCACGGCTGCAATCGTAGTAGACATCATATACAGCTTTGCGGTTTCTGATTTATTATACCCTAAAATACGCAGCATGGAAATTGCCGTTGCATTTTTTTCCACCACAATTTTTGACAGCAGATAGAAAATCAGGACTGCCATAAATACGGAAAATACTGTTATCAGCGGGAACATCTGTCCCATGGAATCCTTTAACTGTCGTACAACCTTTGTCATATCATCATATGTAATCGTTGCCGCTACTGCCTTACTGTCCAAATCGGTCAGTTCTTCATTGCTGAAATATCCGTTAAAATAGCCTTCTTCCTTGTCAAACAGTTCTTCAAACCTGCTGCTGCTTATAAATACCGTAAAGGATGCCGGATAAGGATACGTGCCAAGAATTTCAAATTCATAGGTGTCATCGCTGTACTCGTCTTTTAGGACAAGTGTATCCCCTACTGAAAGTTTGTATTTTTCTAAAATACCCTCAGAAGCATAGACCCCATTGCCGTTTTTTTGTAACTCAATGCCTGTAATGTAATCTGAATCATCACGGATACCATAGACATTGATTTCTTCCTTTAATTTTCTGTCGGTTTTATCCAGTATCAGTGACTTGACCGCATACTTTTCCGCAGCTTCATTTCTCGTCTCCACCGGCATTTTTAACACGTACTGGTAAGCGCTGATCATATTTTCCTCTACCAGCGTACCGTAGTGGTCTAAAAGCGGTGTCATCAAAAGTCCGAAGAAAATGAGCAGACTTGCAAATGTTACGCCTAAAAACATCACAAGATAATTTACCTTGTTCTGAATCAGGATACGCAACCGGAATCTTGCCATAAAAGAAACCTTTGGCAGGCGCACTGCCTTTTTTTCACGCCAGTGGTTTAAATCATGGCGCAGGAATTTAAGCGGTGATAATTTTAACTTTGTATACAATACAATTGTATTGACCACAATCATAATCATGCACGGCACAACCGTTGTAATCACAAATGCATAAGGATTCCACAATGTAATATATGTCGGAAGACTGTAACTGTGATAATACATTCCTGCCATGACATCTTTAAATACTGTATATCCTAATATATTTCCCAGCACACAGGAAATCAGTGTTACCGTAACCGGAAGTGTAATATAGTGACGCAGCAGTTCACCTCTGGTAAAGCCAAGCGCCCTCATTGTACCGATTTCAGAAGCTTCCTTTTCAATAATGCTTGCAATCGTTACACTGAAAATAAATGACAGAATAACCATGATGACATATAAAAGTACCTGGATCATGCTCTTATCACTGCCCATATCATCACCCGTAAAATGAATGGCCTGATTTTCTACTGCCGGTGTAATATTGGTAATACCCGCCCGCAGGGAAACGAGCTGTTTTAAAATGTCATCGGACAAATCACGCTGCTGTGAATCCGTCAAATCCGTCTTATTATTTTCCCATGAATATATGAAATGCTCCGTTCCTGCGTCCATTTTGTCATACTGACCTTTCGTTACAATGGCAACACCAAAATTTGTTGCATCAAACATCATATCCGAATTATTCTGAAACTGCGCGCTGTAATCGGACAGTGCCACTGTTCCTACAATCTCAAGCTTCTCTCCACCAAGAACAACCGAATCCCCGATTTTTAATTCCCTGTTTTCGGCAAACAGGCGGTCGAGTGCAATCTCTCCGTCCTTCTGCGGTGCTCTGCCTTCCATGACACACACCAGATTTATATCATTTCTCTCGCCGAAAATACGCAGTGTCGCATTTGCGATGGCTTTTGGTACTTCCTTATAAAAGTTCTCATACAGCACCACATCATTTTCTGTTTCTACTTTTTTAAGCAGTACCGCATCTGCCTTTTGTTCCAATTCAAAATTGCCGTCTTCAATATTGTATTTTTCAAAGCTTTCATCGTATGCATGGGTCATGCTGTTATCAGCGACCAGAAAACCTGAAATAAACCCGATTGTCAGTGTTATAAACAAAAATATCACGGCATATTTTCCGAAATCCTGCTTTAATTCCCTAAAAAAACGCTTTCGCAATGGATTTTTCATGCTGTTTACCTCCCCGTTTTACCACTCTAACTGCTCCGCCGGTACTTTAGCGGCATTCATTTCAACATCCTGAATCTGACCGTCTTTGAGCTTTACAATCTGGTCTGCCATATTTTTAATCGCGTCATTGTGGGTAACTATAACAATTGTATTGCCGTATTTCTGATTGACCCGCTCAATCAGTGCCAGAATATCCTTTGAGGTATGATAATCGAGGGCGCCGGTCGGCTCGTCGCAGAGCAGAATATCCGGATTTTTCACGATTGCCCTGCCGATTGCCGTCCGCTGCTGCTGACCGCCGGACAACTGGCTCGGAATTTTGTTCTGATGTTCTGTCAGTCCCAGCACATCAAGCAGTTCATCAATCTCTAACGGCCGGCTGCTTAAATATGCGCCGACTTCGATATTTTCACGTACCGTCAGATTTCCGATAAGATTATATGCCTGAAATACATAGCCTAAATGCTTTCTTCTGTATTCTGTCAGCTGCCTGTCGTTCATGCTCTGCATAACCTCGCCTGCTACGGTAACACTGCCGGAATCTGCCGTGTCAATGCCTCCTACGATATTAAGCAGTGTAGATTTTCCCGAACCGGAAGGTCCCAGCAGTACGCAGATTTTCCCTTTCTCCACACCAAGCTGTATCCCTTTTAAAACCTCCACTTTGTTTTCACCCGTTCCATAACTTTTCCGTAATTGTTCAATCTCTAAAAACATAAATTTCTCCTCACCGACTATGTTCATTTATCGTAACATAAAAAGAGTTAGACAATGCTAACTTCTTTCATAATGTTAGCCCTGTCTAACTCTTTTGTCAAGTTCTATTTATTTCCCCTATCTTCTTTCCCTGCGCATAAATCTAAACTGCTTTTTCTTCCGGTATTTCTTTCATATGACAAATGCTTAAAAACAGACTGCGTTCCGCAATTCTTAACTGCAATGTTCCCCACTGTGTATAATAATCTACATTTTCATACAGTTTACGGATACAATTGCCGTAAAACGGCTCCGTTATCCTTGTTGTGTACCTCATTTCAATATAACAGTACATTGCATAAATAAGCACAATCTTTGTTCCTGCGGCATACGCTTCCAGACTTGTATACTCACGAAAAATGCGTTTTAAATACGCATCCCGTGCCAAAAACGCATAAAATTTCTTCTTACAGCTGTTAAAATCACCCTGTTTAAACAGCTCCTCCTCAATCCGCACTGCCACTGCATGGCACATTCCCTCAAATACCGATTCCATTCCCGTAACCCGCACAAGCTGTGCCTTTCCAAGCCACGAAAGTCTTTGCGGCAGTGTAGAAGATTCAACCCCGTATAAAAATACAACAATTTTAATTCTGCCCTTTTCAAAGCTGCTTTTTAAAATATCCAGCTCCACAAGAGCTGTTATATCCTGTATCAGCTGTGGTGTTAAAACTACTACGGCTTCCTGATGCCTTGCGATACTTTCACATTCCTGCTCATACGTTACCTCCCTCATAATATTTTTCTCTCCGTCTTCTTCAGGCATTGTAAATCCCCAATTTTCCAAGTGATACAAAACGGCCTTTGCATGACTTTCGTTTTTGCTTCTAGAATAGCAAACGTACATTTTTCCTCCTCCAGTTTCTTTTGTACTCATTCCCCCTGAAAAATGTATTCTGTATTATAATAACACATTTTTATAATTATAAGTATTATCACATTAAATCCTGTATTTTTTCAAATAAACCATATGACCATACACTATTTTACCCACTCGTTATAAATTTCACTATGTTTAGTACGCCGAAACCCTGCTGATTTTCCGGAATGGCAATAGTTTCACAGCACTTTAACAGCCGCATTTTTACACCTTTCGGTGTATAGTCCGGTCTTTCCTCTAAAAGTCTGGCAACTGCTCCGCTGACAATGGGAGCAGACATTGATGTTCCGCTTTTTTTTGCATATGCATCCTTACGGTTGCTGCACGCAATAATATTGGATCCTGTCACAACAACCTCTGGCTTAATCACACATTCCTCCGTCGGTCCTCTGCCGGAATAATACCGCACTTTCCTTCCGCGTACACCCGAAAAATTGGTATCGTCATACGAACCGACGGTTATAATTTTTTTACAGTTTCCCGGTGCGGTAATACTGTTTCTGTCCGGTCCGCTGTTTCCTGCCGCCGCTACCACAACAATTCCGGCATCCCATAGCTGTTCCACCTGCCGGTTAAGTTGTTTTTCTTCCTGCGCATCGTGGTCTGGTACCGTTCCGAACGAAATATTAACAACCCGGATATTATACCGCTCTCTCTGTTCTAAAATCCATCGAAGTCCTTCTACCACATCTGAAATTTTCCCGTTTCCCTGTGCATCCAGAACTTTTACGCCTATCAGTGCCGAATGCGGGGCAATTCCTTTATACCGTCCACGGGATGCACTCCCGTCCCCGCCTATGATTCCCGCTATATGTGTCAAGTGTTTTTAGCACAAATTTTACATTATTTAGAAATTCCAGTGAATTATTATTCGTTGTTCTTCGCTAGAATCATTTTGTTTTCTTTCATCAATCTCTATGTAGTCAATAAAATCATTTACTATTTCATGTGTAAGTTCACTAAAATCCGCATATCTCTGTACAGATTGAATAATACTATCTTTCGACTGTATTAGTTCTTCTATTTTTTGAATCTTTTGTACTGTTTCTAATGACGTCTTTTGTAATTCTACCAATTCATTGTCGAAATTTTCTTTTAATTTAAAAAACATTTCATCAGAAATTGCCTTGTTGACTCTATCCTGGTACAGTAATTTTAATGACTGCGTTATCTCATTAATGTGTTCCTCAGCTTTTTGTTGTTCTTTTCTGTATTGCTGAATTTGCTTTTTGTTGTCATTTAACATTAACTCCGCTGCAAGTTTTTCTGTATTTTCATTGGATTCAAGTACACTTCTGACTATCGCTTTAATTCTTTTCAACACAATTTCATATATTTTAGAATAACGAATATTGTGCGATGTACATTCTTTTCCTCGTGATTTATTTGCTAATTGACAGCGCATATACCAGTCATTGTTTGTTCCTCTTACTATTCCAGATTTTATCATTGTATGTCCGCAGGTTGCACATTTTAATTTTCCGGAAAATACATGTGTTTTCTTTCCAGACTCTTGGTTTACGTTGACGATTCTTCGACTTTTTCTCATTTTTTGAACTTTATAAAAAAGTTCTTTATCAATTATTGCTTCATGATGATTATCAATTACAATCCATTTTTCTTTTGGCAGAGCAACAACCTTTTTGTCTTTATAACTTACCTTTTCACACGTTCCTTGTTCAAGCTTTCCTATATATGTTTCATTTCTAAGAATTCTGTTTATTGTCGTTATACTCCAAAAATTATATTTAATTGAAAATTCGTCCGCCTGACGATTTTGATACTGCAATCCCTTTTTCTGTTTATAAACCGTTGGATTGTCTATATGTTCATCTTCAAGCATATGACTGATTGCTTTCGTACTATAACCCTGAAGATATAAGTCATAAATCTTACGAACCACATTTGCTGCATATTCATCTATAATAAATTTATGTTTATCATCAGGATCTTTTTCATAACCATACGGGGCAAACGAACCTAAAAACTGCCCCGCCTTCATCTTCTGTTTAAATACAGAACGAATATTATTCGATAAATCTTCACAATACCATTCATTTACAAGCCCGTTTATCTGTCTGCTTTTTTTATTATTTGCATTCAACGTATCCACTCCGTCAACAACCCCGATGAACCTTATACCAAGCAATGGAAAATCATGATGCAGGTATTTCTCTACGTGCTGCATATTTCGTGTAAATCTAGATTGTGTCTTAGCGATTACTACATTATACTTTCCAAGTCTTGCGTCCTTGATTAATCGGTCAAATTCAGGTCTGTCGTCATATAACCCCGAATAATCATCATCTGAATATACATCTACTATCTGCATGTCATGTGAAACAGCATAGTCTGTCAGCAATAATCTCTGATTGACTATGCTTTCACTATCATCACCTTTGTTAATCTTATCTACGTCTTCTTTACTCAATCTTAAATATAAAGCTGCTTTATCCATTTTATCCTCCATTAGAATAAGACAAAGCAAGTAAACACTTTTATTTTAACATAAAACGCTCACTTACAAAATATCAAGTTTATATTATTTCATTCTAGTAATCTGCTTTTTAATTAACTCATATATTAACTTTTCTCTCTGCTCTTTATTTTTTGTTTTATAACATTCTTTTACTACATAATTGATTTCTTTCATTCTTCTCCTCATACTTTTTTTATATTTTATCTTCAACAGCTTGTTTCATATGATAAAATTCATATTTTGTCTTTAACAAAATTATTGTCTATATTCTTATCATTTCTTTCTTCTGTTTGTGCATATATTAACGCTTGTTCGATAGCCAATATATATCTTTTATTTTTTTCATTTAATTCATTAAACTTATTCAGAAATTCATTCGTTTCTATTTCTATATTCATTTGCTCCCTCTTTTCGTTCGTTATGTGAGTATAATACTACTGCTATGTGAGTATGTCAAGTTTATATTACCATTTTCACTTGTAATGTGAGTGCTATCATGCTATTATAAAATCACGCAGAAAGGAGGCTTAAAATGTCTATCAATCAACGTGTTAAGCAGGTTCGCAAAGCTTTAAATTTATCTCAGGCAAAATTTGCTGATGCACTTTCTATGTCCAAAGGTTACATTGCTGGCATAGAATTAGAGCATAATAATGTAAATGGCAGAATCGTAAAATTGATATGTTTTACATTTAATGTAAGTGAAGAGTGGTTAAAAACCGGCAATGGAAATATGTTTAAAGATACCTCTAATCAACTTTCTAACTCAGCCTTCACTAATTTTTTGGAACTAAAACCTGCGTATCAGGAATATGTCCTTAACCAAATCAACCAGCTTTTAGCCCTTCAAAACAAAGAAATCGAATAATACTCTTATGTATTTAATTTAACCGTTGCATATAAGGTGCAACGGTTATTATATTTCTTTTCGTTATGATTAAACAAAGGCAATATGCGTGTCAAGTCTTTTTTCATAACAATTTTTCATTCTACTTTTTACGTTCAATGAATGAATTATGCTTTTTTATAAACTAATTAAGAATTCTTTCTTAAAATACCTAGTATAATTAATTTAATACGAAAATCCCCACATTTAGCATATAATAAAAGCAAGGACAAGCCTTGCTTCTACCGCCTTACAAATTAACCCTCCGGCTTAATTTTCCAGTTGGTGTAATTAAATACTTATATATCCGTTATCCAGCCTTTCCCGTAACCTTAATCATGTCTTCTAAAGACATATTAAACATCTCTTTTATCTGCTGTTCCGGTATTTTAAGGGCAATCGCTTCACATATCTGCTGTTTCTGGCTGTCATCTAACTCACAAATATATTTGTTTATGTATTCAACCAGTGAAAGCTGCATATCCTTTTTAAGGGTTACACTCTGCTCTTTATCCGGATGGGCTAGCTTATCCAGTTTTTGCTCATACTCTTTTTCCCTCAAAAAGGCAATCATCATTTTTTGATCATCATCCACTTTTTCATATGGCTGCGTATAATCTTTATACAGGAAATTTTCATCGATGATGATTTTTTTTGCCCCTGCGGGAATCTCTGCGACTTCCTCAACCTTTGGTTCAATAATCACAGTTTCATATGCACCTGTTTTAGTATTAAGCATTCCTCGAACCGCACACACATAGCCGCCATCCGGACTTTCTTTATTTAGCTGCATTGCAATCTGATACGCTGAATATGGAATAACAACGTTTTTGTTAAAAATACGTCTGAATTTTGCAAAAAGGATTGTGCTGCGGCTTGCTCCGCTTTCCCATGGAAACGCTTTACGGTCCATTATAGGCAGTTCACCCTCAAGGAAAATTATACAGTTCTTTCTGCTCATTCGGCGTACTCCAGCAGGAGTCATTAACTCTTTGCCTGTTTTTGCATAATTTGCGTTAAAACTGTTCCCATGCTTACCATCTGTGAAAGTATCAATTGTCATTTTGCCTAACATTTCCGAAATATATTTCTGTGTCGATAATGCACCGGCACCACAACCGAGAAAAACGATAGTTGCGCAGTTATCCATCATGATTTCCCATTTGTTTGACTTGTACAATGCTTCAGCCTGCGACTTAGACTGCAAAATAGGAATTAAAGAAATGTTACGTGAACGGATAGTACCCATTACTTTTTCAGCATCAGCCGGTCTTGCTCCGGCATAGTATTCGTCCATCCAAAACGTCAGAGGAATTGGCAGTCTGCCCCCCTGTGCCTTAAAGTCATAGTCTGCCATACGGCACAGAATCTGTAGTGCCTGGCTGTATAACATACTGGCAACGAAGTTATAAGAAGAATCGTTATCGTCTGTAACGATAAATAACGCTATTTTATTTTTTGTCGGATGCTCTACCGTTCCACCAACACCCGTAGCAAACTCACGCAGATTCATGTCATCGGCTTCAAACACACGCTGCAGTGCTTTTGTTTCACAAAGCTTCAGCATTGCATTTGTAATGACAATAATTGAACGTACTGTTTCTGTAGCACCTTCTTTTAACTTACGGTAATCTCTTACTGCCGGATTATCTTCCCCATATTTTTCAGATATAGCATTCATTTTCATCTGTAAAATAGTTGGTGGCTTTTCTCCTTCTTCAACTTCAACACTTGTATCATATTTAGTTTCATCATTGATTAGCTTTAACACGTTATTGAACGTGGCTGTTCTTCCTTCTTCTTTTGCCATAAACCACTCATAATAAAATGTTGCCTGCAGATAAAGTGCAACACCTTCCTGCCAGAACGGATCGTTCGACATTGAATCTGGTGGTGTCAGTGACTGCTGTATATTTGCAATCAGTTTAATCAGATCTTCTTCTTTTTCTATATATGCAAATGGATTATATCGGTCGGACAGCTCTGGGTCTTTTAAATTTAAGACCCGGATTGTATAACCATCATTCTGCAGCTTTAAACCGCATTTGTACAACAATTCACCTTTGACATCCAGGATGATATAATTTCCTGTTGCTTCCAGTATATTTCGCATAACAATAGATGTAGACTTGTACTGCCCTGAAGAACCCCACAACATCATATTATTATTGGATGGGGCATTTTCACCTTCCGTGGCAACACGCACATTCTGGCTTAATATCCGGTTCTTGTTCGGGTCAGGATTGCTTCGTCTTTTGGTAATGTCGTAAGGGTCTGCCCATTCCTCATCACCGTATTCATGTCCAGCTTGAAAATTCCGGTAATGATACAGAATATACCAGCACAGGAAAACCCATAAAATTATACCAACACCTAAACAGGCGGGTGTTTTTTCATTCCACCAGACTTTATACCACTGTTCAAAAATCAGTGGAAGATAATCCGCAGCATTTATAAGTGTTACATCCGGAAATGTAAATATCCCTGATATGTAATAACTGGCTATCAAAATCGGAGCTAATAACATCATTAAAAATGGAATTGATACCTGTTTCTTTTCAATCATTTCTTTTCTCCTTCTTCGTATATTGAATAACAATGGTCACCATGAATATGAATAGAAAAATCCCCTATCTGTGGAAATTCCTTTGAATGAAAATATACAAAGTGTGTAACACCGAATTTATCATTTCTAACTTCTCCCACCGATGCATAATCGCAAGATTCCGCATCATCACTGTTCAGAATAATATAGTCAATAGGGCATATTAAACTTCCGTTAAGCATATCAATGCACTGCATTTTAGGCTTGCTCTCAATGGAATCAATGCTGATTTTTCTGCCATAGTTTAAAAACGTTGCCAGTTTTTGATAAGTCTGACTGTTATTCATAAGCATTTGCGTTTCGTATTCTCCGGCTTGAGCCATTTCTTGATAGAGTTCTTTAATTCTTTCTTTACAGAATGTAAGTAATTCTCCCTTTATATCAGCAGGAATTCTACAAAAAAGCTCTATAAGAGCGTTAATTGTTTTTCCAAATGCTATGTGTTGATCTCGCTTGATATTTTTCAAGGCTTCAGCGTTTTCGTCTGTTAAATCGATAGATAACTTTTTTCCCATAATTCTAGTTTCCTTATTACTCTCTCTATTTAATTTTAGGTTTCGGGCTATTAATCTGTGGATTAATCTGCGGATTAACAGCTTTATCCTTCTTCGGCGACCAGTTCTTGTTGTTATGTTTATCAAACTGTATAAATATATCTTCACCATTTTGAAATGGATTATTAACAGCGTCTGGTCTGCCATTTATAAATACACGTGGAACTTTGTCTTTTTCCAAAAAAGCAATATACCTTATCTTACTTTCTCCCTTAACTTCAAATACATTTTTCTTATTAAGCATCAATGTCATTTTTCTGCCTGTATACGGAATAAAACACGCAAACGCATCTTTTCCATACTCATTGTTTTTTAGGCGGTCATTTAATGTACAATCTTCAACAAGGGTATTGTAGTCGATACTTATCATTACGTAATTATTATCATTTTTTAGATCAACACAGGCTGCAGATGTTGATGGACGAATCTCGTGGGAATACTCTATTATTTCCTTTTCTGTTTCGTCTGGCGGAATCTGATTATACTCAGCCAGCCGTTCTTTTACATCGTTTGAAGCTGACTCCATCCAGGATTCAGGAGTTTCAGTGGCAGTATTAAGATACTGCTGTTCGTCCATTACAGTCATTTCCGGAATATCCTTTTCTCCCTCTGTAGCATTTGAGAGCAGTTTATGCTTATATATGTTATATGCCTGCTCCACCATATTTAAGTCAGAGCTTGCCACCCGGAACTGCTTTTCTCCATCTCCGGGCATTAAGTCCGGCAGGTCCGAAAAATTAATATCCAGTGCCTTAAATGCCTGCACCATATCCTGTGCAGCTGCATCTGGAACAGATACAATGCTTGTCTTTCCATCTGTAAAATTAAGCAAATCTCTGCCGCTTAACTCTCCTCCGGTAAGATTATCTCTAATGTATTGGGAAAAACAAGCATTAAACTTAGCTGCATCTTTACTCTGCACACACACATGCACTGCCTTATCCTCCGGATTTACGCTATCCTGTATACAGTATGTTATCCCTGCTTTATCCAAATATTGCTGTATTGTTCCTTTGGCATTCAGCCACAGTTTATTTTCTTTGTATGGCATACGGTACATCTGGAAATCGCCTTTGCTTTTACGCAAAAAATCCGTAAATTCCTCTGTATATCCCTGCGTTACTATATTTTCTTTTGCTGCACGTTTAATAAACTGCATAAGTTTCATCATTGCGTACGCATCAAGACGGCTAAATTTAAGATATGTTTTAATTCCTTTAACACCTTTTTGAATCTCTGCATAGGCTCCATTTGTTAATTCACTCATATAAATCCTCCTTTACGTCACATTTTTGGTGTCATATCTTCCGGTATATTTACCGGTACTGTATGTTTTTGTTGCGCTTCCCGCTGCAGCTTTTCCTGTGCCTTAAATGCCTGTTCAAGCTCTGTTGCAGCTTTTAAGGCTTCGATTGCAGACTTGTACGTCTGCGGATTGCCTTTTTCATCTGTAACAATATGCTGTTCTTTTTTGTCGAAAATGTAGTAGTATCCATCTTCAAAGATATTCTTATCCTGAATATTGGACACTTCCTGATATTGGGCAACAAAACGTTCCGGCTTTGACATTTCCTGTATCGCGCTTAAAAAATATGCTTCAGACACTTGTGCATACTGAAGCTGTCTTTTAAAAACATGTAAATAACCGGCTGCATCTTTTCTGTCTTTTCTTATGCCCTGTTTCAATGCTTCTGCAGAAAGTCCCAGAACATTTGCAAACAAATTAATCTGCATATCATTAAGCTTTTCCGCTCCTGTTTCGATCTGCGTGATGTTCCGTGTAAGCGTTATCCGTTCCATATCTTCCACGGTCAATCCTTTCTCTCTGCGCACCTCACTTATAATTGTGCTATATGGCGTTCCTTTTTCCATAAAAATCCTTTCCGTGACGAACTTCGTCACAATCAAAATAAATGCAAAAAGGAACCTGCGGTTATGACAGATTCCTCTTATACATTTTTAGAATAACTTATTAAATTTGCGGTTTCCAGTTCCATTTAGTGTCATTTATTTACAACTGATTTAAATAGGTTTTTGGGCATAACATCAACATCATTATTTTGATATTCTTCACCCTCCCATCTGACTTCAATTTTATCTGAATCTCTATTCTGACTGTCATATTCACATATTATTACAGCGATACTCCCCTTCTTATAAAATAAAGTATCTTCAATTAATTTCACAAGTTCTCCCTTTTTCAACACGCCTCTCCCTTATCTCTAAATTACATTATCTTCATAGTACTTTCGCAGCTGTTCCATCATTTCAATAGATAAATTCGGAGCTGCAAAGCGTTTCAATACGCTGTATGGCATACCGTCTGTCATGCAGCGTATTAGATATTGCTTTTGTGCTTCAGAATACTCCGGATTCTGTATCACATTTTTAGTAAACAGTTTATAGCTGTAGGACTGTTTCTGTGCCTGCTTTGCCCGTCTGCGCTTTTTAATCAGTTTATTAAATATTCCCGATTCCGGTACAGGCTGCTGTGTATCCTGTGCCTGCTCCATTGCTGTTGTTGCCTGCTTATTCTTTAATTCCATTTCAAGTGCCTGAATCTTATTTTTATAACCGGCAATCTGCTTTTGGGTTTGGTCATTTTCGTCCATGACAGACATATACTGCTTATGCAGCATTTCCAGTTCTGACGTTTTTGCACGCAGTGCTTCCTGTGCCTGGGCAATGGTACGTTCATTTGCATCTCGTTCACGCGCCATTGCTTCCTTTACGTCTTTCTCAAACAGTTCCCTGATTTCCTGATTCTTTTGTGTAAGCTCCTGTGCCATCTGACTTGCCTGCTCAACCGTTCCATACAACTCATCAGCGTTTTGATACATTTTTGTAAGCAACTGCGTCCTACGTGCGCAGATACTATTAACATCAAGTGCAGAAGAAGACATAGCTAATATATCTGTATGAGCAATACCACAAACAGCACACTTTAGATATTCAGTCATATGTGCAATATCAGGTTGTGTATTAATAATGTTAAAAACTTCATCTGTAATTTTAAAATATTTCTTTGCATCTATAAGAAATTCTGCAAAAACGTTTATTTCTTCATTCATTTTCTTTGTACCTCCATTTTGCTATCATTCTGAACTGTTTTCTTCTTATCTTCATATTTGTCGATAACTTTTGAAAGTTCACGCACTTTCATGGTTTCATCAGAATCCTTAATGATATGCATTAAAGTTCTCTTTTCCTGCATTACCGCACTCAGTTTTTCTTTTAACTTTACATTTTCCTTTGCAGATAAATCCGTAAGTCCTGCTTCGCTGTAGTTTTCTTCATATTCTTCGATTATGTCTGCAAGTTCTTCAAATTCTTCATCAGACATCTTACAGCCCTCGTTCTGAAGTTTCTGCACCAGACTTCTGTATGTATTTCTTATTTCATTTTCTTCCGGTGCAAATATTTCATCAGCAGCTTCCTGTGTTTTCATCGCTGCCTTTATTTCACGAATTTCTTTCCGCACATTTTCAAGTTTTTCCTGCGCCTGCTGTATGCTTCCTATGTTATTATCAATCAGATAATTACATTCATCACGTATCGAATCTATCCGCAGCAAATCTTTTCGTACACGAATCTGCTCCGAAAGATTCATATTGTAATAATGGAACTGCTGAGCCTGATTGTATCTCATCGCACTGCATACAATAAATCTGCTGTTTTTCCTGTACTCGTTTATGATGTGCAGTTTTTCAGAAACATAAATTTTATCTGCCAGTATATTTCCTTTTTCCAGTAAAATTCTCTGCTGTATATCCTGCATTGAGTATCCTGCGCCAAGACGGTAATCCCGTCTTGCACGCTCGGATTTTTTTCCGCAGATTTCCATAGCCCCGTGCTGATAAGCAATGTACTGTCCGTACTTTTCAGAATTTCCAATCCGGATTTTATATCCCATTCGCTGCATTTCTTCGATGTAATCATTAAAATTGTCTGAAACAGAAACTGCCCGGTCTATATCCAGCCGGATAATTTCCTTCCAGTTGAATTTCCCGGACTTTTCTGCAGCATGTTCCGCATAGGACTTTCCTTTTCGCTTTTTGCTTTTATCATATGTCAGTTTTTCAAGTCCATGTTTTTCACAGATTTTATCCGTTATTGGCTGTATATATTTTTCCCAATCGCCGTTTACATACCGGTATTTATTTCCATCAATTCTGCCAACCGAATTAAAAACTATATGCCCGTGCATATGCTCCTGGTCATTATGGATTGCAAAAACATAATCATATCCCGGAAGATATGTTTCACAAAACTCTTTTATAACGTCATACGCTTTTGCTTCATTACATTCTCCCGGACGAAAAGAAATTACAAAATGATACCCCTGACGTCCCTGTAATTTTTGAAATTCTTTCTTTGTGTCCATCATCGCATTATAAATTTCCGCTGCGTTTGTTCCGCAGTTGCTTCCCATCCAAAGACAGTCTTCCGTCTTATCCGGATTCAAAACATATTTTATAGAATTTGATAAATGCTGTGATGCTTTCCCATGTTTACTCTCTTTTATATTCCCCAGTACCGTTACTGCCACTTATTAATTCCTCCATATTTTTATTAACCTGCTCTAATCGTTTCGTACAGTCTGCAAGAACTTTTATCAGATTATTTTCAGATTCTGCATTGCGTAGTTTTTCATATCTACGAATTGCAATCATTAATTCGATTTTCATTTTTCTTACATCAAAGTACAGTAAATTAATTTTGGCTGTATTATTTTCATACAGTAACTGCTGTCGCAAAAAATCACTGTACTTTTTCTTTTCCTGATTTGAAAATGATGAATTTTTAAAAAGCTGCTGCAGTTTTTCATACTCCGCTACTGTAAGTCTGCAGCATATCATTTTAGTTCTGCCTTTTTCATTCATGTGTATGCTCCTGTTCTTTTTCAATCTGCAGCATGATTTTCTGCAGCAAGTCATCTGTTACATTTCCTCCGATTTTTTCCTCAATACTTGAAACAAATTTTTCATTACGGCTGATTCTTTCCCGCTGTTCCTGTTCCTGCTTTTTACTTTCAAGCATGGCAAGTTCTTTCTTTTTATTTTTAAGTTTCTCCTGAAGACGTTCGATGTCTTCTGTTGTCTTTTTGATTTTTTCGTTTAAATCCATTACTCGTTATCCTCCTGTTTCTGTTTATTTTCCTGTTCCATTTTTTCGGTTTCCTTACGTTTTTCTTCCAAAAGAATCCGGTCTAAAACATCCCACGGAATAAATCCGGGCTTCTTTCTCAAATCCGCTGTCAGTTTCTTCACTTCTTCTTCTGTCAGTGTTTTTTGTGGCATTACATTTCTTACCACCTGCGGCTGGATAATATACTGGTCTGTTCCGTTTTTTCCATAAAGCCGGTCATAGTTAAGAGAAACTTTTTCTAAAATTTCATTGATGTTTTCGTACATATCATCAAACCTGTTTTGAAAATCTTTCAGTCGTCTTTTATCTGAATCACTTTCAGCTTTTTTATCTTCCGTTAAATTTTTCTGATGTTCCAGCCAAAACAAAAAAATTCTATTTACGAATTCTATCTGTGTTTCTTCCTGTAATTTTTTTTCCATTACTTTCTCAAAAATTTCATCATCAATTTTGATTGTTCTTGCCATTTCAATTCCTTCTTTCTGTTTACTTTTTGCTAAATCTTTTTGTGTTTTTATATAGTGCCTATACTTTTTATACTTTTATGTGAAAGCCAGTATTTATGCGGAGGCACTCAATTTTACAAAAGTGCCGGGTATAGAGTGCCTCAACTTTTTATAGGCACTCTATACCGCATTTTCGGCACCCCTGTTATTTACTGGCTTTAAGCACTGTTGGTTACTCTGTAACTATCAGGCACTCCTGTGATGTGTACCCTCTGATATTTTTTTGCAAGATACGCATTTTGTAATACAACACCGTTCCGCTTCCGCTCCACTTGCTACTTGTTAGGGGAAGTCCCCTAAGACCCCTTACAGACAGACAGTCCACACATTTTTTCACAGCTGTTCTGACACTTACACAGTTCATTTTTGTAAAATTTTTTGCTATTCTTTTTCTTTGCTGCATAAAAAAATTCCTTTCCTATTACTTAAAAATTTAAAAGAGGAACGGATTTTTGCCGTTCCTCCTTTAAATTTTTTTGTTGAATTTTCTACGGATTTTGTTATCCTTTTTGAAAAAATCTGAATTTAATTTTGAAATTTTAAAAGATAATTTTTAAATAATTCTTCAAAATTTTTTTCGTTTTTACTGTGGTCATTGATGTATCTGTAAAACGAATCGAGTAAATTATTTTCAGTATACATCTTCTGTCTGCACATCTCTTTTGCATTTTCAGCGGTTGTCCGCAGCTGCGCTGTTATTTTCTTTTTCAATTCGATTTCTGCGGATTTTGCAAAAAGATTTTCTCTGCTGGACTTTAACATATCCATCACAAAAAATTCGTATTCTGTATCAATTTTATCTCTGAGTTTTTCTGCTGTTACCATTTATTGTTACCAATCCTTTCTATATTTGTGACGAAGTTCGTCACATTTATTCTTCTTCATTTTCTTCAGGTAATTCTTCTTCTGAATCTTCCTGATTATCTTCATCATCCGTTACTGTAACTACACGTCCGCCACATACTGCATGTTTTTGATGCCATGCATCCGTAAAGTCATAATATCCAATCGGGTCACCGGCTTCGTAAATTTTACCGTTTCCCGCATAAATTCCAACGTGTGTGATATACCTTTCTGACGGTGTGGTCTTTGTAAAGAAAACCAAATCTCCCGGCTGGAGTTCATCCAGTTCCACATGGTCAACGTAGTCATATTGTTCCTGCGCCGTTCGTGGAAGCGATATGCCTGCCTGTCCGAAACACCATTGCGTAAGTCCCGAACAGTCAAACCCCTCATCCGGATTTGAGCCGCCGTATTCATAATCATTTCCTTCGTATTTTATGGCTTCTTCAAAGACATTTTTTATGACATCGTTATTAAAAATCGTTACATAGCTTTTAACGAGCCGTACATAAAACATGTTTCCGTACATATATCTCCAGCCACCATTTTCAGCGACCGAAATATCATTTGCGTAATCTGTAACCGCACCTCCAGACTTTTCTTTGGCAAATTCCTGAGCAAGTTCAAATGTATATTCATTACCATTTTCTGCTACGTAATTAATAAATCCCGCACCGTAATTGTATGCCTGAACTGCTGTATCAATGTCACATTCCTGTGCATTTACAGCTTCTATCAATTCAGAAAAATACTTTACACCCTGTCGGATTGATTCATCTGTTGATAAGGAGTTGGGCGGCAGTCCCAAAGATTCTGAAGACTGCATGACATCTTCTCCTTCTCCGTGCGATTCAACTTCCATGATAGCAAGAAGATATGGAACATATTCTTTTATTCCATATTCTTCAGCATAATCACTTACATCTGTTTCGTATTCCAGTACGTTTGCAGACACTGTTGTAAGTGCGTTAATCGCTTTTTTTACGATTGTCGCCGGAGCAAATACAACGGAAATTATCGTTGTAACAATTGATACAATCGCTACAATGATTGCAGCGATAACAAAAATTGGTGCTAAAAGCTGCAGCGCTGCAGCTGCCAAAGTGGCAGCTATCATTGCAGCTTTCTGTATTATTCCGGACGATTTTGCAGTTTCAGATGAATCCGTTTTATCGTCTTTTTCTGTCTGCATATCAGCAGAATTACTCTGCACCGTTCTTTTTATATTGTCCGCTATTTTCTTTACGGCTTTTATACCTGCTTTTACAGCCTGCACCTGAATATTTGCGCTGACTGCATAAGTGTTCTGTGTCATTTCTCCGGCAGGATTTTTCATTGCTTCAGCTGCAGAATTTTGCATATTCTGCACATCATTATATACATTCTTCCCTGCATTATTATGTGCATTGCTATCGTTGTAATAATGAATTTCCGTTGCTCTTTGTTCCGGTTCTGCCATATCCTCATTCATTCCGGATATATTTGCCGGACCGGAAGTATATTTTTCCTGTTTTGTTCCGGAGGAAAAAACAGAATATCCTTTTGCTTTTTCCTTAGAGCTTTTTTGTGCAGCATAATAATCATTACGCTGCACATCTGGCATACTGTTTAACTGCTCCTGAAACTTTTTGTATTCCGGGCTTTTCATTGCACGTTCGATAATCCTCTGCTGTTTTGCTTTGGAATATCTGTTCCACTGCCGCCTCTCTTTTGGTGTAAGATAATATGTAATTTCAAGCTTCTGTTTATCTTTTACAGATAACTTTCTTCTTTTCCTTTTCATATCGTCTGCAATAGTTCTGTACGTGCCATATGTCCTGTCGGCTGCCGGTTTACACGCTGTCTTTTTTACTGCATAATTAAGCTTTGTATCTTTTACCTGTGGTATTTTCATTATTCTTCCCTACACTTATAATATGTCTTTCCTGACTGCTCATAGGAAATAAGATGTCCCTGCAGATGCAGTTCTGAAAGTACATTTTCAGCTTTATCAACCGGCATATTCAATGTATTTTGTACGTCTTCTGCTGTTATAGCAACAACAGCAGCCATCTGCAGTATCTGTACTGATATGCTGTGCTGCGGATTTTTTGCAATCTCCTGAAGTTTTTTCTCGTGAAAATTTGTTGAAAACGTGTTGTATAACTCATTATCTTTTGACATTGAAGCATTAAGCAGTATGACTTTCTTGCCCCATACGACGACACCGTAACCTGGAATTTCTTCTGAAAGCGAATCAAATTCGCTTTCGGAAAGCGGCTGTACCGCAGCAAGTGTCTGTGCGTCCACTCCGCCCTGGTCAAAAAACACCTTGTATCCGCAATTAGAAAACATATCACGTAAGTTTGGATTCTGAATGGCTCTTGTAAGATTTTGCAGAGCCAATGTAACAATACCGCCAAATTTACGGTATGTCACAACTGCATTAAGTAACATATCTGCAGAGCTTTCATTATCCGTTACAACCTGTGTTTCATCGATGATGAAATGTGTCGCTTTCTGAAGCGACTGATTATATTCCATACGTGTGGACAGGAAAAACATGATTGTAATCATTACAGGCTCCCAATAGTCTTTGGATACATTTTTCAAGCCAAACACAACGAAGCGGTTATCCATTGTAATATTGGAACATTCAGAGAACATATCATAAAGTCCTCCGGAAACATACTGTGCAAGCGAATTATATATCCTGTGCAGGATTGCCTTGTCATTATTATTTTCCATTTGGTTTTCCAATTCGGAAATCCTGTTATAGACACTGGTAAGTGTTGGCTGCCATTCCAGTCTTTTCTGTGCAAAAGCTTTATCATACACGTCCTGCACAGCCTGTGTCACAAAGGAACTGTATTCCTGCGTGTATACAATATTGCTCATTACTGCCCTGCAGAAGCTGTTTGCCCATCGGCTTACATCTGCAACAAACTGGTCTTTTCTTGCAGTATTTTTCTGTAAAAAAATCTCCTGACTGATTTCCATCGGGTTTATATAAATATCCCCTTTGGGCGTAAAATCAAGGAATTTTCCACCAAACATTGCACACGTACCCTGCATTTCATTCTGCGGGTCAATAATTATTATGTCATCTTCAGTAGACAATAATGTCTGCGCTACCTCTGTTTCTTTCATAAAATAGGATTTGCCGGAACCTGTATGACCGACAATCATTGCGTGTGGTGATTTCAGCTTTTTTCTGTTAGCAAAAATTAAATTTTTAGTTGTCCTGTTTACCCCTAAAAAGTAACCTTCCGGCTCAGATAAATCCTGCGCGTAAAACGGCTGCAATGAAACAACCGATGATGTCAGAAACGCACGCATTTTTGACACAAGTCTTGCTCCGATGGGCAATGACGTGTTAAATGCTTTAAGCTGTACATTATTGTACGTTTCAAGCATTACTCCGGCTGTTTTTCCTTTCTGCTTCATGGATTCGACCCTTTCCGCAAGTTCATCTTCTGAATCTGCCGTAACAAGAACCATAAGACCGACAAGTAGGCAGCTTTCATTGTTATCTTCAATTTGATCCATATAGTTTTCAAGTTCGGTTTTCTTTTTATCTTTGCCGTAAGATACACCAGCCATAAGCTGTCCTTTCGTTCTCTTTGCATCAATCTCCTGTGTTATGGAACGTTCATTATTCATGTTGGCATTTGAAAGCGTATTTTTTAATACATCACCGGCTACAGGTGCATAGTCGACCGTAACAAAAGATGGATACGAAACCTGTGTAAGATTATGTATTACTTTTTCTTCATTCAACGAAGAATCAAAGGCTCTCGCAAACATCACAGATACGTATTGACGATTGTTAAATATAAGGAAATTTTTATAACTGCGTATACTAACCGGAATAACATCAAGCACTGGATCACTGCCCGGAATATCCATTGCAATATCCGTATTATCAAAGTCATTGTAAAAGAACTTTCTAAGACTTCTAAGCCGCTGTACTCCGGACAATGGAACTATCCTACTCTTTAATGCAGCAAACAGATGTTGCAGCTCAATATCCATTGACATAAAATATGTTCTGGCATCATCGTATGTATATGCTTTTGTTGTAATCGTAAGATACATTACCCTTTCCGTGTCACTTATTTTTGAATCTGCAATCTTCTCTTTAATCCAGCTGCGGATTCCATCGGAAATTTCCGGATACTGCTGTTTATTTATGTCTGACAGCAGTTCATTCACATACTGGCTCATATTTTTATATTCGTTTGCAACTGTTATCTTAAAATCTGCACTCATAAATTCCAGCAGTTTAATAAGATTTGTTAAGATTGTATTCTTTTCATCTTCATCACGGTTTTTATAGTTTATGTCTGAGAAAACATAACAGCGGTCATAAGTTTTTAAGCCCTCTGAGCTTTCAATCTGAAATATGCCGCTTTTATTTGTATTAATGATTGAAAAAGCTTCCCTGGTATTAATGGGATACCGTTTATTAAATGGCAGTGCCGTCTGTCTGGCACTGCCTGCAAAAACCTTTTGTGGATTTAAAACAAAACTCATTATTTTCTCCTTTCTTTAATCCAAAATGCTTTAACTCTTATTCTTTCCTCGGTAGAATAATAAGACAGCTTTCTGCTCCTGTACGTATAGAGCATTTCCTTTAGCAAGCCTGCAACCGGAAGATAACCCTGATATTTGTAAAATCCAAATAAAATAACAGGAAAAGCAACCGGAACTCCTATATAAATACTGAGCGTTACATCTATATGGAATTTAAAATAAAGCAGGGCAGCCGAAGCTGCCCCGCATAAACCACCTGCACCCACATAAATCAATTCATAAATTGAAAAACCTTTCCAAAAATCGTTTCTGTATGCGGTCAGGAAATCTTTATTAAGTTTTATGTTCAATTATTTTTTCACCTCTTATCTATCCTATCTTAAATCAAATGCCCGTTTCAGAAAGGCATCCGCCCCCTTTACCGCTGCTGTTAAAAACACTACTGTAACTATACTCATTAGTACGTTGCCTGCGCCATTAAACCAGCCAAATACATCCCAGCTGGATGCAGCCCCAAACGTTGAACTATTTATTATGTGGCTGCATATCTGCAATATAAATGAAATTGCCGCTATCTGCATAACAGAAGTCAAAAATGATTTAAACCATGCCACTGCTGTATTGTCCATTCCACGACCACCGGCGATTGTACAAAGCGCGAGCGGTGCTATGCCTATAAGCAGATACAGATTTAAGAAACGGCTCATAACTTCCTCAAGAATTGTCATTGCACACGCTGTTACTAAAATAAGATACAACGGTGCAAATAAAACCATTGATAATGTAAAGCCAAGGTCTATATCGTCCCCATATATCTGTGGAATGCTGTCACCTAATACTCCTGCTGTAACGTCACTTGCAAAGCTGGTAAATTCCTGCGTTATTGCAAGACCGTTAATAAGGAGTGTGTTGCAGATAATTATTTTTTTAAATAACTCTATCCACATTTCCATTGTTACATTTTCCCTTAAATTGGAAGCCTGACGGCAGAATCCAATCAGGGCAAACATATTTAAAAACATTGCGCCCATGCCCATAAACCATGGATAAATGCTGTCAGTGATATACGTCCATGCACCCGGTGAGTATTCCTGCGGCGACATTCCAAGCAGGCTCTGAACAATCGACATTGTCCAGTTCCACACCCCTAATGCCGCCGAAAAGCAGGGTCCTCCCGCAAGCATGGCTTCAAGCCATCTAGGCATACAACCTCCTATCCGACTATCCGACAAAGGCAGCTACAAGCTGTGGTGCAAGCACCATCATAAGACCGCCGCCAACTCGTTTAAATGCACCAGCCTGCATACTGCCTTCCTGTGACTGCATTGAAGTTCCAAGTTCCAAAAAACCCCAGAGAAGGACAATCTCACCGATAGAAGACACCAGTGCAACCATAATGTCTGTCAAAATCCCAAAATTAGTAGTTACAACAGATGCACCGCTTGCTGCCACTTCTTCGTCTGCAAGCGCCAACTGCGGGAAAAATACCATTACAGAACAAAAAGCTGCCACTGCTACAAACGTTTCAATTTTTTTCCGCTGCTGTCCATCCATTGTTTTGATTTTTTCTATTAATGTTTTTACCATTTTCATATTCCCCCTACTTTCTTTTATTTAAAAACCAGCCGGACATAAAGGTTCCTAAGCCTGTTACTGCTGTAAATACAAGCCAGAAGACCACATTTGACCATCTTTGAACATCTGCAGGCATATGTCCTTTAACTGCCGTTGCAATTACAAATCCCAAAATCACACTGATTACAATTCCCACTACTACAAGTGGGTTACTTTTTTTACGCATATTTTCTCTCCTTTACAATAAAAAAGCAGACTCAGCGTTTTAAAAGCTTGTTAAGAAGTGCTGTTCTGTCAAAAGAGAGTTTTTCATTCTCTTTTTGCAGCACTTCATTCTGCTTATTCAACGCAGCAATCTGCTGTTCCAGTTCTTTAATTGTCTGTTTGTTTTTAAGAAACTGCTCCAGTTTGCGGCTTTTTTCAATTATCTCTGCCAGCAAAACATTCAGCTGCTCCTCCCTGCCTGTAAGATACTTTTCCCTGCGGTCACATTCGCTTGCGCGGTTTTCAATATCTTCAAGCAGTATCTTTTTCTGTTCCTGCTCCATATACACTCCTAAACGACTTCAACTGTCATTGATGATACTTTAAAAGTTTTAAGCGAAACAGACATCTGGTACTGTCCGTATACAAATTTTATGATACCAGTTCCTGACTGGCTGTTAAAATCACTGTCACTTTTCCGGTCAAAGCCGGAAAAACTGCCTGCCACATCGTCATAAGTGCTTAACGCACTTATTCCACAGAATGTTGTTTCAGTACCTGAAAAAATGATACTTATTTTTATACAATTTCCTGTTTCATCAGCTTCCGGATAATATATCTGTGCTGTTGAACCATGCTCATCATACAAAATCGCAATCATTCTTGTGATGTTTGACGTGTCCGGTGCAGTCCCCGACTGTTTCCAGCCATTATTTTTTAAAGCTGATACCGTTACCGGAAACGGCATTGAAACTCCATTAATGTGAATGGACAGCTTTCCATTTTCATACCGGTAAGCACCTTCTGTATCTGCACTGTTAACGGCTTTATCTTCCGTTTCAAACTGTTTCTCATCAGATATTTCTGTAAGTTCTGTATCTTCCTCTGTTACAGACTGTTCATACTCCGGTATTAATACTGCTTCATTGCTTTTACCGATACATAAACACAAAATACAACACATAATAACAATAACTGTCATTACTGCATTTCCCAGCGATGCTGCTTTAAGGAAACTCTGCTTGTTGGGATTTTTTTCTTTTCCGGCAAAAATGAGTGCATATAACATCCCAACAACTGGAATTAAAGAAATGACTACCGGAATGCTCCAGTCCCTTACTGTCAGCGGTTCAATCCGTTCGGCACGCAGTTCTTCAACTAACTTTGGGAGCTGTTGCCAGTATTCATCTGTATACAGATTTGTTACAGTCTGTGTTTCTTCTATCTGCTGTTCATTTTCCACTCTTTCCACCTCCTTTGCTTCATATTCTTTGTTAATCTTCAATCTGTTTTCCTCCTTCCTGCATAAAAAAAGAGGAACATCAGGTATATGTACTGCCTGAGTTCCTCTTTAAAATATTACATATTAAATTTTAACAGATTAATTTAAGGCTTCAAGTGTCATTTGGTGTCATCTGGTGTCATTTGGTTCCATCTGGTGTCACCTGATGTTTCAAATTTACAAATGCGGACCACTTTCACTTTGACTTGTGACGAAGTTCGTCACGTTCTGTTCTCTTTGTATGTCCGGCTGCGTGACGGAGTTCGTCACATTTTCTTTGTTTTCAAGCAAGCTTTCTGATTCTTCAATGCCCTGTTTCATGCTGCTTAAAGCTTCTGATATTCCGTCCGCTGCTTTACGTACCGTATCTGCCGCTTCTTCATCAAAACTTTCAGACTGTGTACGGTCAAGATTTAATTCACTTTCAAGCATAGACAGCCTTGTTGTTTTTTCCTTTAACTCTGCTTCCTGTTTAAAAGGCTTTGCAAGTTCCTGATTTGCATTTTCAGTCTGCCTGTTAAGCGTTTCAATTTCTTCCTTAAATCCTTCTATCTTCTCCGGAATCCTTTTTATCATATTTTCAAGTCTTTGCAGGTTGCCACTGTCGGAAAAGCCCATTTCCGACTGATATTCGTGATTTCCTTTTAATTTTGCATAAAATACTGACCTGAAAAAGTCAAATCCACCAACGACATTAAATCCCCGGTATTTTCCAACAATCCGTTCCTGTGCTTTACACGTATGCAACACTTCTGAAAACATTTCACCGGCTTTTTCTTTATCGGTAATTTTAACACCATCAATTATAATTTCATAATCCTCCTCCGGAAGCGGATTATTTTGGGCTGTTAAAAGATCTTTGCTTATATTCTCTATTGCAGAATTTTTCTCTGCAATCTGCTTCGGATATGTGATATTTACCGCATCTTCCAGCTTATGTCTTGTTCGTAAATAATCTGATTTTAACTCACGAAGCCGTGCAACAGATATATCCAAATCCATTTTTTCACGAATTCTTGGGTCACCGGTACAAAGGGATTTAATTTCAGCATAGTTTAATACGGCTTCATCACAATCTTCACAAGTTCTCGCCGGAGATTTACTTGTCATTATCTGACTGATAAACCGCTGCTTATTCTCCAGTGTCTGATACAGATAGGCATCAAAAGTGTTTTTTGTAACATAGTTATAAATATATACATTTTTGTTTGTGTTCCCCTGTCTGATGATTCTGCCGTTGCGCTGTTCTATGTCTGACGGCTTCCACGGGCAGTCCAGGTGATGAAGTGCCACCAGTCTTTCCTGAACGTTTGTTCCTGCGCCCATTTTGGACGTACTTCCAATTAGAATACGCACATCGCCTTCACGGACAGCCTTAAATAATGCTGCCTTTTTGTTATCTGTATTTGCATTATGAATGTACTCGATTTCATTTTCAGGGATACCCCGTGCAGCAAGCTTTGCTTTTATGTCATCATACACATTAAATTCCTTTGACGGTGTTGACATATCACAGAAGATGAGCTGTGTAAGCTTTTTGTCATTGCCGTCTGTATAAATTTTATAAACGTTTTCAACACATCTGTTTATCTTGCTGTCCGGTTCGTCCGGATATTCCGGGTCAATCAGTCTCTCATCCAGTCCTATCTTCTTACCGTCTGAAGTAATTGTAAGCATGTTATCTTCAGAACGGTCTACTGCTCCTGCATGAACCAGCTCTGCCCGGTGTGACAGGTCAGCAACCAGTTCTTTTTGAACTTCAGACGGCTCACACGTTACTGTTTCAAATTGTGCTTCCGGTCTGTCAAGGTTTAACTGATCCGCGGTTATGATATCCGCACATTCCTTAAAAATACTCATAAGTTCCGGCAGATTGTGGAATTTTGCAAATCTTGTTCTTGCACGGTATCCTGTTCCTTCCGGTGCAAGCTCTATTGCCGTTACGGTTTCGCCAAAAGTTGCCGCCCAGCTGTCAAAAGACAGCATATCCAGTTCCTTTAACTTGTCGTATTGTAGATATCTCATATTCGTATACAGTTCTGTCATCGAGTTACTTACAGGAGTACCTGTTGCATGTACGATGCCTTTTCCGCCTGTCAGTTCATCCAGATAACGGCACTTCATGAACATGTCAGTGCTTTTCTGTGCTGCAGCTGTTGACAGTCCTGCAACATTACTCATCTTCGTGTAAATATACAGGTTTTTGTAAAAATGACTTTCATCCACAAACAATTTGTCAACACCTAATTCTTCAAAAGTAACAACATCATCTTTCTTATCTTCATTTGCAAGCTTTTCTAAATTTATCTGCAGGCTCTTTTTTGTTTTTTCGAGCTGTCCCACGGTAAAACGGCTTCCTCTCTGCCGCTTTGTCTGGTCTATTGCTTCAGTAATCTGCTCAATCTCAGCCTGAATAGTTTCTTTCTGCCGCTCTACTGAAAGCGGTATTCGTTCAAACTGGCTCTGCCCAATGATGACCGCATCATATTCACCTGTTGCAATCCTTGCACAGAATTTTTTACGGTTTGCCTTTTCAAAATCCTTTTTAGTCGATACTAAAATGTTGGCTGTCGGATAAAGCGTTAAAAATTCCGTTGCCCACTGGTCTATCAGGTGGTTTGGCGCAACGAATAACGGTTTATGGCACAATGCCAGCCGCCTGCTTTCCATTGCACCGGCAGCCATTTCAAACGTTTTTCCTGAACCGACTTCATGCGCAAGCAGTGTATTTCCACCGAAAAGAATTCGTGCAACGGCATCCTTCTGATGCTGCCGCAGTGTTATTTCCTCGTTCATGCCCGGAAATGTAAGAAAACTTCCGTCAAACTTTCTTGCGCGGTTACAGTTAAACAGTCTGTTATACTTATCTGTCAGCGCATTTCTTCTTTCCGGGTCTTTAAAAATCCAGTCCTGGAACGCTTCCTTAACTGCTGTCTGTTTCTGCTGTGCAAGAGTTGTTTCCTTTGCATTAAGTTCCCTGACACTCTTTCCGTTTACGATGTTGGTGTCATATACTTTCGTATCTTTAAGGTTTAATGTATCTTCAAATATCGCATAGGCATTTACGCGCTGTGTGCCGTATTCCATATTGGCTTTTACATCGCCCGCTTCAACCATGCTTTTATTAGTAATAAACCATTTAGATGTTGCCGGTGAGTATTCAATCTTTATTTTCTGCCGTTTTCTGTATGTCAGTTCAAAGGTTTCATACATAAACTGTTCATAATACTGTTTATCAACCCATGTCGCACCGGGGCGGATATAAATATCTGCACTTTCAATTTTTTCAGGCTGTACTGCTTCAAGCGCCTGTACATTCACTTCATATTCCGGTTTTAATACGGAAGCCCGGCGGGCTGCTTTAAGTTTTTCAACGACATTGCCCGAAAGATATTCGTCTGCATTTACCCACCCTTCATCTGCATTAAACCCCGGCTGGTGGAAAATAACTCCTGTAAGCTCCTCTTTTATCCGGGTATGTTCTCCCGGTGTTCCCAACAACTCTGACATATACTCAAGACTTACACAGCCCTTATTTCTTATGCTTTCAATCAATGCTTCTGCCGGTGTATCAACTTTTGTAACTTCGATAACCGGTTTGATTGTCCGCTTGTTAAAGATTGCTGCCTTGGATTTCAGATTTCCATGTTTATCCAGATTTTCCAACGTACATAAAAGATAATATGCCGAATCTTTTTCAAATGCCTTTTTATTTGCTACATTGTTAATCAATCCAAACTGCTTTGTAAATCTGTCGTATGCAATGTTAAGCTGTATCTGTGCCTTTGTAATATCTTCATCCGGATAATTAGAAAGCTGGTACTGGATTACCCTGTTAAGCACATCTTTTAACTCAACCATTCCTTTTGCACGTTCTTTTGCTGTATCATTCATATCCGGTTTAATCATTCTGTCATTTTCCCGGTAATAGAGTTCACCGGCGACAAGCGTGTATGAATAATTTTTTACAGCAGGATTTGCAGGTATCTCATCTTTCACATCTTTTCTTTCATCTTCTGTGACGAAGTTCGTCACGTTTTTATCCGTTTCAAATTCAAATGAAATGTTTTTATCGGTTGCAGCATTTATCTTCTGTTCAAGCCCATCTGTATCTGGTTTTACTGTCAGTTCCATCGTGCCATACGGTGTACTTCTCTTATCCAGCGTACCCATAATCATGTCCGGGTGTTCTACAAAATAACTGTTCATTATATATTCTTCACCGGACTGGTTTAATACGTCCGTATATACCCAGTCGTCGACTTCTGTCTGCGGCTGGCTGCGCTTTTTTAAGAATATAATATCCGATACTACCTGTGTATCTGCTGTCTGTTTAAATGCATTTTCCGGCAGTCTTACGGCACCAAGCAGCTCTGCACGCTGTGAAATATATTTTCGTGCGGCAGCTGATTTTGAATCCATTGTATACCGGCTTGTAATAAACGCAACAACACCGCCCGGTTTTGTCTGGTCAAGTGCTTTTGCAAAAAAATAGTTATGGATTGAGAAATTCCATTTATTAAACTTTTTATCATTTACCTTATAGTCCCCAAACGGCACATTGCCTAACACAACATCAAAGGCTTCCGGACGGTCTGTTGTTTCAAAACCGCCGACTTTAATCAGTGCTTCAGGATACAGCTTTTGTGCAATACGACCGGATATACTGTCAAGCTCCACACCATACAGGCTGCTGTTGTTTTTCATTGCTTCCGGCATACTGCCAAAGAATTTGCCGATACCCATTGACGGCTCTAAAATAGTACCTGATGTGAATCCTGCCTTTTCAAGTATATGGAATATCGAATGGATAATGCCATCGTCTGTATAATGTGCATTTAACACAGAAGCTCTTGCAGCTTCATATTCCTGCGGTGTAAGCAGTTCTTTAAGTGTCGTATATTCCACTCTCCAGCCTGCCCTGTTCTCATCGAACGGCTGTGACAGACCTCCCCACCCGGAATATCCGTTAAGCACTTCTTTTTGTATGTCAGTTGCTTCCGCATTACTGCTCTCCAATGCTTTCAACACCTGTATTGCTTTTACATTGCCTAAGAAACGCTTTCTTGCATTACTCATGCCCGGTGTGCCTGATTCCTGTTTCTCTGCCTGCGGCAGTTCAGTTGTCATGGCACGTTCAGGCTCCAGCGTATCGGCAAATGACATCTGTACCGGATTTAATTTTTCTGTATCCTCCTTTGGATTTGTGACGAAGTTCGTCACATTCTTCTCTTTCTGTGTGACAGAATCTTTGACGACATTTTCCGGATTTGTGACGAAGTTCGTCACGTTTCTTTCAGGATTTTTAATATACTTTTCAAGTTCTTCTGCAAGTTTTTCATACGATTGGAATGACTGCAGGAAATCTATCAGACCACCATATCCGTCACCGACATCATAACGCTCTGTATGCTGCTCTCCGTCCGACATGACGATGTTAAATTTAACCTTGTCATATCCAAAATACCGGTAATCCTCTTTTACATTTGTGTCATACCATGCCTGCTCAGAACCGTATTTTTCAATCATTGCGTGCTGTCCTGCAAGATGTTCGTCATCTGCCTGTTTTAACAGGCGGTCAAATTCTTCAATCGTGTATTTTTTTCCATCTTCAAAAGCAGCACTTTCACTCCACTCACACACAACATACGGCACTAAAAAAGCAGAGGTTAAAGACTTTACATCTTTTTCCTCTGCTTTCTGTTCTTCATTTTGATTATTTACAGGGTCAGAATCAGTTCCCTCATCACGATTGAATCGGCTTCCATCGCTATCCCCTGCATTATTCGCGCCCATTTCAGCGGTTCCAGTTCCTTGTCCGGGATTTCGTCTTTGTCCCTCGCTGTTATCTGATCTATCAGTCTTTCCCTCATTGCTTCCGCTGTCTGGTCTATAGATGCCAGATACTTCTCTAACGTCCCGTTCTTCTCGAATTCCTCCAACACTTCCGGGTGCCATTCCTCCAGAAATTCTTTCTTTCTCCGTCCATAAAAGCCCATCTTTACTCCTTTCCTGTGCTTCCTCAAGCACTTTAACCTCATTTTTAATATCATTAAAAAGCTGTTTCATTGTTTCCTGTATTCCACTGCCAATATAAGAAACCATCTGATACCGGTCTATTAATTCAAAATACATATCATCAAGTGAAAAATCATAATCACCATCCGGTTCACAGCGGCTTAAAGCTGCATATTTCAATGATTCCGACACGAAATTACAATATGTATTCTCAAGTGTCATTTCAGAAACTGTCTGGTCAGCTGTTCTTGCATTGTTTATAATACTCTGCCCGTATTTTCCCCACATCAGATTTGCCTGTTTTGTGCTTATATCAAATATCACTTCACGGATTGTATCAGCACTGCCGTACAGCTTATATTTCTGTGCAAGCTTTTTTGCTATCTGTGTTGAAAATTCTGGTTTCATTTCCCACAGCTGCGGTGAAAAAGCTCCGGGAAGTTCTACAGTATCCGACACATCAAACAGATATTTTAATTTTCCTCTGCCATCCGGCACTGCAATTCCTTTTGTTCCGCGCTTCACCTGCCTGCGCATCCGTGTGCGCCACAGGTTATAGTCTGCACACGCCGTTGCTTTGGGACGCTGTGCGTAAATTAACACCTGTTCTACAAAGCTGTACGGACTAATCCGTGCCGCTGTCTTTAAAAAAGACGTCCAGTCTGCTGCATTTGCTGTTACTTCACTAAGTGTTTTCGCATACAGCTTTCTTATTTCTTCATAATCTGCCATAGATAATCTCCTTTATATAATAGTCTATCTATAGCTTAAATTATTGAAAATAACTTATCCAGTTCCATTTGGTGTCATTTTCAGCTTACTACATACACTGTGCCGATAACGACTCCTATTGCAATAAGAACCCCCATCATGCAGGTGTAACTTACAATACAGAATAACAGATACACTGCACAACATGCAACTATTGTTAATACATACGATAAAAGTCTTAAAAGTCCTTTAAATAATCTTTTCATATTCCAACCTCTCTTTCTCCTGAAGCAATTGATGTTTCCCTTGTAATTATAATACACCTAATAGGTGTATTTGTAAAGAAGTATTTTAAAGTTTTTAATATTTTATACTTTTGTGACGAACTTCGTCACAAAAAAAGACGGTACTGCCATCACAATACCGTCTTAAACCATTTTAAACTTACTGCTGTCTGCAGTAACCAAATTCATTCATGAATCCGTTTAATGCATCCTGTTCTTTATATTTTCCAAGTCCATGCTCTTGTACATAGTCCTTAATCTTGTTCCTGTCTTCCCTTGTAAATTTCCACAGCTGTGTTATATGGTCACAGCTTATGCTTCCGGGAACAGTATAATCATACTGCAGAAGTCCACCAAACAGGCTTAACCTGCCGGTCGCATAAGTCATGTTTCGTCTGTTTTCCATTGCGCTTTCAAGCGCTGCGGCATACTCCGGAAGCTTCCACACAGAGTTTTCAACCACTCCGCCGTCTTCAGGAGCATTCTTATAATACTTCTCACTGATAAATCGCACATATCCATACTTTGCAGAACGCACACTGCTTTCGTATTTTATATCCGGTGTTGTATCTGCAATATAGACTGTTACAGTCTTTCTGTTTGTATTACCAATGCTGTCAGTAACTTTGTAGGTTATTGTTGCACTGCCTGCCGCCGTGAACTTTTTCCATTCCTCATCATCTGTGTTCGGGATTGTTAGTTTATCTGTAATATCTCCGTCTTCGACATCATCTGCCGTTGCTGTAGTAAGCAGTTCTTCAACAGTTATTCTGCCCTCCTGCGCTTCCTTTAACGTAAAGTATCTGTCCTTTGCTGTAATTTCCGGGCAATCATCCCAAATGGCATATAAGACTACTACATCACCGTCAATAGCTGATAAGTTACTTACTATTTCCTGATTGGAAAATTCTATTGTTTTAGTATCTGCTGTTCTGTTCCAGCCCATAAATGTACTGTCGCCCCAGTCAGTTGTACGTACAAATGCGTTGTCCGGAAGCGTTACCTGTTCATCATATTTCACATTAATATCCTGCATTTCTCCGGCAGTTGCACCGTTGCCGTCAAAGTGAATCGTGTATGTAATCGGCTTTATCTCACCGTCCCAAAGCGCATACATTACTGTATTCTGTGTAAGATTGTATTCTCCTCCTGGAGCATACGACTTTCCGTCTAACGCATTTTCTGCCCATGCAATCTGTACAAAAGAATCTATATATCCCTCCTGCGCTTCGAGCGTATGCTTTACTGCCTGTGCAAGTGTCACTTTTTCTCCGCATATATTCGCAAGGTCATAAGCATTGGTGTATGCCGTTACTGTCACCGGTGCTGGCTTCTGGCTCTCATCGGCGCCGTTAAGATTGTATTCAAGAGTTACTTCTGCAGCGTAAACTGCGTAATACGTCACGTTGCTGCTTATTGTAATTGTGTCTGTTGTTATTTCATTTTCCCGTGCTGATTCTGCGTTAATGTCTGTATTACTGTTCCAACCAATAGTATTTGTCGATGTTACATTGCTCCAGTCATAATCTCTTATATCAGGAACTGTAATAACAACATCTTTCGTATTGTTATAACGTCTGCCTGTTACTGTTCTTACTCCGTAACTATCTACAAATTTTGCAGTTACATCACCGCTGTATAATGCGTACAGCGTTACATCTTCCTGCGGCATTGTAAGGCTCTTAATTGCTTCTGTTTTGCTGCTGTCTGTATTCCACCCTAAGAAATCATAATCTGTTTTCTGTGCTGCAGGGGAAAGGTCAACGTCCTGTCCCCAGTAGTAGTCCCTTGTAACTGGCTTTGTGCTGCCATCGGACCAGTTCCCGCCGTTTGACGATACATTATACGTAACCGTGTATCTGTTGCGCATATAATATACCTGTAATGTAATATCCTGTGTTACTGTTGCCGGTAACTGTCCGTTTACAGTTTGTGTCTTTTCATAATCACATTGGTATCCGTCATATTCATTCACAATATCAACCACATTCAACTGATACCCGTACTTATATTTATTCGATGTAGTTTCATGCGGTGTATCCGGATATGTTCCGTCTATATCCATGAGATAATGCTCCACGGTTATAATATAGTTATTCGGTGAGCTTGATTCCGTAAAGTTTGCATACAGTGTTACATTTCCTGCCGGTGTATATGTATCGCCTACGCCGCCGACACGATTTGTAAGGGCGGCATCCAGATACCAGCCTTCAAATACATAGTATACGATACTGCCGTCTTTTTCTTCACTGTCTTTATCTGCATCCGGAAGTGTTACGCTGCCGTTTGTATAGTCCGCTTTTACGTTTACCGTTCCGCCGTCTGCGGTAAGGTTTTTAAACCTCACAGACGGCAGCCAGTAGGAAGCACCGGTAAACTGTCTGTTTTCTGATATGCCGAATGCCCTGTAGTGCATGATTGCACGGATGGTATCATAGACATTTCCCGCGGCATTTAAAATGTCGGGATTTCCGTTGTAATATGCCGCCCAGTTTAATGTCCCTGTCGTCCAGTCATATGAACCCTGCACCTCACCGTGGCTTGTCTGTTCGGTAAGCTGTTCATTCCAGCCGTTAAATGTTCCCGGCGCATCGGTGTTTGAACTGTTAATTGTTGCCGTGCCGCCGCTGGTTTCATAGCTTACGGTGTAGGCTCTTTTGGCTTTGAGGAAATTGTAGATTCTGTCGTATTCGTATGTTCTTACCGTATCTGTTATTTCATTTCCGTTTTCATCAAGAAGCGTGCCGCCGTCTGCGTTGTAATCCACCTTGTAATTCGTGCTTGTCCACTCTGCTGATAAGTTGATGGTGTTGTCCCACAGATACCACTGCTGGTTGTCACCGCCGTAGTAGTTACACAGCTGGAGGTTTGTGCCGTTGTCCGTGCTTCCGTAGAGAAGGTCTAGCACAAGGTTTGGGTCAAGCTTTGAGCGGATATAGAAGTATCCGTCCCCCGCCATCTGAAGCGTCCACTTTTGGTTGTCACCGCCGTGGTATGCCCACTGCTGGATGTTTGCACCGTTATTTCCGCCATCTATGCCTGTGCCAATGGCGGCATCCAGTACCTTTCCCGTTGCATTGTTCCGGATGACCCAGTACGGCAGTCCGTCTTCAAAGCCCGCAAACACAAAGGCATACATCTGTGCATTGCCGTTTACACAGTCCCATATCTGTGCATTTGCGCCGTCCGCATAGCTTGCCGCGCTGATGTCAACGCACTGATACCTGCCGCCGCATTTTGTACGGATACTGGTAAGCGTGCCGGAAGACGGAAGCGTACCGCCGCCGTCACAGCCGCCGGTAAGATTTAAGAACTGGTCTTGTATTTCCCATGTGCTTCCGGATACCGATGTGTAGCCTGTTCTCTTAAATAAGAAGCTTTCCGCAGTGTTTCCGTCATATGCCGCATTATAGGAACGGTAAAAGTCAGACATATTGTCAGCACCGTTTCCCATGTAGCTTACAAACTGGTCTGCGTGTGTCCACTGGGCTTCAAAGGTGGCATTGGCAAACAGGGATGACCAGTATTTTCCATCAGTAAACATTTCTGCAAGCTGTCCGGCATCATAAATCTTTCCTGCCTGCTTGCCGCCTGTTGATGTAATCTTCCAGCCAGTGAAGACATAACCGTTTCTTGTCGGTGTCTGCGGTACGGATACGTTTTCAATTCCTAACCGCTGCATTGTTACTGCACTGCCTGAACCATTGACCTGTCCGCCGTTTAAGTCGAAGGTATAGGTGAATGGGTCTGTTATCATGGTGAAAACAGAAAACATACTCGCTATTTGTGTTGGGTGTAATGTTAAATCACTTCCGCTTCCCACTGTTTCATCTCCATTATTCCACCTAAAAATTGGCACAACATATCTTATCTTATTCTGTCTGGTACTTATATCTTCGCCATTTGGATATCCACTCTTACCATATCCTGTATCACCATTTTCCGTGACTCCGACCGTCCATGTGCCGCTTGAGCTACGCCAGCCACCGTCAAATACAATATTTCCGTTTTCATCATACTCACCTACAGACCAGTAAAACTGTAATCCTGCATTTTCAGTTGAACCGCCTGCATCGGCAGTATCCTCTTTTGCCGCTACAATCGCAAAACGCTGACCGAAATTAACCCTTATCTTTCTTCCATAAGTAACTCTTGATGAAGCCTTTAGCTTGATGTCATCAAAAAAATGGCTTCTGTCAGAGTAGATTTCCCCCACATCATTCGTATAATTATCACCATATATCTTAACATCAGTCATAGAGTGCTGTCCTTCACCCACTCCTGTTCTAAACTCCAGTTCTTCAAGACTATTCCATGTGTCATAGGCAGCCCATGTCTGTCTGACATATGTGCCTAAACTTACTGCAATGAGTAACACCGCCGTAAGAGCTGTAATAAGTTTCTTATGCTTTTTTATAAATCGCATACTTTATTCCTCCGTTTAAATAGAATCTGTTGTAAATGAGTTACAAATAAACCTGATTAATAGTTACAATATAAATATACTAGACAAAAACTTTAAAACAGATAAACAAAATACCGCCTGCGGAAATTTCACAAGCGGTATCTCATATATTTTATATTCAATTGTTTTACTGTTATCCTACATATCTGAACCAGTTTAAATAAACATCAACTACACCATCATGAACATATGAACGCAAATCCTGTGCGCAAAACTCATTAAGATTTGTTTCTTCTTTTGTACAGAAAAATTTACCGTCTTCAAGCACAATCGAATTAATCACATAATCAGGAAATTCAGTTGAATTTATTCCATAATCATCCGGATACCATTCATTTTCTGCATACACCGGCTCTGTGATATTTCCATCCTTGTCAACCTGTACTGTAACATACTCAATATATTCAACAGGTCCTGTCAAATCCGGCTGTACCGTAATATTTCCTGTTGTATTTGCCAGTTCCGGTGTTCTGCCATGATGTCTGACCTCAATCACAACCGTATCAATGACCTGACCGTTTCTGACTTCCTTGCCGTCCACGGTACCTGTAAATTCCGTTGCTACCCTACCGTTTACGACGTACCATGTATTCTCGCCGTCTGCGGCAAAGCCTGTATAACCAAAGTCTACCGTACCGCCATTAAACTTCCATGTGCCGTATTCATTGCTGCATAAGCCGTTAAAGCCGAAGTTTACTGAACCGTTGTTGACTTTCCACCAGCCGTAGTCATTTAATGCCATACCGTCAAATGCGAAATCAATCGCACCGCCGTTAAAATACCACCATGTATTGGTTGCTTCATCAAAGTCCAGTCCGTTGGCGCCAAAATCAATGCTGCCGTTTACAAACTTCCACCAGCCATAGTCATTTAATGCAATGCCGCTGTAGTTAAAGTCAACCGTTCCGTTGTCATACTTCCACCAGCCGTACTCATTTACACCCATGCCGCTGTAGCTGCCGTCCAGTCCGCCGTTATTGACATACCACCAGCCGTACTGGTTTAACACCATTCCTGAATAGGAAAAATCAACTTCACCGTTATTAACCTTCCACCAGCCGTATTCGTTTAAGGCAATGCCGTCATAATCATAGTCAATCTGTCCGTTTTTGTAGCAGTGCCATGTATCCCCGTCAAGCACAAGGCTTTCATCGGAGCTGTCCACATACTTCTGTACGGAATAATCGGATGCGTAAGTCTTTACCCCTCCTGCACCCAGTGCCGCCATTGCTACTGCCGCAGCTGTCATGCCGATGACTGCCGCCTTGTCTGCTTTCTTTAATAATGCTTTTAATCTTGTCATATTTTCCTGCCTTTCCCGTGACGAAGTTCGTCACAAATCATCTTAATATTTGTTATATATCTGCCCTCTGTTTCCGGCATCAATTACATGTACTATAAACTTACCATTATCAACCGAATATATAATCCGGTATTCTCCGACCCTTAACCGGTACATTCCTTTGCTTTTCCTGCCTTTTAACTGCTTAATGTCTGTTCCCTCCGGTAAACAGTTTATGGCTTTTAACACCCTTTCTTTTTCCGGCTTTGGAAGTTTTACAATAAACTTTTCCGCAGGCTTTTCGATAAGTATCTGATATTTCATAAGCTTATCCCTTCCCTTTTTGCCAGTTCTTCAAGTGTTACTGTTTCCGTCTTTTCCGGGTCTGGATTGTCCATGTAATCCTGTACGAGTTTTTCACAATATAAATCATCTTCCATATCGTCATCAAACTGTACACCTTTTAAGAATAACAAGATATTTCCAATCTTATATTCCGGCAGACTGTCAATGATTTGCTTTGCCTGTTCTCTTTCACTCATATCAATAGCCCCTTTCTTTCAAATGTGACGAACTTCGTCACATTTATCTTCGTCAGTATCAATAAGTAGTCCTTCTTTTTGGAGTTTATACTGCATAAGTTCTATCCAGTAGTCCCGGCATTTTTCCTGTCCGAGTACCCAGTTCTGTAACGTCCGGAACGGAATGCCAAAATATTCAGCAAATTGTTTCTGTGTCATTCCTGTTTTTTCTACCAGCTTCCTTACTGTCATATGGCAGCATACCTCCTTTCTTTTATCCTATACACAGTATACACCTGTTAGGTGTGTATTGCAAGCACTATTTTTTCTGCGTGACGAAGTCCGTCACATTTTAATTTCCATGCCGGGGCTTATTCAGTTTTCAAGGTACAAATTGTGACGAACTTCGTCACGTTTTATAAATATACGGCAATAATAGTCATATCTTCTGTAATAACATAGCTTTCATCAATCTGATGTCCGCTTACGTCCGACCAGTATCTAAATCCCGTATCTTCAGGATTCACAGGAATAATGATATTGCTGCCTTTCGGCAGACTGTAAACCTTATACACCTCATCATTGGTCATGAATGTAATCTGCGCATAGTCCTGACTGGCTGTATCCTGTTCTTTCTCTAATACAGCCGTCTTAACACAGGATATTCTGCTTATATTTCCACCTGCATTCGGAAATGCAGCAGTTACTTCAACAGACATCAGTCCATGTTCGTAATCCATATCCAACACTTTTACTTCAATATCCTCTGCACTGTCTATCTGCATACAGAACTTTTCAAGAAAGTCCGTTACAAATTCATCTGAATCCCCTGTTGAGTATGCCCTGTCTTCATAGGTTTGCGCCATTGCACTTTCAACTGCCGCTTCCAGTGCTTCCGTCAGACTGCCGTTAATCTCATCCTGCCGTATGTCTTTTGCATCTACCGACATGACAATTAAGACTGTAGTCAGAATCATCATGCACAACGAAAATGCAAGTATTACCTTTTTCATCTACTGCTCCTCTACCGGAAGTGTAATATCTGCCACAGTCTGTCTGTTTTCAGAATCCCTTACAGACAGACGTACCACATACAGACCCGGATTTTCAAACCTCACAGTTTTACTGGTTTCATCATAATTTATTTCATTTTCTTCCTTATCCTTTACATACAGCACCTTTACACGCTCTGCATTCTGTGCATTTTCTGTGCTTCCGTCCCGGATAATGTTAATCCGGGATAATATCTGTGCATCAGTACCGGCATATATTCTATCTGCTGTATCAGCATACAGAATCTGTACCGGTTCACCCGCCAATATATCCTGTGTCTTTACAGCTGCAGCATTATATCCGCTGTAATCTACATTATTTACAGTCACACGGCTTCCCAGGATATCAGATATTCCTGTATGTCCTGCCACTGTAATACCCGTCAGAATGATAAGTATAGCTAATGATGTTATTGCCGCTACTGCATCTCCCGAAAATGTTTTCATTATTGTTTTCATTATCTGCTCCTTTAAAACAAGCCTGACACAAATGCCGTAACACCATTTTGCAGTGCAAGATACATTGCACCGCCCATCACGGCAATCACAGCAATCACAGCAATGGCAGATGTAATTCCATCACCCAAATTTTTAATAATCTCTTCCATATTATCTCCTTTCTAGGCTGCTTCAAAATAGTGTTACTGTATAAAACACTGCTCCAAACAGTCCTATAAAACTGATACCTAAAACCGCTGCAAGCAATGAATCACCAATCTGTTCCATAATCTGCTCCATCAAATCACCTCTCTCTAAACTAAACTGCAAAATCTTTTAACTCATGCTGCTTATTTACATTCAAGAACGATATGCTGTAGTTATAAGATACTGTAACCTCTGCCATAACGGTATTATCCTCACCATCCTTATACTCATTCACCGTAACTGTGTATTTATTATTTCCGGCATTTCTGCACGCTGCAATGACCGTTGGAGAAAAATTGCTGTTTTCAATTTCATCTACAATGCTTTCCTTGAAGTCCCTTGCATTTTTTGTGTCAATATCCGCTGCAATTACTCCGCCAAGCGAAAAAACCGCCATCAGCAGGAAAAACAATGTCAGATATGTTTCAAAAATCTGTTTCACTTATACCCCTCCTTTAAAACATTTCCATTGATTTTGCAAAAAAGGAAATCATCATTACCGTCATGTCCACAAGCAGCTTAAAACCGGCGGCTATCGCAGGCTTGGAAACGCTCATATTTTTCATGACGACAATTTTGTCATCATTCTTGCGGTTCTCTGCTTTCTCAAGCATATCATTGTTTCGTTTCAGAATTTCCTTAAACTCTGTCTGCATATCAGCGCCTGTGCCTGAACTGATTGAGTACAGTGTACTCATAACTTCGCTGATTTCATTAAGATTAAACTCTGAAAGAAAGTTATTAAACGGTTCCACATCTTCCGGAGAAGCTTCTGTCTGCTCAATGAATTTTTCAATCGCTGGCTGAAGCACTGCCGGAGCTGTTTCAAGTGTACGTGCAATAGACATTACTACATTATTGTTCTGCATCTGTAATGAAACCTGCACCACCCATGTCGGAAACTCATTCTTGATTTCTTTTTTCAAGTACTTTCCCATCACTTTATAATTAAGTGACGGATAATTTACAATTAACAGTGCTGCAATGCCGCAGATGATGAATGTTGCCGGAGTATGAAGAATAACCGACAAACTCAGACCAGCAGCAACCAGCACCGCACTATATACAAAGAACTTACGTCCTTGTCTGCGGACATCATATGTTATATATGTCTGATATATTTTTTTGATTTTATCTGCTTCTGCTTCTTTCTCATCAAGCCAGTTTATACAAAGCTTTTTGTCAAGCTTTGAATATGCACGTAAAAAATACAGAATCATGATAACTGCTGATATCTGCACAAGATTATTTGTACTGATATCAAGCATATCTATGTTAAATAACGCTGGAATGTACAATGTAATCAGGCACATTGCAAACGATAATGCTATTGAAATCATGCCCATTATTTTTACGTTTCTTTTTTGCTTTTGAAATAGCACTTTAGTATCCGTCCATATCTGACGGTCACGTAAAAGCGTTTCTATTCCCAGATTCATATCACCGCCGTCTTTTTCAATCTGCAACAGAAAGGTATGCAGTCTTTTTATTCTGCGGCAGGAATATTCCTGTTCTACGATTCTAAGTGCATCCTTAACAGCATTTTCATCGACTGTGTCCTGAATGTGCCTGACTGCATTATGAATACAGTCTTTCATGTGTCCATCCGGGAACACCTTTTCTGCATCGATGAGCGCATCAAGAATTTTTCCTTTTGCTTTAAAATAATAGAGCATACGTTCAACGTATTTGCTAGCGTCTGAAAAACGCCGCTGCTCATACAGGCTCTTATAATAATTCCGTATAAGAAACGGTGTCTGTAACAATGCAAATACAATTATTACTGCATAACCATATAACGGAAGCTTGTACAGCCAGCCTGCCAATATACATCCTGCCAGTACACACAGATACGTAATCAAAAGTTTTTTGAATTTGAATACATAACCGTAGTTTTCAATTTCACCAATCAGATTTTTATGATTCAGGTAATACAGCCTGCTCTCTTTATTCTTTCTTTTCTTTCTTTCCTTCATAGAATTTCACCTTTTCCTTTAAATCGTTGTCCAGTACATAAGGATTACTTATCAGCTCATCACTGAATTTTTTCCTAATATAATCGGGGATTTCTTCATCTGTTCTCTGACCATCTTCTACAATGAAAGTTATTTTTTTCTCATCTCTATCACGTTCATAATATGCAATCTGGTCGATATACCTTGTATATGTTCCATCTGCATTTTTCGCTGCTTTTATCAGCACAGCTGCATCCAGATAATCATATATATTATTCTCATGAGATTTACTGCCTACACAGTTCATCATATTTAAAAATCTGTCCGGAACGTTTCTTAAATCATCTGTGTGTAGGGTCGTAATGCCTTTCATTCCGGTTGACCACGCTTCAAGAAGTTCCGCTGCTTCAACGGAACGTGTTTCCGCAAGCATGATTCTGCCCGGATTCAAACGCACAGACGTTTTTATGAGTTGTGTATAATCCTTTTTTTCAGAGGTAATCAGTTCAATTCCATCTGCTTCCGGCTTTAACTTTGAATAGTACCACTCACGCGTATCTTCAATCGTTATAACCTTTGCATTATCCGGAATAAACAATGATAAAAACTTTGCAAATTCAGTTTTGCCGACACCCGGATTGCCGCAGATAACAATGTTGTAATTTCCTGCAGCATGATTAATGAGCAGGTTCAAGATACCTTCATCGCAATAAATGCCTTTCAGCCCACTGTAAGTAAGCCTTGGTTTTTCCTGTACTTTTCGGATACAGATGGTTCTTCCACGCAGAGCAAGTGATTCATGAACACACGTAAAACGCATTTTGTCCATTTCGCATTCCAGAATCTGATTATCTACGTTAAATGACTGTGATACTGCATTAGCAATATGCATTACAAGTGAATTGATATATTCCGGTGTCACAGCCGGATTATTTTCTTTCCACCTTCTGTTATGTATATCACGCAGCCATAAAGCCGTACCATTCCAGTCAATATCTGTAATATTTGTATCTGTTATATAGGATAAAAGCGGATACAGCTTATCTTCCGTCAGCAACCCGGCTGCTATCTTTAATCTTTTTTCTGCCATATTTCCTCCAATAATTTTCCAATAAAACAGGGGTGCGGATAAACTCACACCCCTAAAAAATAATGCTGAATCTTTTTCTTACCTAGAATCCTGCAAGTGCATTTGCTCTGGTAAGAAAAGATGAAATGAGGTTAGTGAATGCAGAATAGATTACACCATTCGTATCGCATACACAGATTGCCAAAACGATTGCAATAATCGCAAGTGTTGCAATTAAATACTTAATGCCAGGACCGTAGTCCTCAAAAAGAACTGATAACATTTTTCCTGCTCCTTTCTCAAAATTTATTCAGGCGATTTACTATTGTATTACCGTCTTATTCAAGGATAAGAGTATTTTCAAGCGGTTTCAAGTTCCATTTGGTGTCATTTAGTGTCATCTGGTGTCATAAAAATCATAAAAGGGACAGTGATTTTATATGCACTGTCCCTTCTGTTATATATTTGTGATATATTTCCGTCTGAATGAATAACATTTACTTTATTCTACAATAATCAGTTAAGGCGGTAATCTTATTTTTCTTTTCATTCTTCTGCTCCCTGCTCAATGTAAAATAATAGCTACAAGTTCTGTGATGATACAATCAACTGACTTATCATCAATCTTTTTCATACCTTCAAGGCAATCTTCATTGTATATTTTGTTAATCTCTAACATTTCTTACTCAGAGCAAATCCAGATTTAACGCTGCAGCAAATCTCATGCTCCTTTCAATGTATTATTCTCCGAAAAAACTTCGTTTACTATTCATTGCTAATCAATATCAGCAATGCTTTCTACGAAGCAATTATAATATATATATCTCTTGCCATTGAAATCAAATTTGACATATCCTCCATCATTTGTATCAATATCGATCTTTCCTTCATATGTTGCAAGTTCTTTACCATCTGCTGTATATACAGTAATTGTTCTCTGCATACCACCATTTACATCACTTTTCACATCTGTTACCATTCTGTCCCATGACGAACATCCAGTCATTCCAAAACATAATGTTAATCCTAATACAACAGCTAAAATTTTCTTCTTCATATGATTTATTCTCCCAACTCTTTCAATGCATTAACAAGTTCTGCAAGTCTTGGATACATAAACAAAATCCTGCTTACAATAACTAAAAACAAAATTACTGCTCCAATTCGTATAAAACGAAAAATAAAATCTTTTCGTCTGGATATAGTACACATGTACTTTTTATCATTATAAGTTATTGGGTATAACTCCAAATATAAATTCTTCTTTTTAATATTCATACTTTTTCTCCTATTTCTAAAGTTTTAAGCTTCCTTTTTCCTCTATTGCTTATTTTTCAAGTTACTTTTCATAAATTATTAGTTCTTTATCTGTATAACACTCCGGATAACTGAACTTTTTATCCGCAGCCTTTTGAAGTATATCATTGCGGTATTGTACTGCCCGTTCTATGTTCTGTTTTCCAGATAATTCTTTCTTTGATTTAATTATTTCGCTAATAATCAAATCTATTGAATCAGCCAATTCACGAGCAAATTGCTCATCACTATCAATTTTATATTTCACGAATGTGTGTGAAGAATCCACATCAATATTAAGCATAATACATCTCCTATTCTATCATTTATTCATACATAACTACTTTTCTAAAGTTTTCATAAGCAGGGGAATTGTTGGATTTATTTAATAATTCCGTCCCAGTTTTTTCTATTCGTATTTTCAAGTTCTTCTGTTTCATAAATGTTATATTCTCTAAAAATTTTTATCATTAAACTTTGATAATCTCCATTTTTAATTTCCTTCCACTCTGGCAGCCATAAATAAATGCTCGATTTAAACTCTTTATCTTGTTTTGTATCATTTTTCATTACGCAGTAATCGAAACGAATTCCTGCAACATCACGCCCTAGAAATAAATAATATAAACCGAGGACATTTAATAGAACTAAGTATGTTAAAAAGTCATTACTAGAGTAGGGATAAAATAATAATAAACATAATATTATGACTAAAATAGTAACACGTACACCACATAAAACGATACCTTTCATACCGGATATTATAACTGTGAACTGGTTTCCTTTATATGTTATAGGCGATATTTCTAAGTATAATTTTTTCTTATTAATATTCATACCTTTCTCTCCTGTTTCTCTTCAAAAGTTTTCATTAGGTGTGGAATTGTTGGATTTAATCCGCCCCTGTATTTTTTGTCAGAATATATCATAATTGCTTCTGAAAGCTTCATATATTCAGACATAATCTGCTTCCAGCTGCCCTTTATTGTAACTACTTCACCTTCGCATTTAATCATCTTTCTCCTCCAGTAATTGTACTGCGTGACGAACTTCGTCACGTAATATTTTTATTCGCTATCAGCAGTTTTTCAAAATCATCGTTAAACTCCCGTTGGTGAAATTGATTAAATTTATTCTGACACTGCGTATGCTGCGTTTTTTGCTTATTGCAGCGCATATGCGCATTAATACATTCATCTTTCAAAAGCGATGTCTGATACAACGCTGTTAAAAGATAAGCCCGCATATTATGTACCGGTTTGGCAGATATACGTATATTTGAAAGCACATACTCTATATGTTGTGCTTTCAGTTTCTGAAATTGTTTTTTAATTAATGTCGCTTCACAATTATTGCCACAGATTCTCAGATATTGCTTATCTGTGTTCAACGTATCCGTTATCAGTGCAGATATAGTATTCAGCATATCCGCATCATCCGGATATTTTTCTTTAAGTTCAAGCCAGTCACGAGAAATTAGCAACGGAATAAATAAACGTTCTGATGAAAGAGGATTACTCATATCAGTCTTATTATACTCTGTATTATTAGGGTCAAATTTTTTAACCTTTTGAAGTAAAATTTCCTGACCACAAGAAGTTAAAATTTTTAACCTCTGTGTATCATTACCTTTATCATCTGTGTCTGATTCTGCGCTATTGTCTGCACTTTCTTCTACATTTTCAGTGGTTAAATTTTTTAACCTCTGTGTATCTTCGGTCTTTACCGCTTCTTTTTCAATTTCAGATTCGTGTTTTTCCTGAATATCGGACTGCGGATTTTTTACAATAAAATTTTTTACATAAATTCTGTCCGGCTTTCCGAAACCCTGCCTTTTCTTTTCTATAAGACCAATTCCCTTAACGCTGTCTAATTCTGCCAGAAGTTTAACCACTGTCGGTTTTGAGCAGTTTAAATCTTCGCACAGCTCGTCTACGGAATAGTAAATGTACACCCTGCCGGTATCATCTAACCACCCATTTTTCACAGATAATGCCATTCTGTCTAAAAGCATTCCATAGACCAGTTTTGCCGTATTGGATATACCTTTAAAAGATTCATCCTTCATCAACAACTTTGGTATTCTAAAAAAAGCAAATTGTTCTGCTTCTATTCCATAGTAGTAATCTAAATTCATTTTGGTTTTATCTCCCCTGTTCTCCCCCTGTGTATAAATTCACGGGCAGTTCTTACAGGGGGAACGAACTGCCCGGCTAACAATAATAACCGGCTTAAATAAGCCGAATCTCTTTTCTGCTTTTGCAGCTACGACAGCATAAATGCTCCGGAAAAGAGTAAACTTAAAATTATAATTTATTTTTTATATTTTCCTATTTCCTGTTTTTTACAGTAACCGGTCGTACATCTTCCTAATTCATGAAATCCCCAAAAATCTACTTTCATTGTAGATTTCCAATGCTTACATCCGATACATTGTTGCATCGGATACTGTAAATTACTCTTAACTCCACATCTTGCCATTTTCCGCTCCTTAGTTTAAAACCATGTAAACTAACAACATTGCTATCGCAATAATTAACACTGTTGTTACAAATCCAGCATCAATATTGCACAAAACTACAAGTGCTACACATAAAAATATAGAAACAGCAGATTTTAAGTAAAATTTCTGCTTTTTATTCAATCTTTCACTATTATTTTTCATACCTTTTCAACTCCTGTCCTACTTTAACAATAAAATACCGCTAATCAATGCAGCTGCAATTTTCAGCAGCATTGAGCCTATATTTATGGATTCTCCTGTAATTTGCTTTTCCTCTATTAGATACACTTTCCCACTCCTCCGGATTCAAATTTATTAATAATCTGCGTATCCTTTACTAGATTATGTGTAACTATAAAATTATGCAGCACTGTCAGATTCACATACAGCTCCTTTGCTGTATCTATCAATGTCATTTTCTTTTCGATATAGCATTCTTTCACTTTTTCTTCTGTCATCTCACATCTTTCCTTCCAATTCATTCTATAATTTGATTAGCCGGAACCAAGCAATAGTCTTTTAATACCCTGTTAAAAAGACCGCTGAATTCATTAATGTCACAAATATCCGTCATATCACATAATTCTTCATCCATTAATTTATATAACTGGTCAGCAAGAGATTGATTTCTTGCTGACACCAGTTACATTACAGATTTCATTACTGTTCATGCCTTTCTCTCCTTTGAAGCTGTCATTAGTTGAATGGCAGCTTTGCAAGTTCTTCAAGCGTAACTCTGTCCGTATACCAGTTTACGGGCTTACCACAATAACCGCAAAAATAGCGGTTTACCGGATACGCTATCTTTTCATCGCAATACGGACAACGTCCCATAGTTTTAATAAAATCAACCTGCGTTTTGTCAATATATACCGGATTTTCATATGTAACCGCATTTTCTGGACGATTTACATCTGTTTCAACGTCTTCATTGAACCGCTCAAATACTTCAGGTGGAAAACTTGCATCAATATCATCCTGGGCAACATCTGTCGTGTCGTCGGTTTCTAACTTTTCATTTTCCTGCACTTCTTTCACCTCCTCCCTGTCTTCTGCTTCTTCGAGTCGGGGCTTTGTCTTCGGCTGTTCAACCTCTTTTGTATTATCTTCCGCTTTAATATACTGCTTAATCTCTTTGGCTTTCGTGATTCCCTTGGTTATAATTTCTTCCTGCTTTTCTTCTGGCACAGCCGCAAGTGCTTTGGCAGAATCCTTGCTGATTTCACCTATTTTGAATTTTTCCATGCCTGTATCACCCAGCTTTTTTGAAATTGTAAGGTATTCCTGAACGGTCGTCTTAGATTTATCCATGATGGCAGCAAGCCTTTCTGCCATACGTCCAGCCGGAGCTTCCGGAAATTCTTCCGGATGTTCTTTAAGCAGCCGTTCCATTCCCTGTATTTCTTTCATGATTTCATAATCACTTTTTTTGTTATATCCATTAGTGCTGTATACAGCAAATTCTGCCTGTGCATCTGTCATATCTTTTATATAGCAAGGGATAAATGCAAACTTGTCCAGCTTTCGCTGTTCGACAAGGTATTTGCACGCTGCGTGTCTTTTATGTCCGGCAAGAATTTCATATGTGTCACCACCTGCTTTCCTTACGAGAAGCGGCTGCAGCACCTCTCCATCTGTCTGTATTAAATCAGCAAGCTTCTCTACATCACCCGGCTCAAATTTACGATACTGATATGAAGATTCTTGAAGCTTTTTGTAATTAACATTCTGAGGGTGCATTTTTTTTGTACCGGTTTTTTCAATTCCCGGATTTTTCGCCTGAAAAAAATTATCTAATTTAGGCATTTTACAGCACCTCCAGTCTTTCAAGAATTTCATTTGCTACGTCCGTAAAATCGCAAGCAGCCTGCGATGTACAGCGGTGCTTGTACAATGGTTTTTGTAAAAGTAAGGCACTCTGCACTCCGGCATAATCACTTATGCTTGTTTCCATTAATGGATAATCGTGCTGCTCAATTAAATCTTTAAAAATAATCCGCTGGCTCTTTAAATTGCGAAGCCTGTTTACGACAATCTGATAAGGTATCTCACGTCCTGTTAAATCTCCCAAATTAATAATTTCTTCAACCACAAGATTCAGATTATCTCTCGAAAAACCATCTAATAAAACAGGAATCAGCACTATATCTGCCATTGCTAATGCATTTTCGGATAACAATGAGTTGTCTGGATGGCAATCAATGCAGCATATATCGTACTGATCTTTTACTACATCCAACGCTTTACTAAGCTGGAAAACATCGGTAACATTAATTTTTTTATTGCAACCGGAAATAAAATCAACACTATGCCGCGAATGGCAGATTGCTTTGTCGACAGATACACTCTTTTCGAGAACCTGTTTAATATCTGCTTTTCTCTTATGCATATCTTTCTCAAAGAATGCTGTAAGATTTGCCTGGATGTCTAAATCTATACACAGCACCTTTTTTCCTGCTCTGGCATAATTAGTTGCCAGATTAAATGTCGTGGTTGTTTTACCTGTTCCACCCTTCATGTTCCACGTTGTTATTGTTATCATTGTTAGCTCCTTTCTGCGCAGTATTTTCTACGCCCGCCAAGTTCCCAGTTAGCGGTATTTTGTTTTAGTATTTTTATCACCAAAATATTGATAAATATCAATATTGGATAAACTTGAATCATACAATTCCTTAATGTGTATTAGTGCATTTTTTCGCCATCTTATTATTGTTGATTTTGAAACTTCTTTCTCTTTTTTTAGTTTCATCATTCCAGTTTGAAAATCATACTTTTCATATAAATATTCAAGCGTCTGATGTTCATCTGTTGTAAGAACATTATAGCAGCTAATAATTCGGTTGATTGTTTCCTGCTTTTCAGTTAATGCTCTTACATATGCATTTGTTTCAATCTGCTGTCGTTCCCGCATTTTTATGTACTGCTCATAAGTGTCAGACAGACTGTGCTGTCCACCACCTCGCTGTAATCCATAGTGCATTCCCGGCATAGAAGCTGCTTCCATCAGGTCACTGTCTGTTGCCATATTGGCAAATGCAGATTCAATCTTTCGATTTATTTCAATTTGCTGTTCTTCTGCTGTTGAGATAACAGAAGTTATTAGTTCTTCAGTTATTACCTTGTACATATTTTTTCTCATCTAAAATCTTTGTTTACTTGCTTTCTCTTTTATATATTGTGCCACAAACCACTATCCTGTGTCCCATGTCCGCTATCATCATAAACGCTGTTTTTCCCATGAACCAGATCAACAAAACCTATAATACGGCTGCCAAAATCTCTATGCCGGTAAATTCCTGTATCTACAATTGCAACTCCTGTCTGCATACAACTCCTCACTTTCGAGCAGCTTTGTCATAAATCTGCGATGTAAATACCGCCAAAGCTATTTACCCTCCACCTATCTGTATTTATTATATGGTAAATATCTTCAATGTTACTACTTGCGCCCGGCGATTTCTCATCTGCCAAAAATGCTGTTTATTTTTCATGCTTGATAATATTTGCTTTTTCCCTGCAAATATTTTATAATAAAGTATCAGAATTCATTTGCAGGATTTGTGACTTTGCGCACTTGGCACAAGCCTGTTATGTGCAATACAACTTAGAATTACAAAGCGTGCGCAGAAATGAGGATTAATATGGATAAGAAAAGAATCGTTGTTGCTCTCGGAAGAAATTCTTTTGGTGAAACTTTCCCGGAACAGCAGGAAAATGTTAAAAAAGCTGCTGCTGCAATTGCAGATTTAGTAGAAGAAAAATATCAGATTGTCATTACGCACAGCAACGGTCCGCAGGTCGGCATGATTCAGACTGCAATGACTGAATTTGCCCGTTTAAATCCAGACGACAGAACCGTTGCCCCGATGTCCGTCTGCGGTGCAATGAGTGAGGGATATATCGGTTACGACTTACAGAATGCAATCCGCGAGGAATTATTAAACCGCGGCATTTATAAAACTGTTTCTACAATCATTACACAGGTCCGTGTAGACCCGTTTGATGCGGCATTCAGCGAACCTTCCAAAATCATTGGCAGATTTATGTCAAAAGAAGAGGCCGAAGCCGAGGAAGAAAAAGGCAATCATGTTGTTGAAGAAGAACCGGGTAAATTCAGAAGAATTATCGCTGCTCCACTGCCAATCGACATTTATGAAATTGATGCCGTAAAGGCACTGCTTGATGCAGACCAGATTGTAATCGCTGCCGGCGGCGGTGGTATTCCTGTACTACAGCAGGGAACACATTTAAAAGGTGCCAGCGCCATTATTGAAAAGGACTACACTGCTGCCAAACTGGCAGAACTGGTCAACGCACAGACTTTATTATTCCTGACAGCATACGACAATCTTACAATTGAAAAAGGAACACCAAATGAAAAAGTCTTTGAACAGGTTTCTGCTTCCGACTTACACACTTATATCAAAGCCGGTCATTTCCCTGCAAAGACAACATTTCCAAAGGTTGACGCTTCCATTCGTTTCGTAACTGCTGATTCCGAAAGAAAGGCCGTTATTTCAAACCTTGACAAGGCAAAATCAAGTCTTGCCGGAAAGACAGGAACAACAATTACCGCATAAAAATATTGCGTAAAAAATTAAGGAGAAATTTCTGATTTTAGAAATTTCTCCTTTTTGTTTGCTTTTATTGACTGTTGTTTTACTCTGCCGTAGTTGATTCTGTCTGTACGGTTTCCTGCTGTGTCTGATATACCGCATTGGTTACATCTAACATAAAATAGTTTAACAAGACCATTAACAACGCAAGAACTACGATAACAACCAGCGGTATCCACGGATTCTTTTTCTTCTGTGACTGATTCTTTTTAAATGTACTGCTATTGACCTGATTTTCCATTTTTTTCTCCATTTCTTTTAATTTACTTTACTCAGATATATAGACTCTAATATTTTAGTTCCTGTTTTCGTTTTAAAAATATTTTCTTTGATTTTCCGGATAGAATCCAGCCCCTGCTTACTGCTGTCCAAGCCGTCTTCATTGATATTTACCAGAAAATCTGCCTCAACTAAAATCTGATAATCCATTCCCTCTATTTTATCATAGGTGTGATGGTGTCCAATCAGATATGCCACCCGCTCTGTCACCGGCGCCGGAAACTCCAGTTTCTTTAAAATCACAGCAGCTACCGGTGGTCCCTCCAGTTCCTGATATTTTCCTGCACTGGATTGATATTTTTCCTCTGATATTTTAATGCCGATATCATGAAGCACTGCCGCGGTTTCCAGACATTCCATTGTAAATAAATCCAGCTGTTCCTTCTCTCCAATCGCCTTTGCAAAACCATATACTTTCAGCAAATGGCTGATTCTGCGAATATCATTTTCAAAATAAGCAATTGCAGCCTCAATGACCTTTCCTGTTTCCATACTAAACTCCATTCCTAAGTGATTTCTTATCTGCGATTAAAACAATTTGTATTATTATACTATACCCCTTCTTTGAAGACAACTGTTATCCGAAAACAAAATACACTTTAAAAATTTCATAAAAATTTCATCTGAAATTACGGTCAAATAAATATAGACAAATGCGTTATAGTATGTTATTATCTGTATACTAAGAATACGAAAGGTGGTGAAAATATGTCAAACGAGTTATCCAACAAAACCGTAACCTACTTATTAGGGGAAATATCTGGCATGCTGGAAAATATGCAGAATTCTCTTCGTACTGAAATCGCCGAAACACGGGATTCTTTGCAAAGTTCCCTCCGTGCCGAAATCGCCGAAACAAGGGATTCCTTGCAGAATTCCCTCCGTGCCGAAATCGCCGAAACACGCGAAACCCTGCATGCTGAGATTGCTGAAACAAGGGATTCTTTGCAAAGTTCTCTCCGTGCCGAAATCGCCGAAACACGCGAAGCCCTGCATGCTGAGATTGCTGAAACAAGGGATTCCTTGCAGAATTCTCTTCGTGCTGAAATCGCTGAAACAAGGGATTCTTTGCAAAGTTCTCTTCGTGCCGAAATCGCCGAAACACGTGAAACCCTGCATGCTGAGATTGCTGAAACAAGGGATTCTTTGCAAAGTTCCCTCCGTGCCGAAATTGCCGAAACAAGGGATTCTTTGCAGTCACAGCTTACGCAGATTAACCTCACACTGGAACAGAATGTTGTTCCACGTCTGAACACGATTGAGTCCTGCTATGTATCTACATATGAAAGATATTCCCAGGGTATAAACCAGCTTGAATCAATCCAGTCTGATATCCTTGTTATGAAGGATGTCATTATGAAGCACAGTACACAGCTTGCAAAGATTTCCTAATTCTTGTGCTTTTATTTCCTAAAAAATCGTGGAAAACAAACACGGTCTTGTCTTTGTTTCCCACGATGATATTAAAATTATTCAAGCACGATATCTTTCCCCAATGAAAATGAATAGATAATTTTTTCCTTTACAGGTTTCTGAAGCAGCTGCGACAGCGCTTTTGCATAGTATTCTAACTGGAGTGCATACCGCCTGCGCAATTCGTCTTCACCGCCTTTTTTTGACACCTTATCCGTTTTGTAATCCACCAGAATAAGACCTCCATCTTCTTCAAAATATACATCAATAACACCCTGGATCAACTGTCCACCATTGTTTTTATCCAGTTGGTTCGTATCGTCCTGTTTTGATTTATCAGACTGTTCGGATAAATCAATAAAGACAAACGGTTGTTCCGTATGAAAAACACCTGCCTGTTTTGCCCGTTTCATCCGTTCAAACAGTGGATTTTTCATAAATGCAACAATATCGGATACACGGATACTGTCCGCCTGCTGTTTGGTAAGCTTTTCTTCCTCTACAAGCCGCTTTAAAAATGCTTTTACAGCAGTATTTTCTGGTTCTGTATCATAGTCCATACATTCCATCACGCGATGATATGCTGTACCTCTCCGGCTTCCCTGTAACGTCTTTTTCCTGCCTGCGATAAATTCCGGCAATAATTCATCTTCATTTTGTTCATCCACTGCCTGTTTTAAGCTTTCCGGCATATAGGCGGTTTCTGCAAAATCCGAATCCTGCTGCATTTTCTTTAATTCCGACACTGTGACCTTCGGTTTCATAACCGGTTCATCGGCATACGGATAATCCGGCAGTTTTTCTAATTCCTGTCCTGCCGGATTCTGCTCCCCAGTGCCATTCCCGGCATCATTGATCTCTGCCTTTGCAACTTCTCCTGCTTCCGCTGCCTGCCGCATATCAGACTCCGCCTGTCCTGCTTCTTTTGAAATATCCGTCTCTGCCTGTGATACTTCCATTGAAATATCATCACTTACCTGCAATTCTTCTTTCTTAAATTCCACAATCTGAAACGTCCCTTTACGCAGATTCTGCGGCAGCAATACTGCCGGCATGACCATATCAAAATAATTTTTCAAACCGGCTTCATACGAGTACGAATACCAGCCTCCGGCAAGCAATTCATCTGAAACCGCCTGCCAGCCCTCTACTGCTTTTTGTGCGTCTTTTACGGTGCCAATCATATACAGCTTTTCCCTCGCTCTTGTCATGGCAACATACAGCACACGCAGTTCCTCGCTGATTGTTTCCTGTATAAGCTTTTGTGATACCGCTGATTTTAACAGAGTCGGATTCTTGATACGTTTATCTAAATGTACCACATTTGTTCCGACACCAAAGTCCGTATCCAGGACCACTTCCCCGCGGGAATCCATCTGGTTAATGCTCTTTCCCATTCCTGCCAGAATGACAACCGGAAATTCCAGCCCCTTACTTTTATGAATACTCATCACACGCACCAGATTTTCATTTTCACCAAGCACGGAAGCTTCCGCAAAATCCACCTCGTATTTTTTAAGGCGCTCAATATAGCGCAGAAACTGAAACAGTCCGCTGTAACTGGTCTTTTCAAATGCCGCCGCCTTTGTATAAAGCATATCCAGATTTGCCTGCCGCTGAGTACCTGCCGGCATTGTTCCGGCATAGTGGTAATATCCCGTATCATACATCAGCTCCCACAAAACATCACTGACCGGATAACGCTCTGCCTTTTCCCTGAAACTGTCGAGTTGTTTTAAAAATTGCACGACTTTTTCATCATCGCTTTCCTGCATGACGTCATACAAATGCTTTGTGGTGTCTTTCATGCGAATCTGTGTGAGTTCTTCCGTTGTAAATCTGCCAAAAAAGGACAGCATGACCGCCGCCATGGGAATATCCTGCAGTGGATTATCTATTACGGCAAGATACGATAACAGCAGTTTGACCTCACGCACATCAAAATATCCTTCTGACGCGTCACAATATGCCGGAATATCTTCATTCATCAGCACATTGACAAATGTATCCGCCCAGCCGCTGACAGTCCTTGTCAGAATCACGATGTCACTGTAACGGATTCTCCTGTAGCCGTTTTCGGCATTTTTATCATAAACCATATAAAAACTGCCGTCTTCCTTTGGCTGTGTCAGCCGGTGAATCAAAGCCGCGGCAGCAGCGCCTTCACGCTCTCTTGCGGAACGGTCTTCGTCCTCCGGGGAAAGTTTTTCCTGATTCATATCAATCATATAAATCATCGTATCCGGATCATCTGCAAATGTCATCGCATTTTCATTCTGCGCCTGATATTTCGGATACTCAAACCCGGCATTTAACCTTGCCCTGTCATCATACTCAATCTCTGCAAAATACGGATTCATCGCCCTGTAAAAAACATCATTCGTACATTCAAGTACATTTTCGCGGCTTCGGAAATTGGTCTGCAGTTCAATCCTGACATTCGGACTGTCCGTATCGGTATATGTACTGTACTTATCCATAAACAGCTTCGGACACGCCAGACGGAACTTGTAAATGCTCTGCTTCACATCACCCACCATGTAGATATTGTTATCCGCTTCATTGTATTTTCCCTTAGATACCGCAGTCAGAATAACCTCCTGAAGCATATTACTGTCCTGATATTCGTCTATGAGAATCTCCTCGTAATATGCACTTAAATCATCTGCCGCTTTGGTGTATTCCATGCCGTTTTCTGTTTTTTTGACTAAAATATTTAGTGCCATATGCTCCATATCGTTAAAATCAATGACATTTCTTTCACGCTTTTCTGTATCCATGCGCCTGTAAAAATCCTGTGTGAGTGTCATCATCATTTCGACTGCCGGTTTATTTTCCCGGATATCCTCTAATAAATTTGCAAATTCCTTTGTAAATAATTTCGCCTGTAACGTCTTTGTCACATAAGCCTTATATTCATCGCGGATTTGCTTGACTGCTGCCTTCTTTACCTCTGAAATGTCCTTACTGCGGCTTCTTCCCAGCGTTTCAAAAGACAGCAGGCGCACTTTCCGCACCAGTTCTTCATAACTCTGCGTATCCAGAATCTGACGGATTCCCGCATGGTCAGACTGTACTGCTGCTGCATACATCAGCGGTCCGTCCGGCTCATTGCAGATGTTTTCCAGTTTTTCATACTGTCTGTCATAGTCTTTAAAACGTCTTCTGACCGTATCAAAAAGATAACCAATTGCGGCATTTTGTTCTGCCGTGTCTATATCTGCCTGCCTGTAAATGCTCAGGCAGTCTTTAAACCATTCCTCCGGCCACGGATAGCTTCTTGCAAAGCGGTATAATTTTAAAATAATATCCACGATTTTCGTATCGTCACGTCCCGTTCCATACGCATCGACAAAATCAAAGAACGCCTGATTTTCGGAAGCATAATATTCCTCCAGCATTTCCTCCATAACATCATTTTCAAGCAGCTTCATTTCACCTTCGTCCGCAATCCTGAAACCCGGATCTAATTCAATATCCGTAAAATAATTGCGCACAATATTTAAACAGAAGCTATCAATCGTCGTAATCGGGGCATTGTGAATCAATGTCATCTGACGGATTAACCGCTCGTTTCCCGGATTCTCCTGAAGCATTGCATCAAGTGTCTCCCGGATTCTCTGCTTCATTTCCGCCGCCGCCGCCTTTGTAAAGGTTACAACGACCATTCTGTCCACGTCTGTGCCATCTTCTGCCGTGATTTTTCGGATAATGCGTTCTACCAGCACCGCCGTTTTACCCGAACCTGCTGCGGCAGCAACTAAAATATTACAGCCGTTTGTCCGGATTGCCTTGAACTGTTTTTCTGTCCAGCGGTTTGCCATTTTCATCAACTCCTTCCCTGATTTTTTTCCATATTTCCTCATCACTGAATGTCTTTAAGCTGCGGGACTGCCCTCCCGGAATATCCGGTGAAAAACCGCATACCGCATGGTACGGGCAATAGGTACAGGCATCTTCCTTCTGCGTGTGGTACGGATTAACGTCCACATTTCCACCAAAAATTCCCGCCGCCATATCTGCCGACTTTTCGGTGACATAATCTGTGAGCTGTTCAAACTTCTGCGTGCTGTAAATGTGGCTTCGCATATCCAGCTCCCCGTTTGATTTAAACGCAACCGGAATAACCGCCGACTTTCCTCCGCGGTCATCCATTTTACGGATAATTTCCGTATCCTCATTGACAACACCCTTCATACGCAGATTTTCCAATATCATTTCATCAACGGCTTCACGATAATCTGCATCTTCTTCATCGGGCATGCTCTGTACTTCTATAATCGGATTGTCAATATTGTAATAAAGAATCCCCGCCGGAATAATATTCTTATCCGGATGCCGTTTTTTTTCAATACGCTGTGCCGCCTTCATATATGTTACGAGCTGTAATTTTAAGCCGTAAAATGTCTTTAACAAATCAAAATCCGATTTGCCGGTTTTGTAATCCACCACGCGCACATAAACATTGTTATCATCTTCACAAATATCAATGCGGTCAATTTTGCCCTGCATATAAAGCGACTTGTCACCAAGTACCTCATGCTCATCAACTAAAAAGTTCATTTCATATGCATCGGGTGCAAATTCACCGCGCTCTAACTGCTTTCCGATTGCCCAGACCGTCCTGTCCGCCAAATCGGTGAGCCTTTTAATCATGTATTCGTTACGGCTGTTATCCTTTAAAATGGTGTTACCGTACTCTGCAGCAATCCGCACAACGCTTTCGGATACGCGCTTTTTTCGTTCTTCATCGGATAACAGGGAAAAGGATTTTTTCTCCTCTTTTAACTGCCGCGACACATCTTCCAAAACACCGTGCAGAATCGTACCGAAATCCTGTACCGCAAAACGGTATTCTTCTCTTTGTGAAAGCTTTAAGCCATATTCCAGAAAATACGCAAAACGGCAGGAGGCATACGTTTCAAATGCCGAAATACTACCCTTTAGCTGTGTTCCGTATAACAAAAGCGCCGCATTTGCACTCAATGTCTTAATATAATTTTCCGTATTCCACTCAATATCCTGCTTCGGAATCTTTAAATAGACAAACTGTCCATCCTGCCCGTCGGCATCCGTTATGCGCACATCCGGAAACATGCGTCTTACATTACGGATTAAATATGACGGAAGTGCCGTCTTTCCGTCACTGCTTTTTTTTGCATACGATAAATACAGCCGGTGTGAAGCCTTTGTCATCATCAGATACAGATAAAATTTCTGTATAAATGCTTTTTCCCTTGCAGAAGGTGACAGTACGATTTCCTGTGCTTCCAGTATACTGCGGTCGGTTTCCGACAGCACACTGCAATTTTCATTTTTCTTTGGCACAACACCGTCATTGACTCCCGCAAAAAACAGCACTTTGACATTGTCAAGACGTGTTCTTTCGATATCACCAATCATCACACAGTCGGAGGTCGGCGGAAGCAGTCCCACTTTCATTTCTTCAAAGCCCGCCGCTACAATCCTGTTAAATTCCTTTAATGAAACATTTTCTTCACCAAGCAGTTCCACAATCCTGTCAAACAATTCAAGCACCTTTGCATAGAGCTGTTCATATTCATTGCCGGCAGGTTCACACTCCGAAAGCGCCTTTATCTGCTCGGCACTGTGCAGAGCCGTCACAAATTCATAAACGGCTGTGACATATGCTCGCACATTGGCTTCTTTATCCTTTAAAACCGCCTCCAGATTCAAAAACGGCGCCATAATCTGCTCCCGCAGGGCATTTAACGTTTCCAGTTCCGGCTGGTACGTGCTTCTTTTCATTTTCTTTTTCCACGGTTCATGCCATGCACGGCTGCCGCGGATACCTACCGCCAGACAGTAATTTTCCAGCATATCGATGTCATGTCTTGAAATGCCGGTCAGCCCCGTACGCAGATAGCGGAACATCGTGTCATACGGATATCCTTTTTCTACAATCTCCAAGGCACTGCAAAGCATTTCCACATACGGATTGGAAGCGACAGAGCGTTTATAATCCAAAAACGCCGGAATGTCATTTTGTTTCATCATATTGGCGGCAACTTTTCCGTATGTTTCCAAATCTGCCGTAACAACGGCAATATCACGATAACGAAAACCCTCTTTTCTTGTCAGCTGTAAAATCTCGGATACGATATACTGCAATTCCTCTTTGGGATTACTACCCTCGTAAATGCGGATATTTTCCGGTGTACCGGTGTACACACCGCCCTTATAGCGGAACAGGTTTCTTTCAAGATATGCTAAGTCCTTCGCACCCTCATAGCGGTAATTGATGTCCCTGTCCACGCACACGGTATCGTCAACGTTGATTCCTTCTTCCTCACAAATCGCAATCAGACGGTTCATCATCTCTTTACTCATAAAAAACAGGTTGTTCCAGCCTTCATGTCCTGTCGGACGTTCCTTTTTATCAATCGTTACTGATATTTTAATACCTTTGCTGTATACCAGCAACAGACGCATGAGTTTGTACTGAATCGGTGTAAACCCGGTAAATCCGTCAAAAATAATTTCCGAACCGGCAATCAGTTTTGATTTTTCCACCAGTCCGCATAATACGTCTAAAATTTCCTCAGACGTAATATAATTGGTTGACAAAAATGCCATAAATTCTTCGTAAACCAGACGGATATCTTTTAATTTTGCGGAGAGCTGCTGCTTTTCTTTGACATTCTCTCCGATTTCACCAAGCTGCTGCGGTGTAATGCCATATTGGAGCAGTTCGGAAATCACGGATTTTAACTCCGAAACAAAACCTGTTTTTTCAATACTGCTGCCAAAGTAATCCAGCTTTTTCTTCTCTTTTTCAAGTACGCGCCGTACAATCAGGTTCTTTCCGGTATCGTCTAACACCGGGCGGTTTCCGCCGCCCAGTTCTTCAAAAACCTTGTATGCAAGACGTTCAAAGCTGACAACATCAATATTTAAAATTCCCTTGCGTGAATGCATATGCACCAGTTTTTTTTGTGTTTCCATGGTATATTGTTCAGGAACAACCACAATAAAATTGTCATGCGGTCTTCTGACAGATTCTTCACAGACTAAACGGCTTAAATATTCTGATTTTCCTGCACCGCTTCCCCCTGTAATAAACTGTAAGGACATATTTCCCTCATTTCTGCCGGACCTCCGGCGATTATTATGTCATGATTCAATCATTTTCTGCATATAGTATACCATCAATGATAACAATTATGGAAGTGTGTGGATATGAATTCAAAGACAAAAATTATCGTTTTACGCCGCCGTGAACTGCTGATTGGTGCAATTGCCGCGGTGATTGCCATTCTTTTACTGATTTTTATGATTTCATCGCTTGCAGGCGGCTCTAAAGATGCCGCAGCCAGCTCTGTCAACGGTGCCAAATCTGTTTCTGCGGGTGTTTCCGCCTGCTATACACCGGGTGTTTACAGAGCCGGTGTTTCTTTAAACGGCAACGCCGTAGATATCGAAGTGACAGTCGATAAAAACCGTATTCAGAATATTGCACTCGTAAACTTATCCGAACCGGTTACAACGCTCTACCCTTCTTTGGAAAGCACCTTTTCCGAACTGTGTGCTTCCGTAATTGAAAGCGGTTCTACCAAAAATATTACATATCCCGCTGAGAACAAATACACCGCTACAATGCTTCTGAATGCCATTCAGACAGCACTCGATAAATGCACGATACAATAAAAAGGCTGTGGCACGCAATCAGGATTTCTGATTTTTGTGCCACAGCTCTTTTCCTTTTATGCACCAAAGTAGCTGACTTCTTCTGCCTGTTCTACATTGTAAAATCCGGCATAGCCGCGCTCCTCTAATTTACTTAAAAACTTACCGGTCTTTTTCGGTTTTATATAAAGGGATGCAATCATGCCTTCACTTCTTAACTTTTCAGCTGTCTTGACAGCTTCTGTTAAATGTCCGTCTTCATATAATACGGCAATCTTTTTACTGCCGTCCGGAATTTCAATGCCGTTCTGCATAAGGATAGAGAAAATACGCTCAAATCCGATTGAAAATCCGACTGCCGGAATGGACTGGTTTAAGAACTTGCCAATCAGATTGTCATATCTTCCACCGCCTGCGATTGCGCCCTTAAAGTCAATGCTTTCCACTTCAAAAACGGTTCCTGTGTAGTATCCCTGTCCTCTGACCAGTGATAAATCAAAGACCACATCGTATGCCCCTGCTGAAAGTGCCTTCACTGTTGTCATAATCTTTTCAAGACTCTCTGCCGGTTCTTTATCTTCCAGCATATCCTTTAAAGAATCCAGACTAAAATCATTTTTTTCAAGGAACTGTGTAAACTTTGTAATGGCTTCTTTTGCAAATCCTTTTTCTGTCAGTTCTGCTTCTACACCGTCCATGCCGATTTTATCCAGCTTATCAAATGTAATGCACACACTGTCTAATTCATTTTCCGCAAAGCCCATCTGCATTAATACGGCACGTAACAGTCTTCTGTCGTTTAACTTAACTTTGAAATTCTTCATGCCGATTGCCTGTAATGCCTTTGTGGTTGTTAAAATCAGTTCGATTTCCGAATCGTTGGATTCTGAACCGATAATATCAATATCACACTGGATAAATTCTCTTAATCTGCCCTTCTGCGGACGTTCTGCACGATACACACGGTCCATCTGGATACATTTCATCGGAAGTGTCAGCTTGTCTTTATTATTCGCATAATATCTGCTGAGCGGCAGTGTCAAATCATAACGCAGTCCCATATCCGCAAGCACATTCTCATTTTCCGAAGTCACACCTGATGCCAGTGCCTTATCCAGCTTGTCGCCGCGTTTCATAATCTTGAAAATGAGGTTCAGATTTTCTCCGCCATCACTTTTATCCAGATTTTCAATATCTTCAATTACAGGTGTAATAATATGTTCAAATCCATTGGCAAGATAGACTTCAAGAATCTTCTGCTGTAAATAATCCCTGATTTCCACTTCCTTTGGAAGATAATCGTTTGTTCCTTTAACCGGTGTAACCTTCATAATTGCCTCCTAGACTTTTCCTTAAACTCACTTCTTCTTATCATACCATATCCGGCATTTGAAATACAAGGTCTTTCACACACTTCTTTGCGCCCTAAGCACACGGTCATCACACGGTTTCTTTTTTACGGTTTAAATAAGACACTGCCGAAAGTGCAGCAACATTGCCCTGTCCCGCCGCTTTAATATACTGATACGGTGTTCCTGCAATATCGCCGCAGGCAAATAATCCCGCCACATTGGTTTCCATCTGCAGATTGACGGCGGCATGATTTTTTTCAGTCTTTAAGCCCGGAACGAGCTGTCCCGGAAAGACGGCTTCCCGTAAAATGAAAATGCCGTCCACCGGATACAGCTTTCCGTCAGTCTTTAACTGCTCCACTTTCATCGTGCCGGTAATCTCTGCCGGCTTTTCCGTACAGATTTCAATGTTACCGGAAAGCTCCGGCAATACAACTTCTTTGCCCATTGGAAAGTATAACACTTTTCCCACAATTTCCGCTAAATACTGTGCTTCCTCAACGGATTCTTTAGTATATCCGATAACTGCGACCGTCTTTCCTTTAAAAAACTGTGCATCACACGTTGCACAATAGCTGACGCCGCGTCCCAAAAATTCATTTTCACCCGGAAACGGCTTATCCGCCGTCATGCCACAGGCTAAAATCACGCTGTCTGCCCGGTACTGCTCCTGTCCTGCCTGAATGGCAAAGTAACTGCCCATTGCATAGACGGCATGCACTCTTTTTTTCGTAACCGCAATCTGCAATTCGTCCAAATGTCTTTTATATGCCTGTGCCAGCTCCTCTCCCGAAACGGCAGGCAGTCCCGGATAATTTAAAATCCGGTGTGCTTTTGCCACCTTACTGCTCACCGGCTCAGCGCCGAACAAAAGTATCTCTTTATTTCTGATTTTTGCGGTAATAGCGGCAGAAATGCCCGCCGGTCCTGTACCGATAATCGCAATGTCCGCAGTCTTTATATCCTGTGCCACTTGTCATGCTCCTTTCACTTTTTTGCATTTTCCTTCAGTGCTTTTCAAATTTTTTCGCACCTCTGCACCATATTACTCTGTTAGTATATTGCAAAATATGTATGTCATACCCGTTCTTATCCGCAATCCACGGTAATTTTCGTATCCGATAAAAATCTGTTCTCTGTCCGTGTCCTCACATATTTGCACTTACCTTAATTATAAATGGAATACCACCGTTGCCACATTAAAGTATATCAGTATTGAACAGGTATCCACAATCGTTGTAATCAGCGGCGATGCCATAATTGCCGGGTCAAAATGCAGCTTCTTTGCAAGCAGTGGCAGAATACAGCCGATAAGCTTTGCAAAAATAACTGTAATAACCAGTGAAATTGAAATGACAACCGCCAGCGAAAAGTTCTTATACATCAGCAGGATTCTAAGCCCGTTTGCCAGTGCCAGAATCACACCGACAATAATTGAAATCCGGAATTCCTTAAACATCACCCTAAAAATATCACGAAAGGTAATTTCTCCCAGTGCAATTCCACGGATAATCAGCGTGGAACTTTGTGAACCGCAGTTACCGCCTGTATCCATCAGCATTGGAATAAAGGATACTAAAATCGGCACTGCTGCAAACGCATTTTCATAGTGTGTGATAATCACCCCCGTTGCCGTAGCGGATAACATCAACACCAAAAGCCACACAATTCTGTTTTTGGCATGTGTCAGCACCGGTGTTTCAAAATAAGATTTTTCACTCGGATTGACTGCTGCCATGAGTGACATATCCTCTGTCGCTTCATCAACCACAACATCGAGTGCATCATCGACCGTAACGATTCCGACCATACATTCATCGGTATCCAGAACCGGAAGTGCCAGCAAATCATATTTTGAAAATAACCGTCCGACCTGCTCCTGGTCATCTCCCGTATGCACAAAAATAATCTCTGTCCGCATAAGTTCTTCAATCGTTTTGTCGTCATCTGCCACCATTAAGTCTTTGGCGGTCACAATGCCTACCAGTCTGCGCGCTTCCAGCACATAGCAGGTATAAATCGTTTCCTTGTGGATTCCTACTTCTTTAATATGTGCCATTGCCTGCTTTACGGTCATGGTGCGCTTGAGTGACACATATTCTGTTGTCATAATGCTGCCTGCGCTGTCCTGCGGATAATCCAGCAGAATATTAATCTGCGCACGCTTCTGCGGATTGATATTGGATAAAATCCTTGTTACGACATTTGCCGGTAAATCTTCCAGTAAATCCACGGTATCGTCCATAAACATATCGTCTATGATTTCTTTTAATTCCGTTTCCGTGAAAGCATCAATCAGACAGCTCTGTGTTGCATTGCTCATATTGGCAAAAACTTCGGCTGCTTTTGCTTTCGGAATCAGACGGAATGCCTGTGCAAGTTCCTTTTCTTCAAATTCTGACAGCAGTGAGGCAATGTCTACTGCATTCATCACATTTAAAATGCTTCTGATTGCTTTGAATTCTCTTGCTGCCAGAAGTTCCATAAAAATGTTCTTCTCCATTTTCTATGCTCCCTTCTGTCGTATCCGTATTGTGTAAATTTTCCGAATGATAACTGACACCCGAATCCATTTGCCTCACCTCCTTTAATACTAAAAAAACTCCGTCTGACGACGGAGTTTGAAATTCAATCTTAATCTTTGCGCACCTGTTTCTTTATCTGGTGCTGCGCTTCCGTCGTCCAAGCTTTAGCATCACAGGGCATATTAGTTGCATTAGGTTATGCCTTAAACCGACATAGCCTGCTGACCAACGATTTGTGTCTCCACAAATTTGCGGCAGCAACCTTAGGAAAATCCAAATCCCTGTGGTAACCTCACCTACCGAAGTATTTGTTTTTTTCATTATAGACACAGAAAATAAAATCTGTCAACTGCTTTTTCGTAAAAATCATACTTACCGTGTTTTTTCTTCGTCCATAAAATAAAGCCTGGCGCCGAAATCCGGGAAGTAACGCACTTCATCATTCAGTCCCGTTGCGCAGAATGCCTGCTTTAAGCGCACACCGCAGTACATCAGCGTATCGCCGAATACATGGTAGTCCTCCCGCTCACCGTTTATTTTAATCCATTTGGCGGCGAGGTGCTGTATCAGGGAATCCTGACGGATATGCACCGGCGATGCGGTGTTGACCAAATCCCCGAAATCCTTGATATTGTACTTTAACGCACGATTGTAAAAATGATACCGCTTTTCAGGGTCTAATCCCTTTGCATAAAAGCATGTATGCGGCGTGTTTGCCACCGCAAGTTTATTCATCAGCAATCCGACCGCTTCGGAAGTATCTTTTTTGACACAGCTCCACTCCATCAGACTGCCGCCGCCCGCCGACAGTACACTGCTGTCACGGATATCCCTGTCCGAAAAACTTCTGCCGCGGTAAAAAATTCCCCGCTGGAACAGCTCCCGCTTTTCTTTATACAAGGTAATCTGTGCTTTCACCGCCTCAAGTTCTTCTTTGGACATATCACAGAAATTACATTCATAACCCAAATTCCCGAAAGCCGCCACGGCAAAGCGTGTTTCAAGCGGCGTGCGGCGCAGTGTCTGGTGATTCGGGCTTGCTGAAACGTGTGAACTAAGCACGGACGGCGGATAGCCGTAAGTGTAATTGTTTTGAATCTGCGCGCGGCTGACCGCATCTGTATTATCGCTTGCCCAGATTTGCTGAAAATAACACAAAATGCCGAGGTCAAAGCGGTTGCCACCTGCCGCACAGCCTTCAAATAAAATATCCGGAAAACGTTTTGTCAATACGTCCATGCAGTGATACAGCCCGCAGATATAGCGGTGTGCTGCTTCACCCTGTCTGTCCGGCGGCAGATACGGTGAATAATCATCACTGAAAATCCGGTTCATGTCCCATTTGACATAAGAAATATCCGCACTGGAAAAAACACGGCTCATTTCTTCAATGACAAATTCCTGCACCTGCGGATTGGCTAAATCTAAAATCCGCTGGTTTCTGCCCTCGGAATGATTCCTGCCGGGAACGGCAGCTGCCCAGTCCGGGTGCTTTTCATACAAACGGCTGTTGACACTCACCATTTCCGGTTCTACCCAGATACCAAAATCCAGTCCAAGTGCTTTGATTTTCTGCGCAATTCCCAAAATTCCGCCCGGCAGCTTCTTTTCATCGGCATACCAGTCCCCAAGGGAACTCTTATCGTCATTCCGGTTTCCAAACCAGCCGTCATCCATGACAAACAGTTCGATTCCCGCTTCTTTTGCCGCCTTTGCAAGGCGTAGCAGTTTCCTTTCGTTAATGTCAAAATACGCCGCTTCCCAGCTGTTTAACAGCACCGGGCGCAGTTTCCGTTTCCATGTGCCGCGAACAACATGCTCCTGCACAAAATCATGCAGTTGGTGACTCATTTGATTATAGCCTGATGCCGCATAGGTCAGCACCGCTTCCGGTGTTTCAAAAACTTCACCTGTGCCAATCGTAAAGCAGAAATTTTTCGGCTGGATACCGGAAACGATTCTTGTACGTCCTGCCTGCACCTCTACAGCTTCATAGTGACTGCCGCTGTAAATAAGATTTATTCCGAAACACTCTCCGGTGTCCTCGGTCGTTTCTTTTCTGCCAAGCATGATAAACGGATTGGCACGGCTCGATGACGTTCCCGTAAAGGATTCATTGACATATTTTCCGGTTTCAAGCACGGCTTCACTGCGGTTCATTTCCCGTGTCCATGCGCCGTGAAATGTTGAAAGCACATAGTCTGCCCGGTGTAAATCAAGCTGCATGCTCATCAGCCGCCTAAGCTTCACAGGCTGTTCTCCTTCATTTTTAAAAACAGCGCGCCTTGTAATCACATCGCAGTCTTCGTATACGTCATAATACAGTTCCAGCTTTGTTTTTCCTTCTTTGTCTGCCAGAACGACCTTTAGCTGTTCGGATTTGCCGTTTTCATCATATGCACCCGGAAGTGTCTGCAAGCCGCATTTTGTTTCGGAAATCTGTGCGCTCTCAAACAAAAAATCCGCCGTTGTACTGCCATCCGCATATTCTGTTTCAATAAACGGTTCACGGATATCGCCTTTTCCGTAAGACGACATTTCAAGACAGCAATCCTCCAATGAAAGATTTTCAAAACTGCTGTCATACGCAATCGTATTGCCCGGAAGAAATGCCCTTTTTTCCATCATTACGGTCTGCTGTGCATGAATCCGTCTTCCATAATACAAATGCTCCGGATGTCCGCTCTCCATGACACAAAATACATAAGACGTATGCCGTGTATGCAGTGCATACAGATTTTTTTCTATCGTAATCATATCGGAAATCCTTTCTTTATCATATATACCTTTTAAGCCCGCAGTGTATTGCTAATCTCCTCCATTTTACTCTCTGTCAGAATATATTTCTTGTGAAAATAAAACACAGCAAGTAACAGTCCTGCAATCGGAAGCACCGTCATTGTCATACGCAGTCCGACCAGCGAACCGCCTGCCTGTGCGGCTTCTCCCGCCACAACTGCCGTATCCTGACTTAAGTGGCTCAGCGACAGGCACACGGATACAACCAGTGCCGCTACACCGGAAGCTAATTTTACAACAAATGTCTGCATAGAAAAAATCACGCTCTCGTCCCTGCGCTTATTTTTTAATTCACCATAATCCACGGTATTGGCAAGGAAAATGGTTGTAAGCACCAGTAACATGCCGTTTGCCGCAAAGATGAAAAATGCCGGAATAAACAGTATAAATACATTGGACATTGTTGTAAATACAAGCACCAGCAGCACTAAATATCCTGCTATCGCCATGGCAAAGCTCACGTAAAAAATGCGGATTGTATTTAAAAATTTACGCAGTAACGGAAACAGAATCATCATCGACAATATCTGTATTGCACCGCCAAAGGTGTTAAACAGCGTATAGCCGTTGTACCAGTCCGCACCGCCGAAATCATATTTAAAAAAATAAATCACCAGATTGGACGTAATGTATACCGATGTATTAATCAGCACAATGGTAATAACAACCGTCATTGCCTGGTCATTTTGCAGTAATGCCTTAAACATCTGCTTTATGGACGGCGCATCGACATCAACCGTTGATTTTTCTTTGATATTCAGACAGGTAATCAGAATGAATACAAAAAACAATACGGATAAAATCAGGGCAAACCACTTAAAGCCCGTTCTTTCATTGCCGTTTCCGAAAAAGTAGACGCACTGCATAGTGATAACCGTTACCAGTGCAGAACCGATCCCGGCGCAGGAACGTGCGAGCGTGGAAAGATTTTCACGTTCCTTTCCTCCCTGCGTAAATGCCGGAATCATGGACCAGTACGGAATATCCATCATGGTATAGGTCACACCCCATAAAATGTATGTAACCGCCGCATAGGCTACCAGCCCGCCGCCGTCCAATGCAGGCGGTGCCGCAAACATCAGATACAACACGATGGCATTGAGCGCCGTTCCCACAAACAGCCACGGACGGAACTTCCCGAACCGTGTCCTTGTCTTTGCCACAATAACCCCCATAACCGGGTCATTAAACGCATCAAACACGCGCGCCGCCATTAAAATCATGCCCATTGCAATCGCACTGACGCCTAAAATATCCTGATAATAATACAAAATATAACTTGCCGAAAACATATAAACCATGTCTTTTCCCACGGCACCCAGTCCGTAAGAAGCCATTTCCCTTTTACTTAACATACCTTACCTACTTTCTGCGGCTGCCAGTTCCACCGCCTTGTATGCTCCATCATATATGCCTGCTTTTTTATTGGCTTCAATGCAGTTACACATCTGAAATAACAGCGTTTCTTCATTTAAAAACAACTCCAGCATTTGCAGTGTATGACCGATGTCACGACATTCCAGCGTACCGTCACCGATTTCTGCCGAATGGACTGCACCCCACTGTTCATGTCCACCGACACGCTTGATAAACAGCTTCGGCACCGGATAAAATGCCAGTTCGCTCGGTTTCGTAACCAGCACATCACAGCTTCTCATCAAAAGATTGGTACAGTAAACCGCTTCAAATATATTTTCATGCCAGAATCCGTGGATTCCCATGACTTCTCCCGTCAGGGCTTCCTCTGCAAACTTTTTTGTATTCTCCCAGTTGTTAAAATGTTCACAAGAAAGTGTCTTCATCTGCGGAATTTCTGCCTTTAACTGCTCCCATACATTTTTATAATCGCCCACATTGACATACAGTGCAGCACGTCCGTCCCTGATATGCGGTATTAAATAACGGATAATCTCCGCAAAAATTTCTTTCTGCGCACCCGCACCGCCAATCGTCAAAAGAAAGCGCATCGGTTTTTTCTGCATTTTGCGCGCCCGCCTTGCCGCACAGTCTTCTTCGATTCCCTGCACCAGCTCATGGTCAATGTAGTGGCCTGTATACACAAGGCTGTCCTTTGGCATTGGATTTAACACTTTGTTTTTATCCATGCCGTTTAAAATACGGTAGCCTTGGTAGGCAAAACGCGTCTGCACCGTATGAATACTGCCCTCTGACAAATGCAATGCCATTGGCCAGTTATCCGGCACGGCATTGATAACACGCTTCATGCCCGCATGCACCGCCGCCTGCGCCGGCCATACATGTGTGGCAATGACCGGAATTTCTTTTGGCACATTTGCAAATACAGCTGCCATCAGTTCCGCATTTTTCTGGTCTGATGCATTGTAAGAAAGCTTTCTAAAGCCCTCGTAATTCATCGGTTCCCAGACAAACCGGTTAAACAGACGGCTTTTCTGGGACAATCTTGACCCCAGTGAGTATAAATCATTCTGCGCACGGATAACCTTTGTACAGGTCGTATCTTCATAAGAATTCAAATCCATCCAGTACGGTACATAGCCCATTGCATGTGCCGCCGAAGCAATCGCCATGGAAATGCGGTAATGACCGAAGCCCATGCGGATATTTCCCACAATAATGCCTTTTTCCGTATCAAACGGTATCGTTTGATTTTTCTCTCCGGCTGTGCCGTGCTTTTTGGCAACACGCACATCGACAATGCCAAGCGTATCGCCAAGCACCGCATTTTTACGAAGCCGCACCGGATATTTTGTACCGGTATCATCGCCATATTTTTTGATAAATTTTTTCTTAGAATGAATGGCATTTCTGTATGCCTTGCGGCCGATTTCATTGCCGTAAATGATTTTTGATTTGTCTTCCATAACCTTGCCCCTTTCTATGCCTTTTTCTCGATTCCGTCCAGTAAAATGCCAACCACTTCGCTTAACCCTTCCGTATAGGAAAGTCCACTGTTGACTAAAATATCACGCTGGAAAAACTGCTCCAGTGCGGCTTCCATCATCAATTTAAAAATGGATAAATTCACGGGACGGATACATCCTTCTTTTATTCCCTGTTCCAGCAGTCCCATCGTCATTTCCCAGCCGCCTTCCAGCCGCTGTTCTACCCTTGTGTATATTTCAGGATATTTTTCCTTGAGCAGATACAGCTTCGCAAAATTAATGTCTTTATAGCTGTCCGGCATGACACCGAGAATTGCCCTGATTTTCTCCACTGTGGACAATGCTTCATTTTCCAATATGGCACGCTCGCTTTCCTTTATCGTATCAAACAGGTAATCAACCATGGAAAGAAACAGTGAAGTCTTGTCTGAAAAGACCGTATATATGGTTTTCTTGCTCATGCCGAGGATTCCTGCAAGGTCATCCATGGTGAATTTCAATCCCTTTTGATTAAAGGCTTCTATCGTACCCTCTAAAATCTTCTGCTGCAGTTTTTGTTCCTGTATACTTTCTTTCATCGTTCCCTCCTTCTCCGTTTGTGTTTTGTGTAGTACTTTTGTTGGAAACTATTTTTTATTTTTTAGTTTCCATTATTATATCATATTTTATTTTTGTGCGCAATTGCTATTTTTATATGTATTTCTTTTTATTTTTTGTGCATGTATCACATATTTTTGTTCGTATTTTTCATAATCTTCCACTATATTTTGCACCTGACAACCGCAATGATTTTAGGCTTTTGCCCCTGATAGTTTTGTATTAAATAAAAAGACTCCACAGCCTATGAATTTCTCCGGCTGTGGAGTCTTTCTACCTATTATATAGGGTTATTTATCAGCATTTTTGACATTTCATCAAAATGCCTTATAAGTTGTACAGTCACAATTTGCAGTTACAGGTTATCCTTCAATGGCAATATACTTATCACCCTTGACCGGTGCCTTTTCTTTCTTTGGAACAGAAAGTTTTAAGATACCGTCCTCGTATTTTGCCTTGATATCTTCCTGTGTCAGGTCTTCACCAACAAAGAAGCTTCTGCTCATTGCGCCGGCATAGCGCTCCTTGCGGATATATTTGCCGTCTTTCTTTTCTTCATCTTTGTCAAGGCCTTTAGAAGCACTGATGGTCAGATAGCCATTTTCAAGGCTGGCACTGATTTCATCTTTCTTAAAGCCCGGCAAATCAATATCTACTTCATAACCGCTTTCCGTTTCCCTGACATCTGTTTTCATAACATTAGAAGCGTGCTTACCATATAGAACCTTGTCTACATCCGGGAACTTAAATCCATTCATAAAATCATCATTAAATAAATCTTCTCCAAAAATACTAGGCATTAACATAAGTCATCTCTCCTTTTCTAAAATCGCTGCTCATTTACCTGTTACTCTGGAACCGGGATGTTTTAAAACAAATTCAATTTCTTTATTTGTTCCTTTCCTTTGTTCTAGTTGTACTATAGCACTTATTATTAGCACTGTCAAGAGGTGAGTGCTAATTTTTTTCAATTTTTTTGTGTACCAGATGATCCGTCAAAAAGCCTGCGGCTGTTATGAACATTTATATCGTTGAATAAACTGTTCTTTTTCACAGGGTCTGCCATAATAGTATCCCTGTAAATAATCAACCTGCATTTCTTTCATTTTAAGGCTCCATTCTTTTTTTTCAATGCCCTCTGCACATATCCTGACATTAATACTATGTACCATCGGAATGATGTTTTTATACAATTCATAATCTCTTGCATCATTCATCGCCTTTGCAGTAAAATCCCTATCCATTTTCACATAGCTGGGATTCATGTCGCGTATGCAATGAAAATTAGAATAACCCGTTCCAAAATCATCAATTACAAAGCAGATATGGTTCTCATCCAATACTTTCCTGAACCTACAGAATACCGGTGTCATATCCATAAATCCACTTTCCGTCATTTCAATACATATGGAATCCGGTTGTAAATCATATTTTTTAATCACATCCAATATATCTCTTTCAACATTGCCATGCATAATCTGAACATATGAAACATTTATATTCATCTTAAAATCAGGAATATATTGCTGCATTTCACAACATGTTTTCGCTGCTTCATCTAATATATATCTTCCTGCCGGGATAATTAACCCGGTTTCTTCCAGTAATGGGATGAAGTCTACTGGTGAAACTGTCTCCGTATCTTCTTCAGAGGTCATTGAGAAACGCATAAGCGCCTCTGCACCAATAACCCGCTCTGAGCTGCAATCCACAATTGGCTGGTAATACACCTCAAAGCCGTTGAATCCATTCACAACAGAATTACGGAGTGCCGCTACTGTCTTTCCTGTTCTTAAAAAGCTCTCGTAGTCGTTCTCATCAAATATATAGAATCCATTTTTTCCCATTTTTTTGGCTTTTTTAAGGACAAATGCAAATTTCTTGCGGCACTCCTCGTAGCCTTCGCAAAATGTTACCGCATCCACAACACCAACAGAAATCGAAAAAACAGCCTCATATTTTTCAGATACTATAAACTTGTAAAGTCTGGCATCAATCATCTTCTTAAGCTCTGCGGCATATTCCTCTGAAGAATGTTCCAAATCAACAATCACATACTGATCTGCTACAAGATGATATATCTTCTGTTTATCAGAAAGACATTCTTTTATGCAGTCAGCTACACTTTTCAGAATATAATTGCCGTAAGCCGCTCCACGTGAACTATTGATTGCTCCAAAATCATCTATTCCTATATGCATAAGAAATCCCTTAGAAAGGTGTGTCTTCTGCGAGCGCATATAGGCATTAAATTCAGGACCTCCAAGCAATCCTGTGACATTATCTGCTCTTCTTTGATTGCCAGTCTCTTTCATGCAGCCAACCAAATATTGTGCGTTCCCTTGTGAATCATCAATCACTATACCGCGGCAGTTAATCCATACCGGCATGTCTTCTTTATCAAGCCATCTGTAATGAAGATTATGTACCTTTTCTTTTCCTTCACATATAGCCGTAAGATGCTCCTGGAGCATCTTACGGTCTTCTTCATAAACCAACTGTAAAACATCATTAGTAAAATTATTCATAACATTATCCGATATCTTAAAACGGTTCACAGCCGATTCAGAAAACTCTATTGTATTATTCTGTAAATCATATACATACAGATAGTCATCCATACATTTTGCGATTATTTCTAATAAAGTTTCTTTTGTCTGCTCACTAAATACCTTAAATATATTCTCACTCACAACAAGAACCTTTCTTTCCTAATCGTATCATAAGATATCAGGGTTAAAAGTTCTAACCCCACATGAACCTGCTCATAAGTGGGGTCAGGCTTTTTATGCCCCAATATAATTCTCTTTTAACCTTTAAATAACTTAAATCTGTTTACACGCTCATTCATCTTATCTGCACCCTCTGAAAGATTAATACTAATTGCCGTATTCTCTTCTGATGATGCTGCTGTACTCTGTACAACACCTGAAAGCTGCTCGATTCCCTGTCCGATCTGCTCTAATGACTCTGCCTGCGAATTGGCTTTCTCCATTGTATTCTCTGCCATTTCTGCAAAAGAATCCATGTCTGAAATAATCTGATTGAAGGCTTCTGCCGTTGTAATTGTAACTGCATTTCCTCTTTGAATTTCAACTAAAGTTTTATCGATTAAATCTCTTGTATTTACCGCTGACTTCGCACTGTCTGCAGCAAGTTTTCCTATCTGATCTGCTACTACCGCAAAGCCCTTACCTGCCTCACCTGCCCTGGCAGCTTCTATCGAAGCATTAAGAGCTAACAAATTAGTCTGTGAAGCAATATCTTCAATATCTGTAATAATATTACCTATTTCCTTAGATATTTCTGTAATATGTTCCATCTCTGTCAACAGAACGTTCATTTTTTCCTTTTCTTCATTCGCTTTGTTCGCAGAAGCTTTTACACGTTCAGATGCATTTTTTGTTTCCTTTGCAGTATCTACAGCAAGGTCAACAACTGTATCTATTGTTGCATTCAATTCCTGAATAACTCCGGCCTGTTCCGTTGCGCCATCTGATAAAGACTTTGATGCACTTTCAACTTCCTTTGCGTTATGTGTAACCTGTTCAGCAATACCGCTAATTTCTGACAATGTACTGTTAAAGCGTTTTAAAATATATACAAGTGAATCTTTCAATTCTGAAAAATCACCCAGAAACGGTGTAATATCATCACCATTTCTTGTCAGATCACCCTGAGCTATAAATTTAACCTCCTGAGAAATCTCACGGACATAATCTGAAAGAATATTCATTGCTTCTTTCAGCATTCTTATTGTATCTCCGAACTCATCATCTGATTCGTAAGTAAGCATTTCTATATTAGACAGTTCACCTTTTCTAAGACTGGCAACTGCTGCATCTATCTGCTGTACCGGTTCTGTTATTGAATCTGTAATTATCTTTCCGATAACTGTTGCAACTACTGCAATCGCGATTCCTGTTACAATAATGACAATAAAAATAATAATAGTACAGATGTTGGCAAGTGTTTTCGCATTATCTAATTCCACCTGGAAATCATCATGTAATGTATTTAATTGTTTTACAAATGACATATAGCTTTCATATGCACTTCCGATCATAATCTTCGCTGCTTCAGCCTGTTTATTATCTCTACTCAATTTGTATACTTCATCTGAAGTTGATAAGTATTCTTCCCACGCAGAAGTTGCCTTTTCGTAATCGGCTTTTCCTTGCTGTGCTTTCTTATTTGAATTAATTATCTCACCTAACTTAGCTGTCGCGTCTTTAATCTGACTTTCTATATTATCATTTTCTTTTTCACACGTAGCCATAGCTGCGGCATCTGATTCTACAAGATGCTGATACTGTTTGATTCTATACTTTGCAGTCATTGTTTGTAATTCCTGCAGATACTCAAGCGAAGGAGACCACACTTCCGTAATATGACGTATATTCGAACGAATCACTACTGTCGATACAAGTGCCACCAGTACAAAAAACGCTGTCATAACTAATACCGCCATCCGATATACCTTCAATTTCCCTGCAACTTTTAAATTACCTATCCATTTTTTTAACTTTGACATATGGTTTCCCTTTCTTTCGTTTTTTGAATGAATTTTTTTACTGAATTTCATTGTAAAAAGCTCAGAAACGACCGAAATTCCCCAGCTTTATAATTGTCTCTCAGTAGATTGTTTAAAAAATATCACAATCTAGTTTGAAATGCAATAAAATTTTTTATTTTTTTTTTGTATTTTTTTGTTTTTTTGAAGCCCAATCTAATATGGATTTTAAAATTTCCGGCTGTTGTTCTCTTTCCATAACAGGATTTTTTGAGAGTTGTTTATTTCCCATAATATAAACAACTCTCGAAAATTCTAAGTGCTTTATGCAATATTCTGCTTCAGGCACGTCTTAATATCATCTTCCGCGTTGCTGATTGCGCGGATATGAAACGTATCCACCAGATACTGCAATACATTCGGGCTTAAAAAGGCAGGGAGTGTCGGTCCTAAATAAATGTTTCTGACGCCAAGGCTTAACAGTGCAAGCAAATCCGCTACTGCTTTCTGCTCATACCAGGACACAATCATGGAAAGAGGCAGTCCGTTTACATCGGTATTAAACGCATCGGCAAGTGCAGTGGCAATGCGTACCGCCGAATAAACATCGTTACACTGTCCGACGTCCATCAGACGCGGCAGTCCGGCAATTTCACCAAAGTCCAGCTTATTAAACCGGTATTTTCCACATGCCAGTGTCAGAATCACACAGTCCTGCGGCACCATTTTTGCAAATTCCGTATAATAATTTCTTCCCGGTCTGGCGCCGTCGCAGCCGCCGATTAAAAAGAAATGGCGGATTGTTCCGTCCTTTACGGCTTCTACTATCTTTTCAGCACAGGTCAGCACCGCCTGATGTGCAAAACCCACTGTAATTTCCTTTTCTTCTTCGTCATCAGAAAATCCGCCCAGTGCCAGTGCCTGTTCAATGATTTCATGAAAATCCTTTTCGCCGTTTTCCTTTTTAGGAATATACTTTACGCCTTCCCAGCCGACAACATTGGTGCTGTAAATCCTGTCCTTATACCCCTCACGCGGACGCATCAGACAATTTGTTGTCATTAAAATACAGCCCGGCAGATTGTCAAATTCTTTCTGCTGGTCCTGCCATGCACCGCCAAAATTGCCCACCAGATGCGGATATTTTTTCAATCCTTCATAGCCGTGACCCGGCAGCATTTCCCCATGGGTATAAATATTAATACCTGTGCCTTTGGTCTGTTCCAGCAGCATTTCCAAATCTTTAAAGTCATGTCCCGATACGATGATAAACGGTCCTTTTTTTCTACGGACACTCACCTTATGCGGATACGGATTGCCATAAACGCTTGTGTTCGCTTCATCTAACTGTTTCATTACCTCTAATGCCATTTCACCGGTACGCATCGTCATCCGAATTAATTCTTCCACCGTCAATGCATCATCTGTAAGTGCTTCCAGTCCATAGACATAAAAATCATCGACCTGCGTGCTGTAATATCCCAGTTCTCTTGCCTGATGTCCATACGCACTGATGCCTTTCAATCCGTAAAGAATCGTCTGTCTTAATGAACGGATATCTTCGTCAAGTTCTTTGTCATACATAATTCCTGCCATCGGCGCATCTTTTAACATTTCACTTTTCGTTTCCGGCAGATTATAAACTGCTGCCGGGCGGTTGATTTCTGCCTCTGTCTGCTCGCGCAATTCTTCCTTAATGTTTTGCGATACCTTTAATAATTCCACATGTACATCTGCATCAAAATTTACATTTGTAAGCGTTGTAAAAAGAACGTTTTCCAAAAAACGCACCACTTCTTTAGGCGCATGTTCCCCTGTTTCCAATAATTTTTTTGCATAACAGCTGATTCCCTTTGCCTGATAAATCAGCAAATCCTGCAAATTTGCGATTTCCGGTGTCTTTCCACAGACACCCATTTTCGTACAGCCTTTTCCGTTTGCCGTCTGCTCGCACTGATAGCAAAACATCTCATACCCTAAATCCATATTATTGCTCATTTTCCTCTCCATTCCTACCACATTTGCAGTAAATTCATTCTTTCAGATATCAGTATTGCCATTCTTTGAAACTGCATACACTGATAATAAAATCTAATTTGTAAAAGTTTTGTAATTTCCTGTATTCTCCATTGACATTCCTACCAAAATACTATATTATAGTACCAATATACTATTATCTGATAATCGTTACTATTATCAATTACAGACTAAATGAAAGGATTTCATATGAAAATTAAACACACTTTATATATTATCCTGCTGACAGCTTCACTGATTCCGCTTTATATTTTTGCTTCTGTCATGATTGTACAGAATAATAAAAACACTAAAAGCATGATGCAGGAAAATCTGCGCTTTATCAGTGAATCTACCATATCCAGTATCGAGAGTTTTTGTGAAGCCCGTAGAGATACGATTGATATGATTACCCAGTTTGAAATGATACAGGATGCTATTCATTCCAGTCTGGATGGCAGCATTTCAGATGATAATTCCATTTCCTATATTAATAATATGTTATGGGAGCGAAAAATCCATTGGGATTTTTTGGAAAGCATTTTTATTATTGATACCAATTTTAATATTGTCGCTTCCAGTGAGGATATTACCGCTTCAACTTCAGATCACTTTGCCCATGCTGATTCAGACTCTTTAAACGGCAATTTCATAATTTCCGATGCCTACCAGCGGTTAATTGATGGTGAAATGACTACTGTTGTTGCTGCATACTCCGGTATTTTTGACCTCAATACACAAAACATAATTGGCTATGTTGTAGAAGAAATTCCCACTTCATACTTTGACAACTACCGCTCTAATACAACTTTATGGGAAAACGGGCTGCTCTATCTTATTGATAACAATAACTTTTTTATCACTGCCGGCAATCCGGATGAACCTACTTCCAATTCATTGACTGATGCCAATGACAAAGCCATATGGCAGAAAATTACTGAACATTTATCCTGCACCAATCGTTCTAACGCTTCCGGACAATTTTATTTTAACGTTTCCGGAAATGAATACGCAATATATTATGCACCGGTTCATTACACAGACTGGATGATTTTTATTACAATTGATTTAAGTTCTTATCAGAAAATGGGAACTGCCTACCGCACCCTGCTTGGCACAACGGTTCTTTGGACTTCCATTGTCCTTTTACTGGTACATTACCTGATTACGAAAAAAATAACCAAACCGGTACACCTGATTTCCGGCACGCTTGAAAATGTCCAGCTGCAAAAAAACTATGCACTACGTATTCCGTATGATAAAAATGATGAACTTGGTAATTTATCCGATAAAATTAATGCACTGTTAGCCTATGCTGAAGCCAATGACGTACATCAGCAGGAATATCAACGATATCTTACCAAAAAAACACAGTTAGACCCGATGACACAGCTTTTCAATAAAAATGCCATTGAAAATAGAATACATACTATGATTGAACAGGCAAACGACACACATACCCGCATTGCCGTCGGCTTTCTGGATATTGATAATTTCCGTGACTATAATACACTCTATGGACATCAGGAAGGCGACCGCGTTATCCGCTTTGTTGCCTCTATTTTAAAAGAAAATATTGACGGAATTGTCGGCAGAAACGGTGGTGACGAATTTCTTTTCTGCCTTGCGGCAGTCGATTCAAAGACAACTATTGAAAATGAAATCCGTACAGTTTTTGAAAAACTACAGGAAGGTCTTACAAACTTAGAAACCGGTGAGCGAATGTCTATCCCCTGCAGTATCGGCATTTTTGCTGAAAGCGGCAGTCAGCTGCATTACAGATATATGGTACAGGGTGCTGATGCAGCGATGTATCAGGCGAAAGAACTGGGCAAAAACACCTACTATCTTAATTACAATTAAAGGACAACCTATCGTGCAACCGCTTTAATCACATACTTTCTATATTCTAAACCGTCAGTATAAAACAAGAGAAACGATATGATACTATCAAAGTTTTACCTCATCTGTTATCATATCGTTCCTCTTTTAATTCTATGTCAGTTTCCAACTTTTTTACAATTCCCGAAGCATTCCTGTCTTTTTCATTACCGGACGTAATGCCAAATAAATAATCGTTGCTACAATCACTGCTATGACTGCATTAACCGATGTTGTAATCGCACCGATTTTTGCAAGTGCCTTGGCAAGGTCCTGCGGAACACTATTTTTGTTTTATGGTCAGTTTACTTTACTGATACTCACGAATTAAAAACATCGGCTTGATTGCCATAACTTCATCATATTCTTCCTGCTCTACTGCCACGCTGGAATTTAATGCTTTTAAATCACTCTTTAAAACTTCAAGTGCCTTTTCGATGGTCGTTGCACGACCTTCCTGCATAATATCAATCATTCTCTTTAACACGACCGGATGTGCATACCATGCCGGAACCGGAAAGTCCGGATATTGTCTGATGTACTGCTGCATTTCATCAACAGCCTGTTCCAAATGTGTTTCAATGTACTTTTTATTGTTTCTTGCAGTCGGTAAAACATTGGCACTGGAAAAGAAGAAAATGGAAGCCAGTCCAAACAACAGGAAATACATTGCAAATCCAGCATGTGTAATCAATGCGTAGATACCATACAGCAATGCCGCTGCTCCCAACAGCGTAATGCTGAGTGCTACCCATTTATATGCCGGATTACTTCTGTCATACACTCTTTTTCTTTTTGCCCCTGCACTTAATGCAATACTTAATTCTTCATTCTTATTCAGATACTGCATACAATTCTCTAATACGGCAATATTCTCCTGTGCTTCTTTTGTCAGAACCTTTGCTTTTTTCTTTGCTGCAAGACGTTCTTTTTCTTTCAGTCTTTTTTCCGCTTCTGCGCTGTGAAGCCGGATTTCAGGATGTGTCTGTTTTAAATAGGCTAATAAAGAATCGACATTTTCTTCAAATTTAAAATTGCACTGCTTTTCTTCGCCATTGTCATATTCCACAACCAGATACGGAATCGTTGCAAATAATCCCTTTCCTGTGAATCCGCCTTTGCTCATCGCAACTCTTTTAAATACTCTTTTTACGGAAGTGAGCGGAATGTAATATCTTCTCTCAAAATAAAAACTGTTCAGATAAATCGCTTTTTCTCCCACTCCGCATGGTCCAAACTTTCTACAATGCTTTTTATCCTGCGCCAATTCTTCCTTTTCAAGCGATTCTTTTCCTAAACAACGTGGTTTCCACAACATACAACCAGCCCCTTCCTTCAGTCATTGTTTCTTTGGTGTGTCCTTTCTATTCTTTCTATTATTTCACCAAAGAATAAAGACGGGGGGCCACACGAAACATCGTCTGCTTTCAACTATTTTCATGTGGCATCCCCTTTAATCTAAATTATTTTATCTTTTATGTACCTCTGTAAAATGCATTTACAGATTTTCTAAACGCTTACTGTTATGCAGCTTCTTTTGGCTGTTTCTTTGTTGCATACATGAAGATGCCAAAGAATACAATTGCTAAAATGATACCTACCGGGTAAGCTACTGTTGTACCGAGGTTCAAGCACTCCGGTGCATAGAAGAAATAGGTCATAGATACGGCACTCATAAAGGTTGCCGGTACTACGGTAATCCAGTAATTCTTCTTTTCTCTGAATAAGAACATACTTGCTGTCCACAATACAATCATAGCGAGTGTCTGGTTTGTCCAGCTGAAATATCTCCAAACGATTGTATAATCCAGATGTCCGACAACTGCACCAACTGCTAAAAGCGGTACACATAAGATCAGTCGTTTTGTAAACTTAGACTGGTCAACCTTAAACCAGTCTGCAAGAACCAGTCTTGCACTTCTGAATGCTGTATCACCTGATGTAATCGGGCATACAATAACACCAATCATTGCAAGGGCAACACCGACACCGCCCATTGTCTTAGAGCATACATCGTAAATTGCTGCGGACTGTCCATTTGCAAGAATGGCACTTAAACCAGTACTTAAACCATCTGTTACTGCATAGATTGAACAACCTGCTGCTGCCCAGATTAATGCGATAACACCTTCTGCAACCATCGCACCATAGAATACGAAATGTCCCTGTTTTTCAGACTTCATACAACGCGCCATCAGTGGTGACTGTGTTGCATGGAAACCGGAAATCGCACCACACGCTACGGTGATAAACATAACGCTCCAGATTGGTGTTCCCTTCGGGTGCATATTGGTAAAGTGTGACCAGATTTCAGGAATCTGATAATCTGAATGTGTAAAGACACCAATAATAACACCTAATGCCATGATGATTAAGCAGATACCGAATACCGGATAAATACGTCCGATAATCTTATCAATTGAAATAAATGTGGCAATGAAATAGTATGCAAGAATAATCCACAGCCAGAATTCTGTACTTGCAACAATTCCTGATACATTGCCGTTCTTAAATAATGTAACAATTAATCCGGCCGGTCCTACTGCGAATACGGTACCTACCATAACGAGTAAAACCACACTGAAGATTCTCATAACATTCTTCATGAATCCGCCCAGATAGATACCGCAGACTTCTGAAATAGAAGCACCTTCGTTTCTTTCTGAAAGCATTCCTGAAAAATAATCATGTACACCGCCGGCAAATATTGTACCGAAAGTAATCCATAAGAATACAACCGGTCCCCATAAAGCACCCTGCATCGCACCAAAGATTGGTCCTAAGCCTGCAATATTGAGGAGCTGTACCAGAAACAGTTTCCACTGCGGCATTACTACATAATCAACACCATCGTTAATCTTTACCGCAGGAGTTTCTCTGTCATCCGGTGCAAACGTATTCTCTACAACCTTACCATAGACAAAATAACCGCCGATTAAAAGAAGCAGACAAATGAAAAAACTAATCATAGCTTTTCCCTCCTTACTTTAAATATTCTATTGTTCACAGTACTGATCTCTTAATCATTATTATAGCCATCTTTCGATAAAATGCAACTTTTTAATCCAAAAAAAACGCCGAAAAATTTCGACGTTTTTTGTGCATTTTTTATATTTTTTATAATATTTTTATCTATTCTATTGGTTACTTTTTTGTACTTTTACGGATTTTTTAAGCCCGTCAACGTAACGCTCCTGCTGCTGTTCCTGCCTTTTTTGGGCTGCACTTTTCTGTACGGACCGGTTCGCACAGATACCTATTATCATAAATAAAATCAATATTATTATGGAAATGAGCATCTGCTTAAACTGGCACCGGTTAATCCGGTATTCTTCGTATACCGCACCGTAGCTCTGAGACGTATAATTCATATACAGATCCATATAATCTTCTAACCCGTTTGTCTGGTTCTCCAGCAGCTTGTTTAAATTTTTTTGTTTCTGTGTCTTTTTGTTTTTATAGGAAATGATGTGTAAATTTCTTATAAAAGATTTTTTCTGCTTCCACTCTTTTTTCTCTATCAGTTGCTCATAGCCTTCTGCTTTAAACTGCTGTTCAATAAGAAACAGTGTTTTTCTTTGCAGCCCCCACATCCGGCAGATTCTGTCCTGCATTTTTTCACAGAATTCCTGCTGTTTAAACAGTTGTCTATACCGTTCCCGGTTAAAAAATATTCTCCATGCTTCCTCCGTGTTTCTCAGATACGGATTCATAATGATATATTCAATCTCTTTTAAGCACTGCTGCTCCGGTTCGTCCTTTCCGACTTCCGCAAAATCATATTCAGAATCAGATACAATTTCAGATTCAACTTCATCCGGCGTACCGGCAATTTCCAAATCCGGTGTTGTTCCCGGTTCTGATGTAACACCGGACATACTGCCTGTATTTTCCCATGACGGCACATTCGGTTCTTCTGTCATTCCCGCATTTTCAAAAAATCCCGGCATATCCCGTTTTTCAAAACCGCTGCCGGACTTTTGGGATTCCTGTGCCGACTGCGGTACCGTTTCCGTCCGCTTTGCCGCTCTTGCCTGTCTGAGCGCACTTTTATAAGCTTTTTGAAGCTGCTCAAATTCTTCGGGTGTATCCTCTGGATGATACTTTTTTACCTGACGGGCATACGCCGCCCTGATTTCTGAAATTTCTCCTGTCGGCTCAATTTCGAGCCATTCCCATATAGATTTATTCATCGGTATCTTCCTCTTCTTCCTGCCAGAACGTTTCATTATACGGTCCGAAATCGACCTGATTCTGCTCTATATAGTCCAATATCGCCATAATGCGTACATATTGCTGCCGTACTTTTCTGCCTTTTGTGTTTATCAGAAGTTCCTTAAAATACCGCAGGCACTCCTGAATAACCTGACGGTTCTTTGGTGTCGTCTGCTCATACAGTCTTTCCGCCTTTTCAAATAACAGACGGTTCTCCTCTTTTTCCCACGGGTGTAACGGCATTTTTTCTAACTGCTCCACCCGTTTTTCCAGTTCTTTTTCCGACAGTCCGATTTGCTTATTGACGATGACTTTATGGACTTTTTCAACGGATGACTCTATATTGACATCTAAAATGCCATTGATGTCATAAATAAACGTCACCTTGACAACCTGTTCTCCTTCCGGTGCTTTCGGCAATCTTTTTAAGTTTATTTCCCCAATTTTTAAATTGTCCGATGCCTTTATATTTTCTCCCTGATAAATCGGAAAGTTCATGGTTATCTGATTGTTACGGACCGTTGTGTAATACATCGTCCGCTTGCAGGGCAGTGTTTCATTTTTCTCAATAACCGGCGAAAAACTGCCGTCATAAAGTTCCGTACCGAGCGAAAACGGGCAGATATCCGTTAAAAGCATATCTTTAATATCACCGGTGCGCTCTTTAATCGCCGCTGCCATGCCGACACCGTATGCTACACTCTCATCGGGATTTTCCTCCAGTACCACAGGCACTTTGTCGCCAAGCAGTCCTTTAATATACTGCTGTACCACGGGCATTTTGGACGATCCACCGACCAATATGACTTTGTCGAGTTCCTCTAATTCAATTCCCACCATATTGATGACCTTTGCGATTGGTTTTGCCATTCTTGAAAACAGCTCCGCTGAAAGATGGATCAGCCTCTGATTGGTCATTTTCAGCGTATAGGCTTCGCCTTTAATATACACCTGCCGCTCTGCTTCATTTTTATCGGTCAGTTCTTTTTTTACCGCCTCTGCCTCTTTTAAAACATTTTCCTGCTCATTTTTCGTTAAATATGCTTCTGAAATCTGATTCTGCTCATAAAAATCCTGCGCAATGATTTCATTGAAATCTTTTCCGCCTAAATAATTATCTCCGGCAACTGCCTGTATTTCCACGACATTGTCAAATGCTTCCACCAAAGATACATCTAACGTACCGCCGCCGAAATCGAACACGATAAAGCTTTCTGCGCCTTTTTCTGCCGTATGATGCTTTAATGCCACCGCTGACGGCTCATTAATCAGACGTTCTACCTTTAATCCTGCAAGTCTGCCTGCATTTTTTGTGGCATTGCGCTTATTATCGTCAAAATACGCCGGCACACTGATAACCGCTTCCGTCACTTCTTCGCCCAGAAACTTTTCCGCATCTTCTTTTAATCTTCTTAATACAAATGCCGAAAGTTCTTCTGCACGGTATTTTTTTCTGCCGTTTCCGTACAGAAAATTTGTGCCCATATTTCTTTTAAATTCACGGAACGTATCATACGGCTGTGTTGCAAGCATTTCTTTTGCCACACTGCCCACAAATACCTCTTGATTTTTTCCGATGCTGACAACGGATGGTGTAAGATACTCTCCAAATGCATTCGGAATCAGCACTACTTTTCCGTCCTGCCAGACGCCCGCCAGACTGTTTGTTGTTCCCAAATCAATGCCAATGACTGCCATTTTTTCTCCCCCTTTTTATCCTTTATCTTTTTGCCTTTAATTTCCTGCTTTAAATTAGTTTCCCATATTTTTTAAGCTCTGGAGCAGTTCCAAATCGCTGTCCTTCACCTTAATATTCGATGTTATCGGTGCTTCGCCCGGTCTTTGCACGGTTATTTCAATCACCGTTCCTTCTTCGATTCCTCTTGAAAAAACTGCCTTTAAAAACGCTGCAAATTTCGGATGGTTTGCCGTAAATTTATTTTTTGCATTCATTAATTTCATCATTGCTGCCGGATTCATCATGTTTGTTCTCCTTTTCTGTGTCCTGCATTTTAAATATATTCTTTTAGTTCTTCATTTACAATTTCCTGAATATCCGTGGCAATTGTCTTTGCCTTTTTAGGATTCAGTTTTATCTGAGCTGCAACTGCAAGTATATCCTTCATTTGAGGATTTCTTCCATTTCCATTTACTGTTGTGGCGTGTTCTCCGCCTATAGAATTACTATACGTCAAATCATATGCCGGTGATAAATGCCACCTGTTATTTTTATAAATATAAGAGAAATTTTTTGAATGGTCATCACGATTATGTGCAAATACATTAAAACACATCTGACGGTATATCTTTTCTATTTCCTCGTAATCTTCAGTCAGCTTCATCGTCAGACGCATCAGAATGTTATAATCCAAATTAGGAATACGATGTGATGTTTCTAATATTCCGCTTACTGAAACCATATGCACTTTTTGATTCTCCTGCCTATCAAATCTTTCTACTGCAAAATAACCGGAATTTAATTCAGAATGAAGCAATCTGGTTTCCGGCATTTCTATACCGCATTTTTTTGCACATATAGAATATAAATATTCCTGTTTTCCAATATCCTTACCGTCATACGAAGATGGGAATTTTACAATCCATTCTTTTCCGTCCATTTTATAAAATATCTTCGGTCTTGCCCCGCCAGAAGAACCTCCCATTTGAAATAATAAATCCAGATTGTCTGACTGTTTCGTGTTAAAAACTTTTTCACATTCCAAAGCAATTTCATCTAGAGATAAATCTGTTTCTACCAATTTTATCTTATCTTCCGGCTGATATTCCAATGCACCCATTCCTGTTTTTCCGACAATTGCTAATCGATTTAAGCTTCCTACCTCTGCCGGATTGATTTTGTTTTGTATCAGTAATCTGTCAATCAGCAGCCGTCCCCAGCCATCTGGAAGACTATCTGCAAATACGCCGAACATTCCTTCAAAAGGTTCATATGACTTCGGCAAAAAAACTCTTTTTTCTAACGGCAGTGAAAACGGACTAATCGAATATCCGGTTCTTAACCATTCATCATCATACTCGAAAGCTGCTATATGCCCTGCCGCCATCGCTAACGTACCTACTTTTTTATTGTTCATCCACACCTGTAAACTTTTATAATTGTTCATTAATAACCTCCTGAATGGACGAATAGCCTTTTTTTGCAAACAAAGCATCAAAATCATTTTCACAGCCCAATGCAAAACTAATTTTAATAAGTGCCGACAATGATATATTTCCTGTTTGTTCAAAGCGTTTGAGCGTTCCCAGACTTACATCGGAACGTCTGCTTAATTGAACCTGCGATAGCTTCTGCTCCTTTCTGCGCGCTCTCATTCTTTTTGCAATATCCATATTCAATTGTTCCGGTGATTTAAATATAAATTCATTCATAGATAATATATTAGCTATTTTTATGGTTTTTGTCAATAATCAGCTAATATATTAGCTATTTTTCTTTTACCCGTTCCAGCTGTTCATACCGCTGCTGCTTTGTTTCAAAAATCTGTAATGCATCCCAGACTGCCAGCGCAAAATCCACAAAAGCATAGCCTTTTGCTGTAATGACGTTGTAATTCAGAAATATTTTTATTGGATTAGTAAAATTCTATCTGTATGTTCTTTTTCAATCTTTTTAAACTTCAAAGCTTCAAACTGTTTTTCCTTGCAGATACCGATATAACTTCTGACACCTGTGACAGGACTGATCCACCACATTTCCTTTCCTGTATATCCACTTGTATCCAGTGTAAATGCTTCGCCCAGATAATCATAGGCAATCACATATTCTTTTCCTGCAAACACAGCAATTCTTGCGTGTTTTTCACGTTGTCCACCAATAAGTAAATCATCATGCGCTTCTCCGTTTACAAAATCCACAGATTCCATTAAATTTTTTAGAAATCCCATTTGTCCGGCACCTTCATGGTGAACAGCCTCAGCCCATGTACAGACCACTCCGTAATTTACCCCTTGCGCGCCTTCCTTATAAAACTGCATGACTGCATTATCTCCATACGTATGCCCGCAGGCGCCTGCAAGCACTGACCAGTACGCATACCGTCTGACCTCACGTGCTGTCCAGTACGGCTGTGTCACATCGTGCAGTCCTTGCAGAATCCACTCATAAGACGGTTCTGCGTCCAGCGTCGGTTTTGTACAAATCTGATAGTCCCGCTCAACATATTTCCAGTTATCTTCTCCATAATAAGACGGATTACCTGTATCGTCCCATGCTCCCAGATTGCACTGGTCATACCTTCTATGTCCTGACTGGAACATATGAAAATCTATCCAGTCTTCCTCTGCAAACCACATCGTGGATGCACACCGCCCAAACGGGTGAAAAGTAATCAGCTTATCCGGCATTTTCTTCTTCAGATATGTGCCAAACTTTCTATACAAAGGAATATATGCATCTGCCTTAATATCTCCGCCTAAAACCCAGATAATATTATCATATTTTGCAAATCGTTCTGCCAGAAAATCGACATACGTACACACATTTTCGTCCGTAATCAGATGATTTTTCACAAGACTTCCCCATGACGGAAGCAGTGCCATGTATAATCCCAGTTGTTCTGCCATCGAAACAATTTTTTCAACATACGCCCAGTACTCCGGCATATCCACAATATCCGCTGCTTTCCAGTCCATCTTATTAATCGTTTCCAATTCTTTGGTTGAATAAACCAGCACTGCCTGAATCACATTAAAGCCTTTTTCTGCCCGGTTTTTCAGATAAACTGCTGCTTCCTCCTCTGTCAGATTTCCAAAAATCAGCCAGCCGGTATCTGCAAGCCAGAAAAATGGCTTGTCTTCCTGCATAAAATAACGTCCATTCCCGCTTATTGATAACCGCTTCATAATAATCCTCATTTCATTCTATATTTTCACGCAATTTTTCTTATAATTAAAAATTATATCATATTGCTTTGCCACTGACAATAAAAAAAGAGTGAATACGTTTTAATATACTCACTCTTTTTTGCCGCCTTACCTGTGGTTCTAATTTCTTCGTTTAAGGAGTCACATGCCCCATTTGACAGTCTAAGCTTTCATATTGAATCGTTAGAACTTTTTAAACACTTCGACATAATTCTGAAGCTTCTGTCCGATTTCCGTATTTTTTGCAGCATCTTTTTCAATATCATTGATAGAATCCACAATACCGCCGACGCTGTCTGCCGCATCATTGACGCCCTGACTGCTTTCGTCAATTGTCGTTGAAATGTCACTGATACCCGAATTCATTTCTGCCATGGTATTTTTGAGTGTTTCTGCATTTACCGCAAAATTTTCCAGAATATCGTTGACCTTTGCCGCATCATCACGGTATTCATTGGTAATCGCTGCAAATTTTTCATAGTCTGCCAGAATACTTTCATCGACATAAGCAAGCAGTTTTCCTGAATTGCCTGTCAGATCTTTTACACTGTCAATTACTACCAGACTGATTTCCTGAATACTGTTAGCAATCTTTCTGCTGTCCTCTGCCAGTTCCCTGATTTCTTCTGCAACAACTGCAAATCCTTTTCCGGCATCTCCGGCTCTTGCTGCTTCAATCGAAGCATTGAGTGCCAGCATATTGGTCTGTGATGAAATGCTTAAAATGTCTTCTGTCAGTTCCTGAATCCGTGCCACCTGCTTACTGTTTTCAATCGACTGGTTTAAACCGTCTTTAATCTGTGCTACCATATCGTTTGTGCTTTGTCTTCCATGCTCGGTATCTTCACGGTAGCGCACAGATTTTTTCTGAATCCGGGCAGTAATTTCATTTCCCTCTGTAATCTGGTCCGTTACATTCACAATTGCATGGAAAATGTTGTCTGACCCTGCGCTGAGCTGTTCTGCCGTTGCTGAGATTTCCTGCATGCTCGCTGCCATTTCTTCCATAACGGCGGATACACTGCCTGCATTGTCATTGACTGCCGTAATCTGACCGTTCATATTTGCGGAAGCTTCCTGTAGGGCATCGGATTTACTTTTAATATCTTTCATAATCAGCTGTAGCTTTTCAATAAATGAATTGATTCCGTCAACCAGTTCCCCGATTTCATCTTCGGATTTCACTTCAATTCTCGCCGTTAAATCACCATTACTTTCTTCAATATTTTTGATAATATCATTCAGCTGGCGGTTTGCTGACTTTAACGGCTTGATAATAAACATAATCATCACGATAATGGCTGCGCCGATGACCAACATGATTGCCAGAATAACCGCATATACCATAATAGACTGGCTGTACTGCTCATTTAACTGGCTTGATGCTTCACTGACCTGTGCACTGATTAATGTATTGAGATTATCTGCCGCTGTTTCAAGTCTTGAAGTAATACTGTCGTCACCCTCTGCTGTCAGTTCAAAATAATCATCCATGCTGTTGCTGTCACTGCTTAATACGGACTGGATTTTAGTGCTGTATTCTTCATATACGCTTTCATATTCTTCCAGACCGGCTAACACTTCTGCATTACCGAATGCTTTCACCGCTGTTTCTAAGGCTTCAAAAGATGCCGTCAGATTCTGGATTTCATTTTCCATATTGGTCTTCATATCCGAAGCATTATCTGTCGCATTTCCCGCCGCCTGCGCGCCTGAACCGCCTGATACGGTGTTCTGCTGATTTGACATGCCCGGGGTGCTCTGCTGGCTGTCACCCTGCATCATCTGCATGTTTTCTGACTGTCCGCTCTCAGACTGTGCATTTTCCGCCTGCATATTTTCTGCCTGCGGCATGACATCTGACGTATTCTGTGTACTGTCCGATGCCGAACTGTTGTTATTCTTTTCCATTTGGTTCTGCATTCTGAATGCCGCCGAGCTGTTTGCGTATTTCTGCACTTTTTCAATAGAGGTCGATGTGTCCGCCATTAAAGTAACGGCTTCCATACACTCATTGGAAATTTTCTGGCTTTTCTTATTCATGCTGTGGATAAATAAAAAGCCTAACAATACGCTTGCAATGCCGGCGGCAAATAAAATACCTGCCAGTACCAGTATTTTTGCACTGATTTTCTTTTTCATCTTCATTTCCTCATCTATCGGATTGTCACTGTCCCGATATTCTTTCTTCTGTTGATTTTCCGCAGCTTCCTGCGATTCATTGGTATGAATATATCAACGGAATGTGATGAAAAAATGATTGATTTGTGTTTATTTCATGAAGCTAAAAAAATGGTGTGGAACAAAAGCCCCCAACTATGATATCTACGGATTGTTCCGTGCTGCGCACTCCCACAATCCTACCCAATATTCGCATATCGTGGAACTATCATCCCACTTTTATGCTCATATTTGGGCAGGTCACAAGGTCATTCACCCACCTATGAGCAAGCTCATGTGGGTTTAGACCTTTTGACCTTGATATCATATTATTTTAAACTTCTACGTGCCCATTTACTACATTCCAGACACCATATTCATTCTCAGCCAGACCGTTATACGTAAAGTCTACTGTTCCGTTGGTCATATACCACCAGCCATACTCATTTACTGCTAATCCGGTATAATTCAAATCCAACGCACCGTTCGTCATGTACCACCAACCGTATTCATTTACTGCCATTCCGGTATAATTCAAATCCAGTGCTCCGTTCGTCATGTACCACCAGCCGTATTCATTTAACGCCATTCCGGTATAATTCAAATCCAGTGCTCCGTTCGTCATGTACCACCAGCCGTATTCATTTAACGCCATTCCGGTATAATTCAAATCCAGTGCTCCGTTGGTTATGTACCACCAGCCGTATTCGTTTACTGCCATTCCGGTATAGTTAAAATCCAGTGCTCCATTCGTCATGTACCACCAGCCGTATTCATTTACTGCCATTCCTGTATAACCAAAGTCAATTGTTCCATTGCTTACATACCACCAGCCATACTCATTTGCTGCCATTCCTGTATAGTTGAAATCTACTGTTCCATTGGTTATCTTCCACCAGCCATATTCATTTGCTGCTAAACCGTTATAATTGTAATCAATATTGTTATTTGTGTAATAATACCAGTTACCATCTGCTGACTGTTGCAGTCCATTTTTATTTTCATCCGGAGCCGGATTTTCATTATCACCAGCATCTGTCTTTGCCGTAAATGTCAGTTTATCCGCAGACACTTCGATATTAAAAACATTTTCCTGTTCCTCTCCATCATACTTGAAACCGTCAGGAAGCTGTTCGTCTTGCCCCATTGATGCCGCCGGTATAACAGACACGGGATTGTCATAATCAACCAGCCATACTTCATCTCTTCCCTGTTCATCCATTCCTAAGAAATCGCGCAATGCGCAGATTCTGTAAACAGAACTTCCGGTTTCAGAATCATAGTCATATACCATTGCATACTTTTTATTCGTTGCCGTATTAATCACTAAATTACTTGTTCCGCCACTGCCCCATTCCGCATCATAATATGAGATGTCTGTGTCTAAAACAGTCTGCGTGTAACCTTCCGGCATTGTGTCATAGCTTCCTATCTTTACCGCATAATAAATGTCACCGAGCGCTTCTTTTTTCGTGAGCTGATACAGGTTATATGCCGTAATTTCGTCATTCTCATTTAATGAATAGGTTAAAGTGTAATATGAAGAATCTCCGTTGGTATAAACTACATTGGTTGTTGACGGGTCATACGCATAATACTTTGCATAAATTCTTGCAATATCCAGCGGATGTGAAATCTGATACTGTGGTGTTTCCTGCAATGTCCCGTTATCCTTTATTACCTTATCCGTAAGATTTCCTGTCGTGTAAAGCACTTTTCCTGCCTGTCCTGCATAAATCGTCACATTACAGGTATTTTCCACTGAAAGCACGGACGCCGTTCCCTCTGCATAAAGGCGCACACCGTAGTCTTCCTGTTTTTTCGGGTTTACCGTAAGCGAACCGTCCCCGCAGATTGTAACAGATCCGCCCCACGCATCGCCGTATGCGACAATACTGCTTATTTCATTTTCACCTATCAGGCGGATTTTAAAATCATCCCCCATCATGTTGGTTGCAATATAATTGTCTGCATTTTTGTACTGGTTCAAAGTTAATGTGTTGCTTGCCTTATCGTAGGATACCCCGTCAATTGCGTTGCTTCCCTGCGATGAAAATATGTTGTCTTTGGTTTCGCTGTTACCCACTGCAATATAGGCATACGCCCAGTCCCCTTCATCACACGGACCGTTTGCCGCCTCTGCCTTCGGTACGGTAAATACGACCGCTGCCGACAATGCCATTACCGTTGTAAGGGCTATCGCTGCTGCCTTACTTCTACTTCTCCGGGTGGATTTCCGATTGAACTTTTTTAATATTCTCACCATAAAATTTCCTCCTTTTGCCTGTGTAAATATCTGGTAGTTATGGTGTCATCTTATCGTATCCTTTATCCGCTGTGCAGTTGGCATATGTCTATTTTTCGGCAGAAACGAGAAAAACAGCGTGGGACAGATGTCTCACGCCGTTTTATAGTATATAAATTTCAGTTTTAGTCCCTATATCAAGCCTTTCGTATCCTGCCTGTCATATAAAAATCTTCTCCTCTAAATCTTCATAGAACAATGGAAGATAACGTAGTTTATATTTTGTATCAGTCGTTTATTTTCCTTCTCAGATTTGCAAAAATTTCTTCATGCGTATATCTTCTGTCATCTTCTTCCGCAGACTTATCAGCCTCATCAAGAGCTGGTTCAACACCTGCAACTGCTTTTCCACATCAAAAGACTGCTTTTTACAAATTTATTCAGTTCTTATACACCGATATTTCCAATACTTTATTCATCACCCATTTTTGCCAATTTGGCTGCCTGGTCTGCCGCGATGCAGGCATCGATGATTTCCTGGATATCGCCATCCATAATCTTGTCCAGCTTATACAGCGTCAGACCGATTCTGTGGTCGGTTACACGTCCCTGTGGGAAGTTGTAAGTACGAATCTTTTCAGAACGGTCACCTGTACCAATCTGGCTTCTTCTCGCATCTGCTTCCGCATCATGTGCCTTTTGAATCTCTAAATCATAGAGTTTTGCACGCAGAAGGGCGAATGCCTTCTCTTTATTCTGAATCTGTGACTTTTCGGTCTGTGAATAAATGACAATGCCTGTCGGGTAATGGGTCAGTCGTACAGCGGAATCCGTTGTATTAACGCACTGTCCGCCGTTTCCGGAAGCACGCATAACATCGATACGGATATCTTTTTCATCAATCTGGATATCTACTTCTTCTGCCTCCGGCATAACTGCAACCGAAGCCGTAGAAGTATGGATACGTCCGCCGGATTCTGTTTCCGGAACACGCTGTACACGGTGTACACCGCTTTCATATTTTAAAACAGAGTATGCACCCTGTCCCTTTACCATGAATTCGATTTCCTTCATACCACCAATGCCTGTTTCATCCGCGTTGACAACTTCGACCTTCCAGCCCTTTGATTCTACATAATGGGTATACATACGGAACAGCTCTGCCGCAAAAAGTGCCGCTTCATCACCGCCCGCACCCGCACGGATTTCAACGATAATATCCTTGTCATCATTCGGATCCTTTGGCAGAAGTAAAATTTTAATTTCATTTTCCAGTTCTTCTACGCGTTTTTTCGCTTCATTTAATTCTTCTTTTGCCAGTTCCTTTAATTCTTCATCGGATTCTTCATCTAAAAGCTGTAAACTGTCTTCAATTGTCTGCTTACAGTTTTTGTATTCTGTATACGCAGCAATTAACGGAGCCAGACTGCTCTGCTCTTTCATCAGCTTTCTAAAACGGTTCTGGTCATTAACCACATCCGGATTTCCCAGTTCTGCCGTAATATCCTCATAACGATTTACGGTATCTTCCAATCTGTCAAACATATCCATAATCTATTTTATCCTTTCTTTCCGGTTCTCTGTCTTTCTTTATTTATAATCTGCCCATAACGACTCTGTCAAGTCCCGCCAGATCTTTTACGGTTGACACCTGTGTATAGCCTTCTTTACAAAGCAGTGCTTCGACTGCCGCAGACTGGTCATAGCCGATTTCGTAAAACAGCCGGCCGCCGGGCTTTAAAAAACTTTTCGCCTGCTTTGTAATCTTTCTGTAAAAATATAATCCGTCCTCATGTCCGTCCAATGCCAGCACCGGGTCATGCAGGCGCACTTCCTCCGATAAACTGTCAATCACCTCTGTACAGATATACGGAGGATTGGAAACCACAATATCCACGGACTGTTCCATAAGATACTTTCCTGCGTTTTCAAATAAATCGCTCTGAATCAGTGTCACATTTTCCGGTGCAAGGGCTTCTTGATTAGCCTTTGCAACCGCAAGTGCCTTCCCGGAAATATCCACACCGATACCCTTTGAAAGCTTTCGTTCCAGTGCAACAGACAGCAGAATGCAGCCTGAACCGGTACACATATCTACAACTGTCATACCGTCCGTACAGACCTTTAACACCTGCTCCACAAGCACTTCCGTATCCGGTCTTGGAATCAGTACATCGGAACTGACCTTAAATTCATGTCCGTAAAAAAATGCCTTGCCTAAAATGTGCTGCAACGGCTCATGACTGCTTCTACGTTCAATATAGTCAAAAAAACGTTCCTGTTCTACACGGGTAAGTAGCTTTGATCCATTCATCAGATAATATGTCCTGTCCATGCCGTTGATTTCAGACAACAGGGCATAGCTGTCGTAGTCTGCATTTTCAATGCCGCACTGTTTCAGTCTTTTTGCACCCTCACGCACCGCGCCGGATATGGTCAGATTTTCCTGTATCATCATATCCCTGCACATCACTTTTTATCCACTCTCTCTTTGAAAAGAGGAAGTTCCTCTGCGTAATCTTCGTCTTCTTCATCCTCGATAAATTCAAAGCCGTCGCCTTCTTCAAGCCCCTTATCGCTTGCTACTGACAGATTACTTTCGGATGCCTGCTGTGCTGCCGTGTCCACAGATTCCTGCGGGTCTTCTATAATTTCAAAGCCCTCCGGCAGTTCATCATCGTCCTCATCATCTTCTCCGGCTTCTGATTCCTGTGATTCTGACTGCTGTTTTATATCTGCATTTTTACTTTCCGGCTCAGACTTTTCTTTATTTTCTGCCGGACTGCCGGTTTCGGACTGCTGTTCTGAATTTTCAGTGCTGCCCGGATTCTTTTCCTGCTCTTTTGCACCCTCTGCGTCCGTAATCTGACCGTCTTCTAATATATCCGTATCATCCGGTGCAATATATTCTTTTTCAGGCTGTGCCGTCTGCTGTGTATTTTCCTGTACAACTTCATCCGGATTTAAGGAACGTGTATTCCGATCCGCACCGGTCGTAATGGTCGATGTAATCGCAAGAGAAGCTTCGTTGGCTGCCATTTCTGCTACCGGCTGTTCAGTATCCTTATAATAATCCAGTAAAAATGCTTCCCAGTCAAAGACTTCTTCTACTGCTTTAATCGCCACTTCAATCATATCCATATCCGGTTCTTTGGTCGTGAGCTTCTGAAGCCACAGCCCCGGCTTACTGAGTGCTGTGATAAATACATTTTCGCTTCTGCCCGCCCAGCGGATTAATTCATACGAAACACCCGCAATGACCGGAATCAGCAGGATTCTTAAAACGAGCTGCACCGCCGTATTTTCGATTCTGATAAATATAAAAAATATCACACTGACAAACATCACCAAAAACAAAAAGCTTGTTCCGCAGCGCTTGTGATAACGCGAGCTGTTTTTTACATTTTCCGGTGTCAGTCTTGCGCCATGCTCAATGCAGTTGATACACTTATGCTCTGCACCGTGGTACATAAATGTTCTTTTAATATCCTTCATCTGTGAAATTGCCAGTATGTATAAAATAAATAAGACAACTCTCACAAGACCTTCTATAAAATTCAACAAAAATTGAGAAGAAACATAAGGTGTCAGCAGTCTGGATACAAAATACGGAATGAGCATAAACAGTCCTACTGCAAATACAACAGATAAAATAACCGTAAACGCCATTAAAACCGCTTCTAATTTATCTTTAAAAACAGCCCTTCCGATTTCATCGGCTTTTGTACTCTTCTGCTCTGCCGGATCATCATAAAACGAAGCCGAATAATTGATTGTGGAAATTCCCGTTACTAAAGAATCCACAAAGCTGTATACTCCCCGGATCATCGGATAATTCAGCCACGGATGTTTCTTTTGCAGCTGATTACAATCTCTGACTGTTACTTCTATTTCATTATCTGGCTTACGGACTGCAATGGAATACTGATCCTTATTGCGCATCATAATTCCTTCGATAACAGCCTGTCCGCCGATTCCTGATGGTTTCATCGCACACCTCTAAGCATATTTTTTACCATAATAACAAAAAAGTTGAGGTCTGGTCAACCTCAACCTTATGTTCTGATTAATTGTTCTGTACGCCGTACTTCTTGTTGAACTTATCAATACGTCCGCGAACAGATGATGCCTTCTGCTGTCCTGTATAGAAAGGATGGCACTTTGAGCAAATTTCAACATGGATTTCTTCCTTTGTTGAACCTGTAACAAATTCATTACCACAGTTGCAAACAACCTTTGCCTGATGGTACTCTGGATGGATTCCTTCTCTCATGATTTTCACCTCTTTAATATTTAAATAAGTATTGTCATTGTGAGACGAATCTCACAAAGTGATCTCTTTATCTGTGATAAACAGCTTTCTTATTGTATCATAAGGATATTATGAATGCAAGCATTATTTTTAAAATTTTTTTCTGATTTTAACAGACCGGTCCGTCCTTTCATAAACCTCCGGTTTCTATATATAACGGTTCTTGCGGACGGTCTGTACAAATTCTGCATTATTTCTTGTCTTTGCAAATAAGTCTAAGATGCGTTCTGCTGCTTCATCTGTCTTTAGTCCGTTTAACGCCTTCCGCATAATATCTACCGCTTCCTGTTCTTCGCGGCTTAACAGCAAATCTTCACGTCGTGTACTGGACTTTGCAATATCAATCGCCGGGAACACTCTCTTTTCAGACAGCTTTCTGTCAAGTACCAGTTCCATATTACCCGTTCCCTTAAATTCTTCAAATACAACATCATCCATTTTACTGCCTGTTTCAACCAGTGCTGTTGCAAGAATCGTAAGACTTCCGCCCTCTCTCATATTTCTTGCCGCACCAAAGAAACGCTTCGGCATATGAAGTGCTGCCGGGTCCAGACCACCGGATAAGGTTCGTCCGCTTGCCTGTACAGTAAGATTATAGGCTCTTGCCAGTCTTGTAATACTGTCTAATAAAATAATAACATCCTGTTTCTGCTCCACCAGACGCTTTGCACGCTCAATAACCATTTCGGATACACGTCTGTGACGTTCCGGCAGTTCATCAAATGTAGAATAAATGACTTCCACGTTATCCCCTGTAATGGACTCTTTAATATCTGTAACTTCTTCCGGACGTTCATCAATTAACAGAATCATCAGGTGCATTTCCGGGTTGTTCTTGGTTACGGCTGTCGCAATCTGCTTTAACAGGGTTGTCTTACCGGACTTTGGCTGTGATACAATCATGCCTCGCTGCCCCTTGCCAATCGGGGAAATCAGGTCTACCATGCGCATTGCCACGGTATTTGTATTTTTCTCTAAATGAATTCTCTCATTCGGGAAAATCGGTGTCAGTTTTTCAAATGCCGGTCTTTTGGTTGCAAGCATCGGGTCTAATCCGTTGACAGACTCCAGATATAAAAGTGCTGAAAACTTTTCATTCTGTGTACGGATACGCTTCGGTCCTTTGATAATATCACCTGTCTTTAAATTAAAACGGCGTATCTGTGTCGGCGATACATACACATCATTTTCACCCGGCAGGAAATTCTCACAGCGGATAAATCCATATCCCTCTGCAAGGACTTCAAGGATTCCGTTTGCATCCGGTTCATCAGATTTCATATCACTTCTGTAGTCCTGACGGTCATTCCTGTATTCCGTTCTGTCGTTTTTATAATCCTGTCTGCCTTCATAGTGGCGGTATTCACGACGTTCCTCATAATGCGGACGTTCATTGCTTCTCTGTGCATTATCGTTTCTTGTATAACGCGGTGCTTCTTCGTTTCTGCCGGTACGTGCTGCCGGTGCTGCCGTACTTTGAACCGCCTGGGGTTCTTCCTGTCTTTGTGTACTCTGTGTTTCGGTATTCTGTGTTTCCGATGCTTCTTCTCCGCCTGAAGCTTCAATAATTGCATCAATCAGTTCAGCCTTACGCATCGCTGTGATTCCTTTGATTTTTTTATCCTTTGCAAACTCACGTAATACAACTAAAGATAATGTCTGAAGTTTTTCTCTCATATCTTAATACTCTCCTAAAATAAATTCCATTCCTATAAATAAATATTACAAATATAAACAGGGAATCCGGTTACTGAATCAGCACCACTTATGAAAATCTCATTACTGTTTCTCTATTATACACCTTTTTGTCATAATTTCAAACCTTTCTTTTTCTAAAAATATATTGCCGTCAGATTTTGTATATGGTATGATTTAAAGTAACTTTGGATTTTTAAGAAAGGCAGGTATTATTTATAATGACAAATGCAGAAAAGGCTTTACAGCTTCATGAGGAATGGAACGGAAAATTTGAAACAACACCAAAGATGGATATTGCAACAAGGGAAGACCTTGCGTTAGCTTATACTCCGGGTGTTGCTGAACCATGTAAGGTCATCGCAAAGGATAAGGAAGCAGCTTACAAGTACACCATTAAGGCAAACACTGTTGCCGTTGTATCTGACGGCAGTGCTGTTTTAGGACTGGGCAACATCGGCGCTCACGCAGCCATGCCTGTTATGGAAGGAAAGGCTGTTCTTTTCAAGTCCTTCGGCGGCGTCAATGCTGTACCGATTTGTCTGGACACACAGGATACAGAGGAAATTATTAAGACTGTTGTCAATATTGCACCTGCCTTTGGCGGAATTAATCTTGAAGATATTTCCGCACCACGATGCTTTGAAATCGAGTCCCGTTTAAAGGAGCTCTTAGATATTCCTGTTTTCCACGATGACCAGCACGGTACCGCAATTGTTGTACTTGCCGGTATTATCAATGGTTTAAAGGTTACAGGAAAGACAAAAGAAGACTGTCAGGTTGTTGTAAACGGTGCCGGTTCTGCCGGTGTTGCCATTACAAAGCTGCTCCTTACATATGGATTTAAGCATGTTACCATGTGCGACAAGTCCGGTATCCTTTCAAAAGGAAGCGAAGGTTTAAACTGGATGCAGGAATCCATGATGGATGTTACAAATCTTGAACATAAGACTGGTTCACTGGCGGATGCTTTAAAGGGTGCTGATATATTTGTCGGTGTTTCCGCTCCGAATATTGTTACTCCTGAAATGGTTCAGTCCATGAACAAAGATGCAATTATCTTTGCCATGGCAAATCCGGTTCCTGAAATTATGCCGGACGTTGCAAAGGCTGCAGGTGCAAAAGTGGTCGGCACAGGCCGTTCCGACTTTCCGAACCAGGTCAACAACGTTATCGCATTTCCGGGTATCTTTAAAGGCGCACTCGAAGGCCGTGCAACACAGATTACCGAAGAAATGAAGCTGGCTGCCGCACTTGCCATTGCTAATTTAATTCCTGAGGATGAAGTCAACGATGTCAACATTTTACCGGAAGCTTTTGATGAACGCGTTGCTGATGTCGTAAGTCAGGCAGTAAAAGACCATATTACCAGATAGTCCATGAAACCTTACTACTATTCACTAAGCGAATATTTAAAGGAAACGTATGGCTGTAAAATGTACAAGCTTTCTTTAAGCGGCGGCATGACCTGTCCCAACCGTGATGGACGGATTGACACACGTGGCTGTATTTTTTGCAGCGCAGGCGGTTCCGGTGATTTTTCAGGAGAGGCACTGATTGGAAACAGTGCCTCTTTACTTGCCGGAGGCATTGCGACACCGCAGCATACTAAAATTCCAGGCATTGCTGCACAGATTGAAGCCGAAAAAGCACTGATCTGCCGTAAATATAACGGCGGTCAGTATATCGCTTATTTTCAGTCATACACCAATACGTATGCACCGGAAGATTATTTAAGACAGATTTTTACCGAAGCAATCCGGCACGATGACGTCCGGATTCTTTCTATTGCAACCAGGCCGGACTGCATTACACCAGCAATTGTTACACTGCTTTCTGAATTAAATGCCATAAAACCGGTCTGGGTTGAACTGGGACTTCAGACAATCCATGAAAACAGCGCCCGCTATATCCGCCGCGGCTACTGTCTTTCCGTATTTGATGATGCCATGAAAATGCTGTCTGATGCCGGAATTGAAACCATTGTGCATATGATTCTCGGACTGCCCTCTGAGTCGCAGGAAATGATGTTACAGACCGCAGATTATATCGGACACAGCGGTGCCTTAGGCATTAAACTCCAGCTGTTACATGTTCTTTCCGGCACAGACCTTGTCCACGATTATGAAGAAAAGCTTTTTACCGTCATGACGGAAGACGAATATTTTGATTGTCTTGGGAAAATTTTAGAGATTCTTCCGCCGGATATGGTAATTCACCGGCTGACGGGTGACGGTGCAAAAAAACTGCTGAAAGCTCCTTTATGGAGTGCCAACAAAAAACAGGTAATGAACCGGATGAACCGGTATTTTAAAGAGAATAACATTTGTCAAGGACGGTTATATCAATGAATACAGAAGCAACTACTTTATACAAATTGATGGTTTTATATATGTTAAGTAAAGTGAATTTCCCACTTTCCAACAGCCAGATTGCTGATTTTATGCTGGACAAACAATATACAACCTATTTTACACTGCAGGAAGTTTTAAGCTCCCTTGCAGATGATGGCTTTGTTAATGTCCTGACATACCGAAGCAGCACCCAGTACCGGCTGACGTCTTCCGGAAAAGACACCATTTCCTTTTTCAGCAACAAAATATCCAATGCAATCCGTGAAGAAATCGATGTCTATCTGATTGAAAATAAATACGAACTGCGCTGTGAAACCGGAACCCTCTCCGACTACTACCGTTCCACAAACGGCGACTACATCGTACACTGCATCGTAAAAGAAGGCGAAACCAACCTCATTGAGTTAAACATTGCCGTCCCGTTAGAAGAACAGGCCGATGCCATGTGTTCCAAATGGCGCGATGGCAGTCAGGAAATCTACGATTTCATTATGCGGAAGCTGATGTAAATAAAAACTATATTTATAATAAAAGCCCGGCAGAATAAGTGAATGAAAAAATACTTATTCTGCCGGGCTTCCGCTTCCCTCTCGGGGTTTTCTATATGCCCATGCCAAAGTCAAGTGCTAACGTTGAAGCAGGGGCATATAGAAAACCCAATCTATAGATACTGCTCAATCGTTTCCCACAGCTCCGGGATTCCCTGCTTCGTCTGTGATGAAACAGGAATTAATATATCATCTTTTTCAAGTCCAAGTCCTGTGCGGACAGCTTTAACATGCTTTGGAATCTGGCTGCGCTTTAATTTATCCAGCTTTGTTGCAATAATAACCGGGTGGTATCCATTTGCAACAATCCAGTCATACATCATTTTATCGTTGGCTGACGGGTCATGACGGATATCAATCAGCAAAAAGACCTGACGAAGCTGTTTGGACACTTTCAGATACTTTTCTACCATTTTACCCCATTTTGCTTTTACCTGCTGATTGGCATTGGCATAGCCGTAGCCCGGTAAATCCACCAAAAACATTGCATCATTGATATTATAATAATTGATTGTCTGTGTCTTACCCGGCTGTGAAGAGGTTCTGGCATAAGACTTACGGTTCATCAACGCATTGATGAGTGAAGATTTTCCCACGTTGGATTTTCCCGCAAATGCCACCTCCGGCAGTTCAGTTTGTGGAATTGCGCTTGTAACACCAATGACAATATCCAGATTTACTTTTTTGATAACCATACAACTCTCCATTCTGCTGACATCTCATGCCATACATTTTCACTATTTATCCTGATTCCCGGGAACCAGTGCATGCTCAAGTACCTGTTTCATTTCCGAAACAAAAACAATCTCCATGCCGCCTGTAATTTCTTCATCAAATTCTTCCACGTCACTTCTGTTTTCGGACGGAACAAGGACTTTTTTCATGCCTGCCGTCTTTGCCGCGAGCAGTTTTTCCTTTAATCCGCCAATCGGAAGCACTCTGCCGCGGAGTGTCACTTCCCCGGTCATTGCAACATCGGCATGAACCGGAATTCCTGTCACTGCAGAAAGCATCGCCGTTGTCATTGTTACACCGGCTGACGGACCATCCTTTGGCACTGCGCCTTCCGGAATATGTAAATGAATACTGTGTGTATCAAAATATTCCTGTTCGACCTTATACTTCCTGCCTGATGTAATGGAGCGCACATAAGTCAGTGCAATCCGTGCGGATTCCTGCATGACATCACCCATTTGTCCGGTGAGAATCAGTTCACCCTTACCCGGCATTGTATTGACTTCAATTTCTAACGTATCCCCGCCGACACTTGTCCATGCCAGCCCACGCACAATACCGACTTCATTCTTTTTATGGATATTCTCCGGCTTAAATTTTACTTTCCCTAAGAAATCCTTTAAATTCTTATCTGTAATGCGGATACTCTTTACTTCTTCATTCAATTCTCCGTTGCCGTGATAGAGCTGGCGCACTGCCTTGCGGCATACCTTTGCGATTTCACGCTCTAAGCTTCGCACACCGGCTTCCCTTGTATATCCGTCAATCATGCTTTCAAGCGCCTTATCGGAGAATTTCAGCTGTTTTGCCATCAGTCCGTTTTTCTCAAGCTGCTTTGGCACTAAATGTTCTTTTGCAATGTGCAGCTTTTCATTTTTGGTATATGAGCTGACCTCGATAATCTCCATTCGGTCTAACAGCGGTTTGCTGACAGTTGATAAATCATTTGCCGTTGCAATAAAAAGCACCTGTGAAAGGTCTGTCGGCAGTTCAATATAGTGATCGACGAAATGGCTGTTCTGCTCGCTGTCTAATACCTCCAACAGCGCTGAAGCCGTATCGCCCTTATAATCACTGCTGATTTTATCAATTTCATCTAACAGCATAAGCGGATTTTTCACGCCTGCCGCTTTAAATGCCGTAATAATCCTGCCCGGCATTGCACCAACATACGTCTTTCTGTGTCCGCGGATTTCTGCTTCATCACGTACACCACCCAGACAGATACGCACATATTTTTTATTCAGTGCTTTTGCCACAGAACGCGCAATTGAAGTTTTTCCCGTTCCCGGAGGTCCTACAAGACAAAGAATCGGTGCATCACCCTTGCTTGTAATATTACGGACTGCGAGCGATTCTAAAATACGCTCTTTGATTTTTTTCATGCCATAGTGATCTTCATCCAACACCTGTGCTGCAGCATCTAAATCACGGTTATCCTCTGACATCTTATCCCACGGCATTTCAAGCAGCGTTTCGATATAACCGCGCTCCACATTCGCTTCTGCTGACCCCTGGCTTAATATTTTATAACGCTTGATTTCCTTGCGGATTTTTTCTTTAATTTCCGCAGCTGCTTCCAGTTCTTTTACTGCATCACAAAATTCTTCAATTTCAGAACCGTCATCTTCGCCGTCTAATTCTTCATTTAAGACTTTTAACTGCTCTCTTAAAATATACTCTTTCTGGTGTTTATCTACTTTTTCTTTGACTTTTTCAGAAAGCTCTTCTTTAATTCTGCTGACATTCGTATCTTCGATCAAGAGTTTGCCCGCATATTCATACATTTCTTCCAAAGAATCCAGTTCCAGCATATGCTGGCGTTCCCTGTACTCCATCGGATAGTCGATTGTAAACCGTTCCAGCAGCTTTCTGGCACTGTTCATACCCAGCCATTGCTTTAAAATGTCACGGCTCATCCTTGGATTGGCAAGTGCGTACTGACGAATCAGTTCTCTTAACCCTGTAAGCATGGCTTTATTGAGTGTCGGGTCTAATTCCTGCGGCGGCTGCTCATTTACTGCAACCTCTGCCACAAGCATTCCATCCGCCTGCGTAACACCTTCAAGCGTACCCTTCTTCACACCTTCTACCAGAACACGCACTACGCTGTTTGGCAGCTTTATGAGCTGTTTAATCTTTACCAGTGTACCTACATGATATAAATCTTCGTATTCCGGGTCAGAAACTTCTGGGTCAACCTGTGTTGCCAGAAAGATTTTCTGGTCTTTTTCCATTGCCTTTTCTACTGCATGAATTGATTTTTTTCTGCTTATATCAAAATGTATGACCATGTCCGGCAACACGGTCATACCTCTTAATGCAATCAATGGCAAATTTATATTTTTCATTTCCATATAAACCTAACCTTTTAGTTTTTTACATTGCAACATTTTCTGAGCGGTACTCAATCAAAGGCTTTGCTGTTCCATCTACGGCATCCTTTGTAATTACACATTTTGCAATCGTATCATCTGACGGAATTTCGTACATCACTTCATTCATAACTGCCTCTAAGATAGAACGAAGGCCACGGGCACCCGTCTTTCTTTCAAAACTCTTTTTAGCGACTTCTTCAACCGCTTCGTCTGTAAATTCCAGTTCTACCTCATCTAAAGAGAACAATGCTTGATACTGCTTTAAAATCGCATTTTTCGGTTCCTTTAAAATTCTTACCAGTGCAGCTTCATCTAAGGAATCCAATGCAACAACCACCGGCACACGGCCTACAAATTCAGGAATCAGTCCGAATTTAATCAGATCCTGCGGAAGTACCTTATGGAACATCTCACCGACTTCTGCTTCAATCTTTTCATGGACATCTGCATTAAATCCGATAGAACTCTTATCCATACGGGATTCAATAATCTTTTCAAGACCGTCAAATGCACCACCGCAGATAAATAAAATATTGGTTGTATCAATTGGAATCAGTTCCTGCTGTGGGTGTTTTCTTCCTCCCTGTGGCGGAACGGAAGCCACCGTACCCTCTAAAATTTTAAGAAGTGCCTGCTGTACACCTTCGCCCGATACATCTCTTGTAATGGATACATTTTCTGATTTCTTTGTAATCTTATCTATTTCATCAATATAAATAATACCATATTGTGCTTTTTCGATATCATAATCTGCTGCCTGAATCAGCTTTAATAAAATATTTTCTACATCTTCACCGACATACCCCGCCTCTGTCAGTGTGGTTGCATCTGCAATTGCAAACGGCACATTTAAAAGTCTTGCCAGATTCTGAGCAAGAAATGTCTTACCGGAACCTGTCGGACCCAGCATTAAAATATTACTTTTCTGTAATTCTACATCAACGTCTTTCCCTGATAAAATTCTCTTGTAATGATTATAAACCGCTACAGCCAGTACTTTCTTTGCCTCGTCCTGTCCGATAACATAGTCATCTAAAAATTCTTTTATTTCTTTTGGCTTTAACAGATTAATTTCCATATCTTCTGCCGGATTGCCGTCATCTTCTTCTTCTTCAAATTCTTCATCAAGAATATCACTGCAAATACTTACACACTGGTCACAAATGTAAATTCCGTTCGGACCGGATATCAGCTTTTTTACCTGATCCTGTGTCTTATTGCAAAATGAACATCTCAACTTTTCATCTATACCTCTGCCTGCCATGAAATCCTCCAACAATAATAATGTAATTTATAAAAGGACTGTTGCGAAAAGCAACAGTCCCGTCATTTAAAACTATCTCTTTTCAACTACGCTGTCAATAAGACCATAAGCTACAGCTTCCTGTGCTGTCATATAGTTATCACGCTCTGTATCACGAGATATTTCTTCTACTGACTTGCCAGTATTGGCTGCCAGAATTTCATTCAACCGATTTCTAGTCTTTAAAATATTTTCTGCAACGATTCTGATTTCTGTTTCCTGTCCTTTGGCACCGCCTGAAGGCTGATGAATCATAATTTCAGAATTCGGGAGAGCAAGTCTTTTGCCCTTTGCACCGCCCGCAAGCAAAAATGCACCCATGCTTGCTGCAAGTCCCATGCACATCGTAGATACATCACACTTAATATACTGCATTGTATCATAAATTGCAAATCCGGCAGATACAGAACCACCCGGACTGTTAATGTAAAGGTGAATATCCTTGCTTGGATCTTCTGCCTCTAAAAATAACATCTGTGCAATAACAATATTTGCAGATACATCTGTCACTTCTTCTCCTAAGAAGATAATTCTGTCTTTTAAAAGTCTTGAATAAATATCATATGACCGTTCTCCACGGCTGGTCTGTTCAACGACATAAGGCACTAAACTCATAATTTCTGTCCTTTCTTACGCGAAAATTACTTTTCTACAGTTGAATTTACGATAAGATCTACTGCCTTCTGGATAGCAATATCACTTCTGATCTGCTTTCCTTCAAATTCTCCCATAAATTCTTTAATCTGTGAAAGTTCCATCTTATACATATCAGCCATCTTCTGAAGCTCTGCATCGAATTCTTCATCGGATACCTGAATATCTTCTGCCTTTGCAACTGCTTCAAGTACCAGTCTTGTCTGGATTCTCTTAACAGCTTCCGGCTTCATTTCTTCTACAATCTTATCTGCTGTCATACCTGTGTACTGGAAGTACTGGTCGATAGATAAGCCCTGCTGCTGTAATCTCTGTGCAAAGTCTTCTACCATTCTGTTTACCTGTGTATTAATCATAGCTTCCGGAATGTCCATCTTAGATGTTTCTACAATCTTAGCGATTGCTTCGTCTTCCTTCTTAGCCTTTGCTTCATTTTCCTTGCGAACGGAAATTGTCTTCTTTAAGTCTTCCTTGTATTCAGCAAGTGTATCGAAATCTGATACATCCTGTGCAAAATCATCATCTAATTCAGGAAGCTGCTTTTCCTTGATTTCCTTTACGGATACCTTGAATGTAGCCGGCTTGCCCTTTAATTCTTCTGCATGATATTCTTCCGGGAATGTTACGTTGATTTCTTTTTCTTCGCCAATGTTCATGCCGATTAACTGTTCTTCAAAGTTGTCGATGAATGAATGAGAACCGATTGTTAAAGGATAGTTTTCACCCTTTCCGCCTTCAAATGCAACACCGTCAACAAAACCTTCAAAGTCAATAACAGTCATATCGCCGTCTTTAACAGCTCTGTCTTCTACTGTTACTGTTCTTGAGTTCTGTTCCTGAACCTTCTTTAATTCTTCTTCTACGTCTGCATCTGTTACTTCCGTATCAGCCTTTTCTACTTCAACACCCTTGTATGTGCCAAGTTCTACTTCCGGCTTTACAGCTACTTCTGCTGCGAAGATGAATGGCTTGCCTTTTTCTAACTGTACAACAGAAATCTTAGGCTGTGAAACGATTTCTAACTTGCTTTCTTCAGCTGCTGTGGCATATGCTTCAGGAATGATAGCGTTTGCTGCATCTTCGTAGAATACTTCTGCACCATACATCTGCTCAATCATCTTACGAGGTGCCTTACCTTTTCTGAAACCCGGGATAGAAATCTTGTTCTTATCTTTATTATAAGCCTTATTTAAACCTGCTTCAAACTCCTCTGCTGTTGACTCGATTACGAGTTTGACCATGTTCTTTTCTTCCATCTGTTCTACTTTAAAACTCATTGTTACTATTTCCTCCTTAAAGATATATGTAAATTTTTCTAGCGTACAACGTACATATTAGGCATTATAACATAACTTTTTTTACTTTACCAGTAAAATTTTTCTTCAATTTATTTATTTTTTATTTCACGAACCGCCTGTGTTTATGTTATAGTAAGAATACTATCAAATCTGTCCGGATGACAGATAAAAAAATGGGAATGGGGATTTATATGAATGAGATAAAAGAAAAATCAGTTGAAGTTTCCCGCACAGAGGTTTCACATTTACTATGTAACCGTGATATGAACGGTGCTGGAAGACTTTTTGGCGGACAGCTTTTAATGTGGATTGACGAAGTTGCCGGCATTGTTGCCAAGCGCCACTGCGAATGTAACGTTACCACGGCAAGCATTGACAACTTACAATTTAAGGAAGCATGTTATCTGGGCGATGTCATCGTTTTAATCGGCTATCTGACCCATGTGGGCAATTCTTCCATGGAAGTACGCATTGACACCTACGTGGAAAAGAAAAACGGCAAACGTTATCCTGTCAACCGCGCCTTCTTTATTATGGTTGCCCTTGATGAAAACGACCATCCTGTCCGCGTTCCGCGACTGTCAGTTTCTTCCATTGAAGAACAGGCAAAATGGGAGGCTGCCGAACGCCGCGTTGCACTGCGCAAAACCCGGCGCGAAGAAGGCTTTTAAACTCTTATACAACATAAAGAAATGCCACAGCATTTCACGGTGATTCAAGGCTTGAATTTCCGTGGAAACTGTGGCTTTTCTTTTTTTGTCACCGGCACAATCTTCTTTTTACTGACAGATTACTTGCCCTGTGACATCTGCTCTTCCTGTCTTTTAATCATCTTCTTAACCATGTTACCGCCGACAGAACCTGCTTCTGCTGATGTTAAATCACCGTTGTAACCTTCTTTTAAGTTTACACCGATTTCTGATGCAACTTCCATCTTAAATCTGTCAAGTGCATCCTGTGCTTCCTTCTTTGTTTTTGAATTAGAATTAGAGTTTGTCATAATACTGCACCTCCATAATATTTGTTTTAGATAAGAACTTTTTTCGTTGCTTATCTTGGTATTAGTATGTGCAGCCGTAAATCAATTATTATGACAATTTTTGTAAAAACTACGGCAGATAGGTTTTATAAATTTCAAAATCATCAAAAATGACGTGCCATTTGTAGGATGCTCCGGCTGTCAATGCAACATAGTGATGACCGTTCTTTTGTGCATAGCTTACAAGGCAGTTTCCCGCCTCCTGCGTATATCCTGTCTTTCCTGCCATGATGGTCACATTCTCGACTTCATTACCATACATTCTGCTAAACATCGTGCTGGAAAGCTTAATCCCTTCCGGGTGCTGAGCCGTCGGTGTCGTGGTATACTGGTACGTTGAAAGCACCTCTGCACATGTCGGATTCTGCATTGCATACTGCATAATCATTGCCATTTCAACCGGTGTTGTATACTGCTGTTCGTCATACAGCCCCGATGCATTCATAAAATGTGTATTTTTTAAGCCGATTTCACTGCATTTCTGATTCATTAAATCCGCAAATGCTTCTTCTGAACCGGCTGTCATAATCGAAAGGGCTACCGCCGCATCTGCACCTGACGGCAGTACAAGTCCATACAGATAATCCTTTGCCGTAACCATTTCACCCGGATCAAATCCCGCCCGGGATGCCTGCTCACGCACCAGCGGATCCAGCAGCTCATACGACAGCGCATAGGTCCGGTTTAAATCCTGAAGCTGCTCTACCGCAACAATCAGTGTCATGACCTTTGTCATGGAAGCCGGATAAATCTTTTCGTTGTATCCCCTTCCTGCAATTACCTGACTGTTTTCTACGTCGAGTAATGCAACATACGGACTTTTGACTTCTTCCGAAACGATTTCTTTATAATTTTCACTGATGGACGGATATTTGAATTTCTGTTCCGGTTCTGAAATCTGTGCCAGTGCCTGCATGGCATCCTGCGCCATCTGCTGTGAATCAATGCCATCTGCCTGACCACCGCCTTCGCCGCAGGTTGTATACAAAATACAGCATACTGCAACTACGACGGCAACAGCAGCCGTTATCGCTCCCTTTATCATTTTTAAACGCTTCTGCCGTCTGCGCTTCATCTGCCTGGCATGACTTCTTCTCTCTCTATCCGCTCTTTTGGCTCTTTCGTAACTGTCTAAGTATTCATTTCCCATGATTTTTCCAGCCTACTTTTCCAGATACTGCACAGATAGTCCGATTTCCTGTGCTTTTTCTTCACTTATCAGCAGTTTTACCAGTTCAAGTCCGAGTTCAATAGAAGCCCCCATGCCTCTTGCCGTTGTAATATTGCCGTCCGTCACCACTTTGACTGGTGCGGTAAGCACTTCTGCCCCTGTTAAATCCTTTTCAAAGCCCGGAAATGCCGTTGCCTTCTTTCCGTTTAATATGCCAAGGTGTCCTAAAATACTTGGTGCTGCACAGATTGCAGCAATCCGTCCGCCTTCTGCGTGGTGCCTTTCAAGCAGTTCCAAAAGCGGCTTACATTCATTATACTGCTTATGTCCGGGACCTCCCGGCAAGAATAAAACGTCTTCTTTACGAACCGGCTGAGCCTTAAATAATGTATCCGCCTTTATCGTAATATTCTGAGCTGAACATACTTGTTCATTTCCGGTAATGGATACCGTTTCCACTTCAATGCCCGCTCTCCTTAAAATATCAATAACCGCCAGTGCTTCCACTGTTTCAAACCCATCTGTTAAAAATGTATATACCTTCATCCTTTTCCTTCCTTATCTATGCTTACAAATCCACTGGTATAAATCCTCAAATACATCTTCCTGTATCAGTTCATTGTGCAGCTCATGTCTGCAATCCTCATACAGCCGCAATTCCACATCGTAAAAATGCCTGCTGTAAGTCACAAACAGCTTTTTGACATCTCTGCCATAACCGCCCACCGGGTCTTTTGTCCCTGCTGCCAGTATCACCGGAAGATCTCTAGGTACTTTACGGATATTAGATACTTTCTTTACATAGGCAATCGTATCCAACAGTCCAAGATATCCGTTTACCGTAAACAGATAGCTGCATTTTTCATCTGCCACGTATTCTTTAATCACCTCAGCATTGCCACACACCCAGTCTTTATCCGTTACCGGATTGACAACTCTTGCATTGTAACTGCCAAACATCAGATGATTTAAAAACGGACTGCGGTAACGCTCACCCTTAATCAGTCTTACCAGTTTTGCCAGCAAAATTCCCGATTTTACAACAATATCGGGCTGATTGCCTGTACCAAGCAGCAATACACCGTTTAATTCATATCCGTATTCCGTAATATATCTTCGTGACAAAAATGATCCCATGCTGTGCCCAAGCAGAAAATACGGAACATCGGGATATTTCTTTTTCATAATCGCCGTCAGCTTATGCATATCTTCAACGACACAACGGCTTGCATTTTTTTCCGTAAAATATCCATAATCTTCCTTTGTCAAAACAGAATCACCATGTCCCAGATGGTCATTTCCTGCAACGACATAACCTTTTTTTGCAAAATATTCTGCCATCGCCGTATAACGTTCAATATAATCAATCATGCCGTGTGCAATCTGAATGACACCCTGCACGTTTCCTTCCGGCTCCCAGATTTTCACGTGGATGTGATTCTTATGGTCTGCCGATAAAAAATGTCTGTCTGTAACCTTCATATGCCGCCTCCGTTCTCATTTATTCTTTGCTTTATTCTTTGATGCTTTTTGCGCCCCACGGACTACCCGTCAGTTTTCCGTCATATGCAAGCTGCTCCACATCTAAAAATGCATCCTGTCCGATTTCTTCCACACCGGAATTAACAGACAATTCCAGCTTTGTACAGCCGTTAAATGCCGCATAACCGATTTTTTTTACAGAAGACGGCAGCTCCAGCTTTGTCAGGCTGCTACATCCTGAAAATGCATAATTACCGATTGCTTCTACCCGGCTGTTCAGCGTGATTTTTTCCAATACCGTGTTATCATAAAAGACACCCGAGCCGATGCTCACAACATTTTCCGGCACTGTATACTCTGTAAGGTTTTCTTTCACCGCAAGTAAAATATTATTGACAATAATTTCATTGCTGCTTTCCAGACGGCTCTTCTCCCAATGTGTATTGGTTACAACATGTGTCCCCACATTTTCCAGTGACTGTGGAAATGCAATGGTCTGTAACATGGTACAGTTTAAAAATACATTGTCACCGATACTTTTTACGCCTTCTTCAAATACCACTTCGGTTACATTGTAGTCATCACGAAATGCTTCTCCCGCAACTGCTGTTACCGTACTGCCGTCGAGCTGTGCCGGTATCGTAAGCTTAGAATCCGCTCTGCCTTTATCGGTCAGCCCCGTTATCGTAATGGTATCATCTTCGTTTTTTTCATACGTAAATACCGGTATTACTTTCTTATTTTTGCAGCCTGAAAGCGGTATCAGCATAACTGTTGCCAGCAGCAATACCATTGTCAAAATTGTCTTTTTTCTCACGTTTTTCCCACTCTTTCTTAATTCATTGCCCACAAGTAACAGTATGCCTGCGTTCTTGCCGCAAAATGCTTATTTTTCAATAAATTCTTTACTTCTTCTTTGGTATACCAGCCTGCCTGAATTTCTTCCATCGTAGACGTACTCGGCGCAAATGTGCCTGCTGCTGTACCGATCACAACAGCATTGGTTTCATTGGAAAATCCGATGGCACTGTAGCTGTCATAAAGCTGGTCGGCAATCTCAACAATCTCAAGTCCTGTTTCTTCCCTTAATTCCCTTGCCGCCGCTTCCTTCGGTGTTTCACCACTGTCAATCAGCCCTGCCGGGAAGTTGTATACACACTCCCCGACCGACATGCGGAACTCCTTATTTAAGAGAATTTTTTCACCGCCGGCATCTGTCATAATAATTACAACGCCGTCTGTATGCGGATTATGCAAATCCTCCAGTGTCTTTAAATCCTTATTTCTGCTGATAATCTCATAGACCTTTTTCCGTTGATCCTGCGTTGTATAACTTACATTATACCGGTCAATAAATGCACCTTCATGCACCTTTACAATCTTATCAAATCTCATACCTGTCCAAATCCTCTTTTAATCAGGTCATCCACCTGTTTTATTAATAAACAATGCGCCGCGCACTCCCGTTGCCACCCTCTCCCGCATTTTTTGCAGAAAAAAGCCGAAGTTAAGTGACAACGTTGAGGCGTTTTCTGCAAAAATGCAAGTCTAGCGGTGCATCGCAAATGCTTCCATATCTACAGATTCTAGATTTTCATGAACACCTCTGTCATCTGCTTCTGCAATCAGTGTGTCGCGGTCTTTCTTAAACTGCATCTCGCTTCTGTGCTGGCTCGGTCCACCTACACATCCGCCTTCGCACATCATGCCTTCTACAAAATCTGCCTGAAGGCGTCCGACCTTCATCAATGTCAGCGCTTTCTTTACTTCTGCCGCACCGGCACATTTTTCAACTGTCAGTCCCGATGTATCTGTGCCTGTTTCTTCCATGCTCTTTAACACTGCCGCTGTTACGCCGCCGCCGTTTCCGAAACGCTTACCGTATACACTTGCCTGCTGTGAATCATTTTCTTCCGGCTCAAACTGCACGTCTTTTGCACGCATCATTGCACGGAATTCACCGATTGTTAATACATAATCTGCATTGCCCTCGATGTCATTATCCTTGACTTCGCTCTTTTTGGCAATACAAGGTCCTACAAATACCGTTACCGTACCCGGATCCTTTGCCTTTAACATACGGGATACCGCACACATCGGCGAAACTGTTGTTGAAATGTTGTCTGCTAGTTCCGGATAGTGCTTGCGGATCATGTTGACAAATGCCGGACAGCAGGAGGTTGTCATCTTTTTGCCCTGCTCGTGTGCTTCGAGCCACTCTGCCGCTTCAGCCGCCGCTGTCATATCACCACCGAGTCCGACTTCCACCATATCAGCAAATCCAATCTTTTTGCAGGCAGTACGAATACTTGACATTGTGATTTCCCTGCCAAACTGTCCCTCAATTGCCGGTGCAAACATCGCAACGACTTTTTTACCTGCCAGCATATCTTTTATAATTGCCACAATGTCGGTCTTTGAACCGATCGCACCAAACGGACATCTGTGAATACACTGTCCGCAGCGGATACATTTTTCTTCATCAATCACGCAGATGCCATTTTCATCCATGGTAATTGCGTTGACGGGACAGACTTTTTTACATGGACGGATTAAATCCGCAATCGCATTGTACGGACAGTTTTTTGCACACATGCCACACTCCTTACATTTGTCCGGGTCAATATAGGCTCTGTCCCTGCCCATTGAAATTGCCCCGAACTTGCAGGACTGCTGACAGGCCTTTGCCATACATTTACGGCAGTTATCCGTTACAATATAGTGGGATAACGGACAGTCTGCACACGCAGACTCTATTACCTGAATTACATTTTTAGAACCACTGTGGTCACTCTCTGTCGGACATAAACCCTCCGCCAGTCTTACTCTCTGGCGGACGATTTCTCTTTCCTTATAGACGCAGCAGCGAAACTGCGGCTTCGGCCCCGGAATTAATTTATAAGCAAGTTCGTCTTTTTTCTCATCAAATTCACCTGCATAGGCAAGCTTTGCCACCTGATACAGAACTTCGTGTTTTATTTTTAAAATTGTTGCGTCATTTGTCAGCATAATTCTTCCTCTTTTCTACATATTATTGTTTTGATATATCCTTTGCCAATGGTTCAACCTGTAAAAGCATATTTCTGATGTCATCAAACACCGCTGTCTTTATGTTATCACTTTTTTCAATATCTTCAATACAAGAAAGCACTTTATCATAATATGTTCTGGATAACACTACAAAATCAGAAATTTTTTCCACTTCTTTCGTTGAATCCTGAATTGCATCTGCAATGTTGTTCTGCACCTGTCCGACTGCATCTGCCTTCCCCTTAATTTCCTCAAAAATGGCATGCGCCGAATTTACATTTTCTGTATTCTCGTCTAAAATCTGTTCTGACTCTCGCAGGGAACGGCTTAATTCTCCTGTGCCGTCCTCTACATTCTTGATTCTTTCACTGATAACCTGAATCAGATTTTTAATCTCGTCTGCAAGTTCACGAACCTGTTCCGCAACAACCGCAAACCCTCTGCCCTGCTCACCGGCTCTTGCCGCTTCAATTGAAGCATTTAACGCAAGCATATTGGTCTGGTTTGCCACATCAACGATTCCCTGTGTACACTCTTTAATTTCTCCGACTGCCTGCTCCAGATTCTGGAATGTCGTATCCATTACATGAAAGCTGTCTGTTACACGCGCAGAGTCCGCTTTTAATTCGCGCACCTTTTCCTGTGCCGTATCTACAGATGCAATAATGCCGTCACGCACACTGCTGAAATTCTCCGATGCATTCTGTATTCCCGAAAATGTATTTCCGAAATTCTGAATCTGTACAGATAACCGGTCCATCTCTGTTAAAACATTATCAAATGCCTCTTTAATCCCGACAATCTGATTGCTGACAACCACTTCTTCATCGGAAAGATTTTCAAAGCGCTCTGATATATAATTTGCCGTATAAATAATCGGATATGCCTTTTCTTCCAACGAAATCTGCGGCTGTTTTACTTCCTGTACAACTTCTTTTTGTTTATTTTTATGAAATAATCCCATATGTACCTCTTTTCTAACGTTCCTGTCATGATACCGCTCATCTGCCATTAAAGCTATTAGTGTTTACTCAAATACCACTGCTGACATTGTCTGATTCGTATGCTGTCCGTTATAATGCTCCCCAAGTCCGACAAGTCCTGCATGACTGCCAAGCTTTCCCATTTCTTCAAGATATTCGTTCACAAAACCTTTCTGCTGGAAATACAGATACCGGAACAGGCAGTTTACCGAAAATACGCCCGAAATCTTTGAAAAATCTTTGTGGATACTTTCAATGGTTTCCTGTAAAATCTGCTTGTAATCTCCCGCCTGTAAAAAACAGATGTTATCCTTTGGGTTTACTTTTCTATAGCAGGAAAAGCTGCCGTTTCCGGTACGCTCTTTAATCGAAATAATATAGGTTTCATCACCGATAACACGTCCAAGCGGATTTACCATGGTCTGTTCCGTAATATTTTCCGGCGAAATCCCCAGTTCTTTTGTATAAACGTCTTCCGCCCGTCTGCCGTCAATTTCCTGAATCGTATAAGTACGCGGTTCAGACTTCGTAACAATATGCTTTACTGCATCTTTACGCAGATAAATATTTTCTTTATAAACCTTAACCCTGCCGGATTCATTTTTAACCAGTGCATAAGCGCAGGCATCTTCATAAACCTGTCCGTTACAGCATACCAGTCCTTCCCATGCCGTTCCGCCAGTCAGCTGAATCTTTTTGCTTTTCAGAACGGATTCCATCGTTGCCAGCACACATTCATCATTGCCGCTGCAAAAATCAATTAACACGGTATTATCCGCTGATGCACTGATATTTGTAACATTCTGCTGGAATTTTCTGATACATTTTACCGGCATTGTGGATACATCGGTAAAAACATCCGCTGCCGCACGGATTCCACCGGAAAATCCAACAACCATAACACCATTTTCAAGCACCTGTGTCTTTCCGTAAAACTGTCCCACACACCCAATACTTGGCACACCCGGAAACATTTCTTCCAGCTGTGATACGCTTTCTTTAAAACGTTCTTTACTGCTGTCAAACAGCATTAAAAACTGAGGATTTTTTAATCCTTCGGCAGCTTCTTTTATGCTGCCTGTTTTGCTCATTCCAACAAACTGCTCCATACGCTTATACCCCTTCTTTCGTTTTTATAAATTATTTTTTGCTCACCGGTGCATTTATATTTTTTCATCACTTATCAGCAAAAATGACTTTTTATATTCTGACTTTTATATCATATCATTGTTTATGTATCTTTACCAGTATTTTAAACACTGTCTTTGGGATTTTATATGACATAACTGCCCATTGCTTTATCCTGATATTTTGCGATTTCATCAAGGTATTTCTGCCCCAGAAGACTGATGGCAACACCTTTTCTATACAAATATCCAATTGACATTTCTTCATTGGATTTGAGTTTGACTGCACAGTATTCCGAACCGTTTAATTCCTCACAGATAATACCGGAACACAATGTAAATCCATTGAGTCCAACCATCAGATTTAACATGGTTGCGCGGTCATTTGCCTTAATCAGCCGCTTATACTGATAGGTGCTTAAAACTTCCTCTGCAAAATAAAAGGAATTGTAACTTCCCTGCTCAAAGGACAGGCACGGATACTCCGCCAGTTCTTCCATATCAATTTCTTTTTTATTTGCAAGCGGATGTCCTTTCCACATATATACATATACACCACACCGCAGAATTTCATGGAATTCCAGATTATACTCGGCAAAAAGCTTGGTCAGCACTTTCCGGTTAAATTCATTCAGATACAATATACCGATTTCACTGCGGAACGTTCTGACATCTTCAATAACTTCATACGTCTTTGTTTCATGCACTGCAAATTCATACTCATCCATGCCAAACTGTTTCACCATCTCCACAAAAGCATTGACCGCAAAGGTATAATGCTGCATGGAAACGCTGAATTTTTTCTTTACTTTTTCTTTCTGTACATACTTGGATTCAATTAACTGATACTGCTCTACGACCTGTTTGGCATATCCAATAAATTCTTCGCCGTCCGGTGTCAGTAAAATACCGCGGCTGCTACGCCGGAACAGTTCCACACCGATTTCCTCTTCTAAGTCCCGTATGGCAAGCGACAGGCTCGGCTGTGAAATAAAAAGTTCCTTTGCCGCCTGATTCATGGAACCTGCTTCCGATACGGTAATCGCATATTTTAATTGTGTCAGTGTCATTGCTTACACCCCTTCACTCCCAAAAATATACTAATATTTTATCATTTTCATCTTTTTCTGTAAATTAAAAAGCGCAGTGTCTGTTGTATCTTTCTCTGTCTGACAGGGAAATTGTATACCATACAGCACTCCGCTTTTGATTGGATGTTTATTTACTTTTCCGCTTTTTCAAGCTGTCTGAGCTTTTCCGCCATTTCCTGTAACTGACGTCTGGCAGTTTCCAGTTCTTCTTTCTGTGTGTTAATGGTTTCCTGCTTTGCTTCCAATTCTTCTTTCTGAACATCAATCGTATCCTGCATTTCATCTATCATGTACTGCACTGTGTTTCTATCCAATTGAATCAATTCCTTTGAAAACATTTCCATCACCTTTTCCACATTCTGACACATGACATAGATTTCTTCGTACATCTCTTTAAACTCCGGGTACTGTCTGATTAATTCAATGATAATCTCCGGTTCATCTGTACTTAAAAATGTCAGCCACGCTTCTGTTTTATTCCAGCGCCTGTTTGCACTGTTCTTACCGTTGCTCTTACTATCATTGTGGTAGATTCCGCGGAAAATGTCAAGCGGTATAAACACATATTTTTGCAGTAATTCCAGTTCTAATCCTGTGTCTGACTGCTGTTTGAATTTGTGAATATAGTTTTGGGGATATTCGTGAAATTCTTTGATACTTTTTTCAAAGAATACAATCGTATAGACGGATTTTATATCCTTATAACTGAAGGCTTTTTTCTTTTCGCCTTTGACCCTTTTATACTGTCTGAGCAGTAAATCCGAGGAATAACAGGCACTCCGCTGTCCCGGAAAGCTGTATCCGATTTTCTGGACTTCGACATTGGCAAGACTGGTATCGGCAAGTTCAACCAAGATGTCCATAATAAGCAGTGACTGTTCATCGGCAAGCCTTGTAGAATCGCCCGGAAGCACTCTTTTTATCGTAACACTCTGTCCTAACAATAATGATAGTAATTCATTGAGCCGCTCCGGTGTGTTTTCGGGATTCATGATTTCTTTAAAGAACGCATCGTATAAAATTTTGACACCTTTTACTCCCGTGCAGTAATCTAAAAATTCTTCCTGCTGTTCTTCATCCCATTCCCGATATTTTTCTAGTAGCTTGGGATTCTCATAGATTTCCTGTTTGATATCCTCCCGCTCGCGAATCATCGGAAAGTATTGTTTTAATTTACTTGTGCTTTTTGGCAATCGCACCGCCCCTTTCTTTTGCAATTTGTTCATTGTTCAATAACATTTATTAATGTACATCAATGCTCATAAATATTATTGATGTATTTACCATACTTCATATAATAATCTTTGTCAATATATTTTTTAAATTATTTATATAATATCCCTGATTTCATATATCTTCTCTACTACATTGTTTCCATATGGATGCCCATTATCATTCGGATAATTCGTTACATCATCTGCCGGTACTCCTGACGGCTCTCCGGTCGTATATTTATTCGTATGCCAGATACTCTCATTAAACTCTTTTGATGCAAGAATTGACATTCCCCATGTTGTTTTTGTTCCATTTACTTCTAGTACATTTTCAGCTCCACCATATGTTGGCTTTTTTGCATTAATGTCATCAGGAAAAATTAATGGATACTCTGCATTGTATTCTCCATTTTCTCCAATTTCTTTACAGTAAACTGCATCGCATACACTGTCTGCTATTGTATAATTGGATGCTGCTTCCAGTCCATTCTGACACTGTTCATATACTGACCTTGCTGTTCCATATGCATATTTGTACTACCTGTAATAATTGGTTGTTTCTGAATATTCTTCATACCACACTGCTTTTTCAAAATGGTCTATATAATCATCCTGATAATCACTAAGTACATCACTGTACTGTTCTTCAGTCAGTATTTCTTTAAGTTCTGTAAATGCTGTATCACTGTCTATATCCTGTACTTCTGCCTGAACACTGGTGTCAAGGTTATTCCCTGAATATATTATCTTTTGTTCTCCTGCTGAACACCGTCCACCTTTATCTACTGTGAAATAAACATACTTTTCTACTTCATAATCATTTGTTACTGAACCACTCTGATAATAAAATGCTCCATTATCAAATTCATCTGTATCAGTTTTTTCTTCTCCTGTTGCATAGGATACTATGAATATTGGCTCTATGATAAACATTAAATTGCTGTTTCTTCTAAACTCATTTACTACGGATTCTCCCCAATATGTTCTCAATATAACCGCTAATGCATCTGCATTATTTTCTTTGAGTTTTTCATTGGTATCTTTTGTTCTCGATACAACATCATTATGACTTTCATCATAAATGTAATGTGCATAATAATATCTGTCCCCATCAAATTCAAAGGGATAATCCATGCTGAACTCTATTTCATCATATGTGATTTCTCCAAAAGCTGTAGCAGTATCAATATCATCTGCTTCTACATTGTTGTACATATCCTGTACCTCTTGTGAGTATCCTAAAAAGTCCATTGCTTTTTTCCCTTGAAGCACTTCACTTTCCAATATGTTGTCACTGGATTTATCATAAATATAACATCTGACCCCATCTGTAACAAAATCACCAAACTTGGATGCAGGATTTCTTGATGGATTTCCAAATGCTGTACTACTTCCTGTATTAATTCCACCTATCTGTCCTGCATAAACTCCAACCGGTATTGATGTTATTATCATTACTATTACTAACAAAACTGCTACTAATTTAAAAACTTTTGTTCTTTGTATTCTTCCCATTGCCACTCCTCCATTTTTATATTGATTATATTATTAATAAATTTTCATCTCAATTCTACATGATAATCATAATCAGGGTCTAATCCTCCACCACCTGATGATGAATTAGCTTCCCACCATGCTTTTCTCTCCTCTGCTTTAGAATTTGAACTTCCACCAACTACTCCTGATGTTCCATTACTTGAATTACTACTTGATGATGAACTGCTTCCTGTAGAATTTACTCCACCTATCTGTCTGCTTCCATTACTTCTTTCTTCAAATGATGCCCTTGCTGCCTGTCTTGCTTCTTCTATCTGTTCTATATATTCTTCTGTACTAATATATTCCAACTGTCCTATTTCCTCTTTCACTTCCTCCTTTACCTCAACTTCTTTCTGTCTTTCTGCTTCTTCTATCTCTACCTTTTTCTTTTCATATTCCTCATTCGTTCTTATCTCTTTTAACTCTGTTGTGTATTTACTTACTTCTTCCTCTCCTATATATCCCCTCTCTCCTATCTGTTCTATCAACTCTGCTTTATCTGCTTCTATTGCTTCTCTTAATACTTCTGTTTCTTTTTCATATTCCTGTCTGATTGGGGCTAATTCTTCTTTGGTAGTTACCTTTTCTATTCTGGCAGTATAGATATCTTTGTTTTCTACATTCATGCCATCATTTTTTATGTAATTAATTAATTCTTCTTGGGACTGTATGAGTTCCTGCTTTGTCTGTACTTCTTTTTTCTTTTGGACTACTTTGATGCCTAATATTAATGTAATAATGCAAAGTATAATGACTGCTGTTGTTATGATGATTGGTTTTTTCTTTTTCATGGCTTTCTCCTTTATAAACATGTTGTTTTGGGGTACTTCTTTATTTTATGATGTTGTGGTTTGGGTATGAGTGATTTAGGAATGTTGTGTTGTTTTTTCATATGTATGTGATTTATTTTTAATGTCATAATTAATTTTTGTAATGCTATCACATGTTAATTCCTTTTTTCACATGTTTTTGCATTCATAATAATTAAATTCATAATTATTATGAATATCAAAATCATGTCTTTTTTACGGTCGAGGTGTACTTACACTTTATCCCGGTCATATCCCAGTCACTGTCTTGTGGAATTTCACATTGATAGCTTTTTTTACAACATCTCCCATAATTTCTTTGGTTTTTAGCATTTATCCCATATAAAAATTGCATTTGTATTTTACAAAGTCCTGCAACATTCGCGGATTTTTACTGCCGGTGAATGTTACAGGACTTTTCACTTTTAATACAATACGTTTAGTTTATCTTTCAACTAACTATTAATTGAATCAATTGAATATTCCCCTACAGGAAATTCTTTTAAATCGTTACTAATATTAATAATCATTAACTTTTCGCTGCAATTATTATCTTCTCCTAACAATTTCATATTGAATGCAATACACATTTCATTATGTATTGCATCCTCCATAAAATCATCCTCATCTTCTTCCATCTGTACTGCAAATCGAATTTTTTCCTGACTATTCGGAAGCATATTAACTACACATTCTTTTTCTGTTTTTTCATCTGCTACCATATATAGTCTGGCATACCGTAATGGTTCAGAATCATCCGGTTTTTTATAGTACACTTTCAAATTACTAATTTTTATACTTTTTACTAAGCATTTACCAATATTATTAACACCAAACGAAAATACATAACAACTATCAGCATCTTCTTCATAAGTGTCTTCTACATAATCAAATGTGTTATATAAACCTGTATATTTATAATCGTAATGTTTTACTTCCACTATATTTTTCACAAAATCTATAATAGGTACATCAGCATTTTTATTCATATCCTGCAATATTCTATTTGCTTCTTGCGTATTATCAGACACCTCTTTAATATTTTCTCTAATGCCATCCACTTTCTGTATCACTATTTTCTCCCCTGTCGTAACCTCTGACATTAATGACTTCATATACTCTGTAACAAACTTTTTATATTGTTTGCATAATTCTTCTTTGTCAACTTCTTTAAAATTTTCTGAATTTTTCTGCAATTCTTGGTATGTTCTTTCAAACATATCATTCAGCTCATCTTCTCTATATACACTTGAATCTGATTTCCAATTTTCTATAAATTCTTTTAACTGTTTCTGATTCGCACCAGTACCTTCTTTCTCTGCCTGTGTAAGTGCTCTGCAATAATTCCATTTTTCAAAAAAAGTTTTTGTAACAGCCCCCAGCATTGTTCCGGTTAGCTGTTCGATGCCGTCTTTTGTAAAATCCTCTGCACATTCTTTAATAAAATCATCTGATAATACTTTTTTAAAACTTCTTTAATTGAATCCATATCTAATCTCCTCTCGTCTGTCTGTATTTATTTTGAATTATCAACTTGTAAATATAATCTCTACTCACTCCCTCTCTCATCACAACCAATGTTAATGTATACACAGTATTAATATACTTGCCATTTTTTACCTTTTTGCCCATTATATATGAAAAAAAAAACCTATAATAATAGTTTTTATATATATCTGCACATCTGACACAAAATCCACAAAAATCCACAGAAACAGCCGGATTTACACCTGCCGTTCCTGTGGATTTTCGTTCTTTCTATATTCTTTCTACATTCTTTCTGCCATTTCCCGATACCGCTGATACCGTCTGCCCGCATCTTCCTCTGCCTTTGCGAACAGCGCCTTCGCTTCCTTCGGATACTGCGCTTCAAGCACCGCATACCGTAACTGGCTTCTTAAAAATTCCGTAAAGGAAGCCTTCGGCGGTCTGGAATCCAGTGAAAACGGATTTTTTCCTTCCTTTATAAGCTGCGGATTATACCGGTACAGATGCCAGTATCCGGCATCTACCGCCTGTTTCATGCTTGCCATACTCTTTCCCATGCCTTCTTTAATGCCATGGCTGATACATGGCGCATATGCAATCAGCAGGGACGGTCCGTCAAAACGTTCTGCCTCCAGAATCGCTTTGAGTGTCTGATTCATATCCGCACCCATTGCAATCTGTGCCACATAGACATTCCCATAAGTCATTGCCATCGCTCCGAGGTCTTTTTTAGCCGTCCTTTTTCCATCAGAGGCAAATTTGGCAATTGCTGCTGCCGGTGTGGACTTTGATGCCTGTCCGCCCGTATTGGAATAGATTTCTGTATCAAAGACAAGTATATTGACATTGGCACCACTGGCAAGCACATGATCCAGTCCCCCATATCCGATATCGTATGCCCAGCCATCACCACCGACAATCCACTGCGAGCGTTTTACAAGAAAATCCGCCCGTTTCTGAATTTCTGACAGCCTTTGAACCTGCCGTGACTTCCACTCTGCCTGTTCTGATACCGCTGCCGGTACGTCTGACAGCATCACCGGTTCTTTCAGTACCTTTGTCAGCTTCTCACACACCACTTCTGCCGCCGCATTGCAGGCAGTATCATCATCACGCACTGAGAGCCAGTGTCTGAGTGCTTCTAAAATCCCGCTTCTGTCCTCTGCACCGCCGCCATCGGCACTGACGTCCGCACCGTTTTCACACGCCCTGACAAATTCTTCTGCCAGCCGTATCAGCGTTTCCCGCTGCTTTTGTGCGCCCAGTAACATTCCATAACCGTACTCTGCGTTGTCTTCAAACAGGGAATTTGCCCATGCCGGACCTTTTCCATCCGCATTACACGTATATGCCATAGATGGTGCGGAAGCACTCCAGATTGAGGAACAGCCTGTCGCATTGGCAATCACCATGCGTTCCCCAAACAGCTGTGTAACCAGTTTGATATATGGTGTTTCCCCACACCCGCCACACGCACCGGAAAATTCCATGAGCGGTCGTGCAAACTGACTGCCTTTGACCGTTTCTTTGGTCATCAGTTCCGGCTTATCCACCACCGCGCTGACCGCAAACGCCCAGTTGTCTGCCTGTTCTTTTATCTGCTTTGCGGCAGGCTGCATGACAAGCGCCTTTTCCTTTGCTGGGCAGATGTCCGCACAGTTGCCGCAGCCTGTACAGTCGAGCGGACTGACCTGTATCCTGAACGTATGTCCCGCAAGCTCTTTTCCTACCGCCGCCTTGCTTTCAAAATTTTCCGGTGCAAGCGCCTGTTCCTTTTCATTTAACAGAAACGGACGGATACACGCATGCGGGCAGATATACGAACACTGGTTGCACTGGATACAGTTCTTTTCAATCCATTCGGGAATAAATGCCGCAATACCGCGTTTTTCGTATGCGGTTGTACCGGCAGGAAATGTGCCGTCCGCCAGCGGATAAAAGGTGCTGACGGGAAGACTGTCCCCCTTTGCCTTTTCCATAGGTCTTAAAATGTTTTCAATAAATTCGGGTTCCTGCACCGCTTCCCGTTCTTCTTTTGTGGACTGGAGCAATTCAACAGGCACAAGCTTTGTTTCCCGAAAACCGTATTCTGCCGCCTTTATATTTTTTTCTACAATGTCTGCACCTTTTTTTCCGTATGCCGCCTGTATGGAATTTTTCAGACAGGCAAGTGCTTTTTCCTGCGGCAGAATCCCGGTCAGATGAAAAAATGCGCCCTGCATAATCATATTAATGCGGTTTCCCAGTCCCAGACCGTGTGCCAGCTTTCCCGCATCAATCAGATAGAGCCGTGCATTTTTTTCGATCAGCGCATGAACCATTTCTTTGGGCAGTTTTCCGCCAATCTGCTCTGCGCCATACTGCGTATTCAATACAAATATGCCGTTTTCTTTCAAGCCTTCTGTCAGGTCGTATCCGCTGTTTAAAAAGGATTCATTGTGGCAGGCGATATAATCCGCTTCCTGTATCAAATATTCCGAGCGGATCGGTGTATCGCCAAAACGCAGGTGGGAAACCGTAAGTCCGCCCGACTTTTTAGAATCATACGAAAAATATCCTTGCACATAGGGCTTTGCATATTCCCCGATGATTTTTACCGCCTGCTTGTTTGCACCCACCGTGCCGTCCGAACCCAGCCCCCAGAATTTGCACTGCATAAGCCCTGCCGGTGTCTGTATCGGAAAATCCGGATGAACGGCAAGCGAATGATGTGTCACATCATCTTCAATTCCGATTGTAAAATGATTTTTCGGCTGTACGTCCATCAGGTTGTCAAAGACTGCGGCAATCTGCGCCGGTGTCGTATCCTTTGAGCCAAGTCCATACCGCCCGCCGATAACCAGAGGTGCATTTTCCTTTCCGTAAAGCGCGCCGCAGATATCCAGATACAGCGGTTCTCCAAGTGCGCCCGGTTCTTTTGTACGGTCTAACACGGCAATCCGCTCCACGCTATCCGGCAGTTCCTTTAAAAAATCTTCCACACTGAACGGGCAGAACAGATGCACCTGAATCATGCCGTATATACCTATGTTGTCCTTCATGATGTCGTCCTGCATACCGGAACTGCCGGTATCACAATCCGTATCTGCACAGTTCATCTGCGGCAGGATTTCCCGTATGGTTTCACACACCGAACCCATGGCAATTACTACGTACTTTGGATTTTTAGCACCGTAATACTGGAAAAAGCGGTATGTCCTGCCGGTTCTTTTCTCAATCTGTGCCATATATTCTTTTATAATTCCTGGAATTTTTTCATAAAAAAGATTCGCAGCTTCTCTTGTCTGGAAATAGATGTCCGGATTCTGCGCCGTTCCGCGCATAACCGGGTGATTTGGTGACAGCGCGCGTTCCCTGAACGCCTGCACCGCTTCTTTGTCAAGCATTTCTTCATAATCTTCATAGGACAATGCTTCTATCCGCTGGATTTCGTGGGACGTGCGGAAGCCGTCAAAAAAATGGATAAAGGGCAGTCTTCCTTTGACTGCCGATAAATGTGCTACGGCGGCAAGGTCGCAGACTTCCTGCACCGATGACGATGCGAGCATGACACAGCCTGTCTGGCGTACTGCACAGACATCCTGGTGGTCACCAAAAATGCTGAGTGCCTGTGCCGCCAGCGCACGTGCGCTCACATGCAGTACCCCCGGCAGAAGTTCTCCCGCCATTTTGTAAAGAGTCGGCTGCATTAACAGCAGTCCCTGTGATGCCGTAAATGTGGAAGCGAGTGTTCCCGACTGTAAAATGCCATGCATTGCGCCTGCCGCTCCGGCTTCGGACTGCATTTCCACCACATCTGCCGTTTCATCAAAAATATTTTTTCTGCCCTGTGCTGCCCAGTTATCCACCGTTTCTGCCATAGCCGAAGACGGTGTAATCGGATAAATCGCCGCAGCCTGTGTAAATGCGTAGGCGGTATAAGCGGCGGCAGTATTCCCGTCTACTGTCATAATTACTTTTCCCATAACATCCTCCATTTATAACCGGCTGCCGTTATCCACCCATTCTTTGGCATGGAGGGCAGCATTTTCATCAATCACCGGAACTTCCGCCGCCGTATCTGTTTGTTTTATATCGTTTTGGGCTGTATTTTTTTCACCCGCTCTTTCCTGTGTACTGTGTAACCGTGCATTTTTTCTGCCGTCAAGTGCCTGCTGAATGTCTTCTTTCATCGCATTGCTTCCTTTCGATGTTTTTATGACATTCAGTATTGCCTGTGTGCCGTCGATTATTCACGATTTACGGCTTATTTTCTCCGTATCCTGTGGAACTGCGGCTTTACTGTGATTTCCGTCACTGCCAGCCCCTCTCTTTGTGCCAGTGCAAATGCCGCCGCTTCCGCCACTTCTTCGGGCAGCAGGTATGATGCTTCTTCTTCTCCTTCACAAAAGTCTGCATTGCGGTACAAATCGGTCTTTGCCATATCCGGCTGTATCGTAATCACCCGCACACCGTATTTGCGCACCTCGTCAAACAGGCTCTTTGCAAAGCCGGACAGCCCTGCCTTTGTCGCACCGTATGCACAGCCGTGCGGATTGGACTGCGCCGCTGTAACAGAGGATATATTTAAGACTGTCCCCCTGTTCTTTTTTAATGTTCGCAAAAGCTGCTGTGTCAGAATCATCGGTGCTTCCAGATTCGTGCGCACCATTTTCTGAATCTTTTTCGGATTTAATTCTTCATGCAGACCGTAATAACCGACCCCCGCATTATTGACCAACACCGTGACACGGTAATTCTTATCAATCTCTTTAATATGCGCACACAATGCCTGCGTGTCCGTAATGTCACAGACCACCGCATGAAATTTTTCCGGCTGTTCTTTGCAAAACTCCTGTGCTTCTGCTCTTTCAAAATTTCTTCCAAAACCAAAAACTTCATACCCATTTTTGACAAGCATACGGCTGAGTGCCAGTCCGATTCCGGAAGACGATCCCGTTACAACCGCCGTATCTGCCACATTTGCCATATCCGTGTTCTGCTCTATTCTTCCCATAAAAATATCCTTTCTTTTGGCAGTCTTTTTTCAAGCTGTCCGGTCAGAAATCCCTCCATGCGCGTCAGCAGTTCCGGCGGATACTGATACACACCGCCCACATTGGTATACGGAAACTGCACCACTGCCGCATGCGGCTCTTTCTTCCGCATATTTTTTAAATATTCCTTTGAAATGCGGAAACTTCCGACACTTACATCCACCAGCCGTTTCCAGTCAATCTGTTCGTCAACGCATTGAAGCATTTCTGCATAAACATTTTCCCAGTCCTTACAGTAAATCATCGGGTCAAATGCCAGACGCACGGAAAATCCCCACTGTACTGCTTCTGCCGCACACGCAATCCGCGCCTGCATATCCGGCGTAAAATGTTCATATGCCGCAATGACCGGCTGAGGCGACATGGTAAATGCAAATATTACCCGCTCTGTGACTGCCTGCTGTTTAAAATAATGCACATTGGCGCTTTTTGTCCGCACTTCAATTGTAAGATTTTCATGTTCCGTCGTAAACCGCATCCACTCTGCCGTATAACCGATGACCGGTTCGACCGCAAGCAAATCCGTATCATACGACACACACAGGTAAACGCTGTGCTGTTCTAACAAACGCTCCACTTCTGCAAAAATGTCTTCTAAATTTACAAATAGCACTACATTTGCAGAAGGATACATGCCTTTCAGATAGCAGTATTCGCAATCGTAAATGCAGTTCATCATGCAGGACGTATAATAAAACCAGTGATTACCAAAGCTTTGGCAGACCGGCGCGCCCTGATAAATGAGATTGTTTTTCTTTTCTGCCAGAATGAGATTCTGCGTTTTATGCTGTCTGACCACGCTCTGTCCCCTGCGGCAGAAGACATCTTTATAATGATGTACCGGTATCACCTGTGCCTGCGGAAAGCGGGACAGAATTTTTTGTGTTCTCGGATGATTCCAAACCGCTTCTTCCACATAAATATGCGAAAACCGTCCGTTATAACAATTCTTTTCTAAGCTGTTCAAGACACCGCTTCCCTTCTTTTTTATCCTTGCACGGCAGACTTCCTGCCGCATAACCGTCCCGGATTATGTCTTCATAATCTATACCCGATAACCGGCAGTACTTTAACAGCTGGAACAGTTCTGCTTCCATGACGGCGGAACAGTGCATATCATGACTAAGACGTTCTGCCTGCCGCTGTTCCTCTTGTGATAACACCTGCTGTTCCCGCGCATAATCTCTTTCTGCCGCTGCAAACCGTTCCACGGCTTGCGCAATCTGTCCAATCTGTGCCTGCACCAGTTCACGCACGGTATCTGCGGACATTTTTTCCTGTACACCGTTATCGGATATGATTTTTATAAAAAACATCTGATGCGGACCGAAAAAATGATGTGCCGCCTGATACCCCGCCGCCGCTTCCATGTCATATAATTCTATATTATATAATTCCGTGTCACATAATTTCACCGGATTTGCCGTATCCGTATTTTGCGGCATATCCGCTTTCTGACATACATGTTCCTCTGACACACTTGCTTTCCGCCGCACGTTCATTCCTGTTACAACCGCAGCTTCGGGAAACGGATGCCTGTATAAAATATCCGGGTAAAATGTCTTTTGTGTCGCTTCTTCCGTAATTTTGCTGCACAGATAAGCCACACCTTTTTTCTGTTCTGCGCCTGCGCATATGCCGCACTGCACAAAGATATCTCCCGCTTTCACATGTCCCATTGCACAGACAGCCGCGACAACTGTCGCGGCTGTAATTTCTCCCGTTCCCGTAATTGTAAGGCATATCTGCTGTTCCTCACAGCGATACATTTCAAACGGAAGGGAATTTATTTCTTTTTTCATTTTGTAATACTGCAAAAACGGATAGGCTTCATCATACAACGCTGTAAATAAATAAATCATCGCTTCTCCTCATTTTTGATTTCTTACTAATTCTGTGCCTTAACCTGTTCAAATTTTTCAAGCACTTCCTGTTCCGGTCCTCCGGTTACAAGGCTGACAACAACAATAACTGCTACAGCTACGATAAATGCCGGAAGCAGTTCATAGATTGCAAATACACCGCCAAGCTTTGCGATGACATATTTCCACAGGAAAATCATGACACCGCCGGATACCATACCCGCAAGAACACCGTAACGGTTCGCACCCTTCCAGAATAAAGATACCAGTACAACCGGTCCGAAGGTTGCACCGAAGCCTGCCCATGCAAAAGATACAATATCAAATACAGAGCTGTCCGGGTTGCTTGCCATAAATACACCGATAACGGCAATCACAACAACGGTGATTCGTGCCACTACGATGGACATTTTCTCGGTAATCTTAATATGGAAACAGTCTTTTACAAGATTCTGCGATACTGCGGAAGCCGCCGCCAAAAGCTGTGAATCTGCCGTAGACATTGTTGCCGCGAGCATACCGGCAAGAATCAGTCCGCCGATAATCGCCGGAATCGCACCGTATGTACTCAATAAATGTGCCACCCGTACAATAATCGTTTCAGAATTGCTGCCTGTCAGCACTTCAATTGCGCCTGCCTTTGACATGCTGTAACCTACAATACCGATAAATACACCAATTGTTAAAGAAATCACAACCCAGACGGTTGCCACACGTCTTGAAATCTTTAATTTATTTTCATCTTCAATTGCCATGAAGCGAAGCAGAATATGCGGCATACCAAAGTAGCCCAATCCCCACGCCATTGTAGAAGCAATACTTAAAAAGCTGTATTTTTCCGCAGATTGTGTTTCTACCGAATAGCTGTGGAAGAAATCCAGATAACCCGGAAGCTGCCTTGCATTATCTATTACCACATCTAATCCACCCGCAACATTGATACCGAATACCACTACAACCACCAGCGCGATTGTCATAACAATACTCTGAATCAAATCGGTTGTACTTGCTGCCAGAAATCCGCCCAATGCACAGTAGCCGACAATGACTGCTGCACTGATTATCATGGCTGCCATATAATTCACCCCAAACAGGCTGGAAAACAACTTACCACAAGCTGCAAAACCGGAAGCCGTATACGGAATGAAGAAGATAATAATCATCAGTGCCGCAATGCCTGTCAGGATTCCTTTCTTATCACCGAATCTTTTTGCAAAGAAATCCGGCACGGTAAATGCCTCATAGGCTTTGGAATACACACGGATTCTTCTGGCTACAATCAGCCAGTTGACATATGTACCGATTGCAAGCCCAATGGCTGTCCATGCTGCACTTGCAACACCGGAAAGATAGGCAACACCCGGAAGTCCCATTAACAGCCAGCTGCTCATGTCTGATGCTTCCGCACTCATCGCTGTTACAAACGGGCCTAATTTTCTGCCGCCCAGATAAAAATCATCGACGCTGTTATTCTGCTTCGAGCAGTAAAAACCAACACCTAACATTGCCGCAAGATATATAAGAATCGCGGCCATAATAATAATTTGTGACATAATTCTACCTCTTTTTTTCGATTTAAACCATAAAATTATAACACAAATTAAAATTTCAGTAAATAAATATTCGACAAATCAACAAAAAAGCCGCCGCTTTTCAATCTGTGTATCTGAATTTCCGACTGTGTTCTGTCCGGATTTCAGGTTTTGATTGATGAAAGCAGCAGCTTTTCTATTTTATTCTATTACTTTTTATGTATTATTCGTATAACGGATACTTGTCTGTTAATCCCTTAACCAGTTCCATAGCCTTTGCCTTATTTGCATCGACATCTTCTACAAGCATTGCGATTGCATCTGCTACAATATCCATATCCGCTTCATTAAAGCCTCTTGTTGTAACAGCTGCCGTACCCAGTCTGATACCGCTTGTTACAAACGGAGAAGCCGGGTCATTCGGAATCGTGTTCTTATTACATGTGATGTTGGCTGCATCTAAGAGCTTTTCTACTTCCTTACCTGTAACTCCCTTACTGATTAAGTTTACAAGCATTAAGTGGTTGTCTGTACCGCCGGAAACGATATCAAATCCTCTGTTCATTAATCCGTTGCAGAGTGCCTGTGCATTCTTTACAACATTTTCTGCATACGTCTTAAAGCTTGGGTCTAAGGCTTCCTTTAAGCAGACTGCCTTACCTGCGATAACATGCATCAGCGGACCGCCCTGAATACCAGGGAATACGCTCTTATTGAACTTGAACTTTTCAGCAGCTTCTGCTGAACTTAAAATCATACCGCCTCTTGGTCCGCGCAGTGTCTTATGGGTTGTTGTTGTAACAACGTCTGCATACGGAATCGGGCTTGGATGTGCACCGCCTGCTACAAGACCGGCGATGTGTGCCATATCTACCATTAAATATGCACCGACTTCATCACAGATTTCCCTAAACTTCTTGAAGTCAATAACCCTTGCATATGCACTTGCACCTGCAATAATCATCTTCGGCTTGCACTCTTTTGCGATTCTTAATACTTCATCATAGTCGATAAAGCCTTCTGCGGTTACACCGTAAGGTACGATGTGGAAATACTTACCTGAAATATTAACCGGTGAACCGTGTGATAAATGTCCGCCGCAGTCAAGACTCATTCCCATAACGGTATCTCCCGGCTCTACCATAGCAAAGAATGCTGCTAAGTTAGCCTGTGCACCAGAATGTGGCTGAACATTGGCATATTCACAGCCGAATAACTTCTTTGCCCTTTCTATTGCCAGTGTTTCTACTACGTCAACATACTCACAGCCGCCGTAATATCTCTTTCCCGGATATCCTTCTGCATACTTATTGGTAAGCGGACTACCCATTGCTGCCATAACTGCCTTACTTACAAGATTTTCTGATGCAATCAGCTCGATATGGCTTCTCTGTCTTGCGAGTTCGTCATCCATCGCTTTTGCAAGATCCGGATCAAAACTTGATACTTCATTGAATGAATACATGAATACAACCTCCATTTTTTTATCTTTATTCTTAGATTTTATAATTAAATCTTAAATAAGTCAATGGCTTCTGACAGATGACGTGCATTTGTTAATAAATCTTCTGCCGCCGTATTCAGTCCTTCCACTGCGCCGAGCTGTCTGTTGGCTGTTTCGGTTACTTCTTCGGAAGATGCTGCTGTTTCCTCGGATACTGCCGAAATACTCTGGATAGAGTCAATTGTAACGGATTTTGCTTCGGCAATTGTATCAATACCGCCTGTAATCTCATTTAAGTTACTTAACAGTTCTTCAAACCTGCTCTGAATCTGTGCAAAAACCTTCTCTGCATTTTCAAGGGATTCGCCCTGTACTTCTACAACATCTTCGGCTTTCTTTGCAATCCTAACGGTATCATTGGTCTTGTCATTAATCGTACCGATGATTTTCTGAATCTCATTTGCTGAGTTCACGGACTGCTCTGCAAGCTTGCGGATTTCAGAAGCTACAACTGCAAAACCGCGTCCTGCCTCGCCGGCTCTTGCTGCTTCAATCGAGGCATTTAACGAAAGCAGATTGGTCTGTTCTGCAATCTCATTAATCGCATCAACAATTTTTGCAATCGCCTTGGACGATTCTTTTAACTGTGCAATTTCCTCAATAACCTGATGTGTAATCTCAACCGTTGAACCGGCATTAATCTTTAACTCACTAATTGAAGCCATGCCGCTTGCTACGATACCGGTTGTCACATCGGCAATCTTTGCAATCTTATCCGAATTATCAGATACGATATTAATCTTATCTGATAAAGCATCCATCTGTCTTAAACAATGCTCTGAATCTTCTGCCTGCTGGACAACGCCCTGTTCAATCGCTTCGATAGAAGCTGTAATATCCTGTGTTTCAGCTAACAGCTGTTTTGCACTGTCCGAAACGGTTGATACCGAAGTATCCACACGTTCCGATACTGTCTTTGTCTTTTCAATCAGCTGCTTTACATTATCAATCATGCCATTGGTACTTGCCGCGAGCCTTCCAAATTCATCTTTGCTTTTAACATCAATATGTACGGTTAAATCACCACCTGCTGCCAGTTCCAGCTTATCCATAATCTTTTTAATCGTCAGACTGAATGAATAAGCAAAATAGCCGCCGATTACCATCGCAATAAGGAATGCAATCACTACAATGGTAATGGTTACAATACGGATTTTCTGTGCCTGTGATACAATCACGCTCTGCGGAATCAATGCACATACGGTAAATCCATCGTCTGTCTTGGAGTAGATAAACAGCTGCTTTCTGCCATTATATTTTACATAAGAGCTTCCGCTTACATCTTCACTGTCTGCAAGCTTTGTAAAAAATTCCTGATTCGTAAAATACTGCTGTCCATCCTGAATATCCATATAATTAGATACTACGATTTCACCGCCGTCCGGCGCAATCAGACCGATAATGCTCTTTGAACCCATATCAATATCTGAAAGCGGCTCCGTAACATAATCAACATCCAAGTCAAAGAACATATAACCAATTGCCTTTTTAGATGTTCCGAGCAGCTGCCTTGCAAAGCTTACAGAATAATCTGCCGCGCCGCCTGCCGCATCCAATACTTCACGGCTTGAAAACCATGTAGAACGCTTCTGGTCGATTGTCTTACCTTCTGCAGAATTTTTAATCTTGTCTATATATCCTGCACTGTCAGCATCTTTTATCGTTGCCGTGTATAAAGGCTTTCCGTAATTACCAAAAATGTAAATATTTGAAATTGCCTTATTTCCCAGTGCCGTAGAGGTTAAATTGGCACGCAGTGTTGCATAATTATTGCCCTCTGTAATCGGATCGCTGCCGTATAAACCGGAATAGTATTCCTGCACCATGGAATTATTAACCATATCCGTTGCCGTTGCCTTTACATTCGTAAACATCAGGTTGTAGTAATCTGCCGTCTTGGTAATCGTCGACTGCGATGACTGTGTATAACTCTTTGTAATTGCTTTAGAAGCGGTTGTATAAGAAGCCACACCCAGAATAATAATCAATGCAATCGGTATGATAAATGCACCAATCAGCTTAAATTTAATGCTCGACATTATTTTAACAAGCAGTCTGCCCTGTGGAATCTCCGGTTTTTTGATCTTCTTTATGCCCTTCCTTTTATTCCCTGCATGAGCCGCTTCACTGTCCGGCTCTGCATCTTCCTGGGGTACATCTTCAAACATTATGCCGTCTGTGTCCATGGGTTCCGATTCCTCAACATTATCCGTTCCCACATATCCGGCTGTATCCGCAATTTCAGCTGTTTCTACTGTTTCTGCCTGCTCTGCTGAATCTGTTGTTTCTGCTGTTTCTGCTGTTTCTTCCTGCACTGCTGAATCTGCTGTTTCTGCCTGCTCTGCTGAATCTGCTGTTTCCTGTATACCGTTATTATCAAGAGTATCATATTCTTCCACGGCTGCTTCTGATGACGGTACTGCCACAGACTCCCCTGCCGTATTCTCCCCCGGCAATTTATAATTGCCTTGTTGTGTTTCTTTACCACTCATTATAATACTCCTTTATTTTTCCTCCAATATTTTAACTGCACGATAATGTCTGCAATTTAGATGATATTATCATACATTATTTGTACGTTTTTTTCAACTCTTTCCTGTAAAAATTAACCATAACAAAAAGATATACAAAAGTGTTTTTGTGTATTTTCACAAAGTGTAAGCCCGCCGCAGGAAAAAATTACCCAAAAGCCGCCACCCGGATCATACGGACAGCGGCTTTTGCCAATTTTTTAAAATTATTTAAACTTCCTGTTCTTCTTCAATGGCAATCGATAATTCTTCAAGCTGCTTTGCATCGACCACATCCGGTGCGTTTGTCAGCAGGCAGGAAGCATCCTTTACCTTCGGGAAAGCAATTACGTCACGGATACTGTCACATTTTGCCATAAGCATAACAAGTCTGTCCAGACCATAAGCCAGTCCTGCGTGCGGCGGCACACCATACTTAAAAGCGTCTAAGAGGAAGCCGAACTTCTCATTTGCCACTTCATCAGACATGCCCAGTGCCTTAAACATTCTTGCCTGAACGTCTGCCTGATGGATTCTGACACTTCCGCCACCGATTTCCGTACCATTTAAGACGATATCATATGCCTTTGCGCGGACTGCGCCCGGATTGGTTTCAAGCTGGTCAAGGTCTTCGTCCATTGGCATTGTAAACGGATGATGCATTGCCACGAAACGGTTTTCTTCATCAGACCACTCAAACTGCGGGAATTCCGTTACCCAGAGGAACTTGTATTCGTTCTTGTCTAACAGACCCATCTGACCTGCCAGTTCAACACGAAGTGCGCCTAAAACATTCCACACAATCTTGTTGCAGTCTGCGGCAAACAGCAGTAAATCGCCTGCCTGACCGTCCATAGCCGTAACGATTGCCTGCATTTCTTCGTCTGTCATAAATTTTGCAAATGAAGACTTTAACGAACCATCTTCATGGATTGCAATGTAAGCAAGACCCTTTGCGCCGTAACCCTTTGCAAAATCCACAAGTGCATCAATCTTCTTTCTCGGCATTGCACCCTGTCCCTTGGCATTAATACCACGGACTGTTCCGCCGTTTTCAATGGCTGATGTAAATACGCCGAAGCCGCAGTTTTTCACAAGCTCCGTAATATTCTTTAATTCCATACCGAATCTTAAATCCGGCTTATCAGAACCGAAACGATCCATTGCTTCCTGCCATGTCATACGCTGGATTGGCAGAGCCACATCAATGTCTAACACTTCCTTAAACAGATAAGCTAACAGACGTTCATTGACATCAATCACGTCATCTACGTCAACAAATGATAATTCCATATCAATCTGTGTAAATTCCGGCTGTCTGTCCGCTCTTAAATCTTCATCACGGAAACATCTTGCAATCTGCATATAACGGTCATAACCGGAGCACATTAACATCTGCTTGAATAACTGCGGTGACTGCGGCAGTGCGTAGAACTTACCCGGGTGAATACGGCTCGGTACAAGGTAATCTCTTGCGCCTTCCGGTGTACTCTTTGTAAGCATCGGTGTTTCGATTTCAAGAAAGCCTTCATTTGCAAGGAATGCTCTTGTGAGTGTCGCAACCTTACTGCGCATCATAATGTTCGACTGTAAATCCGGTCTTCTTAAATCCAGGCAGCGGTATTTTAATCGCAAATCTTCCTTTGTATTGATATTCTCCTCAATTGGGAACGGCGGTGTTTCAGATTCTGATAATACACGAATCTGTTCTGCAACCACTTCAATATCACCTGTCTTTAAATTCTCATTGACTGCGCCGGAACGCTTCTGTACCTTTCCGACTACTGCAATAACATATTCGTTACGGATACCGTATGCTTTCTTAAAGCCTTCGCTTCCGACCGTATTTTCATCAAATAAAATCTGTAAAATACCACTTCTGTCCCTTAAATCCACAAAAATGAGTGCGCCCAGATTTCTTCTGGTCTGTACCCAGCCCATTACGGTTACGGTTTCCCCGATATTTGCGGCAGAAACTTCTGTACATCTGTGTGTTCTTTTTAAGCCAACCATTGATTCAGCCATGTTGTAACTTCCTCCTAAACTCGCCTATTGCGGCTTTTCTTCATTCAATAAATCGTAAATATCCAGATTCTCAAGCCGGATTTTACTGTCCTCTATAAGCTTCAGCGTGGATTCTTCGTGAATCATGCGCTGAAATTCCAAAAACACGCGCATATCCATGTTTTTGATTTCTTCTATTATTATATCCACTGCGGTATCAATGTCAAATGCTTTTCGATACGGACGCTCAGAAATCAACGCCGCAAATTCATCGGTAAGCCGCAGTATTCTTGCGCCAAACGGAATTTCCTCCCCGCTTAAATTATTCGGATACCCGCTTCCGTCAAAACATTCGTGGTGATACAGCACCGTTTCCATAACCGTATCTGAAAAATCATACCGTTTCAGATATTCATATCCGATTTTGGAATGCATCCGCATATACTTCATTTCTTCAATGGATAACCCGTCACTGTTACGTCCGTACAGGTATGGGGAGAGCTTTAATTTACCAACGTCGTGAATCATTCCCGCCAGCTTTAACTCATACGCTTCATCTTCGCTCATGCCCAGCCTTTTTGCAAGCGCATAAGTCAAATTTCCGACCAGTATCCCGTGAGAAATACCATCTTTGAAATCATTGATAATATTTTCTTCCAGTCCGCAGTCCTGCATATGTTCCTCCAGTCCATTCATTAAAAATTATTTTCACTGAAAAACTTTCGTTTCCGCTCAATCATTTCATCAATCCGCTGTATGTAATTCGTGACGTCCTTTACATTTTCAATCCGCTCAATGCGTCCTGCCTGTCCGCCTTCTGTTTCATTCTGAAAAACAATCTTTGTAGAAGCGCCTGCACCCATTGCGATAATTGTCTGCTTTTCTTCCATAATTAAAATGTTGTAAATACACTCAAGCCCCGGCTTGCTGTAACCCACATTTTCAAAGTTACCCGCCATATTCTTCTGCCTATACATATAATATGGCTGATGTCCCATCTGGTGTGCATAATCTGCCGCCATGGATACGATTTCGTCGCTGTTGTCCATTTGCAAATCCAGATATTTTTCGCGCCAGATATTTAATGCCGCCGCACGCTTAATCGCAAGCGAATGAACGGTCAGGCTTTCCGGTGCAAGTGCTTTTATTTTTTCAAGCGTATGCTGTACCATTTCTTTATTTTCGCCCGGCAGTCCAAGAATCATATCCATATTGATATTGTCAAGCCCGGCTTTTCCTGCCAGTGCAAATGCTTCTTCAATCTGCTCCACCGTATGTCTGCGCCCGATTAAATCCAGTGTCTGCTGGTTCATTGTCTGCGGATTAATGGAAATGCGGTCTACATGGTGTGCCTTTAATACACACAGCTTCTCATAGGTAATACTGTCCGGTCTGCCCGCTTCTACGGTCAATTCCCGGCACGCTGACAAATCAAACTGCCGCTCCAGCTCTGTCAGTAACATATCCAGCTGTCCAGCGCTTAACGTCGTCGGCGTTCCGCCGCCAAAATAAACCGTATCCAGTCTCCGTCCACGCATCGCTTCCGATACGTATTTCATTTCCTTTAATAAAGCTTCCAGATACGGTTGTACTTTACTTTGATATGCCGCCAGCGAATAAGATGTAAATGAGCAGTACAGACAGGTTGTCGGACAGAACGGAATCCCGATATACAGGCTGTATCCGTTCTTATAATCCATTTTTTCCAAAATGCTTTTCTCTGTCTGTGCAACCTGTAAGGCAAGCTGCGCCTTTTTCTCACTGACAAGGTGCTTTTTTGTAAATGCTTCCAAAATCTGCTCGCGGTCTGCACCTTTTTCCAACAGGGTATAGGCGATTTTACTTGGGCGCACACCCGTAAGATAGCCCCACGGCAGTGTCTTGTTTAACTGTGCAGATAACTTTGTATACAGTGTACATTTAAACGCTTCGTGGAGTTCTTTCTTGGAACGCCCGTCTTTTTCCGGTACTTCCGGTTCAATCACAATATCCTGTGCTGTGCGTGTCTGCTCTGCCTGCTCCTGATACTGCATGACCTCTGTCCGCGGATAAAAGGATTTAATAAGCACCACTGCATCATCATAAAAATCCATGTCGGATATTTTTATATATATCATGTTTCATTCCTAACTTACTGTTTGTTGCATTTTTATATCTTTAAAATTTTCACTGCAAAAACGGATTGTATTTCTTTTCATATGCCACACTCGTCGATTCTCCATGTCCCGGAAAAACTTTGGTATCTTCCGGCAGGACAAGAATCTTTCCTTTAATGGAACGCACAATGGCACTCATGCTGCCGGTCGGAAAATCGGTTCTGCCGACAGATGCGGCAAACAGCGTATCTCCTGAAAACAAAATGCCCGCTTCTGCGATATAATAGCAGCTTCCGCCCGCAGTATGTCCCGGTGTGTGAAAGACTTCAATATCCAGTCCCGCAAGAGATAAATGCGCTCCGTCCTTATGGTACACATCTGCATCAAGCACCGTACTGCGCCCATAGCCCTGCGAAAGATTCATCTGCGGACTGTGCAACAGTTCTTTTTCATCTTCGGATACATACACCTGCACGTTATGTCTTTTGCGTACTTCCTCTGCCGCTAAAATATGGTCGTAATGTCCGTGTGTTAAAAGGACTGCACAAAGCTTACAGCCGGATGCCGCAATCATTTCATCAATCCTGTCCGGCAAATCCGGCGCATCAATTAATATACATTCTTTGGTTTCCTGATTGCAAAGCAGGTAACAGTTCGTCCCCACATCTCCCAGCACCCTGAAATCCAGTTCAATCTTACCCATGTATAATATACTCCTTCCAGCAGTCCTCATACCGCCAACACCACGTAAAATTGTGCCGTCTGCGGCACAATTTTGCTATTTGAAAAATCTTTGATATAAGGATTTTTCAAATTCCGAAAAAGCTTAGATATAAGGCTTTTTCAAATTCCGAAAAGCTTTAGCACCGCCATTTCACCGCAGTATTGCTCTGCAATACTGCTATGTTCAAAAGCTCTCGTCCGTCATTACGCCGTAAAATTGCGATGCCTACATCGCAATTTTGCTATTCCGAAAAGCTTAGATATAAGGCTTTTCGGAATTTAGCCGGTGGCTCTCATGATATCCGTCACGCCTTCGATTTTCCTTAACTTATCAACCAGACGGTTTAATTCTTCTTTTCCATGGATATCAAATCCCATGTTAATCGTAGCCAGTCCTTTTTTATTGACACGGCTGTTCATAAACATCACATCAACATTTGCTTCCGTAAATACACGGGAAATATCAATAATTAGTCCTGTTCTGTTATTGGCAAAAATGTTAATCTCTGCACCGTATTTTTCTTCCTTAGAACCTGTAGACTCCCATTCTGCTTCAATCAGTCTTGCACGCTCGCTGTCCGGAAAGTTCAAAATATTGATACAGTCTGTCCGGTGAATGGAAATACCTCTGCCTCTTGTGACAAAACCGACGATTTCATCACCCGGAACCGGATTACAGCACTTTGAAAAACGAACCGCGACATCATGGATGCCTTTGACAACAATACCACCCTTATTCTTTTTGGACGTTTCCTTATTGGCTTTGGCTTCATTCTGGACGATTTCTTCCAGCACCTGTGTATCGGTAATTTCTGCCTTCTTGCGCTTTTCGTATTCTTCGGACAGTTTGTTGATAACCTGTCCTTCTTTTAATCCGCCGTGTCCGACAGATGCCAGCATGGACTCCCAGTCCTTAAAGCCATATTTGCGCAGCGCTTTTTCGATAATCTCCGGCTTTGTAAGTTCTGATAATACAATGCCCTTCGTCTTGCAGTATGTTGACAGCATTTCTTTTCCTTTTAAAATGTTGTCTTCTTTTAATTCCTGCTTAAACCACTGGTTAATTTTATTGCGTGCCTGTGTACTTTTGACAATACTTAACCAGTCACGGCTCGGTCCTTTGGAATTCTGTGATGTAATAATCTCAATCCGGTCACCGCTCTTAATCTGATAATCAATATTGACAAGTTTTCCATTGACTCTTGCACCGACCATCTTATTACCGACAGCACTGTGGATACTGTATGCAAAATCAATCGGACAGGAACCTGCCGGAAGATTTTTGACATCACCGGAAGGTGTAAAGCAGTATACACTGTCTGAGAACAGATTGAGGTCATTTTTAATAGAAGATAAAAATTCCTTGTTATCGGACATTTCCTTCTGCCATTCCAGAATCTGACGCAGCCAGCTCAACTTTGCTTCTTCGGACTCATTGCCCGTTTCTCCGCTCTTACCTTCCTTATATTTCCAGTGTGCTGCAATACCATATTCAGCAGTACGGTGCATTTCATAAGTACGAATCTGGATTTCAAACGGCTGTCCGTTTGATGCAATCAGTGTGGTATGCAGGGACTGATACATATTGGGCTTCGGCATGGCGATATAATCCTTGAAACGTCCCGGAATCGGCTTGTACATTTCATGAATGACACCGAGTGCCGCATAACAGTCCTTCACGGTATCTACAATAATACGCACGGCAAAAATGTCGTAAATCTGGTCGAGTGTCTTATTCTGGTTGACCATCTTTCTGTAAATGGAGAAGAAGTGCTTGACACGTCCGTTAATCTCTGCTTCAATGCCCGCATTGCTGATGTGCATGCCGACTTCTTTGATAATGCTGTCGATAAATGCTTCTCTGCCTGCTTTATTTAAGTTAATCTTTTCAACCAGATCCTGATAAACATCCGGCATCAGATACTGCATGGATAAATCGTCCAGTTCCACTTTAATCTTGGAAATACCAAGACGATGTGCAATTGGTGCATAGATTTCCATCGTTTCACGCGATTTTTCAATCTGCTTTGCCGGTGTCTGATACTGCATCGTCCGCATATTATGCAGGCGGTCCGCCAGTTTAATCAGGATAACACGGATATCCTTTGCCATGGCAAGAAACATTTTTCTTAAATTTTCTGCCTGCACTTCAATCTTATCATGCTGGTAATTTAACTGGGTCAGCTTCGTAACACCATCAACCAGCAGTGCCACTTCCGCACCGAATTCTCTCGTAACGTCTTCACTCGTCATCACAGTATCTTCTACCACGTCATGCAAAAGTCCCGCAATAATTGTTTCTTTATCAAGTTCCAGCTCTGCAAGGATAATTGCCACGCACAGCGGATGGATAATATACGGCTCACCTGATTTACGTTTCTGTCCTTCATGGGCGTCCCTTGCTATCTTATAAGCCCGTTCAATGTCGGATAAATCCGATGACGGGTGGTATTTACGGATTTCCTGTATCAAATCCTCATATAACACTTCAGGACTGGTAAAATCCGCAGGTGTCGCAACCTGCTTCTCCAATCTGTCTGATTTCTGATTTGCCTCGTTTACTCGTACTATTTCTTCTGGCATACGCTACCTCCGCGTTCACTGTATAGGAAAAATTATTACCATTATATATTCTGATACAAAAAAATACAACCCCTATACGGATGCGTAAGTTTTTTCCATAAACTCTTTTGTAGCCGCCGCATTTTCCGGAACGGTATTTTCAAGCGTACAGTGTACATACGGCTTATGCTCTTTAATCTTCTTTAAAAGAAGCGGATAATTAAGGCTTCCGGTTCCTGCTGCAATCGACTTTAACTCATTACCTTCGACCACATAATCCTTGCAGTGCACGACTGCAATTTCATCACCAAGCAGTTCAAATGCCTGATTGATAATCTCGTCCTGTCTGTCAATGTTGTCCACGCACAGCAGATTTACCGGATCAAAGATAATCTGGAGATTTGGGGAATCAATCGCATCTAAAACCTTTCTTGCGCGTTCGACGGTACATACAATGTGCTTCCACACCGGTTCAATGGCGATAATCACACCGAACTGCTCTGCGCACTTTACAATCGGTCTTAAATTTTCAATAAAGGTCTGTAACGCTTCTTCTGTATGGTTTGCAGGCTCGTACTTGTATTCGGTATTAACCGCGCCTGTTTCTGTTCCAACCACACCGCAGCCTAAAATGCTTGCAAAACGAATCGATGCAATATATTTATCCACGATTTTTTTGTGCTGTTCCGGGTCCGGGTTGCAAAGATTCAGATAACAGCCAAGGACTGCCACATCCACATCATTTTTTCTGCAGATTTCTTTCATATACATCGCAAGTCCCGGTGTCATCGTTTCGATTTCCGGCTTGAATTCCTTGATAGACTTTGCCAGCGCAATGTGCATACAGTGAAATCCCATATTGTGGATATTTGCCACCATTTCATCCAGCGGTGCATATTTTGTATCATGTGCTCTAATACCTAATCTCATAGCTTATTCTCCATTCTGACATCATTTTTCTTTTATTTTACTACGCAATGCCCGCTTTCGTCAAATCACCATGTCATATCATTTTCAGACAGTGCTTTATAATAAGTAATTAAAGGTATAAAACTCTGTGCAAAGCCTTTAGTACTGGAACCTGCACCAATAACGGCATCTTCTTCCTCACGTTTTTGTCCGTTGATAGTCGACGGTTTTTCATAAATGGCTCGTTTAAAGGTTTCAAGTCCCGGCGCAAGGTATTTTTTATCCCCGGTTAATTCATAAGCAATCGCAAGTGATTCCAACAGCAGTGTATTGTTGCCAAGACGTGCAAGACTTGGCAATTCCTTATAATAAAACAGTCCGTTATCCATCAGGCAGTTCTCTATTAAATCATCCACCGCACGGATAAGCATTTCTTTGATGTCTTCCTGCGGAAATTCCCGGTAATAGCGCATAACACTTCCAACCGCAACGGAAATCATAAAGCCCACACGGATTGCAGTGTTATCCGTATACGGCGCCAGCCAGCTTCCGTACTCATCTTCCCACACTTCAAAGCTGTGAATAATCCAGTCACATTTTTCCACCCATTTTTTGTCGTGAGTTTCTATATAAAGCGCTGTCAACGTACGCAGCGCCCAGCCGGTTTCTCTTGCGTTGGCTTCCCCTGCATGGGCATACATCGGTGTATCCAAAAGACGCAATACATTTTCACCGATACCAATGGCACTTGTCAGTCCCCGCTCATCTCCGGAAAAATGATAATAATCTAACAAGCCTTCCACCCACTCATGCGAACATACCATTACGCCGTTGGCACAATGCCCTGCCGTATGCTCCCACTGTCCGCCGATGCGCAATGGATTTTTGCTGTAATGGCAGATATCAACGTCCATCCAGTGTTTTGCCGTTACCAGAAGATAATCCAGATACCTTCTTACCCCCGTACGCGCATACTGTAATGCGCAGGAATGCGGAAAGTCGTATTCATTATTTGACCACACAACTCTGCCGTTACCCCTGCCCTGCATAGTGTAACCGGAATCCCACGTATCACCCCAGTTTAACATTCCATAACAGCGTGCATGGGCATCCGCTTTTCCCATTAATGCAATTTCCACATCATTATTGAGCTTTTCCGGGAAAACATCTAACATAACACCTGCTTCCTTAAAAATGCGAGGTGCAATGCATGGTCTGTCCGGCATCTGATAAATTAAACTCCGGTTATCCAGCTCCCAGACAGGTTCTTGAGGTGCATGAAAATGCAGCAGGAACTGCTGTTCTCTTGCCATACCCGGCTGCATCACAACATTTCCCACACCTTCCGGCACAAGCATCACACTGATTCCGTTTTTATCGGCACGCACCGCCTTCGGGTAATTCTGCTGTGCCTGATAAACGGTAATACAAAGTCCGTCCTTCTCATCGGTGCGGTCTGCCATAAAGGTTCCGTATAATACTTCTGCAAAATGCTCATTTGCCTCTTTTAACAAATATTTTGCATCAATCACTTTATTGACCGGCTCACCGTCTTTTCCAATAAAGAAATCCGTTTTATAGTTAGAACTTCCAACCAGTGTCCGCACAGTTTCCGGCGGTGTCTTTTTTTCAATAGCTTCCAGTTCCAATATGCCCCTTGTATGAAAAAGAGGACCTTCATTTGCCGAATTGTCTGTCAGCGTATCCCCACAGCCTGTCGAATCCGTTTCCGCATCAAAATTCATCGGAATCAATGCATCTGATACAGCTTCTGTCCCTGCTTTGTAGTGAAATACCAGTGACTTTACCGTAAGCGGCTCATCTGTCGTATTGATAATCCGATAGGATACCTCTGTCCATGGTTTGCCCGCATATGCCGTAAGCCGCAGCTCAAACCGGATGTTTTTTGCGTCACCCGTACCGCCATTGACTGTATCGTCTGCCCGGCTGCATAGACTGCTTCCTTCCGCCGATAAAATCACACAGACCGGACCTGCTTCCACCACGCGCCATGTATCAATCTGCATATCATAGGTATCTCCGTTACCATCCTTTAAATACGGTCCTTCAAAATCTGCAGCTTTGTATATTTTTCTGCCGTCATCGAGTTCTTTAAAAATGCTGCCGCTGTGGTTGGCGACTTCATATTTTAAACACCCTGTATCTATCCGGAAGCCGTCTGCAACCTTTTCTACTGTTGCTGTCATTCCTTTTCCGGCCGTTTTATTTATGTTACTGTTGGTTCCGGCTTTTGCGTTAACATCAAATTGCAATACCGCTGCTTTATTTGCTGGTAAGTCCGCCAGAAAACGCAAAAACAGGTAGCGGATACTTCCGTCATCATAACGTGCTGTCACCTTTGGCTGGATTAATACCGGACTGCCGTTCTGCAAAACCGCCATATCCTCTGTTTTCGTATATGCTCCTTTTTTGAACGGAATTGTCACACTGACCGGTTCCTCGATTCTTGAATATTTATATAACTTCTCACAATAAATTTCTATCATAATTTTCCTCCAATCTTTGTGCAAGCACAGCTCTTTTTTTCCGCTTCTTACAGGCTTATTCGCCGTGCCGCGGGAAAGCTTCGCTTTCCCACTGTCGGGCATTCGCCCTATCGTATGAAACCGTCTAAAAGCGCTTTGTGCAAGCACAGCTCTTTTTTCCGCTTTCATACGGCACTGCTCATTGCTTACGCACATTATAACATATTTTCTGTATGTTTCTACTGAATCGGCGGTTGGCTTTAGGGAAACTACTGATTTTTTATTCAAGAATGTGGTCTTATTTGCTGCAATAAATTTACACTGGTGATTTTGTGCTTTTTCTGATATACTAATATGATAATGTTGGGCGAAAACCCACAACTGTAACGCCCGCACGGATTTTTACCGCTGCTTCGCAACAAACCGCTCAATATAAGGCAGGCGGCATCGAAATGCCTGCGGAAATGGGGATTAATATGAACTACGCTGAAATTAAATACTGTGATATTGCCAACGGACCGGGAGTGCGCACTTCTTTGTTTGTAAGCGGCTGTACGCACCACTGTCCGGGATGTTTTAATGAAATCGCATGGGATTTTGAATACGGAAAGCCGTTTACGCAGGAAACCATCGATGCTATACTGGCTTCATTAGAACCCGGTTATATTGCCGGGCTGACACTGCTTGGGGGCGAACCGTTTGAATATGCCAACCAGCAGGGGCTTCTTCCGCTGTTACAGCAGACCAAAAGCCGCTTTCCGCAAAAAAATATCTGGTGTTTTACCGGATACCTTTTTGACAAAGACATCTGTGGACAGATGTGTGAAAAATGGGATGTCACCCGCGAAATGCTTTCCTATATTGATGTCCTTGTGGACGGAAAATTTATGCAGGAACTCAAAAGCCTGAATTTAAAATTTAAGGGCTCTTCCAACCAGCGCACAATTCTGGTACAGGAATCCCTTGCCAAGGGAAGTCCCGTTTTGCTTTTCTAATAAAAAAATAATGAATGGAGATTATCTTATGAACACAATTGTAAAATTAAAAAAACTGACACCAAATGCCATTATTCCGACTTACGGTACTGCCCAGTCTGCCGGTGCAGACCTTTATTCCGGCATGGAACAGCCTGTAACAATTGAACCGGGAAAAACTGAATTTATCCACACCGGTATCGCCATTGCCATTCCGGAAGGACTGGTCGGTCTGGTGTATGCACGAAGCGGCATGGCATGCAAAAAAGGCATTGCCCCTGCCAACAAGGTTGGGGTCATTGATGCCGATTACCGCGGTGAAATCATGGTTGCACTCTATAACCACGGAAATGAAGCTGTTACCGTTGAACCGGGCGACCGCATTGCACAGCTTGTACTGACACCATTTATTACCGCCGCTTTTGACGAAGCCGATTCTTTAGACGAAACAGACCGTGGAAACGGCGGCTTTGGTTCTACCGGAACAAAATAGCTGCAACGAAACTGCTTTGAAATGAGGTTCTATGTATTTTGAAAATATTCCTGTTTTTAGCGAATTGAATTTATTTTCTATTTTATTGAGAATTGCGCTTGCCCTGATTTTAGGCGGTGCACTGGGAATTGAACGCGAGCAGAAACAACACCCCGCCGGATTTCGTACTTATGTGATTGTGTGTCTGGGTGCAACTCTTGCCTGTATCACCAATCTTTATATGTGTGAACGGCTTGGCGGCACAGACCCTGCCCGGATTCCGGCACAGGTTATCAGCGGTATCGGCTTCCTCGGCGCTGGAACGATTCTTGTCACGCGCAACAATCATGTCCGCGGTCTGACCACTGCCGCAGGGCTTTGGTGCTGTGCCACGATTGGCATTGCCGTAGGCTCCGGCTTTTACTGCGGTGCTGTTTTATGTACGGTTATGATTATATTTTCCCTGCGTATTTTGTCGCGCGTTGACAAACGGCTGATGCGTTTTAACAAGTACATCTCCATTTATGCAGAATATCAGGATTCTTCCTTTATCAAGGACCTGATTGAATACTGCAACCTGCATAATTACGAATTACATAATCTGGAAATTTATCCGACCCATGAGCAGCGTTCCGGTTTTGCCACATTTTATGTGCGTGTACAGAATCCCATTATGCGCCAAACTGTTTTAACGGATATCCGCGGTCTTTCTAATTCACTGATCATCGAAGAAATCCGTTGAATTATCCGGATATCGGATATCTTCCAGTTTGCGCTGTCTGTCTTTATGGATTCACAGATTGTACTTATCAAAATTTCAGCTTACCAAAAAAGAGATTTACGAAGCCGGTCATTATTAAACCGTTTCCTCGTAAATCTCTTTTATTTTACAATATAAAATTCAGACTTTTATTTTGGACTGTATCCGTCCATGCTGCGTGCCGGTGTACTATTTATGGGACTATTCGTATACGGCACTGTTCATCACAACGTCCTGTGCCTTCTGTAAGAGCATGGCACGTACAATCTTATCTTTTCCATACTTTTCAACAAAACTGTCTTTATTGGTAAAGCCCATCTTATCCGCAAAGCTTTCCAAATCGCCCTTGTATTCATAATCTGTAATACTTAAATCTTCCTGTTCAATAATAGACTGGAAAATCAAATCCTGTGCTACGGCACGCTTTACATATTCCTCAAATGAAATACCAAAAGATTTCTGGCAATACTCATCATTTGATAAGCCCTGCATCAGTGCATAGAACTTAATGGATGTTTCTAATTCTGACTGCTTGCTTGACAGATATTCTTCCGGATAGCCTGTAATTTCACAGTTTTGCTGAAGCTTTGTAAGAACTGCTTCTTTCTTGGCATCTTCAATCTGTTCGTCAATCGTTTCCTGAATATCATCTTTGATAGACTGTCTGTATTCTGCTACCGTATTGCATGAAAAATATTCCTGTACATACGCATCGGTAATCATCGGTACATTGGGCTGTTCAACCTTTTTCATTGTAATATTGTATACAATGCGGCTGCCCGCATATTCCGGTGCATCTTCAAAATCTTCCGGCACGGTTAAAATTACAACCTTTGTCTGACCTGCCGACATGCCGTATAATGCATCAATAAATCCGTCAATGACAAATGTATCTGTTCCTAAAATCAGCGAGTAATCTTCGTTACTGAAGCCTGAAACTTCTTCGCCGCCGATTGTTCCGGTAAAGTCTACCGTTACCTGATCCTTATCCCTTGCTTCTCTTGAAACCTCATCATAAGTCGTATTGGATGTCAGGTCGTTCTGAACTTTTTTTTCAATCAGTTCATTCTCAATTGCCTGTTCGTCTACCGATACGGTAATCCCCTTATACTGTCCTAATTTGACATAGTCGCTTGCTTTCGCTTCAAAATTCACTTTAATCTTAGTGTTACAAGCCACAGCTGTCACCATCAGTGCCGCTGTCATCACAGCTACACCTGCTCTTTTTAATAATCCTGTTTTTTTCATTCCTGTTCTACCGCCACCAGACGGTCCTCCCATCATGTAATTTATGCTGCTGACGGTAAATCCCATCAATATCATTTATGTTTATACCACATTTCTTATCAAATTCATAGGTATTGCACACAATTTTCACACATATTACACATTTTTTATATTACAAATGCCCCCGTATACACGAGGGCATTTTATCAGCTTTGCCGATTAAATTATGCTAACTTAGACTTTGCAAGTTCTGCAAGCTTTGCAAAACCTTCTGCATCGTTGATTGCCATTTCTGACAATACCTTTCTGTTTAAGTCGATGTTTGCAAGCTTTAAACCATACATGAACTTGCTGTATGATAAACCATTCATTCTTGCAGCAGCATTGATTCTGGCAATCCATAACTGTCTGAACTGTCTCTTCTTCTGCTTTCTGCCCTTGTATGATTCTGTTAACGCTCTCATTACAGACTGCTTTGCAACTCTGTACTGCTTAGAACGTGCTCCTCTATATCCTTTAGCGAGCTTTAATACTCTGTTATGTTTCTTCTTTGCGTTCATACCGCCTTTAATTCTTGCCATTTTCTATATTCCTCCTTAAAATTCACACAACCTCATATTAGAGATAAGGCATAATCTTCTTCATTGTCTTTACATTTGTTGCATCTGTCATAGCTGCATGTCTTAAATTTCTCTTTCTCTTTGTTGTCTTCTTTGTAAGAATATGGCTCTTGTAAGCTTTCATTCTCTTTAACTTTCCTGTTCCAGTCATTTTAAAACGCTTAGCGGCTGCTTTTTTTGTTTTTACCTTTGGCATAATAATCCTCCTAAATGTTCTCTATAATTTCAATTTATTTTAACGTTTTTCAGTTAAAAACATCATCATGCTCCGGCCCTCGAGTTTTGGAGCTTTTTCAACAACTGCAATATCACTTAACTTCTCAGCAAATTCTTCCAAAATGTGCTTGCTGCTGTCGATATGTGCCATCTCACGTCCACGGAAACGAAGTGTTACTTTAACCTTGTTGCCTTTTTCAATGAACTTTCTGGCTGCGTTATTCTTCGTATTTAAATCATTCACATCAATATTCGGTGATAATCTGACTTCCTTGATTTCAATTGTCTTCTGTTTTTTCTTTGCTTCTTTTTCTTTTCTTGCAAGCTCATATCTGTACTTTCCGTAATTTACAAGCTTACACACCGGTGGATTCGCTGATGGAGCAATCTTTACCAAATCTACATTGGCTTCCTTTGCCAGCTTCATTGCTTCCTTTGGTGGCATCACACCAAGCTGCTGTCCTTCTTCTCCAATAACACGAACCTCTCTGTCGCGGATTTGTTCGTTAATCATTAATTCACTAATAGTAGTGCACCTCCATAATTAGCATGATGTTGAAATAGCAAACAGGTCTATTCCTCATAAAAAAATAGAACGAATAACCAATTCCCGTTATCCGCTCTACTCTAATCCTAATATCTTATATTCTCCACAAATCCAGTGAAAAATTATATCATTCATAAAATATAAACCCGAGTCGCCTGCTGCGCTAAGGTGAGAGTGGATACCCTGCTTCGTTTTACAACTGTTACAGTTTAACATCTTATCGTTTCTTTGTCAATAACCTTTTTGTATTTTCCACGGCATTTTTTTACATCAGCTCTGCAATGCCCGAAAGGCGCACATACTGGTCGGAAATTTTATACCATGTCGGAAAATCCACAACGCCGGTCTGCGGCAGATTAAAAATCCGCTGGAAGACCTTTACTGCCTCTGCCGTACGTTCTCCGTAAATACCGTCTGCAACCAGCACCGGAATGGCATTATAAAATTCTCCAATCAGATTTAACTGTTCCTGTATCTGTTTAACCTTCTGCCCTGATGAACCGATATCTAAATCCGCTCCCGGCCATGAAGACGGAATCCCGCTGATTTCTTCCGCCGTATTGATATAAATGGTATCCCCATAGTAATACTGCAAAATTTCAATCGCACTATAATTCTGGTCGCCTAAGTATTTACTGCCCCACTGGCTTAACCACTGTGGACAGCTGACTCTTTTTCCATCACAATACTGTGTTAATATCGGCTGTTTGACGTTTGGTCTTGACAGATACGTATCAAATATCTCATCTACCACCTGTGAAATATTCCCAAATATATTTCTGTCTGCAATCCATTTATGGTCATATGCCGTAGAGGACGTAATCGTAAAATTATACCCCTGATTGCGATACCACTCTGTATACACACGGTTTAACGTAAAGGACATTATGGCATGGATATTGGCTTCCAATGTCTGTCTTGGCCATGTTGAATAGATTTCACTGCTTGCCACATTTTTAATATAATCCCTGTAACGCACATAGTAATCCTGTGCTGTGGAATCGGCCGGCGTGCCGTCATGGACAACAACCATTTCCGGCACCACCACACGGCTTAATACAATTTCTCCCGGTTCTCCGACCGGCTTTATCTCACTTTCAGCAATTTTAGGCGGATATTCCGCAAATAACGTATGCGGTCCAATTACAATATTTTTCGGTGATTCCGACACCCGTCTTGGTTCCATCGGCATATTCTGCAGGCTTAATTCCCCTGAAAGCACATTGACAGCCGACACGCTGAATGCCTCATAACCCTCCGCCCTGACCGTCACGGTATATTCCGCATACGGCTGTTCAATCCCCGGTTCCATGCTGTACTCTAACGGCGGCGCAGCAAGCCCGACATCCTCTGTCAGTCCGCTGTTATCCGTGTCTAACACCTCCAGCACTGACTCCGGGTCTGCTGTATAAGAAACCTCCACCCTTGCATTTTGAACCGGCTGATTCGTATCCCTGTCAATAACACTGACACGCAGTGTTCCCCGGTCAACCGCATTGTCCGGCGTTTCAAGTGTGTGTACATACCCTACGTTCATTTCTATCTCCATTGGTAATTTTTGTATCAATATATGCAACGATTGGGAAAGTGATGAATAATATAACTGTGATAAGACTGTTATGGAGGCTTTATGTCTGAAATAACGATAGCACTTGACGCCGGACACGGCGGCAGCGACTCCGGCGCCGTTTATAAAAGCCGTAAAGAAAAAGACGATACACTGCGGCTGACCCGCGCTGTCGGACAAATTCTTGAAAACAGCGGTATCAATGTCTACTATGTACGCGAAGATGATGAGTATGAAACCCCATTTAAAAAGGCAACCGATGCCAATAATGCCGGTGCGGATTACTTTGTATCCATTCACCGCAATTCCTCAGAGCGCCCGAACCAGTACAACGGTGTGGAAACACTTGTATACAACGATTCCGGCATCAAAGCCGTGCTTGCGCGCAATATCAATGAGGAACTTGAAAAGGCAGGCTTTAAAAATCTCGGTGTAACCGAACGCCCGAATCTTGTCGTTTTAAAACGTACGAAAATGCCAGCCGTACTGATTGAAGCAGGTTTTATCAACGACGATGAAGATAACCGTATTTTTGATGAAAATTTCAATAAAATTGCACAGGCCATTGCCGATGGTATTTTAAAGACACTTTACGCACAGGACATCAATTTTAATGAAATCCCGGATTATGTACAAAATATGCCGGAACCAGAAGCCTTTAACGGCACATATCAGGGGGATGCACAGGATACCACCCTGCCTCCAAGTCCTGCAACACGTCCTGGCATGAACGTTCCTTACCGGATGCAGAATCCAATGGAAGACAATGATCCCGAAAAACTCTACCGTGTCCAGGTCGGCTCTTTCCGCGATAAATCCAATGCAGAACGTATGCTCAACTCGCTTCTGATGGAAGGTTTTCCTGCATTTATGATTTATGAAGACGGGTTGTATAAAGTACAGGTGGGGGCTTTCCGATATCTTTCCAATGCAATCAAAATGGAACGCCGTCTCCGCTGCTTCCACTACAGTACATTCATTGTATATAACTGATTTTATATTTCTGCATCACCGGCGTGCGCCGCTAGGCGCACCCCAAAAAAAGCAGTACGAAAAATAAACTTTCCGTACTGCTTTTACCTGATTATCTGATTTTTAACGAAACTGATACGTACATTCACCGGTAAATTCAACTGCCGCCTCATGTCCTTTCGCCTTTGCCGTCACTTTTCCTAAAGTACAGGACAGATAATTGTTCTGCTTTTCTACCGTCAGCGCCACCGTACCGGAAGGCTGGCTGCCGGTTTCATGGTATCTGACATTAAGGTTCACCTTAGATCCCATATCCGTATTTTCACCGACTGCTGTCAGCTCGGAGCGCTCACTTTTTATACGGACTGCCGTCTGCTCATTCCATTTTTCAAGTCCCTGTGCTTCCAAAACAGCCTCGCAGAAGCCTGTGTCAAATGACGTTGACAGACGAACAAGATTTTTATCCTTATCTAAATAAACATATAGATTTACCTGTGTAAAATCTGAAAACAGTGTTTCTGCCTGCTGCTGTAAATCATATTTGGAATAACCGGTAAACGTTGCAAGCATCGTGGTATAAGAATTTAACTCTTTATCCGCATACACACGGTTTAAGAAGTCTTCCACACCCGCCATCCACGCTTCTTTTCCAACAGTTACGGTATATTTAACCGTTGAAAGCTGTGTGCCGTTGATTTCCAGTGTTTCTTTCCCTTCTTTTTCATAGGTACTCTGATTCAGCACCGTGCCTGCTGCCCCGTAAGCCTGCTCTGTCAGCTTATCGGCTATCTGCATATACTCCTGCAGGGTATCCGCATCAACACTGTTTAATATCGTATGCAGTCTATTATAGTACGATTCGTACCCTGCTTCCTTTAAGAATTCTTTTAAATCCTTTTCGCCCACAGATACTTCTGCTTCCCGTTTCTTTTCACTGCCTTCTGCCGTTATATTTCCGTTTACCGTGCGTTTCGCAGCATCTAATTGCAGTTTGAATGTTCCTTTTGATAAGCCATGCTCTTTTAAATAATCTTTTCCGTCCAGTTCGGCTCTGGTAAATGTCACATTTCCCGCCAGCTGTGTCTGACCGGTCAGCAAATCCGATACTTCGGAAATCATGGTCTGCATGCCCTGCTTTGATTCTTCTCCCGCTGTCTGTAAAGCAGCCAATACCTGTGCCTTTGGGGAATATGCCGTTTCCAGATACGGATATGCAAATGCCGTACCTCCGCCAAGCACGATGACAATTGCCATCACAAGAATTGCTGCCAGTCCTTTTCTTTTCTTTTTATTATAGTTTGCCAAGAAAAACCTCCTATCTGCCGCACATTGCGGTCTCTGTCTGTTTACTTCTTTCTGCTGTATCTGACAAATTCGTAAATCATATCAAAATAAGTCTTTTCTTCGCTTGTTTCTTTGATTTCCCATTCAGAAAGCTTGTCCAGATTCGGGAAATACGTATCTGCATCGTATTTATAATCTACCTTTGTAATGTGTGCCGTATCACACAGCGACAGAAACTGCTTGTAAATACTGCCCCCGCCGATGATATAAATATCCTCTGTCGGATACTTTGCCAGTTCTTCTTTTGTTTCTTCAAATGACCGGCATACGATTGTATTTTTTGGTGCAAAGCCCGGATTTTCAGACAATACAATATTGGTTCTGCCCGCCAGTGCCATTGCCCCCGGCAGACTCTCAAATGTCTTTCGTCCCATGACAATCACCTTGCCCGTCGTTTCCTCACGGAAAAATTTTTTATCCTCCGGGATATTGACCAGCTCTCTGCCAGCCTTCCCAATAGCCCAGTTCCTATCTACTGCTGCAATTAAATTCATACTTCCTCTTTTCCGCAGGCATTCTAATGCCGGAGGATTCGCGGACTGAATTTATTCAGTCCTGCGATAAATCCAGAATTGTGACGCCTGCGGCACAATTCTGTTATGCGAAAATCTTTGATTTAAGGATTTTCGCATTTCTCCTTTTCTGAGCGACTTTGTCGCGAAGCAACTACTATTGAAGCTTCTGATACAGTGCTTTCGGCACATACGCTTCCACTTCAATTCCGTTTTCTGTGTATTCTTCTTTGATAAGCTGTCCCTGTGCGCGGATCTGCTGGATTTTTCCGGCATCGGCGTATGCAAAGGTCTGTACCAGATGCACACGGCTCTCCCGGATAATCTTTTCCAGAATTGCTTCAAAATCTGCAATGCCGCTTCCGGTACGTGCGGAAATATACGCCGTTTCATCTGCCTTAAAATCCCGTAAAACCGGCGCTTCCGTATCCCCATTTTCAAACTTATCACACTTGTTAAACAAGGTCACTACCGGCTTATCACCAACTTCAAGTTCCTTTAAGGTCTTGTATACGACATCCATCTGGATATCCCTGTCCGGTGAGGATGCATCCACCACATGCACAATTATATCCGCATACTTTGCTTCTTCGAGCGTACTCTTAAATGCCTCTATCAGATTATGCGGAAGCTTGCGGATAAATCCGACCGTATCGGTCAGCAGGATTTTTTCACCGTTTGGAAGATTCATTGCCCTTGTTGTCGGGTCAAGTGTTGCAAACAACTTATCTTCCGAGAGGATTCCCGCATCAGTCATATAATTTAACAGTGTGGATTTTCCTGCATTGGTATATCCCACAATCGCCGCTACCGGAACTGCCGTGCGGCTTCTGTTCTGTCTTGCAACCTCTCTGTGATTCTTGATTTCTTCTAGATCTTTAGAAAGACGGCTGATTCTGTCACGGATAATTCGTCTGTCTGTTTCGAGCTTCTTTTCGCCCGGTCCTCTCGTACCGATACCGCCGCCCAGTCTTGAAAGCGTTGTTCCAAGTCCTGTCAGCCTGGTGGAGCGGTACTTTAACTGTGCTACCTCAACCTGTATCTTTCCTTCACTGGTCGTTGCACGCGAAGCAAAAATATCGAGAATGACCATGGTTCTGTCCATAACCTTTGTCCCCAGTGCATCTTCAAGATTCCTAAGTTGTGCCGGAGAAAGTTCATCGTCACAGATAATGCCCGTTGCCCCGGTTTCTTCTATAAGACTGCGGACTTCCTCTAATTTTCCTTTTCCGATATAAGTTGCCGGATGGTACGCATCACGCGGCTGGATTACCTTCCCAACCGTTTCCGCACCTGCAGTCTTTGCAAGTGCTTTTAATTCTTCAAGTGAGCTTTCCATGTCTTCCTGATTGTCTAACTGTACGCCAACCAGTAAAACACGTTCCTTCTGCTCCTCTGTATCATATCCCTGTGCCATTCATTCCTCTTTTCTGAGCGACTTTGTCGCGAAGCAGCGATATCTGCTCTCAATGCACTATTGCTTTCGCCCGGAAGCAATAGTGCTGTATGAACAAGCTTTAATTTATGGCTTGTTCATACTTCTCTTTTTTCCGCAGGCATTTCAATGCCGGAGGAACCGCGGGCTGAATTTATTCAGTCCTGCGATAAAAAGATATTTGTGCTGCCTGCGGCACAAATATCTGTGTGAAGAATCTTTAATTTAAGGATTCTTCACACTTTCTCCTTTATTTTCCATTTGACATTTTTGTTGCAATATAATCACTCAGATAAGCTGAAACTTCCTTTTCTGTGCTCATGCCCATCACCGTATCCGTAACGGCAGCGGCTTCTTTCATCGTCCATGAAGCAATATTTTTTCTTGTTTCCAGTACTTTTGATGCCGTCACGCTGAATTCATCTAATCCGAATGCTAAAAGCAGCGGTATCATTGCCGGATTGCCTGCGGCTTCCCCGCACATGCCGACTTCAATATTTTCCCGTTTTGCGCACTCGATAATACGCTTTACAGAGCGCAGTACCGCCGGATGGAATGCCGAATACAGATAGGCAACATTTTCATTGCCCCTGTCAACCGCAATTGTATACTGCGTTAAATCATTCGTACCAATAGAGAAAAAGTCGGCTTCCTTTGCTAAAATGTCGGCAAGCATACACGCCGCCGGTGTTTCAATCATGACGCCTAACAAAATATCCTTATCATACGGAATTTCTTTACTGTCAAGTTCCCGCATGACATTCTGCAAAATTGTCCGCACGTTGCGCACTTCACTCACACCGGTAATTAACGGAAGCATAATGCGGATATTGCCGTAGGCACTTGCCCGCAGGATTGCCCGCAGCTGTGTTGTAAAGACGTCGATTCTGCCAAGGCAGAACCGGATGGCACGGTATCCTAAAAACGGATTGCTCTCCTTTGTCAGCCCCATGTACGGAATGTCCTTGTCTCCGCCAATATCCAGTGTACGGATTGTTAAAACCTTGTTTTTACAGATGACCGCTGCCCGCTTATAGACTTCAAACTGTTCTTCCTCTGTCGGCATGGAAACACCGTTCATAAACAGAAACTCCGTCCGAAACAAGCCGACACATTCTGCCCCGGATTCCATCGCCTTGACGGCATCCTCTGCATTTCCGATATTTGCGGCAAGGCACACTCGTTTTTCATCCTGTGTGACTGTATCTTTATTGATATATTTCTTTAGCTCCTGCACCTGTTCTTCATATAACTTGCGTTTTTTGCGATATATTTCTATCGTCTTTGGAATCGGCTGTACAAAGACTTCTCCGTATTCACCGTCTACAATCACCATATCGCCGTTACCGATTTTTTCCAACGCATCTTTTACGCTTAATACCGCAGGAATTTCAAGCGCTCTTGCAAGAATGGCCGTATGCGAGGTTTCCCCGCCTTTTTCCGCCACGATTCCTGCCACATGCGCTGTATCCATAACCGCAGTAATGGACGGCTGGAGTTCCTTTGCAATAATAATCGTATTTTCCGGCAGATGTGTCAGGTCTACACTATGCACACCCAGTAAAATGCCCGCCAGACGGTCTTTTAAATCAATAATATCCGCAATGCGCTGTGCTACCGCCTCACTGCCCGAATTTTCAAAAATCTTAATATAGAGATTACACGTTTCTTCAACTGCCGCTTCCGCGCAGACCTTCTGCTCCTGTATCATCTGTAAAATGCCGTTGTCCATTTCCGCGTCATTAATCAGATAAATCTGGTTGTGCAGAATCAGTGCTGTCTTGTCCTTTTCGCCAAGCCGCTGTTTTAACTGCTCTATCATCTGCTGTGTTTCTTCAATAAACTGCGCCTTTGCCTTTTTATAACGTTCCTGCTCTGCCGCCGTATCTTCGATTTTTTTAACGGAAATTTCCATCTGCGGACTTTCTACAATCAAAGCCCGTCCCATTCCGATTCCTTTTGATGTACCTATTCCTCTAATCATATAAGCCCCCGTTTCCGCATTTTACGCTTAGCCGTTAAATACATATTTAATCATATTAATCAGTGTTTCGCTTGTATCCCTTGAATAGACGGTTTCACGTGCCAGTACCGGGTTGTCCGTAATAATATTGTCTACGCCCTTATTCGTCAGATTCTTAATAGAAGCTTCGTTGTTGACCGTCCATGCAAAAACCTGTTTACCGGACTGATGAATGGCATCCACCGTTCTTTTGGATAAGAACGAAGCATTCATGCTGAAAAAGTCGATATCCGGCATATTAAAATAATCCCCGTATGCCACCGACAAAATATATCCCGTCTGGATTTTTGTATCATAGTGCTTTGCATATTTTAACGCATAATAGTCAAATGATGTAATCACACATTTATCTTCCATATTATACTGATGAATTAATTCTATCACTTTTTCTGCCAGTTTTACACTGGAAGCCGTCGTTTTTAACTCGATATTAATGCGGATTTTTCCGTCCGTCAGTTGAAATACTTCTTCCAGTGTCGGCACCTGTTCTCCGGCATATTCTGCACTGTATGAACTGCCTGCATCAAGCTGTTTAACTTCTTCCAGTGTCATTTCTGAAATTTTTCTGTCAACGCCTGTTGTTCTTGCCGCACTTGCATCATGCATAACAACCACTTCATCATCAGCGGTCAGCTGCACGTCCAGTTCAATGTAATCTGCCATATCATCCATGGCTCTTTTAAATGCTGCCAGCGTATTTTCCGGTGCCTCCGTAGATGCGCCGCGGTGTGCCGTAATGGTCGTTTCATGGAAAATAGCAATTTTATCAAACGGATTTTTATTAAATGAACCTACCACATAAACTGCATTTAACACAACGGACAAAATCAGCACTCCGAAGTAGATGGTTCTGTTTAACCGGTAATAACGGTTTCTGATATAAATGACACTAAAATCTACCGGCTGCGTATTGTATTTATAATACATACGCGAAATCACCGTATAGGATACAGGAATGGCAATAAACACCAGAAACAATTTCGTCCCGCTCCGGATGGCACGCAGAACGGATAAATAAACCGCACTTCCCATATACGCCATTGCAAGCAGTTTCACGCCTGCAATCAGAACTGCTGAAATCAGCACATAAAAAATACCGATTATCACAAGCACACCCAGATTGTACATTACAAGTGAACCAAGTGTTCCCATAAAATGCTTTTTCACAATTGCAGCACTCTTTTTATAAGCCTGTCTGAAATCCACACCTTCCAGCATAAACACATGGAAAGAATAAATCCCGAAAATCATCACAGTATAAATAATCAGCGTACCTGCAATCAATGCACCTTTTACAAACCATGTGTTTCGCAGAATATACATCTTAAACAGATTCACCGCCGTCTGGGAATAGAGTACATTTCCACAAATCGCCACGTTAATCGTAAGAATCATGATAAAATAAAACAAGGCGAGTGGAATATTTTTTATCTGAAACAGCGGACGGATATGCTTTAATGCCGTGAGTCCCGTTTCTATAATGGAAGCTGTACATTCCTGTCTTTTTAACTCAAAACAGGTTGTTAAAAAAGACATTTCATAGCTGCAGTATAGTACAAACAGAACAATTAATAAAACCAGTGTCAAAATCACTGCCGGATTTGTAACCGCTTTTAAAATGTATTCATTTGTAAGATAACTGATTCCTGCAAAGCGGAACACCAGATTTAATACCAGTACCGCCAGCGGATAGACAATCGCCGTTGCTGCCAGCTTATATGTCAGTTCAAAAACAAATATGTGCTTTCCGCTGCGCATCAGCAGACTCAAATCTTCCTTTGCCTTTTTTAACATTTTCTACAATCTCCGTTACTTTTGTTTCAAAAATGGCAAAAGCGCCTTTACCGATATGGCAACTGCGCTCTACCCAACGCCCTATGGGCGGTATTTTCCTTAATGTCTTATAATTCTGGATAAAATATCCATATTTTTAAAACTCTCACTGTTCTGGATATTCTGTATAAAATGTATCGTAAAATCAATGAGATAGGATATTGTAAGCACTGCCCCGAAAAAGCAGACAAATCTTTCGTCCAGTGCAAATACCAGATTTTCTACCAGCCGGTTGAAAAATCCAAAGATAAACAACGCAAGAAATCCCCAGCCCAGTGTACTCTGAAGGCATAGAATTCCTTTATAATTAATCTTTTTATGTGTATAATCCCACCACACTTCATCAAACAGCCGGAGCATCACCTGTGCTGTCAGATATTCAAAAATCGTGGCGGCAATGCAGCCCCAGATATACAGTGCCACATAATTGTGTTCAATCGGCTGGAATAAATGATATGCAATAAACACACCAAAGCCGTAAATGACACAAAACGGAAGCTTTGCAAATCCTCTGTTTTCCCATCTGCCCAGCTGGATGCGGATTACAACACATTCCATTGCCCAGCCGCAGAAGCTGTAGATAAAAAACCACAATGCCAGCTGGCTCATATTCATGCCATGAAAAGTATAGCCTATCATAACCTTATTCTGTTCCCATAACCTTTCTTGATTTAATAAATGACCTTATCATTCTTACCGGTTCTGCCGTCAATAAACATTGTAATGTAAATGCGAAGATACATTACAAAAGAAAGCGTCATCGCTCCTGCACATACCAGCAGAAGCATTTTCTGATACCCGTCTGAAAGCTGTGGGAAGGCTACCATAATGAGCATAACTGCATACAGCAGGGCTGTACACACTTTCCCATACCACTTTGCACCATTGAGCCTGCGATGCACCGTCCTCCAGCTGATATAAGCAAATACGGTCGAAACCACTTCTTTCACAACCAGATAAATGACCAGAAGATACATGTACGGAACGCGGAACATCAGCGCCACAAGCATCGCAAGCTGCATCAGCTTATCCGCAACCGGGTCAATGACCTTTCCCAGATCCGTTATCATATTACATCTTCTTGCAATCTGCCCGTCTAAAAAATCGGTAATTCCCGATGCCAGCACTATCAATGTTGCAAGATAATAGTCGTGCGGTGTTTCTGCCGTAAAATAAACGTGCAGAAACAGCGGCACCATCAGTATTCTAAGGTAGCAAAGGATATTTGGAAGCTTGAATAAATCTTTTATTTCAAACTTAAATTTCACTCTGATCTGCCTCCGTTCATCTTAAAGAAGTCCTTCTAATGTCTTTCTGACTGCTTTGATGAAATCCTGTGTATTTAATGTCTTTGCATTGTCCAGTGTTGTAATCAGTGCAAGGTCTTTTGTCATTTCACCGTTTTCAACGGTTTTAATGCAGGCTTTTTCCAGCTTATCCGCAAATGCACACAATTCCGGAATGTTATCGAGTTCACCGCGTTTTCTTAACGCACCTGTCCATGCAAAAATGGTTGCAATCGGGTTGGTTGAAGTTTCTTCACCCTTTAAGTGCTTGTAGTAATGTCTCTGAACTGTTCCGTGTGCAGCTTCATATTCGTAGTATCCGTTTGGTGATACGAGTACGGATGTCATCATGGAAAGTGAACCGAACGCTGTTGCTACCATATCACTCATAACATCGCCGTCATAGTTCTTGCATGCCCAGATATAGCCGCCTTCTGAACGGATAACACGGGCTACGGCATCGTCAATCAGTGTATAGAAATACGTAATACCTGCTTCTTCAAATTTAGCTTTATAGTCGTTATCGTAAACTTCCTGGAAAATATCCTTAAAAGTATGGTCATATTTCTTGGAAATGGTATCCTTTGTCGCAAACCATAAATCCTGCTTTGTTTCCAGTGCAAAGTTAAAGCAGCTTCTTGCAAAGCTTTCAATAGAACCGTTTAAGTTGTGCATGCCCTGTAATACACCGGCACCCTTAAATTCATGAATCAGTTCTTTGGTCTGTGTACCGTCTTCTGCCGTAAATACCAGTTCTGCTTTTCCGGCACCCGGTACTTTCATTTCACTGGCCTTGTATACATCACCGTAAGCATGTCTTGCAATGGTAATCGGCTTCTTCCATGTCTTTACATATGGCTCAATGCCTTTTACGATAATCGGCGCACGGAAAACAGTTCCATCAAGCAGTGCACGGATTGTTCCATTCGGACTTTTATACATTTCTTTTAAGTCATATTCTTTAACTCGTGCTGCATTCGGTGTAATGGTTGCACACTTGACTGCAACACCGTATTTCTTAGTTGCTTCAGCAGAATCGATTGTTACCTGGTCGTTGGTTTCGTTTCTGTGAACCAGACCTAAATCGTAGTATTCTGTATTCAAATCTACAAAAGGAGTCAGCAGTTCATCTTTGATTAACTGCCACAGAACTCTTGTCATTTCATCTCCGTCCATCTCTACTAACGGTGTTGTCATCTTTATCTTTTCCATGCGCATTTTTCCTCTCTGTCTATATTTATTCAAATTTTCATTTTATTATAATGTATTTTCTATATTTTGTAAACCCTTGTTCTGCTGTCATATCCATTTGTCCTTCGTAGTGATTCTATGGCTGCATTTTCAATAATTTTACCGTATAAATCACATTCCGGCGGAAAAACTTTTATTATTAATTGTAATCGGCAAATTTGTTTGTTATAATCTTTAACGTGTATTTTAACTTCGCAGCAAAACAAGGAGGCAAATTCCTCTGCTCCTGCTTAGGGCAGTCGCATTTTGCTTCGCAAAACAAGGAGGCAAATTCCTCTGCTCCTGCTTAGGGCAGTCGCATTTTGCTTCGCAAAACAAGGAGGAATGAATATGTGTGGATTTGCAGGGTTCACCGGGTATCTTGAAAACGGTGAAGAAGTTCTCACAAATATGATGAATAAAATTATTCACCGCGGTCCGGACAGTGCCGGACAGCATATTGACGGGAAAGCATATATGGGCTTTCGACGTCTTTCTATTATCGACCTCGATAACGGCAGCCAGCCGATGTATAATGAAGATAGAAAAATTGTCATTACATTTAATGGTGAAATTTACAACCATCAGGATTTAAGAAAAGATTTAATCGAAAAGGGACATACCTTTGCCAATAATTCCGATACAGAAGTATTGATTCACGCTTATGAAGAATACGGCGAAGATATGCTTTCCAAGTTAAGAGGTATGTTTGCCTTTGTAATCTGGGACAGTGAAAAGGAAACGATTTTTGCGGCAAGGGATTTCTTTGGCATTAAGCCATTTTACTATGCCGTTGTTGACGGAAATCTGGTGTATGCTTCTGAAATTAAAAGTATTCTGGAATATCCGGGCTACAAAAAAGCAGTCAATGAAACTGCACTGGAAAATTACCTGACTTTCCAGTATTCCGTACTGGAAGAAACATTTTTCAAGGGCATTTATAAGCTGATGCCGTCCCACTGCTTAACATTCCATAATGGTGAGTTAAACATTAAGCGTTACTGGGAACCTGTTTTTGAAGCAGATGAGTCCGTTTCTTTAGATGACTGGGTTGAACGTATCGACAATGCAATGCACGATTCCGTGGAACACCACAAAATCAGTGATGTTGAGGTCGGCTCTTTCCTTTCAAGCGGTGTGGATTCCAGCTATGTTGCCGCAACTTTTAACGGGGATAAGACTTTCACGGTTGGCTTTGACTATGAAAAATATAATGAAATTGACTACGCAAAAGCACTTTCCGAAAAAATTAAAATTGACAATTATTCCAAGCTGGTTTCCAGTGAAGAATACTGGGCTGCGATTCCAAAAATCCAGTACCATATGGACGAGCCTTTGGCAGACCCGGCTGCAATTGCCCTCTACTTTGTAAGCCAGACGGCTTCTAAGCACGTAAAGGTTGCACTCTCCGGCGAAGGTGCCGATGAATTTTTCGGCGGCTATAATATTTACAGAGAACCGCATGACCTTGCAGGCTTCCAGAAACTTCCTTATGTTTTACGAAAAGGACTGGCTTCCTGTGCTTCTGCACTGCCGTTCCGTTTTAAGGGAAAGAATTTCCTGATTCGTGCAAGCAAACCGGTGGAAGAACGTTTTATCGGAAATGCGTTTATGTTTAACGAAAAGGAACGCAGCCGCGTTTTAAAAAATCCAACCGGAAAGTACAATCATACGGAGCTGACAAAACCGTTTTACGATAAGGTTAAAAATCAGGATGATGTCACAAAAATGCAGTACATTGATATTAACTTCTGGCTGATTGGCGATATTTTATTAAAAGCCGACAAGATGAGTATGGCACACTCCTTAGAGGTCCGTGTTCCATTCCTTGACAGGGAAGTTTTTGATGTTGCACGACATATCCCGACAAAGTATAAAGTCAATAAGCAGAATACAAAGTATGCAATGCGTATGGCTGCGCACCGCTATCTGCCGGATATGGTCGCAGAAAAGAAAAAACTTGGCTTCCCGGTACCAATCCGTATCTGGCTGCGTGATGAAAAGTATTATAACGTAATTAAAAAAGCGTTCCACAGTGAAGCTGCCAACAAGTATTTTAATACCGATGTTTTAATGCAGTATCTTGATGAACATAAGGAGGGCAAAGCTGACAATTCAAGAAAGATTTGGACAGTTTATATGTTCCTTGTATGGTATGAAGACTTCTTCGGAAATACAAAGCAGGCTGCATAAACGTGCGCTGCAAGACGCACAGGAAAGGGCGGGTGAAAAAACTTTCGTTTTTTCACCCGCCCTTTTAGCTTTATGATATTACAAGTCCGTTTCTTATGGTGTACTGCCGTCCATCTGCAAAAAATGTACCACTATAACCAAAATCAATCGTTCCTCTGTTAAAGTACCACTGACCGTACTCGTTGCTGCCAATTCCGGTGTATGCAAAATCAATTACACCATTGTTAAAATACCACCAGCCATACTCGTTTACTGCCATTCCTGTATATACAAAATCAATTGCGCCATCTTTAAAGTACCACCAGCCGTAATCATTCACTGCCATTCCTGTATAATCTGTCAGCACCTGCCCATTCCGGACATAGAGCCATCTGTCATCCGGTATCAGCATTCCCGTAAATCCAAAGTTTAACTGTCCGTTTGTATAGAACCATGTTCCATATTCATTATCCGCAAGTCCGTTAAATGTCAGATTCAGCTGCCCGTTATTAAAATACCACCAGCCATACTCATTGCATGCCATACCCGTATAACTAAAATCCAGCTGTCCGTCTTTAAAATACCACCAACCGTATTCATTCACTGCCATTCCCGTATAATCTGTCAGCACCTGTCCATTCCGGACATAGAGCCATCTGTCATCCGGTATCAGCATTCCCGTAAATCCGAAGTTTAACTGTCCGTTTGTATAGAACCATGTTCCATATTCATTATTCGCAAGTCCGTAAAATGTCAGATCCAGCTGCCCGTTATTAAAATACCACCAGCCGTATTCGTTACACGCCATACCTGTGTATGTAAAATTAACATCACCATTCTGAATGTACCACCAGCCGTACTCATTGCACGCCATGCCGCAATAGTCTGCAGCAATCACATCATTTGCATAATAGTGCCATACACCCTCTGCATCCTGACGCATTTCATAGACAACTTTTTCCTCTGTGTCAGGCTTTGTCGGTTCTGTGTCCGGTTTCTGCGTTGGCGTTTCCGTCGGCTGTTCAGATGGCTTTGTCACCTCTGTCGTACTTTCTGTTGGTTTTGTTGCTTCTGTTGTGGCTTCCGTCGGCTTTGGTGTCGGCTTTGGCGCTTCTGTCGTAGCTTCCGTCGTACTTTCCGTTGGCTTTGGTGTCGGTTTTGGCGCTTCTGTCGTAGCTTCCGTTGTACTTTCCGTTGGCTTTGGTGTCGGCTTTGGCGCTTCTGTCGTGGCTTCCGTCGCACTTTCCGTTGGCTTCTGCGTCGGCTTTGTCACTTCTGTTGTAGCTTCCGTTGTACTTTCCGTCGGCTTTGGCGCTGCCTGCGTTATTACAAGTGTATGCTCTGCCGTATGTGTTCCTGCTTTTGCGGTAATTGTAACCGTTCCTTTTGAAAGTGCCATGACAAGACCGTTTTGATCAACTGCTGCAATATTGGTATCCGAGCTTGTCCACACAACAGTTGTATCATCTGTTGTATCCTGCGGAAGAATGACAACCGATAATGCCGCTTTATCTCCGGCTTTAAGTTCTCCTGTTCCTGTAATCTTTATATCTGTAATCGGTTTCTTTACTGTAACCGTACAGCTGTCCTGCATTTTTCCGTCTTCTGTTTCAACTGTAATCACCGCACTTCCGGCACCTTTGGCTGTAACCACACCTTCCTGTGACACTTCTGCCACACCACTGTCCGAAGATGTCCAAATTACATTTTTATTGGCAGCATTTTCAGGCAGCACCTCTGCCGTAAGCTGCTCACTCTGCTGCCAGTTCAGTTCCAATGCATGCTTATTTAACTTCACCGCCGTTACTGCTGTGTCCGGTTCTGCAACGTTATTTGTAAATGCCTTAATTCTGAAGTTTGTATTATTAGTATTTCCATAGTCGCTCCAGCCATAATATTCATTCAGATAAATATAACTCTGATGCGGCTGTGCAGCACAATTGGCCTGAATTCCGTTTAATGTTCTGGCACAGTCATAATAAAGCATAACTGACTGACCGCCCGAACCGGCAAATGCTGCTACTACTGAAAATATCTCTCCCTGATTTACTGTTACCGGTTCGTCAAACGCAACCGTCTTTAAAAGATTATCCTTGTCGCCGCTTGAAAAAGAGCCGCTTTTTTGTGCTTTTAACTCGCCGCTTTCAGGATTGTCCACATCTGTAAGACCGGTGTAAATACTGATGGTATAATCCATCTGTTTTGCCATAACCTCAAAAGATGCTGCCGCAATCTGCTCTGTGCCATTCTCATTGGCTTTTGCGGTAAATACATTTGCCGCCTTAAACTGCTGCTTTCCTGTCATCATTGCAAATGCACTTCCGTCATATTGATAATTATTATCATAGTTATCCGCAGGTTCTGCTTCAAATGCCACTGCTGAACCGGAAAGACTTTGATCATAATATGAAATATAAAAATATCCGTCCTCGCCAAAATCACTTCCCCAGCTGTTACGGACTATCCATGCTCCATTTCCCTCCGGTGCTGTCGGGAAATTCTGTGCCGGATAATCATCATCCCAGCCTACAACAGTGACTGCATGGTTGGTTGTCTGTTCGTCATAACAATAATATCCGGCTGTATCTGCATTATAATACTGATTGCTGGCAAACCCTGAATATGTATATGCATAATAACTGATTCCGACTGCACCATAATCCATCACAGCCTGTTTTACATCTTCCATATTCTGCAAATTATAGCTTCTATAATTCTGTAAATGCGCCACATCTGCATAAGCAAGTTCATCCGAAAGTCCTGTATCCAGTACATCGGCTGCCGTTTCATACGGTGCGCTTTCCTCACTTGCCGCTGAAAGCCAGTCTGACAGCGTATTAACCGCCATCTCATAATTTCCGCCACGCATCAGATAATTTATATCTGTATCCGTATACACGTAATCATCACCTGTCAGTCCGCCCAGCTTATCCTTCACAGAATGCGTTGCAAAATAAATCAGTTGCAATTCCGACAAATCCGTTTCCCCGTAACCTTTTTTCATCAGATTGATTTCCATGCATGCAATCGTTGAAAATGCCCAGCATGTTCCATAACCTCCCTGATTTCTGACCGCCGGCAGCTGCTGCGTCCGGTATTGTCCCGGTAATTGTTCTGCTGCTGATTTTAACAGTCCTTCTGTATCCTCTTTTTGTACTTCCTGCCTTTTTTCAGAAAAGCTGTCCGAAATATAACCTGTCTGTGCAATGCCGTCTTCCAGCCTGCTTTGCTCTGTTATTACATCTGCCGGTACCGCGGTCTGCTGTATGTTTTGCGCAAATGCGGGACTTTCCGATGTAACCAGAAGTGCTGCACTTAATACCGCAGCGGCGACTTTTCTGATACATTTTTTCATATGACCTCTCATCGCTTGTCCTCCTTACATCTTTGTTTTCTTCCGCAAAAGTAAAAAAATCTACAAATGATTCTTAACAATTGCCTATGCATTTATAGCATATCCATTATTTACTATATATTGCTGTACATTTTCATTATACACACCCATACCGTCAAATGCAATCATTTCATGCACGCCACAATATTTTCCATAGAAAGTATTCTGTCGGCATAATCTGCCATCTGCCTGTCATGCGTAACCATGACAATCGTCTGTCCGTACCGCATAGACGCTCTTGATAAAATCGCCGCCACGCTTTCTGCATTTTCTGCATCTAAATTTCCTGTCGGTTCATCGGCAAGAAGCACCGCCGGTCTTGTAACCAGCGCCCTTGCAATTGCCACACGCTGTTTTTGTCCGCCGGACATTTCATCGGGATACCGCTCCCTGCAGTCCGTAATTCCCAGTTCTTCAAAGAGCCGCTCCAGCTGCTCCTTATCCACCGCCTGGTGTGCAATCTTTAGCGGAAGCAGTACATTTTCATATGCCGTATATTCCGGAAAAAGACTGTAGTCCTGATAAATAAACCCGATTTTTTCCTGCCGGAACTGTGCCAGCTTTTTCCCCTTCAGCCCCGAAATTTCTTCACCTTCCACATAAACCTTTCCTTCATCCGGTTTATCAAAACTCGCCAGTATCCGAAGCAAGGTAGACTTTCCTGAACCGCTTCTTCCGACAACCGCCACAAATTCTCCACGCTCTACCGAAAAACTGCACCGGTTTAGTGCCTTTACGACAACACGCCCCGCCTGATAGGTCTTTGAAATATTTTCTGCCCGTAAAATTTCTCCCATAATTTCCTCTTTTCCGCAGGTACTAGATTTTACCCTGCTTTAATGCAAACTGCGGCAGTACCACCCTGAAAACCGCGCCCTGCCCGTCTTGTCTGTTATATGCCTGTATCGTCCCGCTGTGTGCTTCAACCACAAGCCTGGAAAGATTCAAGCCGATACCTGTCTGAAACGATGCGTAATCTCCCTGCGTTTCAAACCTGTCAAATAAATGTGCCGTGTCGCCGTCCACAAATCCGTTTCCGTTATCCACTACCTTAATAACACACTTATCCGCATGCACCACGGCAACTATTTTTACCTCCGGCTGTTCTTGCATCTGTTGTGCTGCCCGTGCCGCACGGCAGGCATTTTCCACAAGATTAATCAATGCTTCCGTAATCCACTGTCCGTCTGCATAAATCTGTGCGTCCTTATCCGCACAGTCAAAGGTCAGTTTACAGTCTGTCTGTACTGCCTGTCTGACATTTTCAAACAGACCTGAAATGCTGACCGGCTCTTTTATAAAACGCACCTTTCCGGCTTCAATGCGGCTGATTGTAAGTAACTGACGGATAAACTCCTTGATTCTTTCCACATGTAAAAAGCACTGCGCAATGTCATTTTGTATCGTCTGTTCCTGCGGAATTTCTTCCCGGATAACATCAAGTAACAGACTTAATCCCGCAAGCGGTGTCTTAATCTGGTGTGCGATATTTTCTGTGAATTTCTGTACTTGTTCTTCTTTTCTTTTGGTATACCGCAGTGCTGCTTCCAATTCCTCACGGCATTTTTTTATCTGCACTTTATCACTTTCCAACAGCGCATAAACGTCACTGCCGCCAATCTTTTTTACATACCGCCATGAAAGAAGCCCCATAACAGCCAGTATAACAATACCTGCAAGCAGAAATCCCTTTCCGCCCGCATACCATGTCAGCCACAAAATTCCCTGTTCCATGTAACCGCTTTCATAAACCGCCGATGCCGCAGAAATGAGATTTTCATAATTTATCTTTGCCATAAACATATGATTGGTAACTAATATGCCCGCGGACGGATTGCTTTGATAGACCGCGCCAATCACCGCCTGACATTTTAATTCATAAAACACCGCCATTCCCGCAAAGCTTAAAAGCCATACTACAAGCCATGTCAGATTCATGACTGCCGCACGCTTCCTCACTTCATTTTTACCAAATTGATTTTTCGTCCGTCCCGCCGCTTTCTTCTTCACTGATTACACACCTCAAATTCCACCGGTAGCCATATCCCCGGATTGTTTCTATATATTGCTGTTTTCCCTCTGTATACATGCCCAGTTTATTTTTTAACCGGCTCACCGAAACAGTTAGTGTATTATCTTCTACAAAGTTTCCGTGTCCGTCCCACAGCTTTTCTAAGAACTGTCCTCTTTTAATAATAATTTCGGGATTTCTTAAAAAAATTTCTAACAGCTGTGCTTCTAACGGTGTCAGCTTTAACAGCTGTCCGTCCTTAAATATTTCCGCTCTTTCAAAATCCGCCCTGATATCGCCGCTGGCTAAAATTTTCCGCCGGTTGTATCCCTGCGGCAGCGTGGACAAATCCGCTGCGGATATTTTTGATACTTCCGGTATAACCTGTACTGTCAGCCTGCGCAGGTTTGCATGAATCCTTGAAATCAGCTCCGCGACCCGAAACGGCTTTGTAATGTAATCATCTCCGCCGATATCCAGTCCCTTTGTGATACTTTCCTCGTCATCACATGAAGTCAGAAACATCACAATCGCCTGTGAAATTTTCCGGATTTCATGACAGATATCAAACCCATTGCCGTCCGGCAGCCACACATCCAGCAGATAAATGTCATACTGCTGTCCGCTCTTTATCTGCTCCACCGCCTGCTGTTTATTTTCAACTGCCTGTACCAAAAAATCCCTGTTCTGTAACAGCCGTACCAGACTATCCTTTAATGAAATGTCATCTTCTACGACAAGTATTTTTATTTTCCCATTTTGTTCCATCTGTCTGCTCCTGTCTGACTGCTTTTCCCTATTCTGACATAAATCAGCGCCGTTAGCAACAATCCTGTACCGGCAACTGCCGCAGCAATTCCCGCGGTCTGTAAGCTTCCAAGCGCCGATCCGCCCTGCACTGTCCCTGCTACATAAAACAAAATGCCTGCCATGACGGCCCCCGGCACCGTTGCCAGACTACAGTTTTGCATTTCATCTGTATAAATGGCACTCCGCTCCATTCCAAGTTCCATTAAAAGACGCATCCTCTTTTTCTGCTCCTGCAGATAAAACAGACTCCATACCACCAGAATCAATCCATACAGTAAAAGAATCCCGGCGATTGTAATACCATAGAAAAACAATTGATTGAGATATTGTATCCTGTACACGTTGTTTTCTTCAAAATGGCTCGCATAAGAATAGCCGTAGGAATCCAGATATGCTCTTAACACCTCATCTGTTGCCTGATACAATGCCGATAATCCGTAGGATACCGTCATCACATTCTGACCTAAATCCCGATACTGCTCCGGGTCATATTCTTTTTCCATGACCGTACACATTCTTTTAGCAGACAACTGATAACGATTATAAACGACACTTTCCGGCATAATCCAGTATTCCTGTGCATTCATTTCCTTTAATATAGGAAACTTCTCATAAAATGCCGTTTCGTTTTCTTCATCCAGATAGACAACTGCTGCCACTGTCACCGGATTTTCTGATTTATATATATTTTTACCGGCACGGTATCTATATAAAATCTTTTCCTGTAACGTTTCCGGAAGTTCCTGAATTTCCTGTCTGATTTCATCTTCCTGCTTGTCATCCATATCTGACAGGATTTCTTCTGCCGCATCAAACTCTGCTGTTGAAAAACGCATTTTCTGCATATAATCCGCGCATTCCTGATACAATTCCGATACAGCATAACTTGAGTGATTATTATTCATCCAATAAAAGTAGTCCGAAGATGACGATAGTGTATCACCTGCCTTACAGGTGTCCACATATTCCCCGGCAGCCCCTTTCTGAATCACCAGTACAGCCTGCTCTCCACGTTCAAAGGCTTCATAATCTCTGTATTCTTCATCGATATAATCTTCCAGCTCCTCATAAACTGCCCTGTTTGCCGCCACATAATAATCCAGACTGCGCGTTCCGTTAAATTTACTAAAAACAAAATGTGTCATTGTACGTGTTCCGCTGTATGCCGGCATTTCATACTTCATAACACCCTTGTTTAAAAAATTTTCCAGACCGTTTTCTTCGATGTACTGCTTATAAAATTCAGTATCATTTTTAGTCTTATAATACAGAACCATCCAGTTCTGCACCAATGCGGTATCTGTTTTGTCAATTCCTGACATCTGTCCGATATATGCCGTCAGTGACTGCGGCAGGCCATGAATTACACGCATTTTCCCCGTATCATATTTGTAATCCATCATTACCTTCTCCCCGTCCAGTACCGTCTCGGAAGATGTTGTGCCGCTGCTTTCACTTGCTGTATCTGAATTTCCTTCATCGATAATACCGTCCGGTGTAATTATTAAATCCGGCTGTCTTTTTTCATGGATGTATGCTTTCTGTACCGCCGACATTTTTTGTGTGCAGACAAGCACCGCAAGCACAACAATACCCGTAAATCCCGCTTTTATAACATGCTGTCCGTACCGCATTGTCCACACGGACAGCTTCTTTTTCTGCTTTTGCTTTTCCCTGTCCACTCTTTGCGCCGCATACAGTCCCCACAAAGCCGTTATCACACAAAAAACCGCCGTCCATGCCGCCACACTGCCAAAGGCAGTCAGCGTAAGCTGTGCCTGTGCATTCTGCCGCTGTAACAAAATCCACAGAATCAGCCACACGATTCCAATGCCTGCTGCCGTTCCGACAACCGCCGCCGGTACAATCAACACACACAGTTCTGTAAGCTGGTACCATGCCCGGCAAAAACGTGTCATGCCCATTCTCTCAAACTGCCGGTAAGCTGTTCTGCGCTCCCGCTGATATGTCCACAAAACTGCCGCCGTAACAAAAATTCCCGCTGCCAGTGCGAAACAGCCCGCATAGAAACTCATTTTCCCGAAATCCGTTTCATGACTGTCATATGTCTTACTGTTATAAATCAATTTTGTATCTGCGGTTGATACCTTATACATGCCCTGATATATCTGCCTGTAATCCGCTGTATGGATATCTTCATTAAGTGCGTAAAGCGTTGTAACCGATTCCGTCTGCGCATAGTTTTCCGCCTCTATCTGCGTAACAAGCATGACCGGCATATAACTTCCGCTGTCCCAGTATGCCGCATAATCCTCCAGTACGCCTGTCAGCGTATATTCCCTGACTGCCAGCCGCTTCTCGTAAATACTGGTCTTATTGTTTTTATCAGGATAGGAAACAGTTATTGTCTGCCCCAATTCTTCAGAATATCCAAGTGTTTCCAATGTATGCCGCTCTACTGCAATTTCATCATTATTCTGCGGCATTGCTCCTTTCAACAGTGTAAGTGATGCCAGCTGTGCCGCCATACTGTCCATATAACCTATTTTTATCTCTGTTGACGACAATTCGGAGACACTGTATACTGCCGTATTCACAGCTTTTCCGCTTCCTGCCAGATACGGATGTGTCTTTAATTCCTCCGACTGCGTTCCGTTACTGCTGTTTTCCATTATAAACCAGCCGCCAAATGTCTTCTTGGTCACCGCTTTCTGATAACTTAAAATGCCATTTGCACTTACCACGATAACCGCTATGAAAACTGCCGCAACCGCCGCTGTAACCGTTACCTTTCCCGCCTGTTTCTTTCTTTTTGTCAGACTGTGTAACACATTTTGAAGAATCTGCATTGCACGTCACCTGCCCTTCCCCTGTTTTTATATGTTTATCTTATCACAGGAACGTGACAATTCCCTTACAAAAAAGAAAACCTTGCAGAAGATTTTCCCTTCTGCAAGGTTTTCAACCTTTTATTTCATTCTTTCTTAGACAAAAACGAATCTTACTTAAAGTATTCCACGCCGGATTCAAATATCTTCAAATCCTGTTCGCCGTAGATATTAATTGCAACGGAATCACCGCGTCTTTCGGAATGTGCCATTTTACCAAGACATCTTCCGTCAGGGCTTGTAATACCTTCAATCGCCATATAAGAACCGTTGACGTTCCATTCTTCGTCCATAGAAACATTTCCTGCCAGATCACAGTACTGTGTTGCTACCTGTCCGTTTTCAAACAGCTTATCTAACCATTCCTTCGGTGCTACAAAACGACCTTCGCCGTGTGAAGCAGGGTTTGTATATACACCGCCTAATTCAGCGTTTGCAAGCCATGGGCTCTTATTGGATACAACCTTTGTATAAACCATTTTTGAGATATGGCGGTTGATGGTGTTAAATGTCAGTGTCGGTGACTGGTCGTTCTGTCCGGTAATGGAGCCGTTTGGCACAAGACCCAGTTTGATTAATGCCTGGAAACCGTTACAGATACCCAGTGCAAGACCATCTCTTTCATTTAACAGTCTTTCAACAGCTTCCTTCATCTTTGCGTTACGGAATGCCGTTGCAAAGAACTTCGCAGAACCGTCCGGTTCATCACCTGCGGAGAATCCTCCCGGGAACATGATAATCTGTGACTGGTTGATTGCCTTTTCAAATTCATCCACAGATTCTCTGATTCCCTGTGCAGAAAGGTTCTTAAATACCTTTACGATGACATCTGCGCCTGCACGTTCAAATGCCTTTGTGCTGTCGTATTCGCAGTTAGTACCCGGAAATACCGGAATAAATACAGTCGGCTTTGCTACTTTATTCTTGCATACATAAACACTGTCTGCCTTGTAGAGCTTACTTTCAACCGGTGTTTCATCCTTTGAAACCTTTGTCGGGAATACATTTTCAAGCGGTTCTTTCCATACGCTTAATGCTTCTTCTGCATTAATTGCCACTTCTTTATAAGTAAACTTTGCTTCATCTGTTACTGTACCAACCGTTGTATACGGTACTGTAATTTCTGATAAACGGCTCTTTTCTACTTCTGCCACAATACAGCCGTAAGCCGGTGCAAATAACTGTTCTTCCTTGAGATCATTATTTAACGCAAAGCCTTTCATATTACCGAATGCCATCTTTGAAAGTGCAGGAATCAGACCGTTTGCATCGCATACATAAGCAGAAACCACTGCTTTCTTTACAATGAGTTCATGAACAGCCGCATATAAAGCCTTTACCTGTTCAAAATCCGGTAAATCATATTCATTCTTTGTAATATCAAACCGTACCAATACATTTCCTGCTGTCTTTAATTCCGGTGTAATAATGTCGCTTTCCTTTGCTACATCAACTGCAAATGAGCAGAGTGTCGGTGGAACATCAATATCTTCAAATGTTCCTGACATACTGTCCTTACCGCCGATAGACGGAAGTCCGAAGCCTAACTGTGCTTCATAAGCACCTAACAGTGCTGCAAACGGCTGGCTCCAGCGTGACGGGTCTTCTGTCATTCTTCTGAAGTATTCCTGGAACGTAAAACGAATCTTGCTGTAATCACCGCCTGCTGCCACAATCTTTGCAACAGAATCAATAACTGCATAAACCGCACCATGGTATGGACTCCACTTTGACAGATATGGGTCAAATCCATATGCCATCATCGTTACAGTATCGCACTTACCCTTTAATACAGGGAGTTTTGCAACCATTGCCTGTGTTTCGGTCAGCTGATACTTACCGCCGTAAGGCATGAGTACCGAACCGGCGCCGATAGAGCCATCGAAACGTTCTACCAGACCTTTCTGTGAACACTCATTTAAGTCTGAAAGAACCTTTAACCACTTACCTCTTACATCTTCAACCTTGCCTGCATTTAAGACACAGTCTTCCTTCTCCGGAATGTCAACCAATACAGAAGTTTCCTGATGTGCACCATTGGTATCCAGAAATGCTCTTGAAATGTTGACAATTTCCCTGCCTCTCCACTCAAGCACCAGTCTAGGCTCTTTTGTTACAACCGCAACTTCTACTGCTTCTAAGTTTTCTTCTGCGGCATATGCTAAAAATGCTTCTACATCTGCCGGATCAATGACAACCGCCATTCTCTCCTGTGATTCGGAAATTGCAAGTTCTGTTCCGTCAAGACCTTCATATTTCTTTGGCACTTTATCTAAGGATACGCGTAAACCGTCTGCAAGTTCACCGATTGCAACGGATACACCGCCCGCACCAAAGTCGTTACACTTCTTAATCAGCTTTGTAACTTCCGGTCTTCTGAATAATCTCTGCATCTTACGCTCTGTCGGTGCGTTACCCTTTTGTACTTCTGCGCCGCAGGTTTCAATAGATTCTGTTGTATGCACCTTTGAAGAACCGGTTGCACCGCCGCAGCCGTCACGTCCTGTACGTCCGCCGAGTAAGATAATAATATCGCCCGGGTCAGATGTTTCTCTCTTTACGGCGCTTCTTGGTGCTGCTGCCATAACAGCACCGATTTCCATTCTCTTTGCCACATAATCCGGATGATAAATTTCCTTTACATAACCGGTTGCAAGACCGATCTGGTTACCGTAAGAGCTGTAGCCCTGTGCAGCTCCTGTTACAAGCTTTCTCTGCGGAAGCTTGCCCTTTAAGGTCTGTGAAATCGGAACGGTCGGATCTGCTGCACCGGTTACACGCATTGCCTGATAAACATAGGTACGTCCTGAAAGCGGGTCACGGATTGCACCGCCAAGGCAGGTTGCCGCACCACCGAACGGTTCGATTTCTGTCGGGTGGTTGTGTGTTTCATTTTTGAAGTTTACAAGCCATTCTTCTGTTTTTCCGTCAATTTCAACCGGCACAACAATACTGCACGCATTGATTTCATCAGATTCTTCCTGATCCTGTAACTTTCCTTCTGCCTTTAACTTCTTCATTGCCATCAGGGCAAGGTCCATTAAGCAGACAAATTTATCTTTTCTGTCTTTATAAATTACGGCTCTGTCTGCAAGATACTTTTCATAAGTTGCCTGCATTGGTGCTTTGTAATAACCGTCTTTAAATGTAACGTTCTTTAATTCGGTTGCAAATGTCGTATGACGGCAGTGGTCAGACCAGTATGTATCGAGTACCCGGATTTCCGTCATGGAAGGATTTCTCTTTTCCTCTCCTGCAAAATACTGCTGGATAAATGCAAAATCCTTAAAAGTCATAGCAAGTCCTAAAGAATCATATAATTCCTTTAACTGAGTTTCTGACATTTCATTAAATCCGTCAAAAATCTTTACATCTGCCGGCACTTTAAATTCTGTCACCAGTGTCTTTGGCAGTTCACTGGATGCTTCCCTTGAATCTACCGGATTGATACAGAGTTCCTTAATCTTTTCTTTTTCATCAGCTGTTAACGCACCCGTCAATACATATGTAACTGCTGTTTTGATAACCGGTGTTTCATTTTCATTGAAAAAACGCACACACTGCTCTGCGGAGTCTGCTCTCTGGTCAAACTGTCCCGGAAGATATTCTACGGAAAATACGAAATCATCAGCATCTGCCGGAAATTCCATTTCATATACATCATCAACCGGTGGTTCTGAAAATACCGTTGTCAATGCCTGTGTATAAGTTTCCTCTGAAAGATTCTCAATATCATAACGGATTAAAACCCTTACCTGTGAAATCGTCTTAATTCCCAAATATCCTGCAATCTCATCATGAAGCTCTTTTGCTTTTACAGCATATGGTTTTTTCTTTTCAACAAAAACTCTTTTAACGCCGCTCATCTTTTCCTCCTAAAATTCTGCCGGGTGCAAACTTTACCGCGCCCCGCTTTAATGTATTATTGAAATAAGTATCATTGTAGCATATCTGTCAAAATTAAACAATAACTACTCATGCATTCTTCGTATAATCTTATATACAACCTCATTTCCCGTAACCATCGGTGCCGTATGCGCAAAAAATACGATACCGTCCGTCTGGGAATAGATTTCACTTTTGACTTCTCCCTCATACGGATCAATTACCTGTGCAATCAGATCACCGTGAAATACCGGGTCTCCCGGATTTTTCAAATGCCTGTAAAATCCGGCATCATATGTTTTTACCGGAAGCAGGTCATATTCATTAATCACACTGGCAATATAGCCGCTGTGGTTGTTATATTTTAAAATGCCCATGCGGGTCAGAAAACGAAGCACCGATGACACAGCCTGCCTTGCTGAACGGTCATCCACCAAATCAGTGCTGTTGGTATAAATCGAAAATGCATTTGTTCCGTTCATCTGCCAGTTATAATTTAGTGTTACCGTATCCATCGGCTTTGGCTTTCGGATAACTACATACTGTAACCCGAACAGATTCGCAAGGCTTGCATTCTGATAACCGGTTTCCATCATGCGCACATGCGGGATAAAATCCCCCGGCATATAAAAGCTTGCAAACTGGATACCGTAGCTGTATCCTTTTACCTTTTCAAACAGTTCTCCCGCAATCTGCTTTGTGGTATCTCCACGCAGATCGCCCGGAAAGGTTCTGTTAATATCTATATTATCCACTGCCCAGAACCGTTTGCCAACATTCATGGAATAACTGTTTGCCGTCGGCACAACCAGAATGCCGTGTCCGTGTGTAATCGCCCCGTGTGCTTCCAGCTCTTTTAAAACTTTAATCAGCTGTGAACAGATATAGAGCTGCTGCATTTCATTTCCCCGCAACGCCCCGACGATACAGGCTGAATTCTCCTCTCCGCCGAACCGGTAGCCCTCTACAACAAAATCTTCCCGGTAGAGGCCTTTTAATCTATATAACTCAATCTTTTTCATGCTTTTCCTCCATATACCCGGGCAATCAACGCACCTTTGTATACAACCGGATTTTCCCGCAGGGTAAATATAATTCCGTTTGTCGGTGACTCAATTCTCTGAATCACCTTTCCTTCTATCGGCTCAATAATATCGCCGATATGCGTTCCCATCTCAATTGCTCCCATATGGTCTGTTGCTGCAACAAACACACCGGTCTGAGCAGCATTGATAATGCTGACTTCTCCTTCGGTAGAAATAATCGGCTGTTTCACCTGCGGTGCTTCATCCTCCCATATTCCCATATGAATCAGCATATTAAAAATGCCGTCTATCAGCTGATGGCAGTATGCATTATTGATACGGTGTCCCACACCCATTTCAACCACTAAAGTCGGCACACCCATATTATTGAGGCTGTAGGCAAGTGTTGCTTCCAACACTGTAATAGATGAATAAATCCAGACAAAATCCGCATTGAGCAGCTTTGCATACGGCAGAAGCTTCTCCTCGTTGTCATCATTTAAACGCACCTGCGGCACTTCTTTGACAAAAATATTGCTGGAATGAATATCCAGACACATATCGCTTCCGATAATATCATCAATAATCCCGGCAGCCAGATATTCCGTAATCGCACCATTGTTATCTCCCGGAAAGACCCGGTTCATATCAAGGTCAAACATAGGGATTCCTCTTGAACCTGTATCAAGTCCAAGAGGATTCACATCTGGATATATATCAACAATTCCTTTCAACTTCTCAGGATGCGCATTCAGCTGCTTCACAATCTCATAGCAGACATACTGCCCATCCAGTTCATCTCCATGCGTACCCGTCACAATGGAAATTCGCTTTTCATTTCCTGTAAGCTGTTTCGGTGCAAGTCTGTTTTTTCTCACCGTCAGTCTTTCATGAACTGCCAAATCTACCGATACAACTTCCTCTATCATCGGATTGTTCCTCCACTATTCTTCATAATCCCTTACAACGATACTGTCATTGACCTTTCGGACTAAAACATGTACCAGTGTATCCGCCGGTTCATAAACCTTGGCTTCTATATAAATACGTGCTCCCGGAAAGATTTTGGAATCAACCTTTACAACAGCTTTTCCGGACTCTTTAATCAAATCGTAGAGCCGCTTGCTTTCCTGCTCACACTTAGCCTTCTCCGCACTCTTTATAATCTTGGACTGACAGATTTTTGTATAAGAAACGCTGTCAAATGCCTCAGGTTTCACATCCCTTACCATCGTCAGTTTCTTCAATGCACTCTCATACATTTCAATCTGGGAATCAATATCCTTTAACTGTACAATAATATTGGCATAATCCATACGGAGTTTCTTGGTTGCACCGATTCTTAAATTGGTCGGTGCATAAGATGCATTACCGGCATTGGAGGTTTCAATCCCCATAACACCTGTTACATCACCGCCGTGAATCGTTCCTCTGCTTCCCTGTACAATGACTTTGCCAAGTGCCATAATCTTACTGCTTAAAATATAGCCTGCATTGACATCGCCTTCCGCATAAACAATCGCATTCTCAAAAAAACGTGCCGAAATATTCCCTTTGGCTTCAATCTGTCCGATGCCATTGGCGTTGACGCCTTTATTTAAAACGATATCTTTATTCGACTTAATCACCGCACCCTCTACATAGCCACCGATATAGATGCTGCCCATTGCCCGGATTGTTACACCGGTAATAACATTTCCGGTGATATTGACATCCCCATTAAAATCAATATTACCAATATTCAAATCAACGTCACCACTGATGTCCAATACATTCACGATACGCAAATCATAGTTACAGTATTCAACTTTACCGTCAATGGCTGCATAATAGGTATTACCGTCCTCTGACACGGTAAATCCTTTGCCGCGCAGATTGGATTTTGGTTTGCCCGCCTTCGGCGCCAAAAGTTTCCCCTTGACATCAAATCCGAATACGCCTTTGGTCGGCGGATAATACTGTGCAAGCTTATCACCCTCACTCACCTTTTCATACAGCTTCATATTATAATAGTCAACCGAGCCGTCTTCACGCACAGACGGTTTTGCCTTCAAATCCGTTTCAAATTCAAATTCATAGTAACCGTCTGCGCCATCCTGCACCATCTTCCCCTGTGCAATGACCACCGCTGTATTATAAATCTGCTCCTCCACCATATGATGAATCCTGGCATCATCCAACCCCATCTTTACGCCGGCATTAGACAAAGCCCGCATCACTTCTTCATATGTATAGGGGTCTTCCTCTTTTGCAGGTTCACTTAAAAAAAGGGTCGCAGACATATTGTCATCGGCTATTATGACCTGAATATCTTTTTTATTAAGTTGTCCCATTTCATCAAAAAGTTCAGGTGTTCCCATATGTACCTCAATTCTGCCCCAAAAGGCCTCATATCCTATTTCATCAATATCCTACTTTTTTAATGCTTCTGACTCAAGCCTCATATTCATCATAACATCACTTGGTATCAGCGGATTGAGCAGCTTTGTCACATCAATCCCATGTTCCAGCCCAAGTCTTATCTGCTCCATCTGTTTAAAATCATATGCTGCATCTGCATAGAGATTAACATTCACACCGCTTTCCAGTCCCAAAAGGACTTCCTGGCTCTGCAATTCATCCAGCCCGCCGCCTTCGGATTTGCCCTCAAGCTTTAACCTCATATCTTCCATTTCCAGTGCATCGATAAACGGATCTGCATAGCCTGAAACATCAATTCCGGCTTCCAGTCCCAGCCGTACCTGTTCCATCTGGGCGGATGAAAATCCAACCATCGAATACCAGCTGACATCAAGACCGGCCTGTAATCCAAGCCGCAGCTGCTTCATCTGGTCCCCCGTATATTCATGCAGCAGATATTTTGTAATATCTACACAGTGTTCAATACCAAGACGGATTTCCCGCAGCTGATATTCATCAAATCCTTCATTGACAAAGAACGATAAATCAATCTCTTTTTCCCTTGCCTTGCGGATCTGTCTAAGAACATTTCCTGAAAATCCCCGTTTTGCGTATTTTGTAATATCATAATTCATCCGTTCCGATAAACGGATCTCTTTCATGACCGAATAATCATATGCCGGATTGCATACCGCATCTAAATCCATATGTTCCCTGATAACCGCTTTAATTTCCTCCATCTGCATATAATTATAACGGTTATCTGCAAACGGTGTGATATCCATGCCTTCTTCGAGTGCCAGCCGGATAGACTTCATCTGCGCTGCGTCATACTTTTTATCCGCATATTTTGTAATATCCACTTCATTGTTCAAGCCTTTGGCAATCTCTACGGACTGCAGACGGTTAAACCCCATCCCCTGAAGCGTTTCCTTTAAAGTACCATCTTTTCTGCTTTCTTCTAATTGATTCTTAATACTATTCTCCATATGCTATTCTCCACTCACTGCCAATTATTTTGTCAGACGTTCCTAATATTGCGTTGGATTTTTCACTCACGAGCCACACTTGTATATACAGCTTACATTAATTCTTTTAATTATTATACAATATATTTAACTTTATTGCACTAAATTTTTCCAAAAATCTGCTAATATATTTTTAAAATTGTGCTTTGTTACCGGATAAACCTCATTCCATTCCCTCGGATACAGCTTTTCATATCCGGGTGTTAAGAATCTGTCATCGAGTAAAATAATCACTCCACAGTCTTCCTCTGTGCGGATAACGCGCCCTGCCGACTGTAATACCTTATTCATGCCGGGATAGATATAGGCATACGCATAACCATCCTTTCCACATCCGTCAAAGTAATCCCGCAACAGATTTCTTTCCTTTGATATCATCGGAATTCCCGTACCGACAATAATCGTTCCGATAAGACTTTCTCTTTTTAAGTCAATCCCTTCTGAAAATATGCCGCCCATTACACAAAATCCTAAAAGGCTTCCACTTCCCTGCACATTTTCAAATAAAGACAGAAAATTTTCTTTTTCCTGTTCTTTCATCGACGGAAGCTGCACAATCAGATTCTGTTCTGCTGTAAGCTTTGGTGTACCGCCCTCTGCGCCCATGATGATTTCATCCGGTTTATACATCTGTTCATAGTTTTCTTTTACCTGCTGCAAATATCCATATGATGGAAAAAATACGAGATACCGTCCCGGATGCACCTGTACCGTTTCGGCAATGTAGCGGCATACTTTCCGGTATTCCCCTGCATTTCTTCTTGTATATCTGCTGCTGACATCTTTTCCGATAACAATTCTGCGCTTTTTACTGTCAAACGAAGACTGTGCATACACTGCATAATCCTGTGTATCTGCAGTCAGCATTTCTTTAAAATAATTGACCGGAAGCAGCGTCGCCGAAAAAAACACGGCACTTCTTCCCTGTGCCAGTCTTTCCGACAGATTCGTTGACGGGTCTACACAGAACAATTTCATATAAAAATGATTGTTCTCATCATGCTTTGTATAAATCAGATATTTTTCATCCATGCAGTCATACATATTCAGAAAATGCCGCAGTGTAAAGAAAAACTGCAAAATTTCCTCCTGCTGCGGATGATTTTTATGATGTTCCAGAAAATGCTGTAATCTTACATAACACCGTTCCAGTGCCGCAGGAAAAGTTCCCAGATAATCAATCACATCTATTGTATCACATTTTCTTTTATATTCCAACAATCCGGCATTGCACTTTTCAAGGCTGTTATACAATGCCCTGTCTGTATCTTTTACATATTTTTTTATTGTCAGAAAATCCTCTTTTACAAGAATAGCACTGTACATCTGCCTTGCCCTGTCAACCAGATTGTGTGCTTCGTCCACCAGAAAAATATACTCGCCCCTGTTTCCTTCGCCAAAGTAGCGCTTGAGTGCCACATTTGGGTCAAAAACATAATTATAATCACAGATAATGCCGTCACACCAGTATGAAATATCCAGCGACATCTCAAACGGACAGACACAATGTTTCTTTGCATATTCCATCACTTTTTCACGGTCAATCACCATTTCATGTGTAATCATGTCATAGACCGCATCGTTAATCCTGTCAAAATGTCCTGCTGCCCTCTCGCATTTAACAGGATTGCAGTTTCTTTCCTCCAGAATGCAGATTTTATCTTTTGCCGTCAGTGTCACCGTACGCATAGAAAGCCCCTGCCTGCGCAGAATTGAAAAGGTTTCTTCGGCAACGGTTCTTGTAATCGTCTTAGAGGTCAGATAAAAGATTTTGTCTGCCTTACTCTGTCCCATGGCACAGACTGCCGGATAAATAGTTGAAATGGTTTTTCCAACACCAGTTGATGCCTGAATAAAAAGATTTCTTGCTTCCCCGATGCAGTGATAAACACCTGTTACCAGTTTTTTCTGTCCTTTGCGGTATTCAAACGGAAATGACAGCTTCTTAATCGATGCCGTCCTTTTTTCACGTTCGCAAAAGACAAAATCTGACCACCGTTTAAAGCTGTTGATCAGCGTTTCAAACCATTCTGTCAGTTCTTCTTTTGAATATTCTTTTGTAAAACGCTTTATTTTTTCTGTTTCAGGATTGGCATAGGTCATCTGTACGCCGATACCGGAAAGATGGTTCTGTACCATATAAATATAGCCGTACACCTTTGCCTGCGCTTCATGTACTGACACCGGCTGTTCTAACTTTTCCACATCGGACTGCATGGTTTTAATCTCATCAATAATAACCTTTCCAACCGGTGTCTTACTGCCGTCCGCTTCTTCGTGGAAATCACTGATAATACCGTCCGCCCTGCCCTCCAGACGTATGATGTAATCAATATTCTCCACCGTTTCCGGCAGTTCAATTTTTAACGGAACTTCCGCCCTGTAAGATGCGCCCATGCTTTTTTGTATTTTTTTGTGCATGCGCGTACCCTCCTGCATCAGACGCACATCTGAAAATCCGCCGGTTCTGTTATCAATATCACCGCTGCGGCAGATAAATTCAACCAATCCGCGGACTGAAAGTTTAATTACGTTGTCCTTTATTACATACATCTATTGTTTTCCTTCACCTCGTAAAGATACGACCTGCCCTGCTTTCCTACTCTTGTAACCGTCTGCGTATCCCTTAAAATATTAAGCGTTATCCTTGCCGTATCCACCGGAATATGGGCAGCTTTTGCAAAATCCGCCGAAGTAAACGTGCCATCCAGTTCATACGGCACAAACTGCATATAGTCTTCAAGCTGCTCAATTGTCACTATCTCCCGTATGCCTATCGGGATTCTGTCCTTTTTTTCGCCGTGCCTGCGGATTCCTTTTTTGGTACGAATCCGCTGCTGTAACGTCTTATACTCCTGCATATCCATTAATACCAGTTTGACCGTCAGCTGTGGGTGATGCAGATACTGTTTGATTTTATACAGCTCCGTAAAAGCATCGTAGACCGTGTAGTGGCGCGGTGATTTTCTTGGTTCACTCACCTCCCCTGTCTGTTCATCAACCCAGAACACCCATTTGTTGCAGGGCATCGGATAGACAATTGTTACCGGATAGTGGTTCAAAAAGACTGCCAGCTTTTCACGAAGCCGCTCAAAGCTTCTTGTCTGGATTTCAATAACCCCGTTTTCATTGTAAATATCTGCAAAATAGCCTTCAAGCGCAACTTCATGGTTGTCTTCTTCCGGCTCAAAAAATTTTTTCAGTACACTATGTACCGTCTTTTCGGAAAGTGTTCCAATCCCTTTATCGTGCCTCTTTGCCGAGAGTACCGCTTTCTTCGCCTGTTGGAAGCGTTCCTGCTGTATGTACTGTATGTACTGTATCTGCTGTGTCTGCTTCTGTTTCATTTACAATCCTTTTTTCTACGACATAACCTTCTGTAACGGTATATTCTGTATCATCAAATTTCACTTTTCCGCTAAAGTCATATCCGATTCTGCCCCGCTGATAATACCATTCGCCGTAACTGTTTGTGCCAATGCCGGTATATTCCTCATTTAACAGACCGTTTTCAAAATACCACCAGCCGTATTCATTTAACGCCATTCCGGTATATTCACGATTCAGCTGACCGTCTTCAAAGTACCACCAGCCATATTCATTTAACGCCATTCCCGTATAGGCATCATTTAAATTGCCATTTTCAAAATACCACCAGCCATACTCATTCAACGCCATTCCCGTATAATTCAGGTTTAAAAATCCATTTTCAAAATACCACCAGCCGTATTCATTCAACGCCATTCCCGTATATTCACGATTCAAGTTGCCATTCTGATAGTACCACCAGCCATATTCGTTACATACCATTCCGGTATAATCCCAGTTTAATACGCCATTCTCAAAATACCACCAGCCGTATTCATTCAACGCCATTCCCGTGTAATTCCAGTTTAACTTTCCGTCTTCAAAGTACCACCAGCCATACTCGTTACATGCCATTCCCGTATAGGCATCATTTACATAACCGCCCTGAACATAGTACCATTCTGCTCCGTCACAAAGCATTCCGGTATAATCCATGTTTACAACACCGTCCTGCATATACCAGCGGCCATACTCATTTTCTGCAATACCTGTATAAGAATCATCTATTTCACCGTCTGTAACATACCACCAGCCATATTCATTGACCGCCATTCCCGTGTAATCCGATACTTCACCGTCTTCGTAATAATGCCAGTCACCGTATTTATCCGTACATAGACCATTTTTCTTATGCAGTCCGAAATAATCTGCAATTCCGCTGGCATCTGCCTGTCCCATACGTACCAGCATGTTGTCATTGGACAAAAATACATGTGTATCCCCCGCATCTGATAGATAAGCATGTTCTACAATAATTCCCGGTACACCGTTGTACTTGGAATTTCTGATGACACTGTAATAATCCGCGCGGCTTCCATCCGGATACCAGTTGGTATCATCATCTTCCTCGCCATCACTATCTCTTGTATACAATCCATTCCGGTATATGCCCATTTCACTCAGGTAACCCGCAATATGCTCAGATACCGCATATCCTATATCATTAAATTCTGATACATAGTGATTATTGGGATAATAAATTTCATATCCGCTGTCATCGCCCGAATTGTTATGCAGACTTACAAAAAGGTCTGCTCCGACTTCTCCTGCATATTCTGCCCGCTGTATTAAGTCCTGTTTGGTTGTACTGCCTTCAAACGGACACGCAATGGTATCATGTGTCATATAAACGGTTATGCCGTCGTATTTTTCAAGCTCTGTACGGCACGCCAGTCCGATTTTTAAATTTAATTGCTGCTCTTTTAAACCATATGCTGCCGCCCCTGTATGTGTACTGTCATGTCCGGGATCTAACATCACTACAACATTGTCTGCCGCTTCTGCCCTCTGGATGCCGTTTAAAAAAAATGCCGCCGTCATTGCAAACGCAGCTGCTGCCAGCACTGCTGCCTTTCTTTTTTTCATACTTTTGTGCCTCACTTTCCACTTATTCTAAACTAAAAACAGTATACCATACTTTTCCCCATTGTGAAACTTCCCGTTGACAGTCTTCCCACAAAAATGTCATACTTACAGTAATAAAAGATTTGGAATATACGCCATTTGGCAGATAGGAGTACGTTATGATTTCAATCAGTCTTTGCATGATTGTTAAAAATGAAGAAAAGTTATTAAAACGCTGTCTGGATTCGTACCGTCCGGTCTGCGATGAAATTGTTATCGTAGATACCGGCTCAACCGACCGCACCAAAGAAATCGCCGCCGGATATACGGATTTGATTTATGATTATCCATGGAACAACGATTTTGCCGCCGCAAGAAATTTTGCCTTTTCAAAAGCAAACTGCGACTACATTTTTTCTGCCGATGCGGACGAGGTCTTAGACGAGGAAAACCGCCGCCAGTTTTTAAATTTAAAACAGGTGCTTGTTCCGGAAATTGACATTGTACAGATGATTTACGTCAACAGCAAATCGCACAACACCGTTTATAATTTTGAAGAAGAATACCGCCCGAAGCTGTTTAAGCGCCTGCGTACGTTTGAATGGATTTCTCCGATTCACGAAACCGTACGATTAGAACCGGTTGTATTTGACAGTGATATTAAGATTTTACATCTGCCTGAACAAAGCCATACCAAACGGGATTTCGGTGTGTTTGCCGATGCTGTCCGCCGCGGTGTGCGCCTTGAAAATTATGTCGTGATTATGTTCTGCAAGGAACTTTTTATTTCGGGAACAGATGAAGACTTTTTAAGTGTCCGTGAAATTTTTGAAAATGTGCTTGCAAAGGAAGACCGTCCCGAAGACTGCCGCAAAAATATTGCCTGCGTGCTGGCACGCATTTACCGCCTGACAAACGCATACAATGAATTCTTTAAAATCTGCTTAAAGGATATGGCACAGAATCCGTGTGCGGAAATCTGCATGGAACTCGGACACTATTTTTACGGATTAAAGGATTATGAAGAAGCTGTTCTTTGGTATTTAAACGCAGCTTCCGAAACACCGAGCATTATCGACATCCACTCGTCCGGCGATGCGCCGCTTGCCTGTCTTTCAAAATGTTACAGCACGCTTGCCGCACAAGCCAAACAGGATAAAAATGCCGAACTTTCTGCCGCTTTTTTAGCACAGGCTGAGGATTATCAGGCGCAGGCAGAACACTGGCAGGCGGCAATCTAATATTTGTATTATATATATTCCAGTAATATATTCAGTAAATTACACTTTATACCGAAAAATGTCAAAAAAGAACAGGCCACCGCATTTCTGCAGCAGTCTGTTCCTTTTTCTGTTATGTCCGTTTCACATCATCAACGTCATCTACATCCTGAATGTCTAACACTTCCAGATCATCCTCATTTTTTTTCAATGCTTCTGAAATCGAACGTACGACCTCATCTTCATCGTCTTCCTGGATTTCATCTTCTTTATCTGCCAGCACGTCCTCCGATAAATCTTCATCATCATCTTCTTCATAAGAATCAAAATCATATTCATCGTCATCATATCTGTCATAGCCGTCATCTGCCGCCGCTGCAAATGCCCGCTTACTCTTTGAAAGCTTCACTGCAAGCATTACAATCGCAATGATACAAAGAACCACAACTGCCGAAAGCACCAGTGCCACTACTTTCCACATTCTGTCAGAAGCAGCGCTTACTCCCTGTGATTCGGTCTGTGTCGTGAGATTTCCCGCCGGAGCGGACATCACACTGTATACCTGTATTGTATTGTCATTGCAGTCATAACGGAACCACCCTGTAACGCCCAGCGAACTGACACCATAGAACAGACAGTAACTGCCATCCTCAGACATTAATACATCTGCCGTCTGTCCGCCAATCGTATAAGTCGTCTTTTTATATCCATCCGGTTTTTCCATGGAATCCGTAATCGGAAGCACCGCATAAGTAATATCCGGTTCACTTGCTTCTATATATAATGAAAATGTTTTCGCAACTGAATCATACACATAAAAGCCCGATGTGCCTTTGCCGTCCGTATTTTTCAGATACATCAGAATAAGCTTCGTATTCACGCCTTTTCCGGCTTTAACGGTAATGCCGTTATATTCATAATCCACTTCATCATAACCGGACGGAAGCGGATTTGCCGTATAGTCATCAGCCAGTTCATACTGTGCACCTGCTACCTGTATACTGCGGATTTGTTCCTCACTCTGTGTCGGTTCTTCCGAACTGACAGTCGTTGTTTCCTGCTCTCCGGCTTTGGTCGTTTCCTGTTCGTCCGCTTTGGTTGTCGCCGCCGCAGAATCGTCCTTTGTTGTTGAAATCGTATAGACCTTTTTAGAGCCGTCCTGTGCCGTTACCGTAATCGTTGTCGTATTACTGCCGGGGTCCATGCGCGTTCCGCGGACAGATACCGAAGCATTTTCATCATTTGCAACCGCACTGACAACCAGCTGTGAACAGTCTGAACCGACTGTCGTCGTATACGATGTGACATTCGGTGAAAATGCCGGAGATAACACGCCCGGACTGATATCTAACGATGCAAGCGTATTATCGGTTGAATAGCTGACCGGTGCTTTTACGGTTACTGAACCCGAACCGGCACTGACTGCCATATAATCCTCATCTGCCGAACTGATAATCGTATTGGAAGTGCTTACAGAAATCGAAGAACTTCCCGCCGATACTGCTTTAAACCGCACGCTGAATGAGGTACTGTCAGTAGAGAGCAGGCGCACACTGCCGCCGCCCCCACCGCTGTAGCCGGAAACCGGCTGTAGCACGCCTGAATCATAACTGAGCCAGATGTCACACATATAAATGTCCACACTGCTGCTGACACTGACCGATATCGTCACTTCATCACCAATATCACAAGAGCCTGAGCCTACGGATATCTTTGCTGTTTCTTTTGCATACGTTGGCAGCGGTACCAGCAAAACTGCCATTACTGCTGCCAGCAGCACTGCGGCTGCCTTTTTCCATTTTCCCGTCATTTTTCACCTCAATCACATTTCTTTGGCAACTCCCACTACTGTCTGAATCCTACTGTTCAATGTACCGGATATCCAAAATGTGTCTTTTAATATATAACAAGTCTATTGATGTAATGCCGTCATTTCCACGGTTTGCATCTGCCGCCGTCAGATACGGTTCTTCCAGCAGCTTTGTTCCTAAAATGTGGCGCTTCACATACAATAAATCCATGCTCGTCACCGCTCCGTCGCCGTTGACATCACCGTAAATCACAAACGTGTAGCGTGCCATTTCACCGCCGTTTTTATCGTAAATCGTAAGCACATCGCCAGTTCCCACAATACCGTCATTGGCACTGCCGTCACTGTGTGTTACTTTTCCGTATGCGCCGCCCGTAAAGGAAATGTGATTTAAAACGTCCTGTGCGGCACTCCCGACACCGACTCTGGATATCTTGCCGTTTTCAAGCAGAAAATCTGTCGAATATCCGCCCTTTTCCGAATCGCCGCCGCTGTTTCCGGAATCTGTACCGCCGTTGTTACTGTTGTTTCCACTATCACCGGAAGCCGCTTCTTTGCGCACAACACGGATGATATACGTCTTTGTTTCGCCGCTTTGTGATGTAACCGTCACTTCAATCTCATTCGTGCCGACCTTTAGCGCATGACTGCCGGTTCCTGTAAGTTTTGCACCGGAATCTGCTGTTTGTGCTTCGATATCCACAGAAGAAATTTCATTTTCCACAATTACACCATACTCAGTTGTAAACATATCAAACGTCGGTGTCAGCGAATAACCTGAAACCGAAAGACTTGTTAAGGCATTGTTTGGACTGCCCTCCCCTGTCGGAAGCTCGCACGCACTGTCCGGCATATTTTTATAAACCGGAATCTTAAACACCAGTGCCGTATTTTTCTTAGTCGTATCGCTGTATGCCTGTGAAGCGGTCGAAGACTCACTTCTCGGTGCTAAGACATTTGTCATATACTGATGGGTATACGGTGTTACCATATCAAATTTTTCATAATAAATCGTATTCTGTCCACGGTTAATGTAACGGCTTCCTATGTAAATCGCACCGCCGATAACAGATTTCATACGGGTATTCCACGGTCTTAATGTCGCCGCATCGGTTTTGGCGGCATACTTTAAGCCGTTGACCACCGCACTTGCCGTTGCGGTTTTATAAGCGCCCTGATTGTAGTAATTGTAATACCCCTCATAGCCGCTCACCGTTCCGGAAATGCTGTTGCCCTGTCCTTTTCTGCCCTGCTCCTGGATAATGCGCGTTGCCAGATGATACGGACTGACACCCGATGCCCGTCCTGCATACATCAGCGCCGAAGGATAATTAAAATCCGTTCCGTCATACGACAAGTCATGGGACGAACCGTCCATAAACGTATCTTCAATAATACTGCTTACGCCGGTTTCACTCTGCACGGAGCTGTTATAGGACAAATCCTCAAACATAAACACATTTGTTTCGTTTAAGAAGTTACGCGGGTCAAGGGCATACTGCACCAATGCGCTTGAAGCCTGTACCCAGCCGCCGCTGTCCAATTCATACCACGAACCGCTCTCCCAGTCGTATGCGCCATCCGCCGTTGACTTCCACGAGCTTTTTGCCGAAGCATAAATCAGGCTCCGGCCAAGTACATTTTCATTTTCAACGACCGTATCCCAGTCCTTGTCCACAAAATCCGCAACAAATATCCACTTTGGATACTTCGCATGCAGACTGCGCAAATCTTCCTTATAAGATTCCGGGAAGCCCTGACTTGAAAGATAGCTCTCAAAATCCGTATCGTCCGAATAGTCAATATCCGTACTGTCTACCGTGACATATTCACTCGTCACATAGCCCTTGGTGTAAGTACCGTTTAAATAAAAACCCACCTGATACCACGCGTAGGTATCACTCGTCTGCACCGTATCCAGAATTTCAAAATGGAATCCGCCGCTGACCTTTGTAATGACATTTGCCGTACTGGAGGTATCTGTCGATGAACGGATACGAAGTCCTGTGACACCGGCATTGACCGTTCCTGTCTTCTCCTGTGCATAAGCCGTCACCGGCTGTATCTGTGCCGTAAGCACCGGCAGCGTTGAAACACACATCACCACCGCCAGACACGCAGCTTTCATTTTTGTCAGTAAACGTTTTCTTTTTTCATGTACGTTCTTCCCCATAGTGTCCTCATTTCTGTACTGTTTCCTGCACTTACTCTGCCGTTTACAAGTTAATTGTTCTTACCGAATTCAGAAAGCTTTAAGCCTTCATTTCTTTCCAGTACCATATTGACGCTCCAGCTGTTCACAAAGATTAACAGCGGATTGTCCTTTAAGTCCTTAATCTTCTTCATATCGGAAGTACCGACAATGCGGTTTACATCGATTTCTTCCGGATTTTCAATCCAACGGATATATTCATACGGAAGCTGTTCCAGTTTAATCTCTACGTTGTATTCGTTTTTCAGGCGGTATTCAAGCACTTCAAACTGCAAGACACCGACAACACCAACAATGATTTCTTCCATACCGGTATTAAATTCCTGAAAAATCTGAATCGCACCTTCCTGTGCAATCTGGCTGATCCCCTTGATAAACTGCTTTCTTTTCATCGTATCCATCTGTCTGACACGTGCAAAATGTTCCGGTGCGAAGGTCGGGATTCCATCAAATTCAAACTTCTGGTTCGATTTGCAGATTGTATCTCCGATAGAGAAAATACCCGGATCAAATACACCGATAATATCTCCCGCATAGGCTTCTTCAACAATGTGGCGTTCCTGTGCCATCATCTGCTGTGGCTGGGCAAGACGGATTTTTTTGCCGCCCTGTACGTGGTTGGCTTCCATGCCTGCCTCAAACTTTCCGGAGCAGATTCGCATAAATGCGATTCTGTCACGGTGTGCCTTATTCATATTCGCCTGAATCTTAAATACAAATGCCGAAAAGTCTTCTTCAAGCGGATTAATCTCCCCAATTGAAGAATGTCTTGGCAGCGGAGAGGTTGTCATGTCCAGAAAATGCTTTAAGAACGTTTCCACACCGAAATTCGTCAGCGCCGAACCGAAAAATACCGGTGTTAAGTTTCCTGCCTGCACCTGTTCTAAATCAAATTCCGCACTCGCGCCGTCTAACAGTTCAATATCTTCTGTGAGCTTGTCAAAATAGCCCTGTCCAATTTCCGCAAGCAGTGCATCATCATCTACGGCGATTTCCTTCGTTTCAACTTCTTTCTGTCCGTTCATTGCCGCTTTAAATAAGGAAACGTCTTTTGTATTGCGGTCATACACACCTTTAAATTCCTTGCCGCAGCCGATTGGCCAGTTGACAGGACAGGTACTGATACCCAATACACTTTCAATTTCATCTAACAGCTCAAACGGGTCATTGGCTTCACGGTCCATTTTGTTGATAAATGTAAAAATCGGGATGTGACGCATAACACAGACCTTAAACAGCTTAATCGTCTGTTTTTCCACACCCTTTGACGCATCAATTACCATGACCGCCGAATCTGCTGCCATTAAGGTTCTGTACGTATCTTCCGAGAAGTCTTCATGACCCGGCGTATCCAGAATATTAATGCAGTATCCGTCATAATTAAACTGCAATACAGATGATGTTACGGAAATACCTCTTTCCTTTTCAATCTCCATCCAGTCTGAAACCGCGTGTTTTGCGGTCTTTTTACCCTTTACCGACCCTGCCAGGTTAATCGCTCCGCCGTAGAGCAGAAACTTTTCCGTCAGTGTGGTTTTACCGGCATCCGGGTGGGATATAATGGCAAATGTTCTTCTTTTTTCAATCTCGCTTCTAATGTCAGCCAATTTTATTTCTCCTTGTTTTACTTCTTATTTTCTATCTGCCTGAAATGATGAAAGGGTGCCGCACTAACGCAATGTTTCACCTTAGTGTGACAGCCCTTTTCACTGTTCTTCGCCCAGTACTATGCATTTAATGCAAATTTATAAGAAACCTCGGATTTGTCATCGATTCTTCTGAATACATTTACCACACGGTTCATCACTTCTTCAAAATCTTCTTCTTTTTCTACTTCGATGCTGACAATCTGTCCGTCATCTTTAATTTCTACGGATTTTACACGCGGTACTTCTAAAATCGTCTTTTTTGTATCTTCAACTTTCTCCGGTGTTGTCAGCATTTTACTCTTGCTCTTATATTTTACCTGATATGTTCTTGTCATTTCTTTGTCCTCCATCTATCAATAAACTTAAACATAAATTTTCATATTGAATTATACCGTATCAGCCGCATAACTTCAATTCTTTTCTGAAAAAAAATGTGCAAAACAGCGCCCGCATAATATACGGACGCTGCTGTTTTTTACAATTTTTCTTTTATAAGCAGACTTTTGTCTGCATCAGAAGCTTACAGTACTCTTTTACGCTTCTTCCATACTGCTGCCGCAAGGATAAGACCCATTGATAAAACGGCTGATACGGCATAAATGCCTGTCATCGCTGAATCACCTGTCTTTACAGTACTGTTAGCTGATGTCTGTGTGCCGGACTGTGCATTATCTGAACCCTGTTCCTGCGCACCACTCTCTGATGTATTGTTTTCTGATGCTTCTCCCGACTGTGTGCTGTCATTTGATGCACCACCATTTGATGTATTTCCCTGTTCTTCTTTGCCCTGTGTGTCATCAGCCGCACCATTATCCGGTGTTTCCTGTGTATAAGGTACTGCTGTATAAGAAAGGAAATTTCCGTCTGCATCGGTAGTATTCATCTGTGCTGCTCCGTAACGTAACGGACTTGTAAATGTAATACCCTTGTCTGAAACCGTAAATGTTGTTGTACTGCCGAGTGCCACAACGGTTACACCTGCTTCATAGGTCATTGTGTATAAGTGCCAGTACTGCGGCAAATGATACTACAATCGCAAAAAATGCGGCAGTTAATTGATATAATGTTTTTTTCATCTTCGTTTTCATTCCTCTTTAATATTCATATTAGTTCTAATTAATTTATATTAGTTTTTCCAAATTTATGTTTGCCTAAACTAACGTTAGTTAGAATAGCATATAACCTTTTATTTGTAAAGAACCAAAATTTACCTAAATGAATATTCATTTACAGTTTAATAATTTGTAATTAAAGAAGATGAGAATGTAACATCTGTTATAGATTTTGTTCTGATAAATGTAAATTGGGAAATAACTGCCCGAATACGGCTGAATAATATATATTTCAGCAAATATATATACACTAGATGCGTATGCCGTATTTGCTAAAATTATAAAAATATAAAAAAAAGAAGCGCTACCGCTTCATCACTAAACTTTATAAACAGGGGTGGAGAGAATCGAACTCCCACCAAAGGTTTTGGAGACCCCTATGATACCACTTCACCACACCCCTATATGATAAGAACAAAAAATCTGTTCCTTCAAAACTGCACATTAAAATTCTTCTTCATCCGATTATCCTCTGGATAACTCTCGTTCTATCCGTTTCTTTTTGCAAACC